>Ga0209416_1000482_pt1 | contig 41013 bp, 56 predicted proteins | sample RifGroF1_FD_184001 | JGI IMG/M metagenome (GOLD analysis project Ga0209416, IMG submission 184001) | Groundwater microbial communities from Rifle, Colorado, USA - Groundwater F1 (SPAdes) (version 2) | ecosystem: Environmental > Aquatic > Deep subsurface > Groundwater | place: Rifle, Colorado...
CATTGCAAAAGCCTGACGAGGAAATCCCGGCATTACAGGCCCACCCATCCGGAGTTTTGGGAGAAGATTCTGGACCACTGTTTTCCAGTCACCGGCGTTATAAGCAAGAGTCGTTCCAACGCCGACTTCCCGTTGCCTTTCCTTCCGGATCATCACTTCACCGGCTTCCCCCATGATTGGGATCTTGTCCCCTCCGCCATATCCGGGGAAGTACTGCCCTGCAGCGGCGTGGATAGCCTGTCCACCAAGCCTGAGTGCCTGTATAGCCCCACCCATAAAAAAGCCAGCCACCGAGCCTCCAGCGGCTTTTTCACTTATCTTTATTTTGGATGCTTCTGACTGGACTTTCTTGATTCCGGTAAGCATCTTATCAATTGCAGAGTCAGCAGCTTTTGCAGCATCTTCCCAGACATTTGTCCAGACTCCATCAATCAATTTAATTTCTTTTCCAACTCCTTTTACATCTTCGACTTGCTTCTTCGCAGTTTCTGCTGATCCTTTCTTTGCACCTTCAGAGACGTTAGTCCAGGTTTCGCCAATTTTTTTGACCTCAGTTTCAATTCCAATAGCTCCATCTTTCGGTACAGCCCATAAAGTTTCACTGATTCTCGTCGCTGTTTTGTTAAGAGATTGATCTATATTTGTGAAAACAACATTGGCCGAATTAGCCCCATCCTTCCAGGCCTTATCAAAAGCAGCTCCCATAGCCGGGAATGTCTGCATTGTTATTTCATTTGATTTCGTTTTAACATCTTCAAAAAGTTGAGCAGCAACAGTAAAATTACTTTCTTTAATCACAGAATTTGCAGCATCTATTTCGATCTGCTTACTGCCTTTCAAGGCCTCATCCCTGAGTTGGATCATCCTCTCAACGCCAGCAATTGCCTCAGCTACACCCTGTTTTGTACTGACAAGGGTTTTATCCCCTTCCTTTACTTCTTTGTTCAGTTTGACAAAGCGTTCTTGTGCCATATCGGCATATTTAACAGCCTCGTCAAAATTCCCTGCCTTGGCCGCTTTCTCAGCGGCCTGCTCGTATTCCTGAGCCTCCTTCTTGATATCTTTCCAGGCGGAGAAATCATCCATTCCAGACTGCCGAAGCGAACGGATAAGTTCTTCACCAGACATTTGGTTCTGGGCTATCTCATCAGAAATTTTCTTTATAGCATCAGCGTGTTTTTCATATTCATCTTGGAGAGTCTTCAGCGATCTTGCCTGATTGTCTTTAAACGACTTCAGGGAGTTTTCCATTGCTCTCTGAGCTATAGCAGCCTCACGAGGAGCAGACTTCCAAGGATCGGAAATACTCTCCTGAATAGCATCCTTAATCTTGGCATCCAGAATAGACTTCTCAAGTTCAGAAATTTTCGCCTTTACGACACTGGCCTGCCTTTCCATTTCTCCAGGATCAGGAAAGAGTGACCAAGTAGCTTTTTGATTTTTTAGTCCAGCAATTTTTCTTTCGACCTTTTCAACTTCAGTAAGAATTCTGCCGGTATTGAAATCCCTCGTTCCAGCGGCTACATCAAGTAAATTTTGGATATTTTCAGCAAAGCCCTTATAAGCCCTGGCACCTTGTTGAATACTACCGGTCTGCGTCTTTTCCAGTTCATTATTGAGGGTTAAAACCCCTGCGGCTGCAATAGCCGCTTGTGGCCCAAACTTGGCAAGTACGCCACCAACAATAGCAAGCTGGCCTATTCCTGGAGTCCCTAATGCATTTGAAAGGTCTTGAATCGCTTTCCCAAAAGCAATAGTCCCTTCCAGAACCGACTTTATATTTTCTCCCCATCCTTTTAAATTTGTTTCATTAAGAACATTGCCAAATTTCTTCAGTCCGTCTGTAATAGAATCAACAAGAACTCCAAAAGCAGGCTGAAACAAAACCCCCAGTTTAACTTTGGTATCATCGACATAACGTTGAAGCGACAACCACTTCTTCATTGGGGTTTCCATTGCCCCAGCATAAGCACCAGCTATTTTCGGGCCTTCAGCAAGTACTGAATTCATCCTGGCGGTTGCTTTTTCGCTCTCTGTTAATTCGGCTGTTGTCTTGTGAAGAGACGCAGCCATTTCAACATAAGAGTTCTGGAAACTTACATTCAAGCCAATAGTACGAAGGATCTCAATCTCACCAGAGCGGATACCCAAAATCATCCGCTCGAATGCTTCTGACGAATTGATATTACCGATTACCGCTGCGTCCTGGGCTATCCTGGCAAGCTCAGAACTCTTGGAAAGATCAATCTGAGCCTGAGACATCTTGGTTAAAGTCTCACGAGCAGAAGTCATGGAAATACCCGTCTTCCGCAACTCCTGCTCGTACTTGGCCATTTCCCTAGCTGAATACCCAGCATTCTTGCCGACCACTTCCATTACTACGCCAAGGGTATCAAACCTGGCTGTAGCAAAGGTCACTTCTTTAATAGCGGCACCGATAGCAGCAACAGAGGCTATCCCAGCAAAGTATCCAGCAGCTCGTTTGGCAAAAGCGGCGATATTCGTTTCCGCTTTATTCAAGCCGGAAGTATCAGCTTCAATCCTGGTATATAATGAACCAATATCGATCATTTCTTGCGCCTTTGTTTGCTTTTTCTGCTACCAAATGCCGATTTCAATGCCGCTGCCATCTCTTCCGGAGTTTGCTTCTTTTTCTCAACTACTTTCGGTTCAATTAAAGGATTCGGGACAAAGTCTTCTGGCACCCAGTACCTTCTCTTTCCTGTATCCTCGTCTTTACCTTCTAATACTGAAAAATTCCCTACCGTTGCACAAATCATCCCGAATAGCTTCGATTCATGTACCGCCCCAAACGGTTCTAACTCCGCATATGCTATCCACTCCGCCACCTGACTCGCAGTTAAGTGTTGGAGTAGATAATCAGGGTGCGGGTATCCTAATTCGCGACAGAGTCGGAAGAGGAATCTGCGTTCGGAACGGGCTCGGAGTTTTTTGTTGTTGCCGCAGCTGCCTCCTCATTCATTCCGGAAAGTCTCATCCCAACATCAGAAAGACGACTGGTGGCCCTGGAGGATTTGCTCATCAGGTCTGGGATATCAAGATCGGAAAACATCAAGGTTCCGTCCTCGTTGACTACTGTTGCGATCAAGACCCTGAGCCTCATTCCGCCGACTTCATTACTTTCCTTCTTGACTACCCAAGCATCAAACCGATCTCTGGTGGCGGCATCCATCTCCTGAACCCATACGGAACCGCCCCACTCGGGAACAGGCACCAATTCTCTCTTCAGCTCGGTTGCCTTCAGTACATCAAATTTGCCTAATACCTTCACTTCATTCTCGCTCATTCTTGCCCTCTTCTTGGTTATTTGTCGCTGGTTAAACTACTTTTTAAGTGGACTGGAAACCGCTCTGGCCGCTGACCTTGATCGTTACCGCCATTGTGATTTTATCATCAAGGGGAATCGAATTACCGAGGTCGGTTACAAGGCCGGAGAATTCGAATGTACCGATTGATCCTGGAAAGACGATCTGATAATCAACGAGGGTTTCAATCTCGAAGTCGTCATTCATGTCGTCGTAACCGGCTCGGGTAAAGTTCATGTCGAGAACCACCTGACCGCCATCCCGGAAAGCGGCAATGAACTCACGATATCCACCGGTCGAATCCAGACTGGTAACATCGATGACATTCCGTTTCTTATCCGGCCCTTTGATACTATTGATTTCTGCAATAGCGGCAAAAGTGGGGGTGCTCAACATATTCGATCGTTTAAAGACCGTTCCAACTCCAGATACAGCATTGCTCATAATATCCTCCTACTGTTTGACTGTTTACGCCCTTTTGATCCGCAGGTTGCACGAAAAAATTGGCCTTCCTTGTGTATCATTCCCAACGTGAAATGGTTCTGTTAATTTCCAAATCAATATATAAACTGTATTATTTATCGTCGTATTTGCTAAAGCGTGGAGTTCGGCCATGATCGCTTCCATCTTCGCCCATGCTGTTTCATACCCGCCAACCTTTCCACGAACCAATATCTGGATACTGGGATTCCTTATGCTCGTCGGGTCCGGGCTCATTCCTGGCGTATCAAATATAGCCGTAGCCAATACGGATGTTTCTGGCAAAAGTGAGATAAAAAGATTTGTCCCAAAAACAAAATCAAGCATTGAACTTGAATCTGCTGATTGGGTAAGGAGATAATCTTTTATATCTTTGGAAGGAGAGTTCATATCATTTCAATTTTGCGTGCTTGACCAGAATCTGGAGAATACGGTTTTTATTTTTAAATAATGCCTTTTCAAGAAACTTATTTGAACCAGAATTGAAATTATAATGCGCCGGCATCTCATGAACCCACAAAGCATAATTGGCTGTATATCCTACAATCGCATTGAATCTGTGTTTTCCTTTATTTACAATTCCTCTTCCTTCGGCGATCTGATTTGAATGATCGCTAGCCATTTTGCCGGCATCAGATCCAGTAAAATTTGGCGTCGGATTATCTTCTCGCTGATCAGTTACAAGGATGAATGCGCTATTGCGAAGATTACCAAGGTCAATCGGGGTTCCTTTAACAGAATCATATTTCACAACCAACGCCGCTTCAGTCAACCCCTCCTTGGTATGGAGTTCGATATCTGAAATGGCTTTGTTCAGATTTTTCAAAACTGCTGATAATCCTTTCAATTCAACCATAATCCCAAACCAATAAAAAATCCTGCTATAGAAAGGCCTATAGCAATTCGATATCCAAGAGCGATTCCAAGCCATGCCAAGCCTTTCGCAATTATTACCATATCGGAATCGCCATCAAGGTCATACATATTATTTTTACTCATACGAGATATGCCTTTCGCAAAAATTGATCGGCCTTGATTGTCGGGATCTTCTCAAATCCCTCAATAGTCAGTGCATCTTCTGTTTCTGGAGTTCCAAAACTTGAAAGATCAATCAAATTCATTAAAGCCATTCTCCCCTTCATATCAAAATCGGTTTCAGAAAGAACAACTACCCGGGAAAGTACTTCCTCAACACCATTGCCAGTACCTTGCGATGTCAAAAACTTTTCCCGCTTTATAGTCCACCGGACAGCTACCTCTACCGGTTCGCCATAAGTATATCCGCCATATCCATCCGGTGTTGGTGATGGCCAGTAAACCGCTTTCTGATTGAAGAATTTTCCGAGATTCATCAGTGATACCCAATCATGTTCAGAGAAGCAGATTTCTTATATCCTTTTGTGGCAATCTGGCTGAGAGTCCCGGAAGTATCCAAAAGAATTGCCATCTGACCATAACTGGTACCATTCAAACCCATCCCCCACTGCCCTTGATAAGATTCAGAAAGGACATCGACACCAACAGATTTTACTCTCTGATCCTGTACGCTCAATACATGGGCGGAGAGATATCGCTCAATCTCTTTCAAGGTTTCATCTGTCAAACCAGCAGTTTCCAGCCAGGAAGTTACCATCATATTTGCCGTATTGATAAAAACATCAATATCAGTTAATGTGGTATCGATAATGGCAAACACTTCAGTATCAGTTACACGAGGCATTACTTGCCCTCCTCATTAAACCATTTTGGTTCGATAAAGGCTTTAACCATTGGCTCGTTAAATACCAAACCGATGCTCTCTATCAGCTGCCTGGCATAATCCCAATCGCCAGCACAAAGACGAGATGGCCAGAAGTCAAAAATATCCAGTTTGGCGGTATGCATTTCAGCAAATCTTTTCTCATGCTGATCTATCCAAGACTGCCAACCGGCTTCATCTCGATAAGCCCGCATGAACCGGGTCAATTGGCAGCTCCGAATGATGTCTTTATGGGTCCGGTGAATGATAATCCACTTTGCTTTTGGGAAAGCTTTATGCCACATGTACCACATCCCAGCAGCCTTAGTACATTTGCAGAACCATTCACCGCTTTTATATCCCTGAGACATCATAAGGCGCTGAACAATATCTCTCCAGTGATCTGCTTCCGGCTGAGAAACTTCAAACACCTGACGATTGTTTGGGAGAGGCTTCTGCCCCATTGGATCGGCACCAATCTTTTTCAGATATGGTTTGACAATATCGTTCCGAAGTTTGCAGTTTTCAAACATTCCCTTCTGAGCTTCTGGGCTCGGGCCATACATTTCCCCACCAAAAGCACCACAGATATTAAGCATGCCTGCCGTCATAGACGTTCCAGAACGGGCGCAACCAACTACCAAAATCGGATCTTTCATGCATGCTCCTTTACAATTTCTCGCCAAAGGGTTGGAACTTCAAATGGCCTGGGTTTACCATGAAAAACAAGAACTTTACAATTTGAAGATATCCCACCAGAACAGTGCCGCTTGTATGAGTAGATACTCTCCGGGAAGGCATCTTGCAATATTTTTGGGATAACTCTTTTTTCTCTCAGTTTGGCATTCGTATAATCCTCTTCTCCACGAAGTTGCTTGGAGAACTTCTCATAATCGAATTGTTCATACAACCAGGACCAATCACCATTCCAAGCCATAATCCCCGAGATAGTTCTGACTGGAGGCCGGAAAGAACGAATCATCCAGAAGTCTTTTTCAGTGGAGTCGGTGACTACCTTAAACAGGTCATCAATATTTCCTCTGATTACAGTATCAATCCCGGTTACAACAGTAGGGCCAATATTCCGGAAGACCTCGGGAACAGACCACCAGCCAGGCCAGTTGTTAATCAGTGGAATAGAGACAACGCCATCAATCTTTTCCTTGGAATCTGTAAAACAAATGAAGTCATAAGGAATCGTCGTATTTGCTCGTACCTGCGCTGCAAGGAGTCGGACGTGCTCTTCTATATAATCTCCGCCTAACTTCAGTACACAGGCAAATACCGGCATTGTCGACCTCATTCCACTAACCTCCACAGATTCGTCCGCCAGGGCTTGGGGTCACCGTGAAAAATGATGATTCCTGGATCTTTCACAAGGCCTTTTCGAACATGGCGCTTATAGCTACAAATCCCTTCAAAATATTCCTGGATTGCTGTTAAATCAACGCCCTTGGTCAGTAAAGCATTTATCTGGTAATTTTCATCACCACGATGAAGTTTTGATTCCTTCTCAAAGTCAAACTCATCATACAACCAGGACCAATCACCGTTCCAGGCCTGCATTCCATTTATAAACTCTCCCGGATGAAAGAACGAATCCAATAAAAAGAAATCCTCTTCCGGGATATGACAAACCATCTTCAGGAGGTCGTCAATATTCTTCAGGACCAACGTGTCCAAGCCAATGGCAATTGTCGGCCCCTGGTGTTTCCAAAGCTCGACACAAGACCACCATCCGGGATAATTCTTTTCAAGTTCGACGGTCTCTATTTCCAGGAGTTCATCAACCTGATCTGTATAGCAAACAAAACGATAAGGAATCGTCGCATTGCGTTCAATCTGTCTTGCGAGTGCTCTTACATGACCTGGGTAATAATCGCCGCCAGAGCGAAGGCAAACAACTATTGAAGGGATCTGATCGCTCATAGCCACTCGCTCTCCGGTACCGTCCCAATCTTGACCGCCCGACTCTTTCCATGAGGAACCCCCCATACTTCACCGGCCGGGATATTTTTGGTGACAAAAGAATTGGCATGAACAAAAGCATTTTCCCCAATATTTACACCAGGGGCAATTACCGCGCCAGCCCCAATCCGAGCGCCATTGCCAATAACCGCCCGCTCGATCTTTGGAACTGCCCGGCCCTGATTGGCGATATTCTTCTCGTTGGTCATTACCACTCCTGGACCAAAGAAAACATTATCCCCGATGGTCGCTTCCGCGGTGATATGACATTGAGATTGGATCGTTGTATTGCAGCCAATCTTGGTATTCTTCTCAATCACCACATTATGGCCAATGATCGAGTTATGACCAATCTCCACATTATCCCGCAGGACAACAAAATGGAAAACTTTGGCATCAATAGCGATCTTGACACCTCGATCAATTACAACGTATGGGCTGATAAATCCTGACATATGGCCTCTAATGGTTTTCGTTCAAATGTTTCAAGAGCGCCGCCAACTGTTGCGTTTATAATCTTCAATCCAACCTGATTTGCATCCCTGGCTATTACTGGCCAGTACTTCATAAACTTTGGGTATGGGTCATGAAGTCGTCCTGCTTTTTTGTCGAACCTGACTTCGTAGTCGTTGTGCCAATGAGACTGTGTATCTTTAGGGTCTTCTGGATTCTGCATATCGAAACCGAGAAGCACGACCGTTTTAGCACCAAGCCAATAGGCAAAATTGATCGCTGAAGCACCGGAGTTGCCATTCCAGGCAATGGCATTTCTTCTCTTGATCTCAATTCCAGATGGCTTGCTTCTGCCGACATATTTCACCCTGGCTTTTCTTTGCTCTGGAAGGGTGGCTGCACAAGTGACAATCAATCCCCCATATTCACTTATGGCCGGCAAATTCTCTTCGTACCAGCCTTTATCCCCGAACCAGCAGGCATCAACCCAAGGTCCGAGTTTGTATGCCTGATTAACTCCAATTACTCGGTGGTTATGGATGAGTGATAAATCCTGTTTTAAAAGACTGACTCCCCCACCGATAATGAAGACAATCGAGCCTGGCCATAAGGCCGGTATTTCCCAGAAATTAGCCACGAGCTTCGAGTATTGCTTCGCGGAGCTGATCTTCGGCTTCGTACTCTTCGAGGATCTCAATTTCTTCCTCTTCCATGATATCGATCAGGGCATCCCAGTCCAGCGCACCAAGATCAACAATTTCAGTCTTGGGGATCTCCATCATCTTCCCCATGATCTTTTCTGCCTCGCTTTTTTTCATCGGGGCATCATTCAGGGGTTTATCGGGATTGTCCGGGTTGACGATATTATACATTCCCCGCTGGACCCGAACCAGATGGAGTTCTTTCGGTGGGGTCGTTGGTATTTGAATCTTCGCCGGTTCGGAGATCGGTTTAACCGCCGTCAAACAGTCATAATCTTTTTCGAACGAACCAAGAAATCCTTCCGGCACTTCAACTACATCGCCCGGCACGACTGAAAATCTTTTCCCATCATACTTAAAGGAATGCCGTCCCGTTTTTGCTTTCTTTCTGTATTTACAAAGGTTCATAGAGCCCTCCTTGCTGGTTATCTTTGATGAAATAGAATGGTGGATTGCGCCCACCATTCTAATGTCATTTTGCCTTCAATGTGGGCGCGGATTAAGCGTGCAGTACCGTTACGCCACAGTTGCCATTCTGATCGGCCCGGATCTGCGGGACCATAATCGTCATGACCTTGTAATTGGTGGTCATCCCGCCGCCCTCAGTCCATTCGACCGTGGTAAGGGGCAGGCCTTCAACCATCCTGACAACATCGGAAGTCATCTGAACCAGAACAACATGATCTGCAGTCATCTTGTCGACGACCTTGACCTCGGTGATACCGGCGATTTCTAGGATACGCTGACGAATGGTCTTGTCGGATTCGGCCTTGTAATCGTCGTCAAGAACGGTCTCATACGAAGTCGGCAAATAGAGAACCCAAGGCCCGTAGAAATGAGAATCAATGGATGCCTGTTTCATCTCGCGAACATCATCAAGAATATCCTCGCCAGTTGTCCCCGATGCATCCCAGTTTGCCGCCAGAGTGACATTATTAACTTGAGGATGATCCAAATACCCATAGATGATTCCACCGCCATAAGCATACGAAGAAACGCCGGCAAACAGCATATCTTCGATCTTCTCTGCGACGACACGAGCGGCCATGGTGGCGGTCGTGGTATCCAGCGGGGTACTGCCATTCCTGGAGGCGGTCAGAGTCCGAATATTATACTGGAAATCCTTATGGACGATCGGCAGCGGCAAATACTTCAGGGTCGTTTCGGGCCGGTCCCGTTTGCTCGGGGTGACCGCATCCATGGTCAGTTCAGCGGCAGTCAACTCGGAGATATCCTCATACTCGAGAACGGTCTTCCCAAGGCCATTGCCAATCCGATATACCAGATTCCGGGAATACAGATCCGCTACGCCGACGAGACGCTCCTGGGCAGCGAACATAACCGCCTGATCGAGTTCCTTCCACTCATCTTTCCGGAGAGTAGCGGCGTTGACCCGAACCACCTGCGGCTGGCCGCTATTATAGACAACAGCATAAGCATGGCCATCCTGGCCGATCCAGGGTTTGAGCAGACCGACCGACATCCCGCCGGCCATCAGTTTTTGTGCTACGGGACCAGACCCGGCGCCATTCTGGATAAATTCAATCCCAGCATTCGCATACGTTTTATTCATTGCTTCCTCCTACTTGTTTTATCTCAAAAACCTTTATGCCACCAACCAGGCAGCGAAAATATTACGCGATTTCTACGGGACAGCGACCAGAAGGATCAGCGGCAGACGATCCGGACATATCACAAGCTGCCATTGCATAGCCGACAATACAATTATCGGCAATCGGGGTGGTATCGGCGCTGGAATCATCCCATACCGATTCGGTGGGTGCTGTATATTTGGTCAGAGTGCCATCACCAGCAGACTGCAGAGGATCGCCGATAGCGATATTCTGACCATTGGCAATAATGGCGTTTACCTCAGCGCCACGTTCCACGATCTCATACTGTACGCGGGTATTGGCGGCATAAGCATCAGCAATCGTTTTGCCCTGCATATCGTCTTCAATAGCGAAAGCCTTCTGTGCATGTCCACCAGCAGTGGCGTGAACTCGCAGTTTGCCAGTGGTCATAACTTCAACCAGATGCCCCGGAGTGATAGCGGCGTTTGCCACTCGCTCTTTCCGGATTCCTCGACCGATCAGGATGATCGTTTTTGCATTTGTAGCGGCCATTTGTAGCCCTCCATTATATTTTTGTTATTCGTTCAACTACATCAATTTCAAAACTGTTTGTCGGCTTATTTCTTGCCGAGATTCTCCGAAAGAGTTACTGGAATATACGCCTCTTCAACATGACCGGTATTGACAACCTGACCTGCAGGGGCCTGGCCGGAATAGTTCGGAGCAGGAGCCGGGAGGAGATTGGAAATGGATTCGAGCATACCCATATCCATGCCTTTGAGCTGGTCCTCATTGAAGGTATTCCGCTCATTGGCCGTGATCTTGGCGATCAGGGAGGCGCGCTTGGTATCCAGTTCTTTCATGCCGGCGTTGACCACAGAACGGATCTCGGTGGGGACAGTTTCCAGCCAGCCGGCCAGGGTAGTCGGTGCTGCTTTGGTATTGTCGATGACTTTTTCCACGATCTTTTCAACCTCCTTGATAATTTCTTTCGGTTCGGCATTGGCCATTACCTTGCTGAACTGTGCTTCGTTCAGGCCGGTCAACCATTCGCGGTCTTCCTCGGTAAAGGCATTCTCCTGATTTTCAATCATTTGATTGACCGTCATTTCCTTACACTTTGCCTTGTCAGCGGGGGTAACCGCCTTCTCGGCACATTTTGCTTTTGCAGCAGCTGTAGCCATAATCCTTACCTCCTCGGTAATGTTGTTTTCGGCGGGTCCGCCTTCATTGCTCTTCGGTTTGTATTGGAGGTCTTCAATCACTTCTTCTGGATCTCCTACAAACTCCAATTCTCCACTGTCATTTACTGAATACTTCTGCTTTAGCAGTACTGATTGTTCGGGTTGGTTTGGTCTTCGTAAATCTTGTTTGTAAATAAACGAATCTGAATAAACAGCTCGTAAATAATTGACAACTACCGATCTATCTGTTACTCGATCATAAACATCCATTGAATCAACAAAACGCCGGACCTTATCAATTAGACCACCAAGTTCTTGTTGTTTGGCCAAAACGATCAAGATGCTTTCTTTTCCGGAATTCATAATCTCCTTTGAATTCGCACGCAGCCCGCAGCCATCATCCCAAGAACAAGCCCCGGTCGAATTTGGAAGCAAGGCCAAATGATCCGGGATCATATCGACTATACTGGCACTGTACTGCTCGGAATTCCATTGCCCGGCCTGGCCGTCATCCATGGCCAAAAGTCCAGTAGACACCTCAAGTTTGCCGCCGTTCTCGATGAATGAAAACAGGCTTGGTGACTTCTGGCTGACCAGTGCTGTATTGAGAAAGAGTTCGGCCTTGAGTTTTCCGCCTTCAAAAACCACATTGGCCACATATCCAACCTGCCATTCCTGACGGATGGTTCCGTCGTGATTGCAGAGGACATGAGTTCCATCAGAAAGAATCGGATGTCCGACTGTTACCGGCATGTTGTTCCAGTGTGGGGCAGATGCTTCTAGGACCTGAGGCGGATAATAGACAGGATCAGTACCGACCCCGTGGTGGACGCCCTCAGCTAGCATGACAACTGGATAGACTTGGTATTCAACTCCGCCAATTCTCCGCCTCTGCAGAACTTTCAGGCTCGGTCCTTTCTCAATTGCCTGAGCAACCATCAATTGCATTTCTTTCATTTTAATCCTCTTTAATATACGGTAAAGCCACACACCGGCATTGTGGATGTGCCGGAATTATATACTCAGCATCATCAATCGAAAACAAAACTCCATTCAACGGGGAGCACTTGGGACATACTCTACTATCTCCAGCAGTCAGCCACTCCACCTGAACATTGATCCCCAGTATGCCAGCCGCCTTGTACTCACCAATATTGGCTGAATGGTGCGCCCGAATAACTTCAGTACGAGCCAGCACTTCAGCCCTTCGCCTTGCCGGGATCTTCCGGCCAAGGGAATCTATAATCGATAAGTCAGCGCCAGTACCATCCCCTGTAATCGCTTTATTCAATAGTCGCGCAATCTCTCTTGGTCCTCGGCCGTCAGCCAAGCCCATTGCCAGGACGTCGGAAACCACTGACTCCATCTCCGCAGTAATGCCCTGAAGCGATGAATATGCCCTTGTATAGATAAGGCCAACACGATCAGCATGAACTGGACCATTAAAAGTAGAAACGATTGGTTCTCCTCCGAGTTGACCTTCATCGATTTCAATCCCCTTTTTCCTGAGTTCCTGCCTGGCCCTTCTGATCCCCTGTTGGTATGCGCTGTCGATATATAATTTCATCCATGTGGATCTAGCGGAGTTGGGATCGGAACTAATCAAATCAAAAGCCATCCTCAAACCCTGCTTTCCATCTGTAAAGAAATATTCCTCATTCTTTGCTTTCAACCACTTTACAAACGCTTCGACTTTCTGGTCATTCCTGGGAAAATCGTATTGTTTGGAGGATAATCCAGAAGCATTTACAGTAACTCTTGTTTCTTCTACCAAACCAAAAACATCCAACTCAATTACTGCCTGGCGGATATCTATCATCAAACTTGCAAATCGATTGCGCATCTCAGCCACGAACTTATTACGGAGAGTAATAGTCCGAGTGGGGTCAATCGAATTTGTAAGGAAGAGAGATATCATATTAATTGTGTAATCGTAAGTAGTATAGCAATTCCCCAGAGAATGCCGGATATGATCTTTTCTGTTTTGCTCATCACATCGGCCCAAAACCGACCCACAGCACCGCCGCCAGTTCGATAGCGAGGATGACGAGTAGGGCGTTGATGACGTGGGTCACGCCCCCACCACTTGATCCGCCCGCGCAATCCCAGCAGCATCGAGGTCCGCACTGTAGACCACCATGCCCCTACCCCCGATCCGTATCTTCGGTGTCGGTTCCAGCGCATCCAAATCAACCGAAGCGTTGTTGGTGAACTCGGGGATGGCCTGGAAGTCTGCGCCGAGTGGGGCTGTGATTACGGTGCCGGTTATGGGTGCGTCTATGCCGAGCGGCCCATGATATTGGAGTGATGATCGTATCATTTGATCCTCATGGAGTAAATTTTGCAACTCCGGTTTTTGAGTAGTTATCGTGAAAAATGAAATCCTTTTGTTTCTGCATCACAATGTCGCCGGATTGTAAATAATTGTCGTGGACCTTGTTACCATATTGGTATGACTGTGACCCGTAGATGCCCTTGACTGCCAGAGCCTCAGTGTTATAAATACCCATCAGGTTATTCCCTGATATCTCATTATGCCAGGCAATTGTCTCCCACAAAGACAGCATTAATCCCCCGCAGACATTTATCCCCTTGGACATACCTGAGACGAGATTATTTTTGACGCTGAATCCGCAACAATTCAGCCATAATGATATCCCTACGCCGTAGGTAGGGTCAGCCCCATAACTGCCGAAAATCTCATTATGTGAAATGTCACAGTTATAGAATCCTGCCTGAACGGAAAAAATCCCAGAAAGACTCACAGTGTTTGCCGCAATGGGTATGTCCAGGATCAAAGAATTTGTTAAATGATCAAACGAATGTATCCTGGCTATTAATCCATCTTGACCTGTTGCTCGATTGAAAGAAAACCTGAACTTATGCCAGTCGTCCCGGCCCGACACTAAGCATTGGTCGATCCCTGATACCAGTACGTGCTGCATACTTCCAAATGTTACAACAAGCCTCCCTGCTGCATCATTGGTAGCAGCAGATAATGTTCCAGTGCATATAGTTGGGCACAAACCTTCATCATTTCCATAGCCATCAAAGGCGATCCCCTCTTCGTCTATGCCATATAATTTATTGTTCGCAACTACTGCCCCGGAAATAACCCCGTAACGAGAAGCTGAAAAGAAAATCCCGGTAATTGCCCCGAACAAAGAGGCATCTATCACATTATTTGAAACATCAATCTTTCCATTATCGTCAAAACTTTTAGCTCCACTGATAGAATCTGGCGCCCACTGTGGAGATATTGCAACAGGGTGAGAAACCTTTCCTGTAAATTTAAAAGAATTGCCAGAGAAAATAACACCTCTTATCCATCGCAAATTAAATGCGCTGTAGCATTGCCCAAAAGTTCCGACATTATCAATAATCTCTACCGCAGGGATATCACCTCTTGGGCTGTCGAAAGAGAAATTAAACAGATAGGTGGATGATGGATTGTCATCGGTTAATAACTCACACCCCACTATTGAAAATTTGCGAGGCACAGGCCAACCTGGATGTAAGGGAGCCTGCATGGTTAAATAGTTGCTAGTTAGCCTTATGTTTTTTAGTGATATGTCAACCGCTCCACAATTTATGATATTTGCAAGACTGACATTTTCCCTGTTATTTACAACAAACGTATCCATTCTACTGCTTCCCAGGAATCTGCCGCCAAACATATTTACAGCGTCAGACAGACTGTAGTCGCAATAGTATGTCCCTGGACTAAAAAACAAATCCTTATGTCGATTTGTTGACTTGGCGGCCCCTATTGCATCAACTATGCTCTGGGTGGTAGTCCCGTAGCTACTTACATCCACCATTGTATCTGAGTTATATCTCACTCAAACCACCCTGGATAAACCGTCTGCCTAGAGTTAAATGTTACTGTCCCAGCGCCTGTAAAACTAAAACTATCGACAAGGGGGATTATTGAAACGAATATGGGCGATATTGCAAGGTCATACACTCCACCTGTACCGTTCAACTCGTGCGCTTCAGATATACCTTTTTCTATCTTGTTCAATAAATCTGCCGAAACACCGGGAGGCGCACCATTCTTCCATACTGTTTTTGTGTAGCTCATATAGGATAAATTTCATCTCCAGGATAAAATGTTTCAGACGGCAAGACCGCTGTCAATTCTACGCATCAAATTGGGGTAACAAGCATATTTTTAGCTTTTATTGTTCCAGGTCCTGCTGAGGTCCTCAACGCCAGACGTGTCCCCGTAGCGGTTACAATTGAAGACGCAACCTGCCCATTTTTCTGTACGGTATTTGAAGCCGGACCTCCGAGAAAACAATTGATACTGGTAGTAACTGCACCCTCTGGGAACTCCCACTGGATTAGATATTGCGCCCCGACCGTTACTCCTACCAATGTTTGGGTAAAATACGATGATGCAGTCGTAAATGTTCCGGTCAGGAACCCTTCTACAACAGACAGCGAAACCCCGCCCTCATAAAAGGTCCCCCACTCAGCAGTCCCGTTGCCGAGGTCTCCGTTTACCACTAAATTTTCCACTTTTGTCGTGATCGTAAATGTATCAGACACGCCATTAATCGTCACAACTGCATCGGCAGCAGTCTCATACTCAGCACTTGATGTACGCTGCACCTCAAACGTATCGCCAGGATAAAAATCACCAGGAGTGGAAACAAAACTCCCGCTACCGTTCAGTCGGTATGCGCCACCTGATACTGAGATGGTGCCGATTCCAACCAGCCCTGTGACGGATACAGGTGCTGAGGTGATAAGTGTTGATGTGGCAACTCCTGTCTGGTCGGTGATTGTAAACTGATCAGGTGTTGCTGTTGAGTATTCCCATGACCAAGCAGCACATCCACCACCATCAATCAGTGCCGGAATTCTCCATCCTACACCTATGGCGGTCTCGCCGGTTTCCTCCAGGTACTGTGTTCCATCAGCCACAGTGTACCCTCGCTCGTTCGCGTAGTTGCTGCCGCTCCCATCCAGTCTCTCGGTGATGGTGACACCGTCCAGATACAGCGTGTGACCGTTACCACTCGCGTCGATCTCAAACGTACCGCCCGCATTTATCCCCGGCAGATAAGCCCATCTCACGCCATCCCGGAATATGTCAATATCCCAGCAGTCAGGCCCAGGAAAAGTCAGGGTGCCATTCACGCTGCATGTCGGAGCGTCGCCAGTGGCGGTGATGGTGTCGGTGGTCAACAGGCCGGGGCAAGGGGAGCTGCCCGCGCCCAGGAAGCCTGAGCTTTTGACCTGCTGGGTGGTGTGGGAGGATGCAGGTGCGTAGGCAATAAGTTTACCATCATCTACTGTGGTGCGATACCAAGCTAGGAGGTTGGCTTGGTCAGGACCCAATCTTCGACGACCACCAATTAAACCAAGTGACAAATCCATTACATTACCGCAAGGTCAACAGCGGTGTTAAATGTAAAAGTCGTGCCTGGATTAATACCAATCACCTGGCCGGGAGAGATATCAATATAAACCGATCCAGATGAAGAATCAGCACCAATCGTAAAAGCAGAATAATCGCTACTAAAAAACGCCTTGTCTGGCTCATCCGGTATCCATTCGGTATATGCAGCCACAGATATGATTCGCCGTGGAGCAAATACCGGGAGTTTTGTTCTGATAATTGTATCGTCTGGTGTGCTAAAAGGATTCGGCATTGTTATTCCTCAATTGTTTTTGTAATAATTTCAAATACTTAATAATAGAAAGGGAATCCCTAACAAATGATTAAAAAATATATAATCATTTTAATCATTTGGGTACTTTGTGGGTTGAATTTTCAAAAACCCCCTTAGTAATTATCCAGTTAATCAATCTATAAACATCTAATTTTGAATAAAAACAAATTTTTAAAACAATATTAACTAATTAACTGTAAAAAATGTTCAATAATATTCATCAGCTATCTATCAATTGGAGTCTCTTCTTCAAGATCGCCGGCAAGTTCATCATCGCCGTTTTCCTTTATCCATTCTGCCTGTTCTGCCTCAGGCATATTTTTTACTTTTTCAAAAAGAGTATTAAATTCTTCTATTGACATCCCGCTCATATAAATCCCTTCTCCCTGGCCGCTGCTGGGGATAAATAAAATTTGACTCCATTAGTTCCTGGTTTTACATCAAACCCTGTTTTAATATAAAAACCAATTGTGCTTGGTGATCGCTCTGGGGTTAAAGTTACTGCCCCATCTTTCCCGGCAGCAGCAGATGCTTTTACTACCTCCGAAAGCATCTTAACCCCACCTCCCTTCCCAAAACTCCCCAATACATTTATTTCCGCAGAATCCTTGCCAATAGAAAAAGAAACAGCAGCATCAAAGATGCCATCATGATCGTGATCTAATCCGATCACTTGCTTACCTTTTTTACCAGCGTCTTTTAATGCTCCAACAACATAGTTCCTTTGCTTTGAATCCGGCAAGGTCTTTACTTTGTTGATCGCCTCATTTTTATTCGCTGATGTAATTTTAGAAATTCCAGTCCCACAAAACTGCCCACCACCAGCGCCGCCTGCAGGTTTATGACAACTATTTGCATTTGTTATTTGGTCTTCAAGATCATCATCCCCCTGGCCATCATCAGCAGCCATAGGAGGAATGTAAGTTTTCAACGCTGTCATTATCCGTTCAACCCGTTCTTCCGGCAATTCCATAATCTCCAGCAAATACTGCTCTAGAGGCATAGATAACTGAGCATCCGGAGATGATAGATACTTGGACAATCCTTCAGAACGAATCCGACCGGTTTCTGCTTTATCTTTATCACTGGGGGCCGACAAATCAGGCCATTCAATCTCGTATCCACCAGCCGGCACTTTCAGAATTCCAAAGGCATTCAACTTATCAATTACCGGCCGCAATATACAGGGTTCAACAAATGTCTTTCTCCGACCATCACATTGATCATCCCAGGCCTCTGTATCCTGGCTGCTGGATAACTCCCCTCGCTCCGAGCCCTCAAGGATTCGTTTCGGGATACCAGTTGCAATGGAAATCATCTTCAACTGTAGTTCGCCGTGCTGGGTAGGATCAGCAACTGCAGGGGCTAGACTCTTCACGTCCAATCCCTGGAGTTTCATATAACGCTCCAGGTTGTGAACGTACTTCTGGATCTCCTCTTCCAGGGCGGCAGCATCTTGAGGTTGGATGGTAGTGTCTTCTGCTGCCGTAAATGCCATGCCTGGGAAAGCCCCTTGCCAGAACATCTCAGCCGAGCCACCCACAATCAGCTCCATATTGAGAAGTCTATTATAGATGCGTTCCAAGCGGGGAAGACCAAGCACATTTGATTCAAGGAGATTATCGGCTATGTGGACAACCCGGCTGTAATGAACGGTTGTTTCCAGGGTGGATGCCGTACCAGGGGTATTGGCTATCCTCAATCCATAAGTAAGAGGAAGGCCAAAGCGAGGATCTTTTGGGTCAGTAACATATTGTTTGATCGGAGCATTCGCCTCGGTAAAAGGTTGGAGATAAAGAAGGTCGTTTGCTCTTTCTACTGGTTGGCCAAGATCCTCGGCCAAATCATTGAATCCCAGCAGTAAAACACCATACTGGCCAATGCCACTTATCTTATCAGCGCGGATCAGGATATTGTAAATACCCAGTCGCTTTTCTAGCTCTTCCCAAGCCTCTTTATAGGTATCTGAGGAATCATCCGTGCCGCGTATAATTGGTAAACGACGCCAGCTCGCCTCAACAGGTTTTTCGATAACCTTGCCGGCGATATCTTGCCTCCTGTAGCGGTGGTAATAGTCCGAGAATTTGATCCCGTCGAGACCAGGATATCCGAGAGCGGTATATACATCCCTCAATCCTCCGAAAGTGGTTGTATTTCCATAAGTGAGTCTTGACCCAACAATGCCAGACTGCAATGCCCGGTATAAGGCTACCCGACGGATCTGTTCTGACTTCTCGTTGGCGGTCAACTTGATTGGTGAATTACGCCTCATTGTATTTTCAGCCCCGCACGAATGAAGCAGTCTTTTGCTTCGAGTAGTTTCCGAAAACCCTCTGCTTTCTCCGGACCATCTGGAAGTTCATCCATCATAATATCGGCCAGATCAGCAATGAGTCTACCAATGACTTGGGAGGATTCAGGCAGATCGCCATAAAAGAAATGTTTGTATATTGGATAAAGATGTTTCGATGCTGGATTCCTGGCCATTATATCACCACGTCCCTACTCGTTTTGTATTGGTTAGTTCATCGAAGGCGTCTGCGGCCGCATCGACCTGATCCTTGAATTTGCCTTCCGGGAAGTTTTCGGCCTCCAGTAGAAATGCTTCATTCCATAAGCCCCGTACCAGCTTTACATTGCCGGCCTGGGCTTGGCTGGCCAATGGGGTAGCCCGGACTTCTTTCGACCCCGTAACCGGCAGTGTCTTTACTGTATAACCGGCCAATTCTTTGACGAAGGCCTTTGCCTGACTCTTGCCAGCCTGGCCCGGATCTTGTGGTAACCGAACCGGTACCAACTTACCATCCTGACTAGCAATATTTTTGATGGAATCAATTACTTTACTGGCATCAATCTGGAACCGGGTAGAATCTTCAATATAATAAACCCCGGCAACCTTGGCCATCCTGATCCCGGCTGTATATGCCGGCCCGCCATCTTTCTTTGCTTTCCGATCTTCCGGATCTCGATCAGTCCCGGCAAGATCCCATGCCCGTACTCTTTTTGCTCCTGCCGGCACCGCACTCACTATTTCGAAATCAGTCCGCTTGAAATAACTGCCGGCGGTTGGCCGTACATTCCAATTCCCCTCAAGAAGCTGCGCCCGTTCAACCCGAGGGAGAGCGTTCAGTTTTGCAAGATAGGTCGGATCTTTTTGGAGAAGAATCTTGTTATCGTTAATTGTTGAACGAATAAAAGTAAAGGAGAGAGGTTGAACGGGCGCATCTTCAGTACTGTATTTATCAAGTAATTCTTGTTTTGAATCGCCCCACATGACTTCATCGCCGAGGAGGATGAACCAGCGAATTACACCGGATCTACTGGCAATAACAAATCCATCCTCACCAATCCACCAGTCAATAAACTTTCGGACCCATGAATCAGGATCAGGATTGCAGGTTCCCCGGATTCGGCCAGGGACGCCGGACATGGACCGATTCCTGGAAAGCATATATGAAAACTGCTTCCAGGTAAAGTGGCATATTTCATCAAAACCAATCAGCGGGATCTGTGACCCCTGCCAATCAAGGCGATTCTTCTCATGCTCCATGTGAGCAAAAGAAACGGCCATTTTGGAGGGGAATCGAAAACACAATTCGTTCTGATTGGGTTTCCCACCAATGGCCGGATATAACTCCGACGCCTCATCCCATAACCCACCTTCGGAGGTAATCTGTTTGGTGGTTCGGCGGAAGATGACCGCGCCGAATTTGGAATTATTTACATGATATAAGGGTTCCAGCAGAAGGGCGAATGATTTTCCCCCTCCGGCCGAACCACCATAAAAGACAACGTCAGCCCCACACATAAGAAATTGAGTCTGCGGACCCCCCTGGGGTCGGATCTCAATTACTTCTTGTTGCGGCATTGCTGCTGTCATCCAACCATTTCCTTCTGGGGGAGTATGATAACTGCAGAACCAATTGGAGTGTCGCCGGTGGTAATATCAATATCCTGGCGATCATTCCATTGTTCGGCCTTGGGAAGTGTTTTGGTACGATTCCAGAGAAAGAACTTGGCGCTGGCGACATCGGCCGGCATATGTTTCTTTACCAACTTATGAAGTATGATCTCCCGTATGGGATAACCGTCTTCGTCCCGGATTATATTGCCATCGATATCCTTCTTGAATTCCTGGCGATACTCCTTCTCCTCCATACTGTAGCCACATGCCCGATGATAGAGGGATTTCGCCACGTTTGCATTGGCTACTTCACGCCCCTCTATTATTGCAAAGTCGAATTCGTCATCCTGTTCCCGCCACAACTTCAACGTCTCAACATGTATCCCCAACAACCTGGCCAGCTTCTCATCCGTACAACCCAACAAACAATACGACAGAGCCAATGCCGGATGGGTATCCTTCTTATATATAGGTTCAACCCCGGCATGTATTTGTTCTTGTATGGCCTTTATCTGCCTTTGGAGTTCGTTAATCTTGTTATATCTCCGGGCGCATTTCCTTTTGACGGTGGAATCATTGGGGTTTATCTTCAGGAGGGGAGTAGCCTTGATGGGGCCTTTGCCGGTGGATTTATACTTGAGGGTTGGCTTCTGTATTGTGTTTTGGAGGCCTGGGGAGGATTGACGAACCATAATTTTGTACTTGTTGAGGTTGATATATATGGGGCTGGATTTCTGGGGTGGAGGATTTCTTGTTAATTTCCTTCCCCTTATATTTACCATATATATTGATTTTGATATTAAATCAAAAAATAAAAATATTTATTAAAATCTTAATAAAAGTCTTGACCATCCATACAGACCAATATATAATAAGACATAAGATAAAGATTGAGAGGGAAAGGGGGAGGTTAATCGAGAACCCGATAGGCGGGGATGGTCCAGTTGAGGAGCGCCCCACCAGGAAGCGAATATAGTGTCTCTGATTGCTTGATCAGACTGGCGAGCCCATTCAGGGCGAAACACTAAATGAGGAGATTGGCCATGAAGATCAACGATTATAATATTGGCGACGTTCTTTTGATCACCCATAAAACCAAAAACGGATATCATACCAGAATAGGCCAAGTTTCTTGCGTCAACTATAATGGAAACGGGCTGGTGACTTATGAGAGCCGGTATTCATCAGATTTTCTCTCAAGTGGCAGTTCAGCTTTTAATCCTGAAGTTATCGGTAAAAAGCCCTTTGGTGTTATTTCCATCTGTGTTATCAACAATATCCCTTCCTCAAGCCATAATCATCGAGGGCCAAGGCCTGGTGATCGTGGATATGATTTGATGTGCTAATAAACCCAACCCCAACCGAGCCCGGCGGAATCCGGGTAGGAGGATGATCATGAAAAGAAAAACTGTATTTATCGTATTAACTGATGATCCAACAAAAAGAGAATGTGATTGCTGTAGAGAAAGTGTTAATAGTGTATGGCTAGATAAGAAAAGGGCCGAAGAAAAAGCCAAAACAGTATATCTCGGAAGAGTCATATCAATGGAAATAGAAGATTCTCAATTTGTCAGTTTAATCTAACCACTTCGAAACCGGCTCCGGCCGGTCATCCAGGGTTCGGCTCCTGGGTCTGATGAGATAGCCGATTATTCCATTGCCGCAAGGCACAATCAAAGGAGATTTATTATGGAAATTACAAAAGAGACCTCAAGCTACAACGAAAGACGTTATGGTAAACCTTGGATCGCATTAGTTGATTATTCAACTTCCCGTAAAGGCGAATTCAAATTTGGCGAATGGGTCGGCAAGATCGGTGGATCTGGAGAATTGTATATCAATGCCGAAGTAAATGATATCGTCGCTACCGGCCAGAAAGATTTTCAGAAGCCCCGCAACTCTGCCCCTGATTACTATATCGTAACGGCAGATGGCTTGAAATATATCGGCGATAATCCAGTCGAAGCCAGGAAAGCGCAAGTCGAAGCTAAGAAGATCGGGCCTGATTACGGAGATGATGAATCCAAACCTCCGAGATCATAATTTTTTCAATCCATTCAGCGCCCGCTCCGGCGGGCAAAGGATTTCCCATGACCAGAATCAATGTAGTCCCACCCGCCGAACTTTGCGACCAACAGCTTATAGCTGAATGGCGCGAGCTGACCAGAATTCCCAATGGCATTGTTGCCGGGAAGTATGTAATTGATTTGGAGCAGATCCCCAAACAATACACCGTCAGGACTGAAGATAATCCGGCTGGTGGCAAGGGGCATATGAAATTCTTCTTCAATAAGTTAAAGTTCCTGTATCACCGGTATGAAGCAATCAGGGATGAGCTTGCCCAGCGGGGAATGCCGAGGCGGAGTATGTGGCCTGGGGATGAAATTTCGCCAAAAGAGTTCTATTTTGCCTTGCGGGGTCTTTGGCACGACTATGAGCCGACCCTGGAAGCAATGGCCCTTAACAGAAAACGGATTGCGGAGAAGTTCCCCAAGAAACCAAGATACGCAAGGGAAAGATTATGAAGAAATATCCACCGGAATGGAATCTTACCGCAATCGAATTTGAACTGGCCATCCTGCGAGGGCTTCCGGCTACTGATCTGGTTGAGCATTGGGAACGGCTTCAGAAAATCCAGGCCGACCTTGCCAGTCTCTTCTATACTGTAACTTATCAAAGGGCTGTAGATTTAGCGGCCACATCCGATATTCTTGAGGAGGAAAATCATGAGTAATCGAGCAGGTTTTTGGTTTATGGTTGGATTCATTTCTATTATAATAATTTCCTTCATCACCTATGCCCCGGAAATTATGGGAGTCAAACAGAAACTCGAAAACAAGGCGGTGGAATATGGCCAACTCAATTATTAAGATCATTGTTGCAGTTTTGTTTCTTGTTCTTTTTGGAATAGCCGGGGAAATGGATTATCAGGACCATATTTCCCAGCAAGAACCAATAACCCAGTATTAGGAGATTTGAAATGAGAAAATTACAGTTATGGCAAACTGCCGGATTTTCTGAAAGATCCCATAAATATTTTATGAAAATCCAGAACAGCAATACCAAATGCCTGGAAGTAATGAATAGAAATTATCCATGGTGGGGTTCTTATAGATACTCCTTGAATCCGGCTTTTACAAACTTCTTCTCTCATAAATAATCATCCCCTGGAGATTGAAATGACCACCAACCAGCTCGTTGAAAAACATATTTCCCAAGTAAACAAACTCGCCTGGTCCTTCGCCAAGACAACCGGCCATGAATTCGACGACCTCAAATCGGAAGGAACTATTGCAATGCTGAGGGCCATCAAGAAATTCAATCCTGATCATGGTTGTGAATTGTCTACTCTGATCCATACTACCTGCCGAAATGCCATGGTTCAGTATCTGAAAACCCAGGGAAAGAAATTCCCAGCAACAAATGAGGAAGTTGATGTAGCGGATCATAGGCCAAGCGGTCACCAGCGATACGAATTTCTCGAGTCCCTTTCTTCCCTTGGGGCTGAAGCAAAACAAGTATTGCGGATCATTTTTGAATCACCAAAGGAAATGACCAATATCACAGCGGGGAATTCTGCCGGCAATATCCGGAAAACCATTGAACGGACCATGCGGGATATGGGATTCAAAGGCCGGGGGATTGAGCAGGCGTTTAATCAAATCAGGTCAACTTTTCAGAATTGAGGTGGAAATATGAAATTCAGAGCAAAAATTTCAGATGGTTGCGGAGATGATTGGTGGGAAGATTTTGAGGAAATAACCACTACCCCTTTCGAATTTGTTTGTAAGATAATTGAGGATTATAATAAATCGGGGAGATCAAAATCAAAAAGATCAGTAATTGGAGTCAGAATTATCGATAGGGCAGATAGGGTTCCGCATAATTGGGAAAAATCAAATTTGGTAACCTTGCAGGATAAATTCGGAACATATGACTCCAGAAAGTGCAAAATTTGCGGAATAACTGGCAAAGTAAGAAGCATTGCCGGAAATGTAATTATCGATAAAAAGTTCAAAAACTGCGACCCGGTTTTCTGTAAATAATGCAACTCCGCCAACTCATAAAAACCGATCCGGATTATACTATTGCCGCGCTTCTCCATCTTTTTGGTGGAGATAAGGATTTCAAATGTACCGAGCAGAAAATCCTTAAAACCCTGGCGCGGCAATATGAATCAACCGGGTTACTCTCTGATCCGCAGCTGCAAGCTGCCTCCAGAATCCTGCCAAAATATCATGATAAACTGGCGGGATTGGAAGTCATTGCTTCTCCCGAAAAGAAAGAAACTCCCTCGCAATACGACAAAATCGCCTGGCTTGATGGTGCTGGAATCCGCCTGAAAACCAATGACCGGGCCGATGCCATCCGGACCAAACAATTATTTAACCGGCGATACCGGGCCAGCGATGATTCGTATAGCTGCCAGTTTACCCTTGATAATCTTCTCCATCTCAAGGAATGGGGATTCTCTTTCCATCGGGATCTGCGCCGGAAGCAACGGAAAGTATGCCGCAAAGCCTCGACTCTGACCGGCAAAATTGAGATCCCCGGGTTGCCTGGAACCCTCCGCGGATACCAAAACGAAGGAGTAAATTTTATCCATGCAAAAGGCGGTCGGGCTTTACTAGGGGATGATATGGGTCTCGGTAAAACAGTCCAGGCTCTTGCGTATTGCCATCTCATTGGTGAAACTCCAATCCTGATAGTCACAACCGGTGGCTCGAAACTTAACTGGAGAAATGAGGTCAATATCTGGCTCCCGGGTCGTTCAATTTTTATTTGCAAAGGCCGGAAGCCAGGTATCAAAAAGATCAAAGAACAAGTTACAATAATCAATTACGACATCCTGAAAGCTTGGGAACCAGTATTGCTGGCTACAGATTTTAAAGTATTGATTGGTGATGAAATCCATTATATCAAGAACCCCAAGGCCGATCGTTCAAAAGCATTCAAGAGCCTCGGTACTTCAATCGAAAAATTCATTGCCATGTCCGGTACCCCTTTTGATAACCGCCCAATCGAGTTGTTTGCCGCTGTAAACCTTCTTTCCCCTTGGCTCTTCCCTTCGTATTGGGATTATGCCAAACGCTATTGTGGCGCTTACGAAGGCGATTGGGGATGGATTGTAACCGGTGCCAGCCATATCCCGGAACTATACGAAAAGTTGCAGTATATAATGATTCGGAGAAACAAGGTTGATGTTTTGAAGGAACTCCCTGACAAGATCCGCTCGATCATCCCTATTGAATACGACGAAAAGATATACGCTGCCGGTATGAAAGAATTCAAAACATGGGCTGACCGGGACTGGAAAAGAGATGATGAAGGCCGGATGCAGACCTTTGAATACAACCCGGCTGCGGCCATGGTCCAGATCGAGAAATTAAAGTTTGCCTGTGCGAAAAGTAAAATGCCAGCCGTTTATGAATGGATTGAGGAATTCCTTGAAACGGATGATAAACTGGTGGTTTTTTGCGAACATCAAGAGATCCAGCAAATGCTATTGGAGCGGTTCAAAAAGATTGCCGTCCACTCCAAGGTTAAAACTTCAGTTTATGAATTCCAGAAATGTGATGCCTGCGGGGTAGTTCAGGACAAGCACAAAAGTGATCCAGCTGCCTGTGAACAATATACTCCAAATTTAAAGGCAAGATTATTTATCGGTGGGAAGGATGCCATTGAAGCAATCACCCTTACTGCCGCCAGGGCAACTTGTACCGTCGAGTTCTGGTGGACCTGGACCAAGCATGCCCAGGCCGAAGACCGCGTGTACAGGATCGGTCAGGAGCATGACTCGGTGAATGCCTTTTATTTAATCGCTGACGGAACCATTGAAAATGATATAATAAAGCTGCTGGATAAAAAAAGGAAAGTTTTTGATGGAGCTTTGGATGGGATTGTGACAGAGAAGGATGATTTATTGGCCGGTTTATTGAAAAAATTAGTATAATAAATAAAAAACTTTGGAGGTGGATATGAATAAATATCGCGTATGGATAAGATCAAATCCAGGATTTTATGAACAATACAATGGATACGTAGATGTTTTCGCCGAAGATGATAAAAATGCTATTCAAGCGGCCTTGAAAAAGTTGAAAAGAACATCCTTTCCTGATCGTGACAATTCAATGTGGCGAATAGAAAAGGTAGAAGCAATATAATGATTGATATCCTCAAACTATACCGAGACTTCAATATTGAATATCGGGACCATGGACACAAGCATTGCCGGGCCGGATGGGTACAGATCGAGTGTCCCTTCTGTAGTGGTAATGCTGGCTTTCATCTCGGATATTGTATTGATTCCCGGAGTAAGTTTGCCGGCGCTTTTGTCTGCTGGCGCTGTGGTGGTCATCAATCCTCGAAAGCCCTGAAAGAGATCCTGCAAAAACCCATCCCACAAATTAAAGAGATACTTCGCCAGTACCGCCTTGCAGGCGGGTCCGGCCCATCTATAGACGCCCAGATTAAACTCGTCAAGTCCAGCTTCAAGTACCCCTCTGGTACCGGCGCTATGCAGTATCATCATCGAAAATATCTCCTGAAACGCAAATTTGACCCCGATTATATTGAAAAGGAGTGGGGTATTCTCGGTACCGGACCTATTTCTTCCCTATCAATTGGAAGAGGGAAAGAACAGAAAATCATTGATTACAGCAACCGGATCATCATACCAATTGAATGGGATGGGAAGGTCGTTTCTTTCCAGGGCCGGCACATTACTGAACGACACAAAATGAAGTATCTGGCCTGCCCGGAAGAGCGGGAAATCATTAATCTCAAGACAATCTATTATGGCCGGTCGGAAGGGAAGCGAGCAGTTATTGTTGAGGGAGTGACGGATGTCTGGCGGTTGGGGTTCGGGGCTTTGTCCTTATTTGGTATAAAATATACCCTGGCGCAAGTAAAATTATTGAGTAAATTTGAAATGCTTTTTATACTTTTTGATCCGGAAGATCAGGCCCAAGAGCAGGCCAAAAAGTTGGAAACAGCATTAAATTTTCGTGGAGTCAAAACCAAGATTCTGGATGGGTTTGGAACAGATCCAGGCAAGATGAAGCAGGTAGATGCTAATCATTTGATGGAGGATTTGGGATTATGACTGATCAGATTGAAGAAAAACAGGAGTCAAAAACGAGGGAAAAATGGACAATATCATCTTATTATGGTGGTAAGAAGGTTACGGTATTGAAGTGTGATCCCGGATATAAAGAGGCAAAAAAGTATGCCGACCGGGTTTATTTGGACCAAATCGCCTATGAAAAAACGATGGCCGGGACATCGCCAAATAACCTTAACCAATTCATTTAATAGGGTAATATAAAAATTTAAATTAACCAAAAATAAAGATTTAAATTTTTATATAATTAAATTATATTATCCTATTAAGAGAGTCACGTCTCGCTACCAGAATGAAATTATTAAACCCGAATTGAAGTAGGATGGTTTCTGGACCAACGTGACCCTACTTCAATTCGGGTTTTGTTTTATAAGGATGTCAAAATGCCTTCTCCATCAAAATGTATTATCCGCAGAAAGCCCTCAAAAATAGAAAAAATCACCAATTGTAATATTTTATCAAATGAGCAAAAACGCCTTTTATTGGAAATAAATAATTGTAATTCTGACAATGAGATAATAATTGATAATTTTCATCTGGCTAAAATCACCGAAAGATCAATAAAAAAAATACAAGAAAGTATCACCACATTAGTAAAAAAGGGGATCTTAATCAGAAACTTGGAAGGTCCACCTCAAAAAACCAAAAGAACTTTGAGTATATGTTTTGAATCATTTGAGGTCCAAAAATGAAACATATATTTGATGTTGAGTTAGCCACTGAAATCGGAATTAATGCCGCCATCATTTTAGAAAATTTATTATTCTGGTGTAAAAAAAACAAAGCCAACAATAAGCATTGTTATGATGGGTCTACCTGGACTTATAATTCTGTTGAGGCATTTAGCGAATTATTCCCATATATGTCAAAATTTTCTATCAGAAAAGCTTTGGAGGATTTAGAAAAACTTGGGTATATAACTACAGGAAATTTTAATAAAGCAGCATACGATAGAACAAAGTGGTATTCAGTCCTTGAAAAAGGGGTTAATGCAATCGATAAATGCATTTATCGAAAACAAGAAATGCATTTATCGAAAACTGAAAATGGATTTATCGAAAACCAAAAACCTATACCATATATAAATCCAGATATAAACCTAATTAAAAAGAATATAGGCAATGTTCCTGCGGAACAATTGCCATCTTCTGAAAATAAAGATACCTCCAATAAAAATTCAAAAGAACAAATCATCCAAAAAAAGGCTGAAAGGATTCTTTCCAGATTTAATATACTAAGAAATGAATTTCGCCAAAAAAACAATTTAAAGAAGTCTAGTGGATTTTCTCCTACTCCTGCTCATTTAAAAGAAATAATCGCAAGATTAAAAAAGGGGCGAACTTACAAAGAATGCATCCAAATTTTAGAAAACAAAATTCAGGATGAAGAATTCGTTTTAAAAGATTGGTATGTACCCGAAACATTATTCCGGGAAGCAAAATTTCAAAAATATTTGGATTACGACCCAAAACAGTACGAAAAGAAACAACCAGGGGTTGCCAATGGCTCAGGCATCTCCGGCAATATTGATTATTCACTCAGGCCAGGAAGAGACAAAAAAATAAAAGTCGACAAAACCAATTGGGGGAAATACGATAATGAATGATTTTGAAGATGAATTCCAAGAAGAAGTCAAAAACCAAAAATGCCAATGCGGGGACAAAGTAAGTTTCGGCTGCAACGATCAATGCCGGCTTTGTTACTATACCAATCAATTTCGAGCAAAAAGTACCTTGATCCATCTCGCCGAAGCCGGCGTCCCATCAAAAACGGCCCGTAGAGCGATGAGGATAGCCCAAGACGCAGCTGAAAAGAAATGGTCGGTCCTTCCTATCTCTATCCAGGAAAACTTCAAACAGAGCCTATTCCTATCCGGAGAAGCCAGGCAGGGGAAAACGACCGCGGCGGTATGCTCCATGCTCTATCATATGGAACAATACAATACGATCAAGGAATACCTGAATCCCCGCGCTACTTTCCTTTTCGAAACATCCCCGCAGATGATCCAAAATCTTCAGAAATCATTTAAACTATCGGCCGGGGAAGAACAGGCAGTCATGGATCGATACAAGAATGTGGATTTCTTGATCTTGGATGATTTTGGGGTGGAGAAGCCGACGGAGTGGGCCTTTACAGTAATGTATCTGATATTGACCCATCGGTATGAAGAGGATAAGCAGACCATTTTTACCAGCAATTTCAGTATTGATCAGATTGCCAAGCGGTATGGAGATGAGCGTTTGACCAGGCGGATCATGGATTGGTGTAATATATTTGAGTTGTCGTAAAATAAATCGGCAGAAAACTGATTGAAAAAAGTATAATAGGATAGAAGAAAGATTGAAAGGAATTGAAGATTAATCAATAACTGGAAATTAAATGTTTCTTATCTACCATATAGATTTTTGGAGTGGCGAATGGGATTTTACGCGGGCTGTCTCAGCAGCTTGGCCGCGACCATTGCTCTCCGATAAACCAGGCCTGCTTGGCACCCGCCCAGGAAAGCAGGCCAAACCGGTGCAACATGATTATGGCTAGCTTCAAGCGCCTGGCCATACTGAGAATGGCTGTAACTTCCGGCGCAATGACAGAAATAGGAAGATATAAAAACATAATTTTCTGAGGAGTGCTCAAAGACCTCATACCTGCAAAGGATGGGGTTGAGGCAGTGGAAAGAGCATGGTGGTGAAACGAAAAGTAGCCAGAGGCCCTGGCAGGCTCGGCAAACACCCGGGTATAAGTTGAGATGTCCGGCCCAGTAATGGGGTGCAGGTTCGAATCCTGCCCATGCTCACCATTTATTTATTTTGAGAATGAGTTTTACAGATTAATTCAATCTAGGTTAGGAGGTAGAGCCATGCAGAGCCGCTAAAAACGGCAGGCAAGAAATCATATGGGCGATAGCCAACTAAACAACAGATCACAATCTGATCGGCCCAAAAAGAACAGAAGTTCAGAAAAGGGCTTGCCCCATACCTTCCGAGGATGGGGCTTTTTAGGTAAAAATATAAATAAAGTTCATAAGGAGCCCAAAGTGAAAGATGATGATTCTACCCCTCTTGATGGAATGGTATGGTGGGCAAAATGCCTTTGGGTTGTATATCTCGTTTTGTCAATAACCATTATGTCTTCTGGAATAATTTATTTAAAACAACTTATCTGGTGATAAAATGAACGTAAACACGAATCATTTAGTGAATGTTGAATATGATGCTACAGCACCAGAAGGATATGATTTATTACCAGAAAGATTGAATCGTGCTGCTCGGAGGAAATTAGGTAAGGACAATTGTGCTTATGTCAGTAAAACTTCTGGCGGAAAATTATCTCGATGGGCAGCTAAACAAAGAAAAATCAAAAACGGAATAAATAAGAAATCATGAAAGTCTGTTCTGATAAATGTCCATTAGACGATTGCTGCGAAGGAGCTTGTTTTCATCCGGAGATGAGGATCGATGTCCCTGGCGAAATTGGGATAAACGCCCCTGAACCACCACCAATCAAAAATAACCGCCCGGCCGTCTGGGATCTCGTCTTGGCTGATATGAAGGAACGGGATGAGATTGGTAAGCAGAAGTATGATACCCGGCTGCAGCCATTTAATGGCCGAGATCCTTTGGTAGATGCATACCAGGAGGCTTTGGATTTGGTTGTTTATTTGCGTCAGGCTATTTACGAACGAGATAACCCAGGAGTGAAACTATGAAAATCATCAAACCAAGCGTTGAGTTTTTCGGAGCAGTACCGACAGAGTACAATGCAGCACTTAAGTTCATCGAGATGGCGGGCAGGACTTGCTACAAATCAGAAGACAAGATTACCGAGACCAGTGCAGAAGGATTCGTCCGGAAGCTGATCAGCGCAAGACCAACTCCACATCTGGCTATGGTTGAGCACTCGAATTTTGTGGCGCGAATGCATCAGCCAGAAACGATTATTATGGGTTTGATCTCAACTATAGTTAGTATTGCTGGCAAATATTTAAATGTGCTTCAGAACTCTGACTACATCTATGTTGGGGGAAGCCTTACTGCATGGTATCAAAGAGGAAATATAGTTGGCTGGGATGATCCGATTTTTCGAGCATTCGCAAGAAGATATGATGATCTGTTTGATATTATTTTGCTTGATCCAATTTATACTCCATGGGATTCTTGTCCTCACGACGAAATCCCCAAGGAACTCCACCGCTACGCAGCAAAATTCATTTGTGATCGTGGAGTCAGTCATGAGTTAGTACGGCATCGGCCATGCTCTTTTGCTCAAGAAAGTACCCGGTACGTAAACTATGGTGGCAAGGATATGGAGTTTATTGAACCGGATGAGTATGGAGAGTGGGTTGATCTTACTCAAGACCGATTTAAAGAAGCGTGTAAACTATCTGAGAGATATTACAATGATCTTTTGAAATACGGCGATCTTAGCCCCCAGCAAGCCCGAGCCGTCCTGTCTAACGCCCTAAAGACCGAGATCGTGGTCACAGCAGATGCTACTGAGTGGAAGCATATTCGGAAGCTGCGTACAGCGAAGTCGGCTCATCCAGATATGCAGCGAGTAATGAATATGATGCCTTGGGAGGAGTTTTTGGTATGATTGATCTGAAACAAATAGAACTGAAAGAGTGGCAAGAACGGAACTTTCCCCGTTCCCGATATGAAGCGATGACCAAGGATCAACTCATCGATATGATCCTGGCCATGCAATTTACTCTTGGAATGGCCGAAGAGGTTGGTGAAGTAGCACATCATATCCTGAAAGGAATCCAAGCAATCAGGGGCGGGGTTAATGGTTTCAATATCAATCAGATTGCCGATGGAGTGGTTGATTCTGGAGTATTTGGCCAACAGCTTCTTTCTCATTTTGGGGTTGATTCTGAAAAAGAAACCTCCAAGGTTATCGATGAAGTATTGAAGCGGAACTGGATTGTGAATCCAGCCGGGGATAAAAAAGAATTACAGCATCAACCGGTTTGATCGTGAGTTCTCAATTCATCGAACGCCGCATTGCTATCGGCCTGATCACCAACGACCAGTACCTGCGGGAAATAGCCCCGGTATTTAATGCCGACCTTCTCAAGGATGAAGCGGCCAAAAAGATTGCCTCCTGGTGCATCCGCTATTTCAATAAGCATGGAAAAGCGCCCCTGGAAGATATCGGGATCATCTTTGAATCATATACCAGAAGGGGGAAACTCAATCAGGAAGAATCGGAAGATATTGGTAGCATCCTTGATGACCTGAGCGATGAATATCAAACCCAAGCCGAGAACAATCCGGAAGTCCTGATTGATGAGACATTCGCGTACTTCGATGAAAACAGGCTAGTTCGCCTGGCGGATGATATCAAGGCCGAGGCCCAGCGGGGGAACCTGTTAGAGGCCAATGTACTGCTTGCTACCAATAAGCAAATTCAACGAGCGGTAAATATAAACCATGACTTCTTCGCCGACGATATTACCAGAACGCAAAAAATCTTTGAAGACATCCAGGAGCCGATTGTCGAGTACCCCGGCAAGCTCGGACAACTCTGGAACCGGCATTTCGTTCGTGGCGGATTTGTTGGATTACTTGGTCCAGAAAAAACTGGAAAAAGCTTCTGGCTAATTGATATTGGATTCCAGGCCCAGCGAACCGGTAAAAAAGTAGCTTTCTTTGCGGCCGGTGATATGAACCGGGAAGAAATGGAACTCCGGAAATATATCTACATGGCCAGGAAATCCAATGAACTTGAATACTGCGGGCAATTGATGATCCCGGTAGTTGATTGCTTTTGGAATCAGAATGGTCAATGCCCAGCCGGTTGTGGGGAATCGCCAATCCGGGGAGATAAGCCTCCCGCCTTCAAGGATCTCCAACAGGTTTATAGCGATGCCTTTGAACAATACGGAAGCGACCATACCCCATGCACCAAGTGCCAGGGTAAAAAAGAATTTCTGGGTGCCCCATGGTTTAAACTCCGGGATAAAATAATCCCCCTGAATTGGAAAGAGGCATACAATATTGAGCGTAAATTCCAAAAGCGATTCCGGGGAGCAGGTTGGAACTTTGCTGATTATCCGGCCTATACCCTCAGCCCAAAAATGATTGACAATCAATTGGCCGTCTGGCATGAAAGTGGATTTACGGCTGATGTAGTCCTAATTGATTACCCCGACATCATGGCCCCCGACCTGGAAGACCAGCGGATGGATTTCCGGCAGAAAGAGAATATGAAGTGGTTGAAGATCCGGGCCCTGGCCCATAAATGGCATTGCCTGGTTGTTTGCCCTACGCAAGCCGATGGAGCCAGCTATGGTAAGGACTGGCTGGATCTCTCCAACTACAGCGAGGATAAACGAAAATACAGCCATACAACGGCCTTCTTTGGTCTCAACCAAACCGATGGGGAAGCCGAGCTGGGATTGTTCCGGATTAATCAGTTAATTGTTCGAAGTGGGAAACGCGGAAAGAAATTTGCAACTATTTGCCAGCGGCTCGAAATGGGCCGGCCATTTTTAGGATCGTATTAAAGGAGAAAATATGAAATATGAATGCCCAGTGTGTGGGAAATTATCAAAAAGTTTAACGATTCATTTTGCCAAAATACATAAAGATATTAAGCACCAGAAATATATCAAAAATGTATGCGAAAAGGTAGATCCGCTATTGTCAGAAATGTATTTGTTTGAGATACAGGAACTTTTTAATGATGAGTCATTTTCTTTTTTATTAGCAAATTCTTTTTTGGCAAAGAGAAGGAGATCCCTCGGTATTAATGGCCGCAAAGTAGTAGGGAAGCGGAGGGAAGGCGATGGAAATCCAGTTAAAGTGGAAGGGGTTAGAGAAAAAATATCCGATACCGTTCGAAAATTGTGGGAATCAGGTTCTTACGATGAACGAATAAATGGGATGTTAGAAGTATGTGGGCCGCTTAGCCCTAATTATAAACCGGAACTCCATACCCCAACTTATTTGGTCGAAAAGAATTACGTGGAGTTCTTAGGCCAATTTCAAGATATTAAAACGTGTTCGCGCTGCGGCCGAAATGAGGTAAAGATAAATATCCACCATATCGATGAAAGACATGAGAATTTTTTGCCTTCAAATCTCGAACCATTATGTATACCTTGTCATTTACAATTTCATTATGAAAGAATGAAATGCAATTTTATTACTATTGGAAAATCCTTTACTTTCGATGGGGCTCATTTTCTTCCTGGGCATCCAAAATTATGTAAATACCTCCATGGCCATCAATGGACGCTGGAAGTGTCTGTTAAAAAGAGAATAGACCGAGATACCGGCATGGTTATGGATTTTGGTGATTTGAAGGAAATTGTTAAGAAGCATATAATTGACGAACTTGACCATAATCTATTAAACGATATCCTTGTCATGCCAACGGCAGAAAATTTAATTGTTTGGGTATGGGAGAGATTGATGTTTGATGGCTTATTAAAGGGGATCGAGGCCATTAAACTATGGGAAACCCCTTCTTCTTGCGTTACTTTAGATAAAGAAGGGATGTTATCCAGATTTATTTCAGCAATTGAAGACTATGTTCCTTCAGAATGGAGAAAATAATGAAAACGAAAATTAACATCATGTCGATTTTCTTTTCGATCTCCGGGGAAGTCAATATCTGGCCGCAAGGGGCTCCGACCATATTCATCCGTTTTGCTAGTTGTAATCTCAATTGCTACTATTGTGATACTAAACAATCAATCAATGCTCCCGGCACCCCGATGACCGTCGAAGAAATAATTGAGCAGATCAAGCCTTTTGATTGTCATCGAGTTTTGATTACTGGCGGCGAGCCTTTATTGCAAAGAAATGGCCTTCGGGAATTAATCAGGGAATTGCATATTCGCAGGCGCACAACCAGCATCGAAACAAATGGTTCATTCCATCTGGATATCCTACCTGAGCGTCCGGATTGTTGGGTGGTCGATATCAAGATGCCGGGAAGCGGATATTTTGATTCGATGATCCTGCCGGAAAAACATCTGGAAGATACTGGAGCCGGGGATAATTTGATTTTCAAATTCCCTATTGAGGATGAGCGGGATTACGAGACGGCCCTCAATATTATAAAGAATCTGGAAGAAACGGCAGCCGGCATTGCTCTTTCTCCGATTTCACCCTTGACCGCGGCTGAATTATGGGAATGGATGATCAGGGATGGATTGACCTACTGTATCCTAAATACCCAGATCCATAAAACAATTTGGCCTGACTCAAAAATTGAGAGGTAATTTTTCAATTTATTTTGTCGCAATGTAAAATATTTCCGTAAAAAATCATTCAAAAACAGTATAATAGGGTAGAAGATAAAAATGGTCATTGTGGCCATTTACCAGGATTACCAAACCAAGAATAAAGGAGAATTGTCATGAGTGAACTCAAACGCCCCGAACTGATTGCCGCCGCAAAGGAACTGAACGCGCTGCTGGACCCTGATCCCAAGATCAAGACGGTCGGTGTAAAAACCAATGAATTGACCAAGGCCATCGTGGTTGCTGCCGGCCTGCTCGACAAAGGTGATTCCCTGACGACCGAAACCCACGCCGTCCTCTGCGCCCTGGAAGTTGAGTTGCCGGAAGGCCTGGTCATTGCTGCCGATGCAGGCGAAGAGGCCGGCGATGATGCCCCGGAAGAGGAAAAACCTGAGCCGGAAATCAACCGCGAAAGTCTGATTGCCCTGATTGGCGAAATGAATACGGTCATGGATCTGGAGCCGGCAATCGAAGCCAATGAGAAATCCAGCATTGATGGTCTCAAGAAACTGATCCATGGCAATTGCTACGACAAGGGCGAGTGCCAAGTCTTCGATACCGATAAATTCAGCGCCGAAGCATGGGAAACCCTGACGGCCCTGGGCGTGCAGGCGGTTGTTACCAAGAAGGCCAAGGATAAGTCAACAAAGGCTGAGAAGGCAGAAAAGCCCGCCAAGGCCAGCAAGAGCAAAGACAAACCGGCAAAAGCTGAGAAGGCCAAGAAAGACGGCTCAAACCTGAAAGGCCCCGGCGTCATCAAGACCATTGCTACCACGATCAAGGAGCAGGGTCCGATCACCAAAGAAGCAATCCTGGCGGTGCTGGTCGAGAAGTTCCCGGATCGCGATGCCGAAGCCATGAAAAAGACCATCAATGTCCAGGTGCCGAATCGGATCAACAAGGAGCAAGATTTCACCATCGAAAACAGCGACAAGGGTTGGAAGGTCGCCGGCAAAGCCAAAAAATAACAAGCCCTCTTTCTTATTTCAGAAAAAGCCGGTACCCAATCCGGCTTTTTGTTTATCCTCTCATTTCATAAAGGTGATTTATGAAAATCGTCTTATCATTATCCGGCGGGATGGATTCCGCTGCCTTACTCGGGACCCTCCTCGGGACTGGCAATGAAGTTTTTGCCATCTCGTTCTTCTATGGCTCAAAGCATAATCAGTATGAACTGGAAGCGGCCCGGAAACTTGCCGATCATTACGGTATCAAGCGGCAGTCAATGGATATCTCCGGAATCTTTGCCGGGTTCAAGTCGGCTCTATTGAAAGAAGATTCCCGGTCGATTCCGGAAGGTCATTATGAAGACCGTACCATGGTACAAACGGTCGTACCTGGCCGCAATATGATTTTCTCGGCTATCCTTGCGGGGTTGGCCCAATCATTCGAGTACGACGCAGTAGCGCTCGGTATCCACGCCGGGGATCATGTCATCTATCCGGATTGCCGGCCGGTCTTCAAGGAAAGTATGGACTTGGCCATCAAAACCGCTTCTGAATATTCGGTTTCCCTGTATGCCCCTTTCCTGGGAATGAATAAAGGGGATATTGTCAAGGTCGGAATGGAGCACAAGGTTCCTTTTGAATTGACCCGAACCTGTTATAAGGATCAGTCTTTATCATGTGGAAAATGTGGGTCATGCACCGAAAGACTCCTCGCCTTTGCCGAGAATGGCCTGATTGATCCAATTCAATATGCAGAGTAGAAGGGGGTCACTACTGTGGAGGCCAGGTTAAATATCGGGACCGGCTTCCTCATTTCGTGGATGGTTACCCCACCCATCCTGCATCTTTTTGGCTATTCGACCTCAGTGTCAAAAGCCTTTGGCATCACCGTATTTTATACAGTAATCTCTTTTATCCGCTCCTATATTTGGAGAAGGATATTTAACAGGAGGCTCCGTGAAAAGAATTATTACAAATGAAGAAGTGGAACTTGCTTGCCTGCCAATAATAAAATCAATCCCAAAAGATGAGTTGGGATTCGGCGGACCAAGTTTTTACGGAGTTCCGCGTGGCGGTATCGCCCCTGCATATATGTTGGCTGGATTGACCGATGGTTCAGTAGCAGATCATCCTAAAAAAGCTGATTATATCATTGATGATCTGATTGATTCCGGTAGCACTCGGGACCGATATGAAAAACTCTATCCGACCACTCCGTTCCTTGCCCTTTTTGAAAAGACTGATCCAATGGAATGGTTGGTCTTTCCTTGGGAGATTACCGATTCCGGCCGGGATGTTTCGGCGGAGGATATCTTTATTCGTTTCCTTGAATTTGTCGGAGAAGATCCCCTGCGGGAAGGATTGATCGAAACCCCTGCCAGAATGGCCAAAGCCTGGAAGTTCTGGGCCAGTGGATACTCTCAGGACCCTGATGCGGTATTCAAGGAATTTGCCGATGGTGGGGAGAATTATGATGAAATGGTAATTGTCGATCCAATCCCATTTTACAGCCATTGCGAACACCACATGGCGGCAATATTCGGAGAAGTCCATATTGCCTATGTACCGGATAAGAAGATTGCCGGCCTGTCGAAGTTTGGACGTTTGGTTGATATCTTTGCCCGCCGCCTGCAGGTCCAGGAACGCATCACTGTTCAGATTGCCGATGCCATTGAAAAGAATCTGGCCCCGCTGGGGGTCGCCGTATTTATCAAGGCCACCCATTTCTGCATCGAAAGTCGGGGCGTGCAAAAGGCTGGCACCAAAGCCAAGACCAGCGCCTTGCGGGGAGTCTTCAAAGATAATCCAGCAGCACGGGCGGAGTTCTTCGCTTTATTGAAGGTATGAAAATCTACCTGGCCGGCAATACCCCTGACCGAGTAAAAGAAGAAAAGTTATTTAGAAAGAATGGGACTTGCCCCCCCCGCAGGCTCATGGCTTATCATTATCTTATCTGTGATAAATCGGTAATGGAGATGTTTAAATATTTTATCCAAGACTTCACCCAGAAAAAGAAATGAAGATTTATTTAGCAGGGGTTCCGGGGGGGGCAGTCCCGGGTATTGCAAAAGGGAGGTTGAACTGATTGATAAAAATCTATTTAAAACCAGATTGCATTCTTTTTATCATCTAAAAATCACAAACAATAGTATAATAAAGCAGAAGAAAAAGAAATTGTAAACCATGAAAATCAACTTTGCCGGCACCCCAGGAACGAGAGAGAGAGAGAGAGGAAATGGCAAAGTCTGATTAACAAGCGCCTCCTTTCTTTCTGGGATATTTCTCAAAACCAATTCAACATACCATTTGCCTTCGAATTATCTATGGAAACTAAAGTCGACATTTTCCTTGACTCCGGCGCTTTCTCCGCATTTACCCAGGGCGTAGAAATCGATATTAACGAGTATATCAAATTCATCAAAGCCCACAAGGATCATCTTGAGGTATATGCCAATCTTGATGTTATTGGCTCCCCGGAAGGTACCTGGCGGAATCAGCGGCGCATGGAGAAAGCCGGGGTCAATCCTCTCCCCTGCTTCCATTATGGTGAAGACCCCAAGTGGCTGCAGATGTATTTATCCAGGGGCTATGACTATATCGCCCTCGGTGGTATGGTTCCTATTTCGACTCCTGATCTGAGAATTTGGCTGGATGATATTTGGAAAAACTACCTGACTGATAAAGACGGGATGCCGGTTATCAAGGTACATGGGTTTGGCTTGACCAGTAATTCATTGATGCGGAGATACCCGTGGTGGTCCGTTGATAGTACAAGCTGGGTAATGACCGGCCGAATGGGCGGAGTTTATGTCCCGAAATTCAAGGATGGCAAATACGACTACTCTGAGGATTGTTGGAAGGTCCAGGTCAGCAATCGGAGCCCCAGTAAGAATGAAGCCGGCAAGCATCTGGAATCTTTTTCCCCAATTGCTCGGCAGAATATTGAAAAATATTTTACCGCCAAGGGATTCAAGGTTGGGGTATCGGAGTTTAGGATGGTTGATGCCAAGTACGAACTGAAAGATGACGAGAAATGGAATGGCAAAGAAACCGGCGGAAAGCGGGAGGTCGAAAAGATAATTGAGGGTGGTCTCTCCAATGATTACAAGCAGCGGGACGAATTAAATATTATCTACTTTTTGGATCTGGAAAAGAACTGGCGGGCCTGGCCATGGCCGTTTCAACCAAAGGTATCGAGGAGCTTTTCGCTGTGAAATTGTACCTTGCTACATGGATAAGGGACTATACCCAAGAAGAAACTTTGACAAAAATCAAAGCAAAAAAACGTTTACTTAGTTATGCTCATATTAAAGAAAAAAATGAAGAAAAATATATTTGTTCTTATTATCTGAATGGCACAATACATGAAAATATACTTAGCAAGCACCGCACCAGGCCATGAGGGGGGGGCGGATCTTCCTGCTTTAAAAATTGATAAGCGCCTTTTGTCATACCATCATATACTCGGAAATAACTTCGGTTCTACTATCGTATTCAACGCCTTAATAGGAGAAGAGCATGCAGTTAAAAAGAACGGAATTGATAGCCGCCCTGGAAGAAGTAAAGCCAGGACTCGCAACTAAGGATATTATTGCGCAATCGACCAGTTTTGTTTTTGCTGGGGATTCAATCACGACTTTTAATGATGAGATATCGGTCTGGAAGCCATTCAAATC
>Ga0209416_1000485_pt1 | contig 40981 bp, 55 predicted proteins | sample RifGroF1_FD_184001 | JGI IMG/M metagenome (GOLD analysis project Ga0209416, IMG submission 184001) | Groundwater microbial communities from Rifle, Colorado, USA - Groundwater F1 (SPAdes) (version 2) | ecosystem: Environmental > Aquatic > Deep subsurface > Groundwater | place: Rifle, Colorado...
CCCCCCCGCCAGCCTTTGCCATTTTCGCGGCGAACTCGCCCCTGCGGGCTTCCCGGCGCTCCTTCACGCGGCCGGCAGCCTTTTCTTCTTCCTGCCTGCCATGGACCTTCTCCCAGCGGTCCTTGTACCATCGCCCGGTGTCCTCGCCTTCGGGCGCCCGCCGGTCCTCGCCGAACACCGGGATGGCATACTGCTCTACGTATTCCTTCCACTCCTGCCAGGACTCATAGGTAGCGGCTTCCGCATCGATGGCTTCCTCGTCGAGCTGGTAGAGGACGGTTAGAGGTTCTCGATACATGGTCTCGGATATTCTGTAATCTTTGTTTTGTCCCTTGTTCTCTATGAATCCAAAACGCTTGTAAAACTCAATAAGGCGAGGTTTCGATGCCCCCCATTCGGCTGTGGGAGTAAGTTCAAGCCGTATTCCGTGTTTGTCTGCAAGCTGGATTGCAGACCCTAAAGCGCGCGTAGCAAGGCCCATACCTCGCTTTTCTTTCTGTACTTTTATTGTGACGCTGGCTGATCTGGTGCGAGCACCGGGGTATATATCGAGCGCTACACCTTGATCATTCCATTCCTTTCGTAAAGCTGCGAAGTCTTCGTCGAGTTGGAAAAGAATCCTTGGATCACTTGCGTCCCAGGTGCCACGGTTGTTGATAGACTTGATCTGAGCGGGATTGAATGCAATGATTTCCTCTAGTGTACCTTCTTCATTCTGGACAAATACACCATCGTATCCTCCGGATAATGCTTCATCTGCAAGGTGTGGCTCTGTAATTCCAACATAAGTGTATACGAGTGGGTTTTTTATTGACAAATAAACAGGATAAACCATTCCGGACGTTGATTTATCTACGCGGGCAAGCTCGGAGCGCCATTTTGCTTCCAATGCTTTCAGTTCATCGTATTGGGCTTGCGATATCTTACCGGACCTTAAATCAAGCCACACCATCATTGGTGTTGTTCCGTACTCTTTTGCACGATCCTCGTTTGCACGGTATGCGGCTTCTACGCCAGGATCCTGTATCTGTGCCGCTCCGAGCCGATACCCATCAGCCATAAACTTTGAAGGGGTAAAGTATACCCCCCTGCCCCAGTCCCCGGTCTGTATAGACTCATATCTGCTTATATCAAAGGCCTGTATATCTGCAACGCCACTCCCATGGTACACCACCAGCGGCTTTCCCTCTGCATCAACCACCTTGGAGTCCCCGAACCATTTCTTGAAAGCCTCGGAATCAGTGGGGGGAGAGGGCTGAAAAAGGATAGTACTTTTGTTATTGTATTCATTGATATTCTGAAGTATATTTTTAAGTGGTCCCGTAAGCGGGGAAGCCGTCAGGTCGATACCATCGATGTCTGCGACTTCCAACAGCCCTGCGGGACCATTATTTATATCTACGGCTTCCAATGAATATATGATATTTCCCTTAGGATTGATCAGTTTCTTGACCGTGAGCTTCACAAGATAGGCATGATCCACTGTACGAAGCTCTGAAAAGAACCGAACAATTCCCTTGATGTTCGCATCACGTGCACGGTCTTCCTTTTCCCATCCCTCGACAGCGGTTTCAAATAGCCTTTTTAGGTTCGCCAACGCCAGCGCATGGATTTGAGGCGAAACGGATTTCTTGACGGCGCTTCCGCTTGCCATCTTTGAAGCGCTTGCCCGCGACACTGTTGCTTCAATCCCGGTTGCCCGGTTTTTAATCGGCATTGAACCAACCTCTGCGAGCATGCGTTCTTTTGCATCGTCTACAGATTCAGGCTGGAACAGGGTCGTCCCTACTTCCTCCCCGTCATAAAACCTTCTGAGCTGCCCCATTGCCCGCTTGGGATCATCAGTTCGGATGTCGGCTTCACGGCCTTTGTCATGTGCCTCTATGGCTATTTCCTTGCCATCGTACAGCTTCCTGAGAATGGCAGCCTGTTCGTAGGTAGGAGCGTTGTCAAGTTCGATGATGCCGTACTTGGCATCAATCCGTATGGCTCCTTGCCTGACAAGGTAACCTCTGGCCCCTTGAGGAGAACCTTCCCACCGAACGTCTGAATGAGCCTGCAGGCGCTTGCCTTTCAGGTAGTCAACGCCTTCGATCTTTAAGCGGTCACCCTTCTTTTTGTAGTCCGAGTCCTCGACCCTGCCAGAGAGGTCGACCATTCTCCCGTCAGGCAAAACGAATCCGGCTTCGTTGATGTCGTCCGTTGCGCCTTGGTAATCGATGACAGCATCGAATATCTTTTGAGCCTTGTCGGTGGGGGTGGAGGTCTGGAACAGAACCTCTTCCTTGCCACCTTGCTTTACAGCGTTGGGGCGTTCAGACGCTTCCCCGTACTCAGCGTCGGTTTCCGCTTCGGAGGCCCCTCCTTGCCCTTCCTTGGCGATTGCGGCGGTCTGCGCCATCTCTGACAGCGGGGAACCATCGGAGCGGAACAATTCGTCCATGACGGCGCGGATACGGGGGTCAACGTCGGCCTGCTTGAGCACCTTGCCCCACAACCGGGTAATCCACTCGGCGATCTTGGCGAACACGCCCCTGAGCTTTTCGTCTTTCACTTCACCATAGGACAGGTACTTCACAAGGTCGTCAACGAACCGCTCTTCGTGCTCGCGGGTCCACTGACCTCCAACGATCTTGTAGGCGTCGTCCAGGTTCTTTCCCAGGTCGGTCCCGATCAGTTGCTTGCGGAACAGGTGACCGGACTCGTGGACGAACGATACAAAGTCGCTCTTCTCTGTCACCATGACCAGAGCTTTGGCGTCACGGACGAACTCGCCAATCTTCAGCTCCTGCCCGTCCTTGGTAAACAGAATCCCCGCCCGCTGTCCCTGCGCGGCTGACACCCGGTCCATGTTGGTTCCGATGATTTCGGACGAGAACTCATTCTTCAGGTAATCGTCGAACTTCACTCCCATGGCGTTGGCGCGGAATTCATGGATGAGGATCGCGGCTTCGCGCTGAGACGCCGAGACGTTCGGCATTTTGTCCGATATGGCAAGCCTCAGCTTCGCGCGGGCCTGAGCGACGTTCTTGTCCTCGCCTTCGGAATACCAGTTCGCGCCGGTCCCTTTGGGATTGGCCGCGGTCAACCGCTCGACAGCGGCGCGGGTGGCGTCAGTAGCCCCTTCGGAGACGGTAATCGGGAGTCCGGGATACTTGGCCGCAAGGTCAAGGATCGCCTCGTCCCGAGCCGATTCATAGCCCTTCTTGAACGGGGCACTCTTGAGCACGATCCCGTCCTCGGTGACTTCGTATCTGAGGTACCCGTACCGCTCCTTGGTTTCGGCGTCTCCTACCTTGAGGATCGCTTCAACCTTGTCTTCTTCGGCAGAGGATACGGTCGTCTCTTCGGTGTAGAGGCCGCCTGACTCGGTTCTGGTAATGGGCTTCTGTTCGCCCTGGGGAACCGCCTGGCGCTCTTCCTTGGCCTTCTGCTGGGCCTGCTCCCATATCTTCCCAAGCGCGGCCTTCCGTTGTACCTCGGGGACAGATTCAACGTCTTTCCACTTGCCAGCCTGCTCAATGAAGGTTTCGCGGTCGGTCATGCCGGCGTATTCCTTCAGCGCCTTCGACTGCCTTGCAGCTCCCTTGTACCCGATGAACGCTCCCGGGAGCCCGTATCCGAGAGACGCAAGCGCCCCGCCCTTGAAGTTCTCCCAGGCGTTCGTGGCTATCTCGGAGGCTTCGGTCTGTTCAAGCCCTCCATCTTCCAGCCCCATGGCGATGTTCTTGATAACGTCCGATGATATGGACTGAAGCGCCTCTTCCGCGCCTTCCTCGAGGAGTTCCCCGCCATACCCCATGAGGGAGGTCGCAAGCGCCCCGGACTTGCCGGATATCAACAATCCCTTGGCGATGTTCCCCGAGATGCCGGTGATGGTCTTCCCGCCCACTTTACCGATGAGGCCGGGGACGTTGCCAAGGAACGATTCCAGCGCGGCCTGTACCCCGCCTGATATCGTCGCCATAGGGTTGGCGATCTCGTGCGAAACGCCCTTCTTGCGCATGTCGTAGTAATCGAGGGCCGACATGAGTTGCATCGAGGCCATGAACGAGCCGGTCCGAGAGGCAGCCGCGATCATGGCCGCGGACATTGCCACAGCTCCGACAGGAGCGCCAAGCCCGAACGTGGCAGCTGTCCCGCCCATTGCCGCCACTCCGGTTGCAACGGCGGCAGTAGCGGCCATGCCTGCCATTGCGCCCTTTCCGAGCACTTGGGTCATGAACGGCGCGGATCCCGCCCCGAGTTTCATTGCCTCAACAACCACGTTCCTCGGGAACCTGTCCTGGAGCTTCGACATTTCACCGTATATAGCGTCGATCTGCTTCTCGAGCTGCTGGTCTACACCTCCCGAGTCCTTCCACTGCTTGGCGAGGTTCGCGGCGTCCATGGTCATGTCGCCGACGCGGAAGGAATCCGATATCGCCTCGAAATGGCTCTTGCCCCTGGCCGCGCCAGGGGACATGAGCCATGCCTGCGAGATGCCTTCAAGGTTCTGCTTCGCCGTGGCTACGTCGATCCCCAGCCGTTGCGAGTACATGAGCGCCGAACCCCAGTTCCAGCGCTCCTCGTCGGGGTTGGCTGAGTTGGCTATGCCGTCGCGTATGATGCCGTAGTCGGCGTCTGACAGGGGGATGCCGTACATCGCGTCCCGCTTGGCCTGCTCGTTCTGCCGGATGACCTGTGCTTGCCTGTCAACGCTTTCGAGCACCACCGACGTGCCGGGGTCCACGCCCCTGCGTATCGATTCAGCGTTGCTGTCCACCTGCTCGAGCATCGTTGAGCCGGGGGCCGGGGTATAGACCGGCCCTGGCTTCTTCGGTTCCTCTGGTGTTATCTTCAGAAGCGTGTCGGGAAGCGGCATCAGAACGGCGCTCCTTCCCGTATCAGCCGCGCATTCTGCTCTGAGGGCGTTTCAGGTTTACCCGCTGCCGGTGTCCCGTCAAGGTTCATGTCCCGGATGCTTTCCGCCTGCAAGGCCGCTTTCTGCGTGTCCTTCGGTTTCAGGAACACCCGCTGTCCTCCGATGATTTCGTAGAACTCGAGCTTCTTCTTCGGCGCGGTAACGTAGATGGTGCGTACTTCGCTTCCGTCCCGTACCTTGAACACCGGGAAGGCCGAAGAATCATACAGCCCTTCCTCCTGGAAGGCGGCATTGACGTTTTCATGATTTGTACCCAGCACGGCGGCAAGCTCGGTGCGCCCCACATCAAGCATCTGGTTGAGCTTCTCGCTCATGAACGGGACGATTCTCGTCTGGACAGGGGTATTTTTATCAAACACCGCTTCCGTGTAAACGGCAGATTTTGCTACCGTTGGATTGTTTTCCAGCTCATACACCAACTCACCCACTCCATCCGGTGTTTTGGTGAACCATCCGTTCTTTGCAAGCTGGGTGAACTTCTTGGCGCCTTTCCCGACCATCGCGGTCGTCAGCTCTGTGGCGAGTTTGGCGTAGTCATTTTCGTTCATGTTCGGATTGTCCATGTACGCCTGATACACCGTTGTGCTTAAAATTGAATCAAGTTGCAGCGCCTCGCCGGAATCGAGTTTGTATTCTTTCGCGATCTTCGTCGAATACGATGCCATGTTCTTGTAAAACTCAGAGAATGCGGCATTCTTGTATGACAGGACCTTGCCTATCGCGGCATTGGCCTTCGTGGGAGACAGGTCGTATATACTTCCCTTGAGCGCGGCAATGGTAACTTGTGCGTTATTCACTCCGGTTTCGAACTGGGTCACCAAGCCACTTATTTCCACATCCAGCTTGTCTGCATCCTTGGCTTCCAGCTGTTGTTTCTCCAGACCGAGAATCCCCGCGAGGTCGTTCAGTTCCTTCGTCCGCTCGATCTCCGCCCCTTCGTAGTGGCCTGTGTAGCCCTTCATGCCTTTTCGGTCGTACTTGATACGGTCATACAATGCGGCAGGGTTGGCCCCGGGGGCATTCATCTTGCCACGGTACTGCTCCCACATGGCGCTGTCGCGCTTCTGGTCGACGTACTGCCTGACCTCCTGCCTGCGTTCCTGTGATATGCCGGCAAGTTGTTTTTCGACAGCCGCCCCCATTGGATCACCCGTTTCGACAGCTCCGGCTATCACCTTGTCGATGGACCCCTTCTCTGAACCCACCATTTCCTTGTCAATTCCATACGCGACGGATCGTAGCCTGGCTTTCTCGTCATCGTTGAAACTGGTACCGTCTATCTGCTCCATCGCTCCGGAAAGACTTTCGGAAGCAGACTGGACAACATTCTTTTTGGCGGATTGAAAACCATATTCCTTTTGCCACTTTGACCATTCGGAAGCTTTGGCTCGTTCCGACAATGTGCCGTTGGCGTATATGGTGTCAAAAATGATTGAAGGATTCCCAGCTTTCACGGCTTGATCCACTGCCATAGGAAGGCTTGTCTGGAATGCTGCTTCTGCTTCTTCCAGGTCTTTTTTGAGGAACATGGAGTCGATGTACTTGGACCCCGATGCCATCATGTCTTGAGCTTGGTTCTTCATGTTCTGCTTGACGCGCCCGAAGCCTTTGTACGCCTTGTCTATGTACTCGAAATAGGCTTTCTGCATTGCCTGGAGTTTCGGGGACAGGACATAATTCACTTTTCCGTCCGCCCCGTCTTCCCGGTGCGTCGTTCCGTCCGATATGGATTCCATGAGCTCGTTGTTGAACTCGATATCGTGATTGATCGTGTCTGTCTTGGATTTTTGGTCTTTCGCCTTCTCCATGAGGCCGTAGATATCACCGGCTACGGACATTGCCCCCTGTATCGCCCCCACCACGCTCTGGCGTGTCTGTTCCTTGTCCTGGAGGTCGCGCATCTGTTCCGAGAAGTTCGCCTGCCCGGCAGCCCCTCGGCCCCGGAGTGCGTTCGCAATGGGAGAATAGTCTACCGTTCCAAGTTTGGGCATCATCGTCCTCGCTTAATCAAAGGGGTTCCACCACGTTGACGCGGCCTTCGTCTCGTCCTTGACGCGGGCATCTGCGGAAGTTGCGGCATCGTTGTACAGCCCGAGGGTTTCATCGAGCGTCGAGAGGCTGGACGTAAGCACGCTCAGCTGGTTTCTGGCCTGCGATTCCTCCGTGGCGAGGTTGCCCAGCAGTTCGGTCCTGGCCATCGCGTACCTTCCACCTTCACCCCCGAGGACCTTGTCGGACCCTGCGAAGTCGTCCAGCTCGTTCTCCATTTGTTTTGACACGAGCCCCGCCGATCCTCCGGAGCGTCCGGTGATCCCGGCTACTACGTTGCTTGCGCCGAAGTTTTCAAGGAGTCCCTTGAACTCGCTGCGGCTCTCGGCCTCGAAGGCGTTCTTCTGGAGGTCAGCGTAGTTGGGGAACGCCGACAGGAAGCTCTCGTACGCGGATATGTCGGATTTCGTCTGGTCAATCGAGGTCTGTGTCTCGAGCACCGCGGTCCTGTAGCCGAGCGCATCGCTCTTGGCCTGCAACAAGTCGGCGTTGTCCTGCGAGTTTTGACCCCCGAGCCAGCTTAAGGTATCGAAGATGGCCCCGAGTCCGGCTCCGATAACAGTACCCCATACTGGCAAAAGCGTAGTTCCTATCGTCGCTCCGGTAGCAGTACCTGACAAGTTAGGCAACGCCATTTATACCTCCATGATCGCGACGCGGTAGATGAGCGCCAGCAGGAAGAACGGGCACGGGTCGGCGTGCACCAGGTCGAGGTTGGCGTCCGGGTCAAGCGCGGCCCCGATGCTCGCTTCCAGGTCCCCGGTGAACAATTCCGGCGCCGCGCCCCAGACATACGTCCCGGATTTCCACGTCAGGAGCTTCACGTTCGTCCCCGACAATGCCCCGATCCCGCCCCCCAGCGACCGGTACAGCCGCGCTACCGCCTTTTCGATGCGCTTGTTCTTCCCCTGGCTCGTACCGTTGGCCGGGGTTTCCGGCCTTAGAGTAATTGCCTCGCTTTCGATCACAAGGCCAAGGTGTATTGTTGAGAACGTCGATCCGTACGCGACGGAGCCGGATGCCACGGTCTTGGCCGGCAAGATGGCGCCATCGGCCCAGGCGACGACTTCCATCCCTTCCAGGTGTGAAAGCCCGGTCACGGTGTCCGTGGGGCTCCCGTACGTGTTGGCAACGCCGCAATCGACGAAGTGGAAGTCTTCCTGCGCTGTCGTGATAAGGTCGCAGAAGCGGAGGTATTCTACCGTCCGCGTGGATCCACGGAGCACGGTCATCCACAGCACGTCCTCGTCTGCTCCGTACCCTACGGCGATCGATTCGACGGTGCCGCTCATGGGGTGCCGCGCCCAGGCTACCATGCCCGATTGCATGTCGAGCGAGCACGAGACGAGAAGCCCGTCTTCCCTGACCATCCACAGGACCGGTTCCGGGAAATTCTGGATCTTCATGTCCACGATCGGCGAAGACAGGAAGTGCTCGAAGTCCCTTGAAAGATCAATGTCCTGGTACGCCTCGGCCGTCGAATCGTAGATGAGGGCGTGCAGGGACTTCCCTCCACGGCCGACGTACATGGTGATGGTCTCCGACATGACGGCCTGGGGCTCGCTGGCGCCGTTGTACGAGAGCACGGACATGTCGAAATCCGCCGGGGTGATCCCGGCCCCTGAGTCCATCCATACCGTGCGGTTGGTGCCCATGAACACGCGCTGCGCTCCGATGGCCCACAGGATCGGGGTGATGTCCGATTCGAGAAGGTATATCGCATCGTCGGGGGCGATGATGCCATCATCCCCGGCGTCGAAGTCGAAGTCGGTGTACCTCGTCGCGCCGGTCGAAGCGACAGGCGGGCGGGACATGAACACGGCAGTGGGCTCGTCGTCGGTCCCAGCAAGCCCGAGACGCCCTGATATGAAGAATCCAGCGCGGGGATACTTTCCCGCGGCCGCGAACGTACGGTCCCCGGTGAAGGTGGGCGTGGCGAGCGTCCAGGTACTGACCACAAGCGCGAGCGTCCTTGGTGCATAGGAATGATGGAAAACCCATAATACCCCGTCCTCGACGGCGTATTTCAGGCTGAACAGGTCAGCGAGAGCCCACGGGGTCGTGACCTCTGTCGGGGTTCCTCCCCCGACGATGGTGAAGTCAGACATCCATATCCTGGCCTTGAGGTTTGTCAGCTCGATGATGTAATAGTCATCAGCGATGGTAAGCTCGATGAGCCGCGCCTTGGCGTTGCTCTTGGTATTCCCTGCGTAGTAAGTACCCGGGCGCTTTCTGAGTCCTCCCTGCCTCGTGGGAAGGAAGTTCTGGCAAAGCTTGAGCCCGGTCTGGTAACGTGGCGAATCAATGCGACCCTCGAGGAGCGGGGAGACTTCTCCGGATATGAAATTGTTCTGGATCAGCGTAAGGTTTGCCACTACCGTGCCTCGTCGTACCAGAGATCGGGCTCGCCCGGATCGTACCGGCGCGCGTCGGCGCGTATCGCCTCGTCAAGCGCCATCTGCGCTTCCTGGGCGATCCTAGCGGCGAGGGCGTCGGACGATGTGAGCGGGGTAGTCAAGAGGAACGCCAGGTGTGTGGAGATGGCTTTCTTGAGGTATCCAGGCAGGATCCCCGGATCGGTTGGCTGCTCGATGTAGACGAGATAGACTTCTTCTGCATCGGTGAGGATGGACCCGCCTTCGGGGGTGTATTCCAGCTCCCCGGTATCCACGGAAACGATGTTGATGATCGCCGTGGGAAGCGGATAGGAATACAGGAACCCGTGGGAAGGAACCGAAGTGGATCGCGCAAGCTGTACCCTCGAGGCGAACGACCACGACCGGGCGGACAGGACCGCTTCAATCGCTTCCCCAAGGAACGTGTTGACGTACTGGGCGAGTTCGTCCCCCGAGGTCAGAACGTCAATGCGTCCCTTCCCGAGGCGCCCCAGAGCCCTGTTGGCGATCTCCACCCAGCTATTGGCGTATCCTACTTCGGCCATGTTACGCCTTGGCCGCTGCTATGGCAACGGAAAGGTCATCCTTCTTCATGGCGTCGGCGCCCTTGATTCCCAGAACCTTCGCCTCTTCGATGAGTTCGGCGCGCGTCGGTTCTTTCGGAACTTCCACGGGAACTTCCACTGGAACCTCGTATGGCTTGCCGCCCTTGAGCGCGTCCAGGAACGCTCTGGCCTCGGCGTCGACCGGTTCCAGGTGATTGAATGAATTGCCCGCGTACAACGTGGCTTCCTCCGCGCTGAGTTCGCGCTGGGTGCCTTCCCTGATTGCTTCATTCGGAGTGAACACGGGAACGATGAACCTGAATAGCATCATGCGCCTCCTTGCAAGAATGCCCCCGGATTGCTCCGGGGGCTGTTTGATCAGTTCGGACCGGCTTCGATCCACGCGGTCACGGTGCACGCCGTGAGGGTACCGGTGGACTTGGGCATCACGGACGCCCGGAGGTACTGCTTGTGCTCGATCGGCACAGGCAGGCGCGCCCGGGTAGCCTTGGCGACGGCCGCGGCAGTCTGCTGGCCGGTCAGGAGATCGGCCCAGGACGAACCGTCCGCCGACTCCTGTATGATCGGGATGAAACTATCGCCCGCGGCGAAGGTTGCGTCCACGGAGAAGACGACCTCGAAGCCCTCGACCTTGCCGGTCTGGTGCTTGGAGAACGGAGCCCTGGCGTCGATGGCGCCGAGCTTGACGCTGTCGGCGCTGTAGACCTGGACATCCTTGGTAGCCAGGGATATCAGGCCGAAATTCCACTGGGCATCACGCATCGCGGAGCCTCCTTAGGTCAGCGCCGTCTCGGTGTCGGGGATGGATTCCCAGCACCTGACGGGCACACCGCCGATGGCGGTTACGGGGCCGAAGCCGGTGATGTCCCGGACGCTGTACGCAGCGTTGGACTTGTTGTAGGCGTCCGCGTCGATCTGGCCCTTGAGGGTGCGATTGGCGAACGCGACCGCGTTGCGGCCCATGCTCGGGAGCTGGTTCTTGATCTTTTTCACGTAGTCGGACGCGGAGAAGATGTTCGAGCTGCCGGCGGTTTCGATGTTCGCGTACCTGATCATGGCGCGCTCGTTGCGGAGAACGATCGCGGCCCATATCTCGTAGTAGCGGACCCAGGCGTACATGTAGCCGTCGGCTGCGGGGGTCGGCAGGCGGAAGCGCCCGCGGTCCTCGTTCTTGAGGCCGGGCTGTCCGCCCTTGTTGTACGCGAGATGGAAAGCCGAGGGACCGAACTCGAACGTCCACAGGGACGTAAGGTCCGAACCGGTGCCGCTGCCGCCGATGCAGTAGGATCCCAGGGAAGCGCGGCGGCGTCCGAGGGACTTGAACGCGTCGGGGGTATCCGCTTCGTTGGCGGTCAGAAGCTGGAGCGCCCAGTCCTGCATGATGCCGGCGAGGTTCATCGAGTCCTCGGAGTCGCGGACGCGGTAGGCATCTTCTCCGGCAAGCCCGCCCAGGGCTTTCTCGTCGATGATGGACTCAGCCGCGTACATCTTGACGGGCTCGGTGATGAAGTCGGTTTCGCTGGAAGCCGACGTGATGGGACCGTTTACCTTGGTGAATCCGCCAGCGCCGATGCGCTTGGCCTGGAGCTGCTTGTTGTAGCCCTGATGCGTCGAGGGAAGCCAGGGCACTTCGTCCAGGAACTCTAGGTTCTGGGCGATGGCACCCATGACGGCGGCCTCGTTGTCGAAGCCCGCGCGCTTGGTCACCTCGGGGAGCGTCAGCTGGCTATAGGCGTTGAGTACGCTCATAGTGCTCTCCTCAGAGATTAGACTTTGCGCGGCTGTTCTGTTGGTCTCGTAGCGCCGTCCTGTCCCCAGTGGGAGGCGGGCTTCTACTACCTGCTCGGTTTCGATGCCAGTCAAGTTCTGGTCTATTTCCGGCGCGTACCGTACAGCATTGCCGCTGTACCGCATACGCGGTAGAGAGATAGTCTGGGGCGGGACTCGGACCCGCGATCTCCGGCTTATGAGGCCGGCGTCGTAGCCGCTGGACTACCCAGGCAGTTCCCCCGGTTTCCACGGGGTCATCGGGTTGCGCATCGGGGTGAAAAAAGGCGAAAGCCCCGTACGCTCACGACTTGCACTGGCTATTGGAGATGGAGGACTACCTATCAATAACCGTTCACACGCTGCTTGTCAAGCTTTTTTGCCGTACGCCTTTTCAAACTCGCCGGAATAGGCCATCGAGGACTTTGACTTCTGTTCATCCGTCTGAACAGGCGGAACCTCCGCGGGCGGGGTTTCAGGCTTGACGGCCTTGAGGATGGTATCGAGCATGTCGCTCATTTGGTGCCTCCGTATTGCTTGTTGAACTCGGGGGAATACGACTTCCCGAACGCTCCTGAACCCTTGGATTCCCCCTCGCCGTGCGAGCTGATGTACGGGGCGTCATCGAGCTTCGTCGAGATCCCGGCGATCTTGATGGCGAAAGCTGGATTGAACATGAGCCCGGAATCAGCGATCTGCTGGATCAGGGCCGCATCGCCGATTTCCTTTGTCATAAAGGCCGTCATGCGATTGGTGACTTCCTCGGCTTTTTTGGGATCCTTTCCCACCTCCTCGAGCAACCGGTCCGGGAACGTCTTCCGCGCTTCCGCCTTGACCTGGGCCTGCGCGTCGGTGCCGGTCTTCACGAGGGAGGCCACGAAGTCGAACACCTTGGCCGCCTGACCCTTGGTGAACCCTGCCGTGACCGAAAGCGAACGGGCCGCCTCGGACAGCTTGTCCATGTCGGGAACGTCCTTGTACTTCCCGGCGTCGAAGGCATAGTCCTCGGGCTTCTCTGGTATGCCCATGCCCTTCTTGAATGCAGCCACGTCCTCGGGGGTTGCGGTCTTGGGGTCGGGAATGACGATGGATCGCGCGAGCTTGCCCTCGTACTCGATGTGCGCATCCACGAGGTCGTTGAGCTTCGCATACTTGTGGAGCTCCTTCTTGTCCCTCCGGTCGGGTGATACCTGCGTAAGCCAGGTAGGAGGGCCTGCCGGTTCGGCTGGCGGGGTCTGGGAAGTCGGTGGCGTAGAAGCGGGTGGAGCCCCGACAGCGCCTCCGTCATCTGGTGAGTACATGAATCTCGGGTTCACCTATTCCTCCTCCGCGGACAGAAGCGCCCGCTGTTCAACCAGGTCTTCGTCATTTGCCGTTCCAATGATGGCCTTGGCGAAGTTGAATGTATTCTTCGGGTGAATAGCTCCAATTGAGTTAAGGAGCCGGTTCACCCCGGCGATGAGCTGGGGATTGATGGTCTCCGGGTTCGTCGAGTAGTAGCCGGCCTCGTCCATCATCTGCGCGATCGTGACAACCGCATCGTCCCTTGAATAGACGTTGCGGTACAGGAGCCTGGTCGAGAACGCACGCTCGAGCTTTACCTCGGCGATCTGTTTCTCTTCGGGGGTCAACCCTTGCCCCCCTTCATCATTGCCTCGACCGGGCTCCCCGATTCCGGAGCTTTGTCCCCGGCCGCGAGCATCGAGGCCTGGGCCTTGGTCGTTTCGTTCTGGAGCTGCTGGGCGGCAGCCATGGCTTGAGCCTTGTTCCGCGCGTTGCGGATGCGCTCCACGTCCACAAGGTCGCGGACCACGCGGCGGTCCTGGTTGTACGCCTCCGCGATGGTGTCGGCGTACGCATCGAGGTCCACCTTGTCCATGATCTTCGGGTCATACTCGGCAACCTTCAAAATCCTCGCCATGAACTCGTCAGTCTCGTTGAGGAGCATGTAGCGTTTCTGGAGCTGGGCGAGGGGAGATATCAAGTCCACCTTGATCGTCTGGCCTTTGAGGGCTTCGGGCATGGGGGGCAGCCGGCCATAGGCAAGCTGCAGCCCGAATATGTCCTCTACCGCTGGCTCAAGGAACTCTACCGTCATGCGACCGCTCATGGCCGCAAGCATGGCGGACTGCTCGCCCTTGATGTACGTAGCCTCGGTGGCGGTCTTTACCCGCTCCAGGTTGGCCGTGAGCGTCAAGAAGAAATCGGCGTAGTAGGATTCCCGTATGCTCTTGCGGAGGTCCTGGAGCTCTGCGGCGATCCCCTCAAGGTTGCCGGTTATCGGGACAGGCGCGAAATCTTCGCCAGGTCGAAGGAAATGTTTCGCATTAGGTTCGATCCTCACGCCCTGTGCCTGCATCCCCTCGGTAGCCTTGATCGGAGGGCGGGCGGCGAGCTGTACCAACCGCTGGAAGTCTTTCTTCATGCTGTCGACCTGGAGCATGTTGGAATACTCGATCATGCCCGGGGAGTCCACTCCCCACACATCACCCTCGAGGGAGCGGGACCAGCGCCAGCTGTAGAACGGCCGCGTGGAGTACCCGCCCTCCATTATCGCGGTGATGCCGTCAGTTTCGATGGCATACAGGGAATAAATGGGCTTCCCGTCGTTGCGGGACTGAAAGTCCAAGTCGTATTTGTCCTTGGGGAAGATGAACTGGATGTACCGCGCTTTCTTCGTCTGCTTGTCGTCGGCGGCTCGCTGGATGGAATCAGGCAGGTTGTCGCGCCCGAACTTTCGCACGGCTTCGGATGGTGCCATCCAGAAATCACGAAACAGCGTATCGACCTCGCCGAACTCGTCCTCGGCGAGCAGGCATCGTTTCAGGTGCTGGCTGTGATAGATGGGCAACGCCCGCGCCTCGCTGAAATCCCTGAACATGACCGCTGTACCAAAGTCGGCGGCGCATCGGGTGAAGGCCCTGCCCTCCTCATAGAAGGTCGTGCGGTTCAGCTCCGTGGCAAGGGACCGATCCGCCCTCTGGAGCCATTCGGCCACTTCCTTGTTGTCCTTCAGGTCAAGGTTCTCGGGGCTCGTCGATATCCAGGGAACCGCACGACCGAATGCCGCCGACTGCATGCCATTGGCGAAGATGTCGCTGGCTTTCTGCCCGGTGTTGTCGAAATTGTCCTTCTTCGATGGCGGGGCCTTCTGTCCGGGTTCCGTGTCCTCGTCCCAGTCCGACATGATCGGGTTGACCTTGGCAGCGTACAGCTTCCAGTAATCAATGAACCGCCGGCGCTCGTCGATGTACTGGCTCCTGATGCTCATAAGGTCGTCAAGCGCGGTTTTCGATATCCTTGGCGTGCTCAATTCCATTCCTCGCCTCCTAGTAGTGATCCGCGGGGCTCCATTCAGCCTCGTCTTGAGCTGCGGGGAGTATCCGCTCCTCGCTCTTCGTGCCGCCTCTGAGGATCCACCAGGCGATCATCAGGTAGGTGACTACCATATCGTCATGGTCGCCCTCTGTTTCGGCCTCGTACTTCTTCCGGCCCGTCCGCTCGTTTACCTTGCCCCTGAACGCGAGCATCTGCGTCTTGAAATCCTCGCCCCAGCGTAGACCGGGAACAACGGACACCCGGTCCTGTTCCATCAGTATCTTCCCCGCGGCACTGAGGTCATTCTTCGGCACGTGCAGCTCACGGATGATCTTCAAGGGCGACAGTTGCCCTGGCGAGTTCTTGAACACGGTGCCGAACGGGGCGGTCACTTCGCGGACCTGCCCGCCTCCGGTGAACACGATCGGGTTCGGGTTCAAGCCCTTCTCACGGAGCAGGTCGACGACGGCCGCGCCTATGCCGGTTCCATCCACAAGCAGGTCACACGAGTTCCGCAAGTCCACGTGCCCCATGCGGTTCTCGATGATGTCGGCCACCTGGGTATACGGCACATTGTTGAATTTGTCGATGGCCACGATGTCGGCATACACTTTCGATCGGTCGGGAGATTTCAGGATGTCACTGCCCGGGATGATCTCCGTCGAACGCTTCACCACGATTCCCGTCGTGAAGTCGCGCTTCTGGGCGATATCCCATGCCATAATGTACTCGTTCAACCGATCTCCTCGCCGTTCAAACGTATGAACAGAGTATACTCCCGCATAGGTGATTACTCAATGCTGGAAAATACCAGAGCTTTCGGCAGGGTTCGCTCCGGCTTCTCCTTGCCCCGCTCCGCGCCCCGCTTGAACATGCGCTCTACCTCATCGTAGCTGAACACCTGGTCTTCGGGTTCGACGTATTCGCATAGGTACTCTTGCCGGTACATAAGCGCGCCCATTTCCTCAAGGTTTTCCTGCTGCTCGCTCTTGATGGCATGGCGCGGCGAGTAATACGCGATAACCCCCTGCTTTGCCCAATGCTTCCTGAATACCATCTCAGGCTCGGCGGCGAATAAAGTTATTGATGCGTCATCAATCTCCCAAGGCGAGCGGATCAGATAGCGCTCCCAGCGGGCCGTACGGCTTGCGTTGTAAAAATGACCGATGCGCCCGTTCGGTGTCGAGATGGCACATATCTCGCACTTCTCATTGTCCGTGAGCATGGGCCGGACGCCTGACTTGTAGACCATATCGTCAATACGCGAGTCCTCGTCCAGCATGATGATGTCCGGGGACGAGTAGCCGCGGGCTGCTTTCTCGGTCGCAGGGACGACGAGGAGCCGGGACTTGTTCGAGAGCTCCACCAGGCTGTCACTGTCGCGCACGATATCGGGATAGTGGGGATCCCGGCTCATGAAGTCCTTAACCCTCTCCATGTCCTCTACGGCCTGTTTCTCGGTCGCGGCAAGGATCACCGACAGGGATCCCGGGAAGAACCGCGCCTTGTGGCACGGCTTCGAGCTGATGATCGTGCTCTTCCCCGCCTGCCGGGCGCCGTTGATGTGCTTGCGCTTGTGGTGGCTCGTTATGATCTGAGCCTGCCACGGGAACGGTTTGAATCCCAGGGACTGGATGTACCTGAGCGGAGAGAGGGTATAGAGCAGGTCCTCCCGCTCGAGTGTCAAGAACTCTTCTCCAGCTCTTCAACGATCTTCGCGCGCACGTCGGGATGCCCCTCGGTAGCTTTCAGGATGATCGCCTTGAACGACAAGTACGTCTGGTTGATCGTTACATTCACCCCGCCTTCAATGAGCTTCCCCGCCAGCTTCGCGCGTAGCTCCATCGTCCCCTTGAGCGTGTTCGCGGTGTCGAGCAGGAGCTTCCGGGGGTCGGCGTGCTTGTACCTGAATTCCGTCGTTATCATGCCGTTGGCTTCCAGCCGATCGATAAGGGTCTGCATGGACGCCTTCTCGTATCTCGTCTTCCCCTCTTTATCCACGACCCGATATTGCACGTCGAATTCCCAGGCCCGGGGGAACAGGTTGTACTCGTCGGGATTCGAGGCGTCCTGAAGGTAGCGCTCGCAGGCGTCGAATAGTTTCTCTACCCGCTTGTCACGCTCCACGAGTTCATCGATCAAGCTCTTGCCGTCCGCGTGGTCGCGCTCCTTTAGAACAGCAACGGCCTTGTCAAGCAACCTACCATTCAGATATCTCCTGACACTTGAGGGTGTAATGTCAAATCGAGCCGCTATGATTCGGAAAGATTCTTCTCCCTTGACGAGGGCCTTGATGATCTGAGCCTTCTTGGGGTGCTCCTCTACTGACCATCTTCGACCGGAGCCCTTCAATCAACCCACCTTCCACTCGCGTATCGCATCGATGTCGGCAGATTTTGGCTTCCCGTACGTCGGCGGGATCGCTATCCCGTCCGCAGAGGCATAGGCCCAATGAGCCTGGATCCGGTGGCCTATGACTATCACCCCGAGCAAGAGTCCCTTTGGGGTATCCCTGAGTTGCGGGGTTGATACCGCCCGCCCCGACTTCGAGCGATTCGCGGCTGCCTCCCAGTGAGTATACTTCATGATTCCTCCAATCGCATTGCGGGGATCAACCCGTCCTTGAATACGAACAGCCAGTACACGTTTACCACGTCAACAAGCCTGGATTGCGGCGGGAAGTATTGTATGGCCGTGGCTTCCTCCCCGAATATCTGGTTCTTGATCCCCTGAAGGTCGGACCAGAATACTTGCCTGCCCGCATTATGCGGGATGATGAACGCCCGGATTGCCGTGCCGGCGGTCATCCTGCACTCGTTTTCAATCATGACCAGGAACCGGTTGTTCTGATATGCCTTGTCACACCATGATGGCCAGCGAAGGTCTGGCCGTTCTCTTCGCGTGATCTCCCTGAAAATAGCGGAAGCAGTCTTCTGCTTTGCCCTGGCCATGGCTTTCCGTACAGCTGTCTGTCTTGGCATCTTGACCTACCCTCTCCATGGAAAAGATTCCATCCATGATTCTGCCCCGTGTGTTTTGAATATCTTCTTGTGATCGCGCGCAATCTTGTAGACTTTGAAGGCTAGCAGTAGCGGGCTCGGTGGGTACTTCAGGAACTTTATCTCGAATGTGTCATTGGACGGATCCCTTCGCAATATGCTGTCAAATATCGCCATGCTGCTACTCTCCTTTCCCGGCTTTGCGCAGCTCTTTGAGCTTCTGGCGCCAGGCTCTGATCTGCTCGATCATCCAGAACTTGTCCATTCGGGTTTCGCCCTGCATCGTTGCCTCGAGTTCCACCTTCCGGACCTCTTCCTCGCCGTACATCTTGACCAGGTGAGCCCTCATGACATGCTGAACCCCTCCAAGGAAGCGGTTGCACCGTGGACACTGGACGCCGAGGTTCTTGAGGTTCCACCTGGTCGCCCTGAATACGCGGCTGACATAATGGCCGCAATCCATCTCCTTCCAGTGGCTGGGCTCCAGGCATGTCACGCACCTGGTGAGTCCTCCAGGGCCTGACGCCATTCTCCGCACGTATTCGGATACCGCTTCGTCAAGCTTGTCCTCGAGCTCGGAAAGGGAAAGCTCTTCGAGCCTCCGCGGGCTCCGCTTGCCGTCCGAGGCCTTGGGTTCGCGCGGCGTAGCCTTCTTGTGGCCCCATCCAAAGTGCTGATTCCTGAGTCCTGGTTGCTTCATTTCATTCTCCTCAAAACCATCAGCAGGCATTGTCTGGCAGCAATTTCCGCTACTTCCTGCCTGACAACCGTTTTACTTTTCTTGGATAACTCGATGACTTTTTTATATTCTGAAGACATGCATTCATATATCCGCCCATCTGGTAATTTGGCCTGAACAATGACATGCATTTCCGGCCATCCTTCGCGGCTGATTCCGTCGATCAGATCGCCGATTGTCAGTACTATCTCGTACTTCATAATGGTTGTTCCGTCCTTTCAAATAAATCTGGCTCAAGACCTTTCATCCACAGAACTTCTGTACGGCAGGCGTGGTTATCGGCAAGCGCTTCCTTCTCAACACGAGTCCAGCCAGAATACAGGCTGTCATAGAGCTCGCACGGATACCCGGAAATGATGACGCATCCTTCAGTGGATTGAAGGACCTCGGCAAGGGCGACATGGTCGGACTCGGTCATATCGTGGAGATAGTGCCCTTTCCCCGATTGCCATGTGCGCGTCGAAGGCACGTATGGAGGATCGATATAGTGTAACGTCTTGGGGCTGTCATAGTAGCGTATGACTTCGAGTGCAGGACGATGCTCGATTATGACACCTTGGAGTCGCTCGATCACAGTTGCAAGGTTCACTCCAAGAGATGCCCAATCGGTAGCCGGATGCGTTCCCCTTCTGGTTGCCGATCCGCGAAATCCTGTCTTGTGCTGCGCACTGGTTGCAGTTGATCCGACGCCCATGCCGCAACGGACCATGGTTCTCCTGGCCTGTTCGAGAGGATCGTCGCTTTGGTGATAGGACAGGCCGAACTCCTCCCTTGCGAATGGTGTCAGTTCAACAAGACGGCGAAGATCCTTCCCTCGGTCGCGAGCCATGCGAAAGAGGTTCACCATTTCACTCGACAGATCGTTATAGACCTCGCAATAACTCCGGTCTTTACGCAAGAGCACCGAACCCGCCCCGCCAAATGGCTCTACATAACTCCGGTGCGAGGGGAAATATGAGATAATCCACGGCGCGAGGCGCCATTTCCCGCCGTGATATCGCACAATAGGGCGCCTTGGTTTCATCTCGACCGGGACCGGATCATACGGGCTTGAATTCCACGTGTTCAGCCACGACCTTGATCTGAGATTGATCCTTGCCTTCGTCGTCGGTCCAGCGATACTGCTTGAGGCGGCCTATGATGCGGAGGCGGCGGCCTTTCTTCGCTGTCTCCCAACAGATCTGGCCAAGCTTTGAATGGGCAACCACCAGGAAGTACGATACCTCCTTTTCGATCTGGTCATTGCCCTTGAAGTACCGGTTTGAAGCGACGGTGAACGTGCACTTAGGACTACCGGCATCTTTCTTCTCCAGGATCGGATCGGCGATAAGGTCACCCTCGATGATTATTGAATTCAGGTTGTTCAGCATGTCTATTGCTCCTTCTTTTCGAGTCTTCCCAGGTTTCTTTTCCTGGCGATTGTGGTGAACTTTGACAGCTCGTCGACGAGGGCGCGGACCTTGTCGGCAGACGGTTCCGGCAGGTGGTTTCCTCCCGAGTCGGCGCCGATGTTGACCTGTACCGGCTCGCATCGCCTGATCATCTCGACCATGGGCTCAAGGTCGAAGTCCATGATCGGCTCGATGGTGACATAGCGCTCGTATCCGTGCAGCGCGGCCATGGAGAGTGCGCGGGCCTCGGGCCGCGGCGAGTCCCGCATGATCCCGGGATACCAGCGATTCGTCTCTATGGTCGTGCATACGACAGATTCGGCTGGAAGAGAAACGTTCCCCATCGTCTCGGGGTTTTTCGATTGAAACAGATAGCGATTCTTGAACTTTCGGCAATGATCGAGAGTTGCGTCGGTCCACCCGGCTGGTAGTGATCCGGCGAATAGGTCACAGCTCGACCCTACGAAGATGAAATTCCCCGAACCAAGGTCGGTCTTCAATTCCTTTGTGTCGAAGTGAAGTTCGGGCTGCTTGCCCCAGCGCTTACAAAAGCAATAGGAACAATTATGAGGACATTTACCCTTAACGGCATTCCATGTATGGGAGCAAAATTCATACATGTTCCCTCTGGAAACATTGAGCCCCATTATTTCCATCCTCCCTTTCTGCCCTTTCTCCAGCTATGTCCAACCTTGTACTTTCTTGGCCGTCCACTACTATCGTATTTTTCGATATACTCACCACATCCACACGCACAGAGGATCATTGGATTATTCTCTCCGCTCTTGCGCAGCTTAGAAAGCTTGGTTCGGTGATGTTCTTTATGGATGGCGATTGATTCGACCACTTCAAGATTCTCTGGCCGATTATCTTTCTTGTCGCCATTGATATGGTGAACAATTTCTCCTTTTTTCAGCTCTCGCCCTATTTTCTGTTCGGCGATTAATTGATGCTCATAGGCGTATCCGTTCTTCATGCGAAGATGATGCCCCTCCGGCATTTTGATACCGATGTATCCGTTTGAAAGATTGGCGCGACCACCATGCCAACGCCAATGCTTAGCACCAAGCTGGCTCATGTCCGTGGCTCCTCCATCCCGAGTTCTTTCCGGATCCGCTTGACTGTATTGGCATTGCAAGAGCCCCGCCCGTCCAGGAACTTCTCGACCTGACTCAGGTATTCCGGGCTTCGGTAATACGCGCAATCAGCATACAAGGCATCGAGCACTATCCAGCAACCTCGGTGCAGATCGGCGTCCCTGCGCTTCATAGCCTCCAGGCTCCATGCCCATACGATCTCGATGAGGCTCGCGCGTTCCGTGGTCATGCTCCGGCTCATGGCTTGATCCTCTTGAACTCGATCACCCACACCCACGGGTTGACTTCCCATCCGTAGCCGCGCTTGGCGTTGATGAAGTTCCAGAGGTGCTTGAATCCAAGCCGAAACGTGGACTCCCTCTCCGGGTCGAAACGCTTGTCCATAAATGCGGCAATATCATCGCATTCGAACCCCGAACAGACACCTTCGGCCTTCGCATCCTCTTCGCTGATATCATGCACCCGCTCGACGCGGACGGCGGTTGTCTCAAGGTCGATACGCGATGCCTTTCGCGTCATAAAGATCGATGGACGCCACTTTCCGCCATCGGCCTCGTATTCATTTATTTCCACGGGATCCGCGCGATATATATACTCAGGCGGATATTCTGGCTTGCTTAGGTTCGCCCACGTCTCCCTTACCCATAGCTGGTCTCCGGGCTGGCCGTAGGGGCAGGCGGCTTTAACGTTAGGGTTATTGCTGTATCGATTAGCAATCCAAAGTTCCATATCAAAAAGAGTGAGCTTGCAGACCCGCCTCGTCATCGTCTTTCGGCCTTCAAGTAAAGCTCGCACCATGTCACCGCTGAATAAGATTGGTCGCTCTTTCATGGGACTTCCTCCAGGGATACACGGTCTTCATTGCCTCGGTCACATGCGTTCATTACCCAAGGTTTTATATTCGCCTCGGGATGCCGCACCTTGACTTCATCCGAGTATGATTCCCAAACATTGAACCGGAGTGCGAGCCCTGTTCCCTGACAGGCGGCCATGCATCGCTTGATTATTTCCTCGAATTGATCCGGCTCATGAAGTCCGACATTCACGGCGTCGATACCACAATCACAGAGCTCCATGGCGTTCTTCCTGTCAAGCAAGATGCCGTTCGTGTTGAGGATAAGGTATGCCATAGAGTTCCGGCGATAGATAGCGTACGTCACATCATCGAGAAGTGCCATCATCAGCAATGGCTCCCCCCCGGTGAGACAGAAGTATTTGTACTTCCAGTACTCGATGTCATCCAGGCCTACATGCCTAAATTGCTTCCGGATCTCGATGGAGTTATTGCAGCAGTATGGACATTGAAGGTTGCATCCCCATCCCAAAACCATGCGCAGGGTGTCGATCATGGGACTTCCTCCAGTTTCAGGAGCGCCATGATCGCCTTCATGGCGAGCTTTGTTCCTGCATACGTCCGTGCCTGGCCAAGCCCCAAGCCCTGGATCTCGACCTCGGTTATTTCCGCCGTCCCGCTTGAGTGCATCCCGTCATGGCGCCGTACATCGACGGATATCTTGTACGTCGCCTTTTTGAGCCCAAGGCCCTTGTCGACCTCGGACTTGTTGATCGGGCCAATGACGACAGACAGCCTGGTATCCTTCCCGAGTTCTTCACGCTTTTTCATGACCGACTTCCGTTTCGCTGGATGCTACGGGCGGCTCCGGCAATGGCATCCAATGAGTAATATGTTCAAGTTCCTCGCAATGTCCGTTGTTGCCATCGCACAGGAGAAAAACATTGAACTTATCACGCATAGCAACAAGGTAATGTCGGCCAGGGCCTTTCCCGTAATCAAGACCAGAAACAAGTATGTTTATCTTTTCTTCCGGCAACCGATCTTTAACACTAATCCATCCGGTTATAGCGATGATATGCGGGAACATTTTGATAACCTTGTCGATATCCTTGTTCAGCTCGGTCATCTTATTGCACATGTCACTCGCTGTGACTTCGCCTTTTGGACCGGAGCCATAGACGACGGTTCCGAGAGGAGGTCCGTAAATATAATCGCCTATGGTCTCATTAAATCTGATTGCCCTTCCTTTTGGGATTCGATCCCACATTCCAGGGGGAAATCCACATTCAACCTCCCGCATCTCAATCGAATTAGGCAATTCTCCGAATGCATTGAGCAGCTCTACGGCCAACGCCTCCGGACGACCTCCGGCATGGGCAATGTCATATACAGCCCGGGCTATTCGTTCTGCGGATTCTCTGTTCATACAAACTCCTTATCGCAGTATTTCCAGCAGGTGCGCCGGGAGCACAACCCAACCCCGCGGAGGATCAAGGCACTCGTATGGGACAGGACCGCCGTAGACGTTGAACGGCAGCAATGGTCCGTATGTCGGACGCATCGAGCTTACGAGCGTGACTATCCCCTGGTCCTCGTAGACCGAAAATACCGGCACGTCTACCGGGATCTCGCCGGTCCTGAATTCCATCCACATCACAGGTTCCGGCGCGATGACGGCAAGCCGGCTCATGCACAACATCCCGATGGCGAACGAAAACACGACGACCATGGCCCAGCTCAGCAATCGCGTCATTTCTTTTCCGGGCACTGTGGAACCTCCTTCGGCTTGGTTCTCCTGCGTCCGATCCTTCCCAGGCCGGACTTCGTTCTCCGGTCAGGCCGCTCCCAGGCCGGACAATCATGATCAGGCCTCGACGATGCCGGGTGAATTGTTTCTGCCATCCTGCCCCCCTCGCACTTTGTAGCGTTTTGCCTCCGCCAGCTTCCTGATCGCCGCGGCAAGCGCATCCGGATCGGTTGCCGTCTCCGGTTCTCCCCCGCTCGTCCATGGCCCGGCCTGGGCGCGGGCTGATTCGTTCACGGCCAGGTCGACGAGGATGCTCTGGATATTTTTCATGAACAGCCGGGGGTTGAAGTCCGGGAGCCGTTTCGCTTCCACGAGCTTCATGTCGCCCTTTTTTACCGCAAACCAATACCGGCGCCAATGGGTGAAGTAAAACGCGATCGCATCCAGGCCATTCTCCTCCGGGACTTCGGATCCATCGAAGGTGTGCACGTCGACAGGGATGCTCTCCGGAGGCACGCCAGCCTCTGCCGCGATCCCGTTCCGCCATGCCTCGCATGCCTTGGCAAGAAATTCAGAAGGGGTGGTGGTGTCGCGCGCGCGCGCTCCTCCCTCTTCTTTTCTTTTCTCTTCTTTCCTTTCCTTTCCTTTGCTATTTTTCTCCGCGCCATTTTGCGATTCTTCCGCGCCATTCCAATGTTTTTCCGCGCCCTTGGTTCCTTTGTCGCGTTTTCGCTCTCTTTCAGCCTTGACTTGCTGGTAGCTTTCCTGCGTCCGGTCTGTCGTTATCATGCCGTTTTCGTAGTGGATAAGGCCGCATTCCTCGGGGTCGGAAAGGAACAAAAGGAAGTCCTCCAGGGCGTCCGGGGTCATGCCGAGTTCACACGCCGCTCCGGCTTTTACTACCTTGCGGGACAGGTCAAGCCGGGCGCATCCGGCACCGGCAACCATCTCGTTGAGCGCCCAGAATTGGCCATATCCAGTCCATCCATAGCGGGCCCTGAGCGCCATCATCTTGGCGTGGTTGCGCGCATCGTTGTCGTGTGGGAAATACGGCAGATCATTCTTCACAACTATATCCATCCTTCATTTCAAATCTGGGGGTGTGCGGGAATCGAACCCGCGTTATCCAGCATTGGACGTGCGCACGCTAAACCACCCCCGTGTGCTCCGGGTATAAACCGGAGCTGTTTTCAATCCTCCTTCTGTCTGGACTTTGCCGTGTCTGGATTGGCAGCATGGACTGCGGCTATCAGCTCAATGTATCTGGAGTACTCCTCCATCTGCGCGTCGGCGAACTGATATTTTGCTCCAATCTCTTTCCCGGTACTGCGCCAGTCCTCGATTGAGTGCTGCTGGCAACCTATGTCGATCCGGTCTTCGCCCCAATACGAAACGGGGAAACTCGATCCGATAATGTAGATGATCGTTGGCCTGGCTCCGTCGCCTACCCAGGCCCCGTCGCCTACCCTGGCTCTGGCGCCTACCCTGGCTCCGTCGCCTACCCTGGCTCCGTCGCCTACCCTGGCTCTGGCGCCTACCCTGGCTCCGTCGCCTACCCTGGCTCCGTCGCCTACCCTGGCTCCGTCGCCTACCCTGGCTCCGTCGCCTACCCAGGCTCTGGCGCCTACCCTGGCTCCGTCGCCTACCCTGGCTCCGTCGCCTACCCTGGCTCCGTCGCCTACCCTGGCTCCGTCGCCTACCCTGATATGCCTCTTGGCCAGCTCGTCGGTTTCGGTCAGCTCATGCTCTGTCCAGCCCTTACCATCCGTCCATAGGTAAATCATGTCTGCTCCCTACTCCTTCGCCCCGAACAGGCCGAGGATCCCCTTCTTGCGGGTGGCCTTGGATGACTCCTCGGTAGCTGGAAGTTCCGGCTGTTCGCGATCGCCCTTGAGGTATTCGGATATCTTGTTCTCCACAAGGTCGATCTGGTCGAGCAGGGGATTTTTCTTTGATTCCGGGTTCCGGTCGTTCGTCCCGGCCAGCACCTCGATCTCGCGCTTGATCTTGAGCGGCCCGATCTTGAGCGCCTTGTCAGCGCCGTCGACGGTCTCAAGGCTGAGCGTGGCGAAACGTCCGGTCGGGTTCTCCGAGAAGCTGATCTTCGCCACCCGAAGCGGCAGCTCGCCGAGGCCCCAGTACTCACGGGCGTACAGCGAGAGCGTTGCCATCTCGTCGTAGAGCTTTGGCCGCGGGCGCTCGTGGGTCTTTGTCGTCCCCTCGTCGTCGGCGCTGGTCGTGTCGTTGTGGTTCGTGTACGTGGCAACGACGGTGTACTTGCCCTTTTCAAGAGCAAATGACTTGGGCTTCATGGTTCCTCCTCATCGAATGGATAGAAATAGACAATTAGTGGAATCTTCCATCTGGGTCGGGGTCGCTGAATTCGTGTCCGTTTCGATACCGATCGTATGCGCGTTCCGATGATTCCGAATCCCGATCCCACTGCCGGACCGCCTCTGAATCTCCCCTGTCCCTCGCATCGCACCGATCGGAATACGACCAATCCCTGTAATAATCAGGCATAATATTTGCTCCTAATCAGAACGGTATGTCATCAGCAAAATCGTCCGTGCCTAGCGCCTGAGCGGCTGGTCCCTGTCTGGTTCCGGTCTGCTCTCCCTGCGACGCCTGGCCTCCGCCCAGCAACTGCACCGTGTTCGCGCTCACAATCACCTTCATGCGCGAGATCCCGTCCTGCTCCCAGCGGTCCTGCCGCATGGAGCCTTCCACAGCAACGAGCTTCCCCTTGACCAGGTACTGGTTCAGCGACTCGCCTTGCTTGCCCCATAGATCCACATCCCAGAAGCTGGCTTCGTCGACCCACTGGTCGCCCTTCTTTTTCCTGGTACTGGTCGCAACCGAGAAGTGGCATATCGCCTGCCCGGAGGTCGTGAACTTGAGTTCCGCGTCGCGCGTGAGTCTCCCCACCAATACCGCTATTGATAGATCAGCCATGGTTCATCCTTGTGTAAAAATCATTAAGCCTTCTGAGGGCCTGGGGTTCCAGATATACCTTGTCTGACGGATTGTCTGGATCGTTGGCATTCAACCAGATGCCAAAGCCATCAAACTCAACGTATACACCGTCTCCGATATAATCCTTGGTATTCATGCTTCTACTCCCTTCCCTGTTGCCGGTGGAGGTAGCGGCCGTCCCAGGCGCCTGCCCTTGCCAAGATCAGCGAACCGGCATATCAACAGGTGGTCCTCGACCGAGCCAATATTGATATCTGCGCCGCACTCGGGGCATACGCCATGGTAGTCAAGATGCCCATGCCTCTTCTCCTCGCGGTCAAGACAGGCCACGCACAAGCCACAGTCATAGTCCATCGCATCCAGCGGGCGCTTCCCGTACTCTCCCCTGGTCAGGAAGACTGTCACCCGTTCGCGTGGTTTCCCGCACCTCGAGCACAGATAGACGAATGGATCACTCATTCAGTCTCCCTCGGTACAGGTCTTCCGCCAGCGCCGACAGCTCATCGCCCTGGCTCGAGGCAGGCTCGACCATCTCGAGCGCCAGGATGTACCCGGCGACAGATTCGATTGCCGGCGCGGTTGTGGTGGTTTCCATGGCGCTAAAAGAGATCCAGCCCGTCATCCGCGGGTTCTTTGGCTTCCGGCTTCGCGGCCTTGATCACGCGGGGCGTGGGCGAGCCGTCAGCGAGCCACTCCTTGCGCACGCGCTCGATGGTGATGTTCGCTCCAGATATAAGCATCTTGAGCGCTCCGGCTTCGCGGGTTTTCTTCAGCTCGCTGTACTTCGCCCGGTACACGGATTTTTCCTCTTCGCTGAATACAGGCAGCGCTCCGACGGTAGCCGTCATTGCGGCAGCCAGCTCGTTGCTCAGGCTCGCGGGCGCCTGTTCCGCGGGGGTATCGGCGCCGGGATCCTCTGGATCCTCCGGGGTTTTCGCAGGCTTCGCACCGATTACGACCTTGGCCAGTTCTGCACCTGTGTTGAGCCACGCGATCAGCTCTTCGCCGAACTCCTTGCCTGGCTTGGTGTAGAGTTTGTCCTGGAACTTGCCGGTACGGTCCTTGATGACGTTGGCAACGTGCTCGGTCGACAATTCCATGAGGAGGTCGAACTCGTACTCGATGCCCTTGCCCTGCTCAGGCGACAGCCCGACACGGTTCGGTGTCGACTTGCCGGTACGCTCGTCCTTGGTGGTTTCCCATTCGGTCTTCGAACGCATGGTAGCCATGACGTGGCCGGGGAACGACAGGATCGCGTCGACGAGCTGGCGCTGTTTCGGGGTGCCATCCGACCACGCGCTCCAGGTATTGCCCTTGTACTTGGCCTTGGCCAGTCTGTCGATATCGGCAAGCAGCTCCTGCCATGCGTGCGACAAGCTGTCTATGATGAGCACGTCATACCCTGATTTCCCGGCCTCGCGGATCCACGACACATATTCGTCGATCGTCTTCTCTTCGAGGTCGATCACATCGAACTCGAACCGGTCTGCGTACTTGGACGCGGATCCCCGCTCGCTGTCGATGAGCGCGATCTTCTTCCCCATGCCCGACGCTATCGACAAAGCCGAATAGGTCTTCCCGGCTCCGGACGGACCAAACAGCGCCGCCCGCAGTTTCGACTTGCTCTTTACCGCCTTTTCGAATCCCATTTGTTCCTCCATCCGATATTTCAGCGGCGCTCCTGCGCCGTTTTCTACTTGACCGCCGGACACCGCTTCCCGTCGCCGGGAGCGAAGAGCAGGAAACTGTCGTCCTTCCGGAGCGTGGACCGGCGCTTGCAGTCGTGGCACAGCTCGCAATGGCTGTTCCCCGTGCATTTGCTGTTTGCCGTAATCGGCATTCTCTCCGGGCGGTAGCTCACGCGATCGCCGCCTTCCTTGTTCTGGCGATGTACTCGTCAAGCTCGCTTCGCTTGAACAGAAGCGCGGAACCAACGTGGTACGTGTTGATCGCCTCCGCCGATGCAAGGTTGTACAGGTACTGCTTCGACAGCCCGCAGTACGCCGATGCGTCCTGGGCGCGGAGCCATTCCCCCCATAGCTTGGGCTGTTCACGCGTCTGAACGGGATCGTCCTTCATCGCGCGCTCCTCAGTGCCGCCCGGGCCGCTGACTCAAGGGCTTCCCTGGCCTTCTTCGTCCCCGCGGCGTATCCCCTGATGAAAGTCGCCGGAACCGTGTATCCCTGGGCCTTGGCTAATCTACGGCAGGTCGCACATACATGGCCGGTCCGCTGTTCCGTCTCTACACCTGAAGGACGGCCGCACAGTGCCAGTCCGTTCGTGGCGCGGATGTGAAACATTTTGCTGGCGCTGGCAATCAGGTGAACGCGGTGGGTGGTCATGCTCCCACCTCCGCATACAGGCGTCTGGCCAGCCAGAGTTCGCCCTTGCCGGTGACATAGGTCTTCGAGTACAGATGGTCGATCCCGTCCGCCTCGTAGGTGCTCTCCCGGACTACGAACAGGCCGCGATCAATGTAGTCCTGGTACGGGACCCAGCTCTTTCCCGTGCGATATATGACCTTGAGACTGACAAGGATGTCGAATATCTTCCCGGGGCCGATGCCGTTGATCTTGCCGACTTCCGACAGGCTCTTGAGGCCGTCGGCGCTGGCGATGCGGTCGGCGAGCTCTGCCTTGGGCAAGGCGACGGCAAGCTCTGCTTCAAGTTCTTTGACGCGCCCGGCGTGGTACTGGATGACCTGGAGCGTCATCCGTTCGATGTCGATAGGGGTCAAGGCATTTTCGACCTCGGATTTCAATCCTAGGTTCCTCGGGACAAGGTTTTGCTTGATGGTGTCAACCTCGGCCATGGTTAAAAGCGTGGTGACTCCATTCCTGACCAATTCGGGGAAAAGCTCTTTCACTTTCCCCTGTATGGTGTCCGGCTGGTATCCCAAGGCCTCCGCCACTTCCCGGACCGTCATGCGGCGGCCGTTGATCATGCACAAGGAAGAATTGGTCATACCGATGCTTCTTTCATGCCGATAGTGAATACGGAGGTGCTTATGGAGACGAAATCGTTTATATGCCCCCACTGCCTGAAGCAAACCGACTTGGGCCGGGAATACTTCGGGCAGGATTCCCTTCGGCGGTTCCACGGTGATTTCGACGTGGTGTTCTGTACGGGGTGCAAGAAGGTGGTAGGGACGCTCATTCCGTACCAGCTTCAGCTTGATCTTGAGAGGTTTCTGAAAGCTCAAAAACCCGCAAGATAACGATGTTCGGGCTTTGAATGGCGTCGATCTTGCAGTCGACGCCATTCTTCAAGAGAATCTCCCAGACTTTGAACGCCCTTGGGACTGTGTTTTCCAGACTGGCATCGGGATAGTCCTCTGATTTTCCGGGGATTTCTACGGTCATGGTGTGGCCTCTGGCTGGGTGTCTTCGGGCTGATGGGCAGCCATGAATCCTGCCAGCTCCCGAGCCTCAGCGCTTCGCTCAATGCCTTCTCTTTTGTCCAGGTATTCGATCAGTGCTTCGGTTACAATTGCGGGTCTCGGCATGTGCGGGGCTTTTTCCGCTCTATACGCGTTAAGCCTCGATACAATCGGATCAAGCAATTCAATACGATTGCCTGCGTCATTCTTAGCCAATTTAACCTCCCTTGCCATCTTGTTAACATGTTAACATGCCTACAATCCGAAGTCAATCTTTATTTTGTTGTTTTCTTGCAATTTTATTCCGATGTGGTACAATATAAGGGTGCTAACATGTTATGGAGTTAACTATGGCGCAGATATCTGGACGATTCCCGGACGAAGTTAGGACTAGATTAAAGATTTGCGTGGCAAGAGAAGAATCTTCAATCCAAAGAGTTCTTGAGGATGCGATTCTTGAGTATCTGGAAAGCCATGGAGAAGACGTGACAGGGCTTAGAAAACTTGTAGAAGAATATCGAGCCAATGAAGGGAAAGTAGCCGGCTATGAAAGTCGCCTCCCGGCGTCCGGAGAATAATCCAGTTCCCTGGCGGGCGCTCCGGTCACGCCGTATTTCAACATGATAGCAAAATTATGGATTTCAAAAGCTGTTCTGCCCGCTTGATTACGCCAAGGAGAGAAGTATGAAAAAATTTCTAGCGCTTATGATTGTATTGATGTTTGTCGTAATGGTAACAATTCCGGCGTACTCGGAAGACACGATCGACATTGTGACCCGCCGAATAATGACCGGATCAGTCAACAACGGAACAATGATCGGTTCTTCTTGGGATGTTTGGACTCCATATCTCAATGGAATAAAGATTAGTGAAACATATTTTTATCGAATTGCAGGAGATGAGTCATCTGCTATCACATCAAGAAGGCGCAATATTACTGCTAATAGTTTGTTTTGGAGCGGACTTCTTGCTATTGCCGGAGGATGTACGCTCATGTGGACTACCGATGTTGAAGGAATTCAGGTTTATTCCGGGCTGGGTATTTCAGCGGTAGGAATAGGTTGTTTCTTTGCTTCGATCCCATTCATGGGAAATACAAGACCATATCCATACGCTTTTAGACTGGCTGAAGCATTCAATGAATCCCATTGATGGCAGAAGAAAATGGCAGAAAGAGCATGGTATGGCTATGGTGCGCCATGATAACCAGTTATATCTTCTGCCATATATAGCAAGGAATTACATGGGTAATTCGTTATAGTACAATGACTTGCATCGAGCTTCTAAGCAGCAGGTCGGCGGTTCGAGCCCGCCTGGTCCCATTGCTATCTTGTTTCCAGGCAATGATTTAGATAATATGAATTTGCCTGAGTTTGCACGAGGCAGAAGAATGGCAGAAGACTTCTATGTGTTCCGACGTGCAGGACGGGACAATCTGTATGTTCAATTCCGAAATCCGCGAACAGGCAAACTTGGTTCAGCCCATTCCTCTGGCAAGACTTCCGAGGCCGCGGCGATTCGCTGGGCAAAAGCTGAACTTCGTGAAGCCGCATCCAAGGTGGACAAGCGTCTGTCCTCTGAAACAACGCTCAAGGAATGGGCTGGTCCGTTTTTCGGCTCTTCCTGTCCCTACACGGCCCGCAAGAAGGACGAAGGCAGAGAGTATTCGAGTCACTACCTGTCCGATTCCCGTGACTACCTCGAGCAGTTCGTCCTTGATGACGAGATAGCGGATATCCCGCTTTCAGACTTGCGCCGGCGTGATATCCTGGCCTGGCGTTCGCGCGTGGTCGCGGCCAACGGTTCCCGACGGTCGTCCCAGCGTGCTCTTCAGATGCTCAAGCTGGTGCTTAACGAGGCGGTATACCAAGAACTTATCGAGTACTCACCAGCTTCGAAAGTATCTCCTCCGGCCTACACTCCCAAGCCCCGCTCTGCCATCGCCCTCGACTCGCTCGCCAAACTCCTTGCACCCACCATGTACACCGAGCCACGCCACTGGATGGCAACGGTAACGGCGGCATTCACGGGTATGCGCGCCTCGGAAGTCCGCGCCCTCGAGTGGCATCATCTCGATTTTGACAAACGGCTTATATATGTCACACAAGCTTTTAAAGACCAGACTTCCCGCCTCGGCCCGCCAAAATCAGGCAAGCCCCGCGTGGCCCCGATGTCCGAATCCCTGGCGGCGTTGCTCCTTGCATGGAAATCGCGCTCCGATGGCCGGTGGGTGTTTGGATTCTCCGAAAACCGCCCGCTTGGGTACAAGCAATGGATCTACGCCGTCAAGAAAGCCGCCAAAGCCGCCGGGTGCGAGGGGGCGACGATCCACCACCTGCGGCACACGCTCAACACATACCTGCGGGGATCCGGCGCCGACGATGAACGCCTCCGGGCTTCCTTTGGATGGTCGGGAGCCGATGTCCAGGCGGGATACTCACACCCTGAATTCTACGACTACCGCGACCAGGCCGCGGCCATAGACAGAATCATCAAGATAGGGGGACCGGATGAAAAAGGTTGAGGTCATCCAGAACAGGTTCGAGAACGAGGATCCGGTCCAGGACTTCGAGCTTCCGGCCCTGTCCGGCGGCGCCGACATGGACTTCATCCAGTCGGACGATCTCGCGCAGATAGAAGAAGGCATCCGCGCAATCGATCAGACGACAGGGATGCTCAAGATCGTCCAGGGTTTGGCGATACTTAAGGCCGAATCGCTTTGGGAACAATCAGGTGTATCTTCCCTCCATGGGTATCGCAAGGTTGCGAATACCAGATACGGCATGTCCCGCGCCTCCATATCCAACCTCCGAAAAATGGCCTATGCCTGGCTGGATAACGTACGAATGCTTCGAGGCCTCGATCTGTCGGGGAAAGCCAGTCACCTGCTCTACCTGGATGACGCGATCAAGCAACACGGGAACAAGCGGATTGTCCTGGATCACTTCAAATCGCTGTCTGCCCGTGATTTCGCGGCGTGGGCGCGGGGCCCTGTGGAGTCCCGCGAAGCCCTGCCTGATGTCGATGTCTCCATTCGCGCCGGCGTCGTTGCGCTTGACGGCCGCCCGCTTATGGCTTTGAACGACGATCTCCCTGACGATGAGCGGGACTTTCTTGCGCGGACGATCAAGGCAGCGTACCGGGCGAGGCGCGGGGACTGCATCGCCCACGTCATCGCGGTCTACGACGACGGGGAAGCCCGGGCGGTCGACAACTTCCTTAAGAAGCTCAGGGCGTCAAGGTAGCCCCTGACGGCCTTGAACCGTCAGCCTCTCCCCTTGCATGGCATACGGGCGGCGGGGCTGTGTGCGGTTACTTGAAGATGATCAAAAGGGCTACAGCTCCGGAAGACACAAGCGCGATGGATCCCGTGACAATGGCCGCCGTGCGCCACGAGTCACGGGCTTTCACCGCCTTCTGCCTGTCCAGCGATTCCTGGGCCAATTGTGCCGTCATCGACACTTGAACCTCCCGGTAAGCTGTCGAATAGTTCTCCAAGGAACTTGTCAAGAACGTTAAATAAAGCGGCAAGTCCTCGAAGCTGATCCCGAAGGCTTCGACCTGATCCAAGAATTGTTCCAAGCTCCCCTTGAAGTCCTGAAACCTTTCCCTGAACAGAACCCATTGCGGCTGTAAGCTCGCCATTGAGACGTTCAAGCTCGGCGAGCTTTCCTGCGTACTCGTCATGGAGGCGCTGGAGTTCGAGGGCGTGGCCGGACTCGGCGTCTCTTGCGCCGAGAGCGTACGCACCCCACAGAGCAGAAGCAACGCAAATAGCAGCACCAGCCACCAGCGCGATCCATTGTCTTGGTTGCACATCATCCCCCCTTAGCCCTGCGCCGAAAACTTGCCGGAACCGATGAGCCCGGCACCGAAGCCGATAACCCACTGAAAGTCCGGCATCTTCAGGAAGAACCCGACAACGCCGCAAATGATCATGGCGAGCCCGAACACCTTGGCTGGATCCCCGTCCCACTGGATGTCCGTGATGAGCGACAAAAGAAACTTGCCAATCCTGGCAAAAAAGTTCTTCATTGGATCCTCCTATACCGAAGCCAGAGTGAGAATGGCCGTCGCCCGCCCTGCCGCCGTGGTTGAAAGCGCTCGAAGATAGATATCTGTCTTTTCCGGGTACTTCACTTTGAGCCTGGCGTCCCGGTTCAGGTTTTGGTTGCTCCCGATCCCGAATATCTGATCCTGCTTTGTCCCGCCGTTGGTGGGGTTGTACGTCCATATCGAGGCTATGACCGGCTGGGCCATGCCTGATACATGAAGGGCTGACTGCTCGTAGATCATCCCCGCCGGGACGGTAAGCATTCCGGAGGTTCCAACGCCGGTTCCGACGAGAATCTTGACCCACAAGCTGGTGAGCGTCGGAGGAACTCCGGCGACGAGAGTACCGCCGGTTCCGGTCATGATGATGTACAGGTCGCCCGCGTTGGTCCGTCCTGATCCTACACTTGCAACCTCCACCGAGAACACGCGGAGGAAAGCCTTGACGGTTTCGACCTGCGTCTGGCCGTTCAGCGCGATGATTTCGATGAGATGCTTGTAGTCCGCGTCCAGCCCGCAAATCGCTATCGTCCGGGCGCCCGTGCCCGCGGCCGTGTCGGCGACGCTCGAACTGGATATCTGGAGCTTGGCCGCGGCTGCTCCCACGCTGGCGTAGTCGATGAGCGTCGAGTGCTCGGCCATGTTCTCGTTGGTCGTATTCAGCGCCGGGTTGTAGCCCTGAAGCTCGACGATTTTCCCCAGGTACCGATCGTAATACATGATTCCCTCCCTACTCGGTGATTGTTACCGAATCGCCGATGCTGACGTTATCTCGGAGCCAACGGAGGTCAGCTTCCGAACCGATGCGAATGCAACCCAAGGTCGTGGACGAAGAGGAGAAATGCAGCCCGTATGCCCACGATTCCACCTTCTCCCCCGTCTTCCCCGAGTAGAAACCATTTTCATCAAGCGCCCACTCGTCCAGCTCCTCGTTCGCGTCCGTAGCGATGAACCACGGGTACAGGTACGGCTCTTTCGGCTTCCCGTCCGTTCCAAGGGATTCATGCTGGATGAACCCGGTCACCTTCCACGTTCCGAGTGGGAACGGCCGCGGCATGGTCGGGGGGCCTTCGTTCCCATTTTTCAGGATGGTTCTGCACACATCCCGCGACCCTTTGGCCGGGCGCCTGCCGTTCAGTTCGTTGCGGACTGAACACGTTGCCGGGATTTTTTTCCCCCCGGCAATCAGGAGCCTATGGGAATGACTGAATTCAATGTTCATGCTGCACCTCCAAGTGCAAGGATCGCCACGATAGTGGCTCCCACCGCGGCCACGGTGCTGATACCGGCGATGGCAAGGCTGGCAATTTCCCGGCGACTCATCTTCCTGCGGTCCTCTTTCGTGTCGTGCTCTTCCCTTGGAAGAAGCGTTGGAAGCTTGCTTTTGATATCATCCATGTCTTTACTGATTGCCCGGACTTTTGTCACAACGCCGTCGCCGTTTGATCCGATGAGGACAAACCATATCTGGTTGATCATTTCTTTCTGTGTTGGTGGCCTTGGAATTGTCGACAATTACGATTCCTCCGGAATGGTTGGCCAGACCAAAGCTTCTGGATCGTCCACAATTTCAAGTTTTGTATCCGGGAAATCCCTGAGTGCCTGCTTGTACGCTGACCATACTGATTTCTGCGTATCCGAATAGCCCCACCACCGTTCCGGATTGCAGTAGATGGTGTCGGCGTCGTACAGAAGCGTGTTCCTGTACGGCCTCACGATGGCATCGAGCCACTTCTCGCGCGTGGCGGTACCGGCTGCCATGCGCTTTGCCCATGACATGGTCACGATCGCGTCCGTTTCGGCGTCGTACTCCTGCCAGGTTTCGAGCTTGATCGTACCGTCGGCGACTTGCTCCTTGAGGGTCTTCTTGCGAACCTCGCCGGTCGATTGGTCAATGGCAACGTCGCCAGGCAGGATCACGATGCCATCGGCCACGCGGTCTGCGATGGGGCGAAGCTTCCAGCCTTCCGTGAACTCGCGCCTGACTTGACCCTGAATCCCCTCGAATGGCGTGGGAACGAGAGCAAGGTCCCCGTCTATGCTTTCGTTCTCCATGGCTTGGGTTGCGCCTTTTTCTCCATCGCCAGTCTCGTAGACCCGGATGATGGTGTTGTCTTTGATTACTGCATATGTCTGTATCATGGCTTCCTCCTTATGCGGTGCGCTTCCAGATCTTGATTCGGCGGTTGACGGCGCGGGTCTCTGTTCCATTGCGGGGGGTGCCGTTGGTGCCGTCGGTGACTGGACCGGATACCGGGTCAATGGTCGTGACCGACACCCCCGTAGAGCCAGTCCCTCCTGATGCCGTCAGGTAAGTTGATATTACACGACCATTATGTATGTGCCCCTGCCCTTGGTCTTCCTGCTTGCCGTTTACCCGCCCGGTGTCCGAGAGCGTACCCCGCGTCCGGAAGAATATGGACTCCGTGGACCACTGTTCCGCCCATGTGCCTCCAAACAGCGTCGCCGGCCGCTGAGTGGTCGGGAACTCGGTCGCGTCGGTGTTGCTGGAAGCGTCAGGAAACTGGGAATAGTAGGAACCGACGGGGTATGCAATCCCTTTGATGTAAGTTTCATCCATCCGCGCTGATGGCAACGTTCCGGCATCCATGTTCCCCGCGTTCGTGTAGAACGACCCATGTTGCCCGTCAAGCTCGTCCGCATTGAACGTACTGCCTGCGCCTTTCGTGAGCGCATCGAGCAAAAGGGTAAGCGTCGCATCCGAATAGACAAGACCCGCCCCTTCGATGGCTTGCTTGACCATCTGCTTGATGCCATACAGGTTCAGCGTCACCTGTGCATTGTCTTCATCCTCGTCATCGAGCAGCGTGAGGATGTACGGGGTCACGACAGCAGGCCCGACCGACGCGGCAACCGGGATTGGATCTCCCGTCACGTTGTCAAAACCAAGAAGCATGCCCGCGCGATCTCCCGAACTTGGCAAGTCCGGCGACTGGGTGGTATCCGTGATTGGGAATCGTACAATGCGGCCAAGTATTTCCGAAAGCTGTTGTGCCAAAGCTGTCTGCTTGTCCAGGGCGTTCTCGTAGACCTCTGCATCCTGTACCGAACCGTTCACAAGATCGACATCCTGTGAAAAATCCAGCTCCCGGTATACCGTGAGGTGCGTCGCGGTCGGCCACGTCGACAGCCGTGTAAGCGTGCCGCCGACTCCTGGGGACGAAATGCTGTAGTCAACACCCTCGACAAGGGCCACGTCCCCCGAGGCTGTCGACAGGATCGCCAAAACCTCCGGCGTGGCCCAGAACTTGAAGCTGAACGGGTAACTGGCTACAGCCCCCCCGGACAGGTCGAACTGGACCTTGCTTGATGTTGTACCCAGACTCAATTTATTCTCCTTCCCCTCCGACGAGGCTGATCAAGAATTCGATGTACTCTTTCAATGCCAGTACCGGCAGGCCAAGGCCCAATCCAAGGCCGGTTCCAATTTCCTCGATGCTCGCGAGGATATCCCCCTCGAGCAGATTGTCCGCACCGGAAAGCAGGGATTCGACCGCCGGCAGGAGTTCCGATTCTCCGAACCTGCGCCGGTCTCCCGCGATCCGGCGCTTCATGAACGAGGTCACTTCGTTTCCGATGATCGGTATGGAATCGGTGAACTGGGTCGTCGAATAGAACACCCAGTCCCTCCACCATGCTTCGTCATCGTCGGGCTTGTCGTTCCCCCTGGCCTTGGCGAACGCCCCCAGGAGGATCCCCGCGATCGCGTAGCTGGTCGCTATGCCCACCGCCCTGCCGTATTCCTTTTCCCTCATCGCCTGCGGGAGGTCATATCTGATGTTCTGGTACACTACGTTCAAGGCGGATCCGAACTGCAAGAGAAGCTGCTTCCATTCGTTCTTTCCGCGGAATATCGGAGCGAGGTCGACGCCCCGGGCAGAGGGCTGCGTCTTCAGGGTGATGTCGTCGGCCTTCCTGACCGCCTCTTCGTGCTCCATCCCTTTGGCAATGGCCTCATCGTACACGCCCTTCCAGCCTATTGCCACGCTGAACCGGTCGGCGTACTCGAGCCCCTTCATGCCGATATCGCCGATCTTCTTGGTAAAGCCTTCGAACCCCTCGCGGCCCATGTTCTTGATCGATTCGAATATCTGGTCGGCTGTACGGTGCGACAGCATCGGGGACATGGCTTCGATCTCCCCGAGCCACTTCATCGGGTTCCCTGACGCCAAGCATTTGAACGCGTTGGCGCTTGTTCCCTTCGGCGCGTAGGCCATGTACGGCAGCGGGCTTGTGATGATCTGCTTCATGATGCTCGCCCAGCGGAACGACAGGAACCCGATAGCCATGTTGCCGCGGAGCAGCCTGACCGCCCGGTCGCCTTCCTCGGGCTTCTTGAACTCGTGGGGGTTCGCTACCTCGCTGATATACTGGTCGATGTAATCCATGCCCGACTTCCCGAAGCTCTGGATGATCGCCTCTCTTACGCCCCCGGCCCTGCGGGACTTGTATACGGCATTCAGCTTCTTGAGGTACGTCCCGTACGCCACCAGATGCTCCTGGCGCTCGACGGCCTGCTGCCATGTCCCGAACAGGTCAAGCTTGATCGGCGTCTGGTGGCTCGCCCCGATCTTGATACGCTCCAGCGTAAAACCGGAATCAGGCAGGTTCATCATGCCGTACTTGGTCTTCAGCTCTTCCATGATCGAATCGCCGAACTTGTCGAAATACGCTCCCTCACGGTGGATGGGAAAGTAATGCGCTACCTTCTTCATCTCCTGGTTGGTGAGGCTTATCACGGCCTTGTTGAGCCGGTCGAATTCCTTGTCAAAGTCCTCCCCGATCATGTCGGCAAGTTCTTTCATGCCGTCAGTGAGGCTGCCTTCAATCGCCGCGTTCATCTTCGCCAGCTTCTCGTTGCCAAGTGATTTGAGCACGTCCGGACCGAGCGTTCTGCGCTCCTCTTCGCTGAACAGGTTGCCGAATATGTACGCGGACTTCGCGTCCCTATCCCGCAACGCCAGCCGGACCGCCATGAGGTCGCCCCTGGTCACGGTATAATCCGTGGCTCCTGGACCCACCCCTCCAATCGTCACCTTTTCGCGGAAATCCTTGTCAGCCATCTTGAGTTCCCGCATCCTGGTGAATACCTTCTTGAGCCGACGGTCCATCTGTCCCACCTTGTCGGCGTAGCGCTCGCGCTCCTCGTGGACCAGCAGTCCGGTGTTCGCGCCGTCCGTCCCTCCGTCCATGTAGATGCTCGCGAAGCGCCGCATGTTCAGGAACGGGATATCGAGGACGTTCCGCTTTTCCATCTTTCGCATGAGGTCCTTCTGCTCCTGCGATCCATGGCCGAACGGCGCCTTGAACCATTTTGTCTTGCGGACGGTCTTGTTCGCCGCGTGCCTGGCGTCGGACTTGTCCATCTCCTCCGCGGCCGTCTTCTGCTGGTACTCCATGCGTCCCTGCTTCGCTATCCGGTCGATGATCTCGCGCAGGTCCTGAAGCTCGTCCACGGTCCACGCGGTGACGGGTTTTTCGTTGATCCGGTCAACCATGTCATTGGTCAGCATCTTCCCGAGCGTGGGGCTCTCGCGGAGCAGCATGGACAGCGCGGCTTTCAGGTTCTCGGCCTGGACGGTCGTGTGCCTGGGAACTTTCCTCTGCGTGCCATCCGCATCGGTGATGATGTCGAACGCCCGGCGCTTGCGCGGCTCTCCGAGTTCGTCATCCTCTTCTATCCATTCCCATTTCTTCGAGCGGAGGTATTCCTGGATCGTGAGTATCTGCTGGCGCTTGTCCCATATGATCTGTCTGGACGGCTTCTTCATGATGTATTTGCGCAGCGCGTCCCGGTGCTGTTTCAGCTTGGCGGTCGCGCGGATCTCGGCGGTGACGAACCGCGCCTGCATCCGCGCTTCTTTTCGCGCGTCGTTCAGCGCAGCCACAAGCTCGCGCTTGGCAAGCCTAACGGACAGCTTTGACTCGTCCCGCGCCGATCCAAGGGCTTCGACGTACGCGGCCCTGGATGCCTCGAGGCGCGCCTTGGACTCCTTGGCCTGCCCGAGCTCCTTGCCGGAGTCCCGTAGCTCCTTCTTTACGAGGTCAGCTCTCCTCATCATGTTTCGAGCGAAGTCTTCCTCGGCTGCCAGTTCGCCCCCAAGCTTCCTGATTTCTTCTTCCGCGTCGGCCGCTTGCTTGGTCAGCGTCTTCTTCTCTTCCTCGAGCCGGCGCACGTAGTCGTCTAAGTACGGGTCGTCATACTCCCCGGCTTTGATCCGATCGCGCACTTCTTTGTCCGTGATGCTGTTGAGGAGCGCGGTCCGTTCCGCTATCGACATGTCGGCGAATCTGTCCAGCTTCGGGTCGGGGATGCTCTGGAGCTTCTCCCTGCCGGCCTCGGCATACTGCGCCATGTCAAGATCGCCGGTGAGCTCGGCGTACAGTGCGGCAAATTCCACCTCGTTGTTGCGGATGTACGTGAGGATCGCCTTACGAGTGGAAGGTTTCAGCTTCTTGCCGTTCCCGACAGACTGCGCCGACAAAAGCACAAGAGGGTGGTCGCCGAGCCTTCGCGCAAGCTCCTGCTTCCACTGGTAGGATTTCTCGATCTGCTCTTGTTCCTGCTCGTCCATCGCCTGGCCCTGGTCGAACGCTTGAACCTCCGCGTCCCATATCGACGACAACAGTGATTCCACCCCGCCAGCCTTTGCCATTTTCGCGGCGAACTCGCCCCTGCGGGCTTCCCGGCGCTCCTTCACGCGGCCGGCAGCCTTTTCTTCTTCCTGCCTGCCATGGACCTTCTCCCAGCGGTCCTTGTACC
>Ga0209416_1000488_pt1 | contig 40930 bp, 38 predicted proteins | sample RifGroF1_FD_184001 | JGI IMG/M metagenome (GOLD analysis project Ga0209416, IMG submission 184001) | Groundwater microbial communities from Rifle, Colorado, USA - Groundwater F1 (SPAdes) (version 2) | ecosystem: Environmental > Aquatic > Deep subsurface > Groundwater | place: Rifle, Colorado...
TTTCAAACCGGCTCCGTAGGGAATTGGTGCTAACAAAATTTTTGCTTTCGAATACACTTCTGCAACACTTTCGGCTCTTCCTTTAATCAAAAAACCTTCTTTTTCATTGTGCAATTGCTTGGCTTTTTCCGAAACATATGCACCATAAATATGAACTTCGGCTTCGGGAAGTTGCTTTTTAATTGATTTCCAGCATTTTTTTAAGGCTAAAACGGTTTGCCAATTGGGTTCGTGTAAAAAGTTGCCAATACTTACAAAATGGTTTCGTTCTTCAAATGAAGGAATATTTGTTTGAATTTCTTCGGATAAAAAAGGTAAATAGTATAAAAGTGTAGCGTCAATTTTGAATGTTTCTGTTGCCAATTGCATTTCGTATTCTGAAATCAATAAAGTCAAATCGCATCTATAAATCGAAGCCATTTCACGTTTAAAAATATCGGAAATATAATCTTCAAAAACCAATTCACGATTTTGTTTGAATGCAATTTCTCTGGCTTTTCGTAAAAAATGTAAGTCTTCTGTATCTAAAATTCGCAAAGCATTCGGACAGTTTTCCATCACACGCCAGCCGTATTGTTCTTCAATCATGAATCGGTCAAAAAGGACAACATTTGGATTTAATGCCGCAATTTCGGTATCAAAACTACTATCGTTCAGTTGAATAACTTTAGTTTGAACCGAAATCGTACTCAAATCAAACGAAAAATCTGATTTAGAAGCCGAACACAAAAATGTTATTTCATAATTGTGCTTTTGAAACAACGAAATGAGTTGCAACATTCTGCTACCCGCGGCAGTTGAATTTGGTTCGGGCCAAACGGTTCCTATGATGACTAAATGCTTCATGCTACAAATATAGTTATTAAGAAAAGTAAAAAGTAAAAAGTAAAAAGTAAAAAGTAAAAAGTAAAAAGTAAATTTGCACTAATAACTAATCACTAAAAAATGAGTTTTTTTAAATTTTGCCCAAGTTGTGCCTCAACCCATTTTACGTTTCCAGATAATCGTCGTTTTTTGTGTGATGATTGTGGTTTTACCTATTACCACAACATTGCGGCCGCTGTAGCGATTATTTTTAATTTTGAAGACAAAGTATTATTTACAGTAAGAAATGTAGATCCTGACAAAGGAAAATGGGATTTACCAGGCGGGTTTATCGACCCGAATGAAACTGCAGAAGAAGCGGCTTGTAGAGAAATCAAAGAAGAATTGGGAATTGAAATTTCAAACAACGATTTAAAATACATCACAACATCTCCAAATAATTATTTATACAAAAACGTTCCCTATAGAACAATGGATATTTTTTATGAATGTGAATTAACTTCCGATGTAATTAAAGTGGAAGCAGAAGACGAAATTCAGGAGTTAATTTGGGTAAAACGTTCGGAAATTGATTTGAATCAAATTGGTTTTGTTTCAATCCGAAAAGTGATTGGTGAAAAGTATTTAGCTTAAGCACAATTAAAATGTCCGTTTGGCATTGGACGATAGGCGTAATATTGTAACACTTCTTCAATAGCTAATTTGAGCGCTCTATTTATCGGAACAATTACATTTCCCAATTGAAAATCGATTTGCGATAGATTCATGTAGTAGTCTGTAAAAATAGGAACAGGTAACCCTTTATTGATTAATTCGGTTGATTTATTGTAATTTTCGGCTTGTCCTTCTTTGATAATTTTACAAGTTGCCAATCGCAATTGACCATATTTATCAGTATTTGCTCCAAATCCAAAAAGGCGGCAAATTAAACCTCGATATTGATAACTGCTACAATTTCCTTTGTTTTTATCCAACAATGAAAGCGGATTATATATAAAACATCGGTTTACATCTGATTTGTTTAAGGTGTTTAATACTTTATCGGCTTCACCATTTAAAAATAAGTGAAAAGCCCAAGGTAAAAATTCTAATGGCGAAGCATCAATTTCGGGATGATTACAACATTTGCCACAGCCAGCTACGCAAATTAATTTAGTGTGTGATTGAAATAATTCTTCTACCAAAACAACACGTTGTTCGATGGTCATAATTTTTTACCGAAGGTAGACTATAATTTAGTAGTTTGTTTGATTTATTAGTTTTAATTCAACTAACTGAAAACAAGTGTTTTATATAGGTTTTTTGTAGTTGTCAGGAAAAGGTCTGTAAGCATAATATTGCAAAACTTCTTCTAAAGCGGCTTTCATAGCTTTGTTTACTGGCAAAAAAACATTTCCAAGTTTAAAATCTATTTGAGAAAGTTGCATGTAATATTCTGTAAAAATAGGTACAGATAGATTAGTATTTATAGCAATAGTAGCGTTTTCAAAATTTGTTGATTGTCCTTCTTTGATGATATTACAAGTTGCTATGCGTAATTTTCCGTATTTATCAGTTGTGGCACCAAAACCAAAAAGTCTGCAGATTAATCCTCTATATTGATATGTACTACAATTTCCGGTTGTAAATTCTGACAACGATTTTGGGCGATATAAAAAGCAAGTAGCTGTTGTGCTTTGTTCTAATTCTAAAAGCGTTTCTTCGGCTTGACCGTTTAAAAATATATGAAAAGCCCATGGTAAAAACTCTAATGGAGAAGCATCTATTTCTGGTGTTGAGCAACATTTTCCGCAACCAGCAATGCAACCTAATTTCGTTTCTTTTTGGAAATCTATAATTTCCACATCGAGATTATGAAACAAGGTTTCTACTAATCTTACGCGATTTTCTATAGAATTATCCATGTTTTTTGTAGATTTACACTGAGTTAAGATATAAAAAAAAGCGTTCAAAAAGATTGAACGCTTTAGTATTTTGTGACCTCGACTGGATTCAAACCAGTAACCTTCTGAGCCGTAATCAGATGCGCTATTCAGTTGCGCCACGAGGCCTTAATGCGGGTGCAAATATAGAGATAAATGTGTAAATTGCAAACCAATTACAGAAAAAATATATAAAAAATGAACTTAGAAAACTATATCCGTGATATTCAGGATTTTCCGAAGCCAGGAATTGGATTTAAAGATATTACTCCCTTATTAAGTAATCCAGAAGCAACTTCTGCTTGCTTAGAATTGTTAGCCAGTACTTTAGCCGATAAAAAGATTAATAAGGTGATAGGAGTAGAGAGTCGTGGCTTCTTTTTTGGGATTTTATTGGCTCAAAAATTGAATGCAGGGTTTGTTCCAGTTCGTAAACCAAAAAAGCTTCCTTTTGAAACAATTAGTGCTTCCTACGAATTGGAATACGGAACAGATACTTTAGAAATGCATATTGACGCCATTCAAAAAGGGGATAAGGTGTTAATTCATGATGATGTTTTAGCTACTGGAGGAACTGCAAAAGCCGTTTGTGAGTTAGTAGAGCAATTAGGTGGCGAAATTGTACAAATGAACTTCTTAATGGAATTATCGTTTTTAAACGGAAGAGAAAAATTAGGAAATAAAGAGATTTTTGCTGCTTTGACGTATTAAAATAAAAAACCATTCACCTAGGCGAATGGTTTTTTTAAACAAACTAAACCAATTATATTGCTGTATTAAAAAGCGTATTTGTTTTCGCTAATAATTTTTGCAGCAATTTTTTCACGAAGACCAATTACATTTGGCATATTCGTATATTTTGTAAAACGTTTTAATCCCATTAACATCATACGTTGTTCGTCGCCTTCAGCAAAAGAAACGATTCCTTCTTTTCCTTTTTGGTTTACGATATCTACGGCATGATATAAGTATAATTTTGCCATAGCAATTTGCTCCTGAACTTTGTCTTCACCTTCTTTTTTAGCTAATTTTTCAGTTCTAAGAATAGTACTTTCTGCCATGTAGATTTCGATTAAGATATCAGAAGCTGCCATTAACAATTGTTGGTGTGATTCTAATTCTGCTCCATATTTTTGAACTGCAGCACCAGCAACCATTAAGAATACTTTTTTCAATTTGGCAATCATTTCTTTTTCTTCAGCAAATAATTCTGAGTAATCTGGAATGTCAAAAGATGGAATTCCCATTAATTCTTCGGCAACAGCCATTGCTGGACCTAATAAATCCACATGACCTTTCATTGCTTTCTTCACTAGCATTCCAACAGATAACATTCTGTTGATTTCGTTAGTTCCTTCGTAAATTCTTGCGATACGAGCATCTCTCCAAGCACTTTCCATTGGTGCATCTTCTGAGAATCCCATTCCACCAAAAATTTGAATTCCTTCGTCTGTACAAGCTTGAACATCTTCAGAAACCGCTACTTTCAAGATAGAGCATTCGATTGCGAATTCTTCTACACCTTTTAATTCTGCTTCTTGGTGTGAATTTCCTTCACTAACTCTTATATTAATTCTGTTTTCAATATCAGATGCAGCTCTGTAAGTAGCACTTTCTCCTGCGTATGCATTTGTTGTCATTTCAGCAATTTTAGCTTGGATAGCTCCAAAACTTGAGATAGGAGTTTTAAACTGAACTCTTTCGTTAGCATAATTTACTGCTCCAGAAATGGTTCTACGTTGTGCTTCTAAACAAGCAGCAGCTAATTTAATACGTCCAACATTCAAAGCATTCATAGCAATTTTAAAACCTTCGCCACGACCTGCCAACATATTTTCTACAGGAACTTTTGTTTCGTTAAAGAAAACCTGACGAGTAGAAGAGGAGCGAATTCCTAATTTGTGCTCTTCGTCACCCATTGAAATTCCGTTTGAAGGATCATTTTCAACAATAAAACCAGTAATATTTTTATCGTCTTCAATACGAGCGAAAACAATCATTACGTTACAAAAACCTGCATTAGAAATCCACATTTTTCCACCTGTGATTTTATAATGTGTTCCATCTTCTGAAAGAACGGCTTTTGTTTTTCCTGAATTCGCATCAGATCCTGCTCCTGGTTCAGTTAAACAATACGCACCAAACCATTCGCCTGAAGCTAATTTTGGTACATATTTTTGTTTTTGTTCCTCTGTTCCGTATAGAGTAATTGGCATAGTTCCAATTCCAGTGTGCGCTCCAAAAGCAGTTGAAAAAGAACCAGTTGCTCCTGAAATATAATCACAAACTAAAACGGTGTTTACAAATCCCATTTCCATTCCGCCATAAGCAGCAGGAACTGCTACACTTAAATAACCTAACTCACCAGCTTTACGCATGATGTCTTCGGTTAAAGCATAATCTTTCTTTTCGAAGCGTTCTTTGTTTGGCCAAATTTCTTTGTCTACGAATTCGATTACCGAATCACGCATCATAACTTGTTCTTCATTGAAATCTTCTGGTGTGAAGATGTCTTCGCATTTTGTTTCTTTTACAAGGAATTGTCCTCCTCTGATGATATCTGACATAACTTATTAAGTTTTATAGTTTTATTTTAAAAATTCGTAAATTCCTGCTGTTCCTTGTCCTGTTCCCACACACATAGAAACGATTCCATATTTACTTCCTCTTAATCGCATTTCGTCAAACAATTGAACAGAAAGTTTTGCGCCTGTACAACCCAGTGGGTGACCTAATGCAATAGCTCCTCCATTTACGTTTACGATTTCAGGATTTAAGCCTAATTCTCTAACAACCGCTAACGATTGAGAAGCAAAAGCTTCGTTTAATTCAATTAAATCAATATCAGATTGTTTTAAACCTGCTTGTTTTAATGCTTTTGGAATTGCCTTCACAGGTCCAATTCCCATGATTCTTGGTTCTACACCTGCAGAAGCAAAATTTACTAATCGAGCAATAGGTTCAAGATTTAATTCTTTTACCATTTCTTCGCTCATTACTAATACGAAAGCTGCTCCATCACTCATTTGAGAGGAATTTCCAGCAGTTACACTTCCGTCAGCGGCAAATACTGGTCTTAAGCCTGCTAATGCTGCAACAGAAGTTCCTGCTCTTGGTCCTTCGTCTTTGTTAACAACATAAGAACGCGTTTCTTTTTTACCATTTTCATTGATAAAAGTTTCTTCTACTGTAATAGGAACTATTTGAGCATCAAATTTACCTTCTGCTTGTGCTTTTAAAGCCTTCATATGTGATTGATATGCAAACTCATCTTGATCTTCACGAGAAACGTTGAATTGTTTTGCAACCGCCTCAGCAGTTAATCCCATTCCCCAATAATAATCTTCGTGACCTGCAGCTGCAGCTTTATAATCTGGTGTTGGTTTGTAGCCTCCCATTGGAATATAACTCATACTTTCGGCACCACCTGCAATGATACAATCCGCCATTCCTGATTGAATTTTAGCTGTTGCCATTCCGATAGTTTCAATACCTGATGCACAATATCTATTTACTGTAACACCTGGAACATCTTCTACTTTTAATCCCATTAATGAAATTAATCTACCAACGTTTAAACCTTGTTCTGCTTCAGGCATGGCATTTCCTACCATAACATCATCAATACGAGTTTTATCAAAATTAGGAAGCTCTTTCATCATGTGTTCGATGGTTTCTGCTGCTAATTCGTCAGGTCTTTTAAAGCGAAAAACTCCTTTTGGTGCTTTTCCTACTGCTGTTCTATATGCTTTTACTATATATGCTGTTTTCATCTTTTAGTTTCTTAACGGTTTCCCTTTGGTTAACATGTACTGAATTCTTTCTAAAGATTTTCTTTCTCCAGTTAATGATAAAAATGCTTCTCTTTCTAAATCCAATAAATATTGTTCAGAAACTAAAGTTGCTTCTGATAAATCACCACCAGCCATTACATAAGCTAGTTTGTTTGCAATTTTCTTATCGTGTTCAGAAATGTATTTACCAGCTTCCATTTGGTCAGTTCCTACTAAGAACATACCTAAAGCCTGTTTACCTAATACTTTAATATCTTTTCTTCTTACAGGTTGTGTATAACCTTGTTCTGCCATTTGTAAAGCCACTTGTTTAGCTGTTGCAATTTGGCGGTCTTTGTTCACGACAACAATATCTCTTCCTTTTTGTAAAACTCCCGTATCAAAACCTTCGTAAGCTGAAGTAGCTACTTTTGCCATACCAACAGTTAAGAAATATTCTTGTAAAACGTTTAATTCTACATCATTTTTACGGAATAAATCAGAAGCTCTCAAAGCCATTTCTTTAGAACCACCACCGCCAGGAATTACTCCAACACCAAATTCTACTAATCCGATATACGTTTCTGCTGCGGCAACTGCTCTGTCAGCGTGCATGGTTAATTCACAACCACCACCTAATGTCATTCCGTGAGGAGCAGCAATAACAGGAATTGCAGAATAACGGCAACGCATCATCGTGTCTTGGAACATTTTGATAGCCATGTTTAATTCGTCATATTCTTGTTCGACTGCCATCATGAAAATCATTCCCAAATTAGCTCCAACAGAGAAATTTGCGCCTTGATTTCCAATTACTAAACCATTGTAATCTTTTTCAGCAATGTCAATAGCTTTATTGATTCCTTGTAAAACACCAGCGCCAATAGAATTCATTTTAGATGTAAATTCTAAGTTGATAATGCCATCACCTAAATCGGTTATGATTGAATCGCTGTTGTTCCATATTTTTTTGCTTTCGCGAATGTTATTTAAGATAATGAAGGCATCTTGACCTGGAATTTTCTCTACTTTTTTGTTGGTGATAGAGTAGAAGTGTGTTGCTCCATCTTTAATCGAATAGAAAGAAGTGTTTCCTGAAGCTAACATATCCGTTACCCATGAAGCTGGTTGATAACCTTCTGCTTTCATTAATTCGATTCCTTTTTCAATTCCGATGGCATCCCAAATTTCGAATGGACCGTTTTCCCAACCGAAACCAGCTTTCATTGCATCGTCGATTTTGTAGAAAGCGTCTGTGATTTCAGGAATTCTGTTTGAACAATATTGGAACATAGAAGCGAAGTTTTTTCTGTAGAAATCGCCTGCTTTGTCTTTTCCAGTAACTAAAACTTTGAATCTATCGATTGGTTTTTCAATCGTTTTGGTTAATTCTAAAGTTGCGAAAGATGCTTTTTTATTCGCTCTGTATTCTAATGTATCTAAATCTAAAGTTAGAATGTCTTTCCCTTCCTTTTTATAGAAACCTTGTCCTGTTTTGCTTCCTAACCATTTGTTTTCCATCATTTTATTAACAAATTCTGGAAGTTTGAATAATTCATGAGCTTCGTCGTTTGGACAATTTTCATAAATTCCGTTAGCCACATGAACCAAAGTATCTAAACCTACAACATCAACCGTTCTAAAAGTAGCTGATTTTGGTCGACCAATAACTGGTCCAGTTAATTTATCAACTTCTTCAACCGTTAATCCCATTTCTTTTACTTGGTGGAATAAACTTTGAATTCCGAAGATTCCAATTCTGTTTCCAATAAAAGCTGGAGTATCTTTAGCAACCACTGAAGTTTTTCCTAAGAATTTTTCACCATATCCATTTAAGAAATCTAATACTTCATTAGAGGTTTTTGGACCTGGAATGATTTCAAATAATTTTAAGTAACGTGCTGGATTAAAAAAGTGCGTTCCACAGAAATGTTGTTGAAAATCGTCGCTTCTTCCTTCGCTCATGAATTGAATAGGAATTCCAGAAGTATTTGAAGTGACTAAAGTTCCTGGTTTTCTATATTTGTCAACTTGTTCAAAAACAATTTTTTTGATGTCTAATCGTTCCACTACAACTTCGATAATCCAATCTGCAGTTGCAATTTTTGACATATCATCTGTGGTGTTACCAGTGGTAATTCTTGAGGTAAAACTTGGATGATAAATAGGAGACGGCTTCGATTTTAAAGCATTAGCTAAATGATCATTCACTAATCGGTTTCTAACGGCTTTACTCTCTAAAGTCAATCCTTTTTTCTGTTCTGATTCGGTTAGTTCGTTTGGTGCAATGTCTAATAATAAGACTTCTACACCAATATTAGCAAAATGGCAAGCGATACCACTTCCCATAATTCCGGAACCAATAACAGCAACTTTTTTAATATTACGTTTCATGTTTATAGGTTTGTTGTTTTATTTGTCGTTATAGATTTTTTTGTCTGCAATCAATTCGTTAATGATTTCGGCAACTTCCATAAAATGTTGAAGTTTTTCTTCACTAATATGTTGTTTTACTGTCTCATTGAAACGAAGTACGGTTTCTTTAGAAAGTTCTCTTTTTTCTTTCCCTTCTTTGGTTAATTGAATAATTACACCACGACCATCGGTTGGATTTTTTTTACGAGTGATTAATCCTCTTTCTTCCATTGACTTTAGCGTTCTGGTTAAGCTTGTTGCTTCCATTCCCATTTTTGGCCCTAAAGTTGTTGATGGTGAACCATTTTCTCTATCGATACTTAAAAGAGCAAAACCTGTTGCCATTGTAGCACTGTATTTTGCTGCTTCTTCGTTGTACATTCTGGCAACCGCTTGCCAAGTTGCTCTAAGTATATAGTCTATCGTTTTATCTTTCATAGAATTATCTATCTAAACTTTTTCAAATATAAAAAAAAATACTATGCATGCATAGTATTTTTAACATTTTTTTCAAAATTTAACATTTTAAAATAGCAAAACCCACGAAATGTGGGTTTTAGCGTTTCTATCCGTAAATTTTTTGATATAAATCGTTGTATTTTTCTTTAATGATTTTACGTTTTAATTTCATGGTTGGAGTAAGGTGACCATCAACGATTGACCAAACATCAGGAGTAAGTTCAAAACGTTTTACTTTTTCCCAATTACCAAATTTTTCGTTACAATGATCAATTTCTTCCTGAATTCTGTCGATAACCATTTTACTATTACATAATTCCTCATTAGTAGCAAAGCTTGAATTATTATGACGAGTTGCCCATTCTCTAACAAATTCAAAATTAGGTTGAATGAATGCAGCTGGCATTTTTTCACCATCTCCAATAACCATGATTTGTTCAATGAAACGAGATTGTTTGAAAGTATTCTCTAAAATTTGAGGTGCAACATATTTTCCACCAGAAGTTTTGAACATTTCTTTTTTACGATCGGTAATTTTTAGGAAACCATCAGAATCAATTTCACCGATATCACCTGTATGGAAGTAACCATCTTTTAAAACTTCAGCAGTTTGAGTTTCGTCTTTGTAATATCCCATCATTACGTTTGGACCTTTACATAAGATTTCGCCATCTTCTGCAATTTTAACTTCAACTCCGTCTAATACTTTTCCAACAGTTCCTACTCTGAAACCACCATTTCTCATGTCGTTTACAGAAATAACAGGAGAAGTTTCGGTTAAACCATAACCTTCCATGACTGGAATATTAGCAGCACAGAAAACTTTTGTTAATCTACTTTGTAATGCAGCACTTCCTGAAACTAATAATTCTAATTCGCCACCTAAACCTTCTTGCCATTTAGAGAAAATTAATTTCCGAGCAATTTTAAGTTTAAATTCGTAGAAAGCTCCATTTTGTTTATATGGTTTGTAATCCATACCTAAGTTTAAAGCCCAGAAGAAAAGTGCTTTTTTAATTCCACTTAAATCGGCTCCTTTTGCATAAATTTTATCATATACTTTTTCAAGTAGACGAGGAACAACTGACATTACGTGTGGTTTTACCTCTTTTAAGTTATCAGAAATTTTCTCAATGCTTTCAGCGAAGTAAATAGAGATACCATAATATTGGTATAAATACGTCAACATTCTTTCAAAGATGTGACAAATAGGTAAGAAACTTAAAGCTCTTGTGTCTCCTGCTCTTAACGGAACTCTTGGTGCGCTCATTAAAACATCAGAAACAATATTTTGATGTGTTAACATTACACCTTTAGGTCTTCCTGTTGTTCCAGAAGTATAAATAATAGTAGCTAAATCTGTAGTTAAGACATTATTTTTTCTATCTTCCACAACATCTTGATTTGCTGCATCAGCACCTAATTCTAAGATTTCTTTCCAACTTTTACATCCTGCAATATCATTATATGAATACACTTCTTTTAATGAAGGAACATTTGCTTTAATGCTTTGTAACTTTTCATATACTTCATCATCAGAAACAAAAACATATTGCGATTCTGAGTGATTTAAAATATATTCATAATCTTCGGCTGAAATTGTTGGATACATTGGAACTGTTTGCGCTCCTGTTTGTAATACACCAATATCTGTAATATGCCATTCCGTTCTATTATTAGATGAAATGATAGCAATTTTATCATTTTTATTTACGCCTAATCGAAGTAAACCTCTTGAAATAGCGTTGGCTTTATCTAAATATTCCTGAGTGGAAGTTTTAATCCATGTATCTCCATATTTAGTAACTAAAGCATCCTTTAAATTATACTTTTCTAATTGATAATAAGGAAAGTCAAATAAGCGTGTAATATTGTTCATAATTCGCAATTATTATTTTATGCAAATTATAAAAATAAAATTAATTATACAATTTTTTAAATTATTGATAATCTTGCAATTAGAATTTTAATAAAAATAAAATACTATGCTTGCCTACTAATTACTACATTAATTGTGAAAGTGTAATGAAAATTATAGAAATGATTGCTAATAGGATACCAAAATAGTTCCATTTGGTCATTTTTTCTTTAAACAGAAGTATTCCTGCTAAACTTCCTAGAATGATAACACCCATATTCATACCAGCAAAGACAGTGGATGGATTTTCAGCTAAGGCTTTGTGTGCTTTTAAATAAAAAAGAATGTTTCCGAAATTTAAAATTCCTAATGCCAATCCCCAAAGTACATTTTTCATTTCGAGTTTTTCTTTTTGGACAATTATTTTTCCAATCAAAAATAGAATAGAAACTATAAAAGCACCACAGAAAATTAAAAACAAAGAAGTAGTAAAACTAAACGCTTTAAAAACGGCGACTTTCTTAAATAATATATCAATAATTCCAAATCCTAATAAAACTAACAGAGGATAAACCCAATTGGAAGATTTTTTTTCTGATTTTCTATTTAATGTAAAAAAGATGGCTGAAAATCCCACAACAAACCCAATTATTTTAAGTGAACTGAAAATTTCATTAAATAGGTAGTAAGAAGCAATTAGCGGAATAAATAAGGAAAGTCGTTGCGCAATATCGGTTTTTACGATTCCAGTAAGTTTGATGGATTTGGCTTGAATAAAAAACACAACAGGTAATAAAAATGCTAAACTTATAAAAAGCCAATACGGAACCGATTTTTGTTCAACAACTAAATTAGGTTGGTAAGTAAAATAGGTTAGTAGTAAAGCCGAAAAATAATTAAAAGTGATGATTTGAAATACATTCAGCTGAAATCGTTTGGCTACTTTTAAAAATATCCCAACAGAAACACTACAAATTACACTTAAAATGACAAACCACATAGTTTTTATTTTTTGCAATATTAGTAAAATTATAAAGAAAAAGAGATTTGAATACGCTAAACCATTACTGTTTTTCAGTATCAAATGTGATTTATGTAAATAATAAATAAGATTTTGTAATGATTATGCGAAATATTTAACCATCTTTGAATAGAGTTGTAATTCGAGTTTAAAGTTATAAAGCAATTCAGCCAAAAAAAATGAAAAAGCCAAGCGAAGTTGTTGAAGTTGAAAAAGGGAAAATACACATTGTTGTAGAACTAATTGAATATATACCAAATGCAGTGGTAAGTAAAACAATTATAAAAAAAGTAACTGGAAATGTTACGGCTTCTTCATTTGATGCAGGTGAAGAGTTAGACGAAAAAAGATCGCCATTTGATACGTATATTCAAATTATTGATGGTGTAGCAGAAATTACTGTTGATAGGAAAAAATTCAAATTAAAACTAGGAGATGGTATGGTTATTCCTGCTCATTCCACACACCACTTTAATGCTAATGAACAATTTAAAATGATATCAACAGTAATTAAAAGTGGTTATGAAGATTAAATAAGCAGAGCAAAAACTAATTTGCTCTTAAAACCAAAACAAAATGATACTCTATATTAAATATATGGTTAGTCTTCGTTGCAAAATGATGGTCAAAGAAGAACTAAAGAAAATAGGGTTGCATCACGTTATCGTTGATTTAGGAGTTGTTGAAATTTTAGAAAATATAACTCCTGAACAATTTGATTTATTGAAAACAAATTTGGCCATGTCGGGTCTTGAATTATTAGACGACAAAAAAGCTATTCTTATTGAAAAAATTAAAGATGTAATTATCGAAATGGTTCATTATACTGATGAATTTCCAAAAGTTAATTACTCCAATTATATTAGCGAAAAATTACATCAAGATTACACTTACCTGTCTAACATTTTTTCTGAAGTAAAAGGAATTACCATTCAGCAATACATTATCAATCATAAAATTGAACGCGTTAAAGAATTGCTTTTATATGATGAATTAAATTTATCTGAAATAGCTTACTTATTAAACTACAGTAGTGTTGCACATTTATCAGGTCAATTTAAAAAAGTGACCGGATTATCTCCATCTTATTTCAAACAATTAAAAAATAAAAGAAAATCAAAGCTTAGAGAAAATTTAGAAGATGTTTAGTTTTATGTCTTTATTTTTAAAAAGTGCTGTGATTTGTCACAGCACTTTTTTATTATTTCAGTTTTTCAAAATAAGTGAATCATGTAAATTATAAATATTATGTGTAACACATCATGCTTTATTGTATTGCACCTTTGTTGTATAGATAGTAAGGAAATAAATCTTTACCAAATCTAGTAATAATACGCATATAACTTAAATTAAAGAAAATGAAAAAAGCAATCATAATGATCGCATTAGTTACGCTTTCGGTTACCAATTCTATGGCTCAAGAGTCAACAACAACAGATAATCGAAATAAATTGTTTTTTGGAGTAAAAGCAGGAGTAAACTATTCCAATGTGTATGATTCTGAAGGCGAAGATTTTGTTGCAGATGGAAAACTTGGTTTAGCAGGTGGTGTTTTTGTATCTATTCCGTTAGGAAAATTTATTGGTGTTCAACCCGAAGTTTTATTTTCACAAAAAGGATTTAAATCATCAGGTACGTTTTTAGGAACAGATTATGAAACTACAAGAACAACTGATTATATTGATATTCCTTTGTTCTTAGCAATTAAACCAGTTGAATACGTTACGCTTTTATTCGGACCGCAATATTCGTATTTGTTAAAACAAAAAGATGAATTTACAGGTGGATCATTGAGTTCAACTCAAGAGGAAGAATTTTCAAATGACAACATTCGTAAAAACACATTTTCACTTATAGGTGGAGTTGATTTGAATATTAAAAATCTAGTATTTGGAGTTAGAGGTGGTTGGGATTTAAAAAACAACAACGGTGACGGAACTTCAACAACACCTCGTTACAAAAACATGTGGTACCAAGCTACGGTAGGTTACAGATTTTAATTTTTAAAATATAGTACAAATGGAAAATTTAAATAATAAAGGAAAATTAGTTGTTGGTAGTTTGTTAGTTGGAGCGCTTATTGGAGCAACAGTTGGTGTATTGTTTGCACCTCATAAAGGGAAAAAGACAAGAAAAAATATTGCCAATAGTGTAAAAAATACTGCCAATAAGTTTAAACAAGAAATTAGCGAAGACGGTCAGTATTTAAAAGATAAAGCAATGAGTTTTGAACATCTTTTAGAAGATAAAATAAGCAAAGCAGGAACTTCTTTTAAAGACAAAGCAAATGAATTGCTTCACAGCGGTTCAGATCATCAAATGAATAAGAAATAATAATATAGACCATGGTTTCATTTTTAAATCACTATTTAAGAACAAGTTTGCAGAAGCGAGCTTAAGTAATAAAGACGATACCATTTATGATTGTTAAAATGAAGGTTTTAACATAGATGAAAAATGAAATCATGGTTTTACAAAACAAATAAACAAATAAAATGAAAACATATATTTTAAAAACGATTCTTACGACAAGTATAATCGGACTTTTTATGACGAGTTGCAATAATTCGCCAACCGCTAAAGAGGAAGATGTACAAGAAGCAGCTCAAGATTTAATTGATGCGGAAGCCGATTTAGAACAAGCAGAATACGATTCGATTAGCGATTTCAATACTTTTAAAGAGAGTATACAATTGAAATTAGTTGAAAATCAGAACGTAATTGATGATTTAAAACTAAAAATCACTTCGAAAGGAAAAGTAGAAAGAGATATTGATGAAGTTGAAATCAATAAATTAGAAAAAAGAAATACCGATTTAAGACTTAAAATTGAAAATTACGAACAAGGTCCAGAACAAAAATGGGAATTGTTTAAAGTAGATTTCAACAACGAATTGGATAATTTAGGTCAATCAATTTCAGATATGGCAGACCGAAACAAGAAAAAATAAAGAGTATGAAAACAAATTATACACCAATTAAAATAATGTTTTTTTTTGTATCCTTTTTTGCATTATCTCAAACATTTTCATCATGCTCAAAAAACATTGAATTTGAAAATTCAAATGTGGTTCCTGCAGCAAGAGGAGATGTGTCGGTCAAAAAAGATAAAAATGACAATTATAACATCAAGTTAGAGGTTTCGTATCTAGCAGAACCTGAACGCTTGCAACCACCTAAGAAACATTATGTGGTTTGGTTATCATCAGAGCAAAATCAAATTCCGTTAAATATTGGTCAAATTGTAGGAACTTCAAGACTTCATGTAAAGTTTGAAAGTGTTTCTTCATCAAAACCAAAACGAATTTTCATCACAGCTGAAGATGATGCAAGTACACAATATCCAAGTAATTTTGTGGTTTTAGAAACAGATAAGTTTTAGTTTTTGGGGTTAATTTTGGAAAACTGCCTTCGGGCAGTTTTTTTTGTATAAAAAAAGCTCTCAGTCTATGAGAGCTTTTCTTTTATTATTTCTTATTTTCAATCCATTTTCTAGCATTTACAAATGCTTCTAACCATGGAGAAACTTCGTCTTTTTGTCCTCTTTCTGGATAATGTGCCCAGTTCCAAGGGAAAGTCGAACGCTCAATATGTGGCATCATTACTAAGTGTCTTCCAGTAGTATCACACATCATAGCCGTATTGAAGTCAGAACCATTTGGATTCGCTGGATAACTTTCGTACCCATATTTAGCTACAATGTTATATTTGTCTTCTGAATAAGGTAATTTGAATTTTCCTTCTCCGTGCGAAATCCAAACACCTAAAGTAGTTCCTTCTAACGTTGATAACATCACCGAATTATTTTTCTGAACCGTTACCGAAGTAAAACCACTTTCGTGTTTGTTCGAAGTATTGTGGTGCATTTTTCCATGAACTTCGTGCTCTGGATTTATCAATTCTAATTCCATTAACAACTGACAACCATTACAGATTCCAACAGAAAGCGTGTCTTCGCGTTTGTAGAAGTTTTTCAAAGCCGTATTTGCTTTTTCATTGTATAAAAACGCTCCAGCCCAACCTTTAGCCGAACCTAAAACATCAGAATTAGAGAAACCTCCAACAGCTCCAATGAATTGAATGTCTTCCAATGTTTCTCTTCCCGAAATTAAATCGGTCATGTGAACATCTTTTACATCAAATCCTGCTAAGAACATAGCATTTGCCATTTCGCGTTCTGAATTACTTCCTTTTTCGCGAATGATTGCTGCTTTTGGTCTTGAACCAATAGGAGCAATGTCACCCTGAGCTTGTCGAAGGGTTCCATCAAAATGCGATGGGAAAGTAAATTGTAATTTTTGATTTTTGTAATTATCAAAACGTTCCTGAGCCATTCCGTTTTTAGATTGTTTTGAATCTAATAGGAATGATGTTTTAAACCAAGTATCTCTTAAAGTTGAAATACTAAATGTTAAACTATCTTCACCATTAATAACGGTAAACGCATCACCATCGATAGCTGAACCAATTTTGAAAATCTCAATATTATGTTGTGCGAAAGTTGCTTCCACTTCAGCATCTGCTTGGAAAACAACTCCGATATTCTCATTAAATAAAGCTTTAACCGTATCTTTTTCTCTTAAAGAAGTCAAGTCGATTAACGCACCTAATTTATCATCTGCAAAACACATTTCTAATAAAGTAGTGATTAAACCACCGCTTCCAATATCGTGTCCTGCTTTAATTTTTCTGTCTTTAATTAAATCTTGTAAAACGTTGAACGCTTTTTTGAAGAATTCCGAGTTTTGAATCGTAGGAACATCATTTCCAATTTTATTCAATACCTGAGCAAATGAACTTCCACCTAATTTAAACGAATCTTGAGATAAGTTGATATAGTAAATGTTTCCGCCATTTCTTTGTAAAACAGGTTCAACTACTTTTGTAATGTTCGAACAATTTCCAGCAGCTGAAATAATAACTGTTCCCGGTGCGATTACTTCGTCATTCGGGTATTTTTGCTTCATTGAAAGCGAATCTTTTCCTGTTGGAATATTGATTCCCAATTCAATAGCAAAATCCGAACAACCTTTTACTGCTTCATATAAACGAGCATCTTCTCCTTCATTTTTACAAGCCCACATCCAGTTAGCTGATAGTGAAACCGATTTCATTCCTTCTTTTAAAGGAGCCCAAACTAAATTTGATAAAGCTTCTCCAATTGCAGTTCTTGAACCCGCAACCGGATTTACCAATGCCGAAATAGGTGAGTGCCCAATCGATGTTGCAATTCCTTCTTTTCCTTTGAAATCCAATGCCATTACACCAACATTGTTCAGTGGCAATTGTAATGGACCAACACATTGTTGTTTCGCCACACGTCCGCCTACACAACGGTCAACTTTATTGGTTAACCAATCTTTACAAGCTACTGCTTCTAATTGTAAAACCTGACTTAAGTAGCTTCCTATATTTTCTTTTGAATATTCTAAATCTGAATAGTTGGTGGCAACGGTTTTATCCGTCATAATGGTTTTTGGCGAACTTCCGAAGAAATCTTCCAAAGCATAATCCATTGGTTTTAAACCAGTCGATTTCGATTCGAAAGTAAATCTGTGGTCGTTCGTTACATCACCAACTTGATACATTGGAGAACGCTCTCTGTCGGCAATTCTTTGTAACGTTTCGATGTCTTTTTCACCAATAACTAATCCCATTCTTTCTTGCGATTCGTTTCCGATGATTTCTTTAGCTGAAAGAGTAGGGTCACCAACAGGTAATTTATCTAAATCGATTAATCCTCCCGTTTCTTCTACTAATTCCGATAAACAATTTAAATGTCCACCCGCACCATGATCGTGAATGGAAACAATTGGATTGTTGTCACTTTCTACCAAACCACGTATAGCATTAGCCGCACGTTTTTGCATTTCTGGATTCGAACGTTGGATTGCATTTAGTTCAATTCCTGAACCAAAAGCACCCGTATCTGCAGAAGAAACCGCAGCTCCACCCATTCCAATTCTATAATTTTCTCCACCTAAAATAACGATTTTATCGCCAGCAGTAGGTTTCTTTTTAATCGCTTGATCTAATTTTCCGTATCCAATTCCTCCTGCTTGCATGATTACTTTATCGTAACCAATTTTACGATTGTTTTCTTCGTGCTCAAAAGTTAAAATAGAACCCGTAATTAAAGGTTGTCCAAATTTATTTCCAAAATCAGAAGCTCCGTTTGAGGCTTTAATTAAAATATCCATAGGTGTTTGGTACAACCAAGGTCTTTCTGTCATGCCGTTTTCCCAAGGACGTTCTTCTGCTAAACGTGAGTATGAAGTCATGTAAACTGCGGTTCCTGCTAGTGGTAACGAACCTTGTCCACCTGCTAAACGGTCACGAATTTCTCCTCCTGAACCTGTTGCAGCTCCATTGAAAGGTTCTACGGTTGTTGGGAAGTTGTGAGTTTCTGCTTTTAAAGAAAGAACCGAATCAAATTCTTTTTCTTGGTAGAAGTCTGGCTTGTCGGCACTTTTTGGTGCAAATTGCGTTACTTTCGGACCTTTAACAAAAGCTACGTTGTCTTTATATGCCGAAACAATATCGTTTGGATTTGTTTCGGATGTTTTCTTGATTAATTTGAATAAAGAAGTTGGTTTTTCTTCGCCATCAATCACAAATGTTCCGTTAAAAATTTTGTGACGGCAGTGCTCTGAATTGGCTTGTGAGAAAGCAAAAATTTCAGAATCGGTTAACTTTCTTCCTAATTTAGTTGAAAGATTATTTAGATATTCCACTTCTTCTGGGCTTAATGCTAAACCTTCTGATTTATTGTAAGCGTCAATATCTTCAATATCCAAAATTGGTTCTGGTTGGATATTAATCGTATAAATTTCTTGATGTAATTCCGAATACTTTTGCGAAAGCATTGGGTCGAAATCGTTAAAATCGGCAGCTACTTTTTCAAATTCCTCGATACGAATGATGCCCGAAATTCCCATGTTTTGAGTGATTTCTACCGCATTTGTACTCCAAGGCGTAACCATAGCGGCACGTGGTCCAACAAAAAAATCCGACAATACGGATTTTTCTATTTTATGTGCGTTGCCAAAAAGCCAATTTAATTTGTTGATGTCTTCTGATGAAATCTCGTTTTGCGTTTGAACCGCAAAAACCGTGTTGGATTGGTTTCCGAAGAAATGAATCATTGTATGTAGTTGTTTGTGTTGTTGAAGTTGCAAATTTATTCTAAAAAGTTAGAAGTTCAAAGTTTTAAGAGCGCATAAAAACAAAAAAAGCTGTTCTTTTTTGAACAGCTTTAATTTTATTTGTTGAAAACTACATTTTACGTTTCGAAACTACTTGCATCGACTTGAATTCTTTGCCGTCTTCAGAAACATCAAACATTTCCATTTTTTGGTTGTTATCATCAATATAAGTAATGACTTCTTTCACTTTTTTAGCTTTTTTGGTTACGGGATCAACCATTTCGCCATGAAAAGTAGATGTTTTTGTGGCTTCATCGTATTTTCCACGAGTAACCATCATTCCAGTTCCCATGTTGTCTATCCAAGTTGATACAAATTCTTCAGTTGCATTATCAAAAGCAACTGTTCCTTTTCCTTCAAATGGCATTCCAAACATATCTCCAGAATAAGTTCCTTCTTGGTATTTACCACCCATAATCATTTTGTAGGTTACGGTGGCAGTAGATTTCATTTCTTGTGGATTATCTGGTGACCAAAACGTTAATTCAGCATCCCAAGTTCCACTATCTTTAGCCAACATTTCATGCGCTTTTGATGGTGTAGCATAATCCGCCCAAGCTTTTGCAACTGTAGCAGAATCGGGTTTTGTTTCTGTTGTAACTTCTTCTTTAGTTGTTGTTTCTTCCGGTTTTTGCGCTTCTTCTTTTTTACAAGAAACGAATGTTAAACCAATAATTAAAAGAGATAAAGAGAGATTTTTCATAATTGTATAATTTAATTGGTTAGTCAAATGTAGTCCAATTGTAAGCTCCTATATCAGAAGGATTACTTCTTGGATTGTTTAATATATCATTAAAAGTAGAGTAGGTGTTGTCAGCACTTCCTCTTGCTGCAGAATCTTCTCCAATAATTAATTCATTATTTCTGGCATCTTTAAAATCGGGATTATTAACAGTTGAATTGGTAGCAATTAAGCAAGTATCATAAAGAGTAGCATTAGTAAAATCATACAACGGATTATTCGTAAATTGATTACTAAAATCGGCAAACTTTATTAAACAATGGTCAAAATTGTAGATAAAAGTTGTTCCTTCTTTTTTAAGATTAATAGCTAAATTACTTGAAGAATGAATAATACAATTTTTGAAATTCGCTTTGGTAAGTGCATAAATCGCAGTTCCATCATAGTCATCTAACAAAACAGCTGTTTGTGTTGGACTTGGCCAATAATTTGCAAATGTACAATGTGTAAATTCATAACTTCCTCCAAAACTTCCTGCAAACGAAGCTTGACCACAATTATTGATAACCATGTTTCTTCCTTCAATGTTACCTGTTCGAGCTAAAAGCCCAACATTTGCACAATTATAAATTTGAGTATTTTCAATATCTAAAGTTGGAGTAGGACTGCCATCGTTTCCGGTAACTAAAATTCCAACCGTAGCATTTTTTATCGTTAAGTTTTTAATTTGATTATTTGTACTGCCTTGTGTTAGCCAAATCGTTCCCCATTGTCCAGGAACTTCAGCAAAATCGGGTTCTAAACGATCGCCTTCAAAGATGACTTCATTTTCTAAAGCTGCGGTTGTTGAATTTGTTCCATTCACGTGAATAGAAGCATTATTGGCAACAATTAATCCTGATTCTGCATGGAAGTGAATTCTTGCTCCAGCATCTACAACAAGTGTTTTGTTTGAAGGAACAGCTGCATAACCATAAATGACATAAGGTTTGGTATTCGTCCAATGCAATTCGTTTCCATTGATTGGATTCGTTTCTTCCAAAAATCGACCGCGAATCGTGATAGGATTTCCGTCACCATCAACTCCTAAGTTTAGTTCATCATAAGTATAGGATTCATCTGGATTTTGAACTCTTCCAGGATAAATAAAATAAGCATCTTGAATTAGAGTAACCAATTCCACTTTTTGGTGATTTGGATTTGATTCTTCACCAAATAAAATTTTATCGGTATATAAAAAATCAGTAGGATTCGCATCGGCTACTTCTGCTGTAACAGAAACAAAAATGTACATACTATCTTTTGCTAATATTTCTACATTTTCAAATACTTGACCTGCCATTCCATCTACCATTAAACGGTATTTTGATGCTGTTCCTTCTTTTAATCTAAGTGAAGGAATTGAAATGTTTTTATCACTTCGGTTGTATACTTTTAAGGTGTAAGTGCTTGAACCAATATCAGTAAAAACAGTATCTAAATAAACGGTGTCTTTAGAAAATTCCAAACCACCAGTTCTTGATTCAAAATCAAAATCGTTTCGGCATGAAGTTAATGAAACGGCAAATCCAACTAGTATTAAAAGTAATAAACGACGCATGTAGAGTTAATTTTTGTAAATGTAATTATTAATTTTAAATCTATAAAAACAAAATGTGTTTAAAATTCATATGAAAATATTTATTGATTTTAATAGGTCATATGCAATCACCTTTTATTTATAAGTGTTTGCAAGCAAACGATTTGTTAGTGGTGATTTCTTACTAAAACGTTAAATCAGTTGAATTATTCTCTTCGGAATGTTTAATTTTACAAAAAATAAAGTTATGATGTTTGATAGAGAAAAAATGTTGCAATTGTGTAACGATTGGAGCAAAAATACTTTAATGAATACCTTAGATATTGTTTACACCGATGCAGGTGAAGATTTCCTAACCGCTACAATGCCTGTTAATCCGAGAGTACATCAACCTATGGGATTATTGCATGGTGGAGCTACGGTTGCTTTAGCAGAAAGTGTTGGAAGTGCCGCTTCGTTAATGTTTGTAAATCCAGAAAAACAAGAAGTTCGTGGTATCGAAATTTCGGCAAATCATTTGAAAAGTAAGCGTGAAGGAATGGTTACGGCAACAGCTAAAATCATTCATAAAGGAGCGAGTATTCACTTGTGGGAAATTAGAATTGTAGACGAAGAAGGTAAATTAATTTCACTTTGTAAATTAACTAATATGGTTCTTTCAAGAAGACAATAATGCAGGTTTTTGAAGAAATACAAGTTTTTTTATCACAGCTAAAACCGTTTGTTTGTTACGTAAAACCAAATGAAACCGTTTGGAGTTTACTCGTACAACAAAACGATGAAATCATTGAATTTTCCAATCAAGCCGGATTTGTATTCATGCCTTTTCATCAAGGAAAACAAGTAGTAATTCCGTTTGAAGGGAATAAATTTTCGCAAGGAAATCTTGAAAATTTAGAGCAAAAATCAGCTGAAAATTTCACATCTGAAAGCAATCAAAAAGAAGCTTTTGAGAATTTAGTTTTCAAAGGAATCGTAGCAATTGGAAATAATGAGTTTCAGAAAGTAGTTTTGTCTCGTAAAATCGTTTTGAAAGAAGAAATCTCAATTATAGAAACTTTTCAAAACTTAATTTCGACTTATCCAACGGCTTTTCGCTATTTGTTTTTTCATCCAAAAATTGGTTTATGGATGGGAGCAACGCCGGAACAATTGGTAAAAATCAATCAAAATCAGTTTGAAACAGTGGCTTTGGCGGGAACGCAATTGTATTCGGAAAATGTAGTTTGGGCAACCAAAGAAATAGAAGAACAGCAATTTGTAACTGACTATATTGTTGCTAAAGTAAAAGATAAAGTAAATCAACTTATTGTTTCTGATGCTAAAACAGTTAAAGCTGGAAATTTAGCACATTTAAAATCGTTTATTTCAGGAGAATTAACTGCTGATTTTCAGGCAAATGATTTAATAAAAACCTTACATCCAACTCCAGCAGTTTGTGGTTTACCCAAAGAAAACGCCATCGATTTTATTCTGAAAAATGAAGGTTATAATCGAAAATATTATGCTGGATTTTTAGGCGAATACAATAAAGACAATCAAACCGATTTATTCGTAAATTTACGCTGTTTAGAAGTAGAAAATGATGTTGTGAATATTTACGTTGGTTGTGGCATCACAAAAGACAGTAATCCTGAAAAGGAATTCGTTGAAACAGAAAATAAGTCGATGACCATGCGAAATATTTTAGTTTCAAAAACCTTTTAAACTCTTAAACGATAAACTTATAAACTGAATAATGAAATTAGACATATTAGCTTTTGGAGCGCATCCAGATGATGTAGAATTAGGTTGTAGTGGCACAATTGCCAAAGAAGTTAGCCTTGGTAAGAAAGTCGGGATTATCGATTTAACTCGTGGAGAACTTGGTACACGTGGTTCGGTTGAAATTCGAAATTCGGAATCGGCTAAGGCTTCTGAGATTTTAGGAGTTTCTGTACGTGAGAATTTAGATATGCGCGATGGCTTTTTTGTAAATGATGAAACGCATCAGTTAAAAATCATTCAAATGATTCGCAAATACCAACCTGAAATCGTGTTGTGTAACGCAATTACAGATAGACACATCGATCACGGAAAAGGAAGTAAATTGGTTAGTGATGCTTGTTTCTTATCGGGATTGGTTAAAATTGAAACCGAATTAAACGGAGAAAAGCAACAAGCTTGGCGACCAAAAATAGTCTACCATTATATTCAATGGCAAAACATAGAACCTGATTTTGTGGTAGATATTTCGGAATTTATCGATAAAAAAATGGAATCAGTGTTGGCTTATGGTTCGCAATTTTATGATCCAAATTCTAAAGAACCCGTTACTCCAATTACTTCAAAAACATTTTTAGACAGTGTAAAATACCGTGCTGAAGACCTTGGAAGGCTTGTAGGAGTTGCCTATGCCGAAGGTTTTACTACCGAAAGATATTTGGCTGTCAATAGTTTAGGTGATTTGAAATAAAATAGTCAGAAAAAAGTAAAAAAAATCTTTGCAAGATTGTAGGAAACACCTATATTTGCACTCGCAAAAGAATTAATATTCTCTTGTTCAAAACAAATGGTGATTGTAGCTCAGTTGGTTAGAGCGTCGGATTGTGGTTCCGAAGGTCGCGGGTTCGAGACCCGTCTTTCACCCTTAACATTGGAAAGCCCTGAAGTAATTCAGGGCTTTTTTTATTCAACAAATTTTCCTTAAATCGAAGTATCAATTTTATACGTCATCGTAAGCGTTAATACATATTGAATTCCAACTTCCGTTTGATTAGGATTGATGACTTTGTCAAAACCAGCGCTGGAAATTCCGTCGTAGTAGAAGGTTTTGTTTTTTCGGGCGATTTTCTTTAGGTATTGGTTGCGGTTGTTGTAATTGGTTTCAATTTCTGCCGATTCAAAAGCTTGGTACATTTTGTATTGTGTTTTTGGGAAAACCGTTGCAAATTCTTCTGTAGCGCTTGGTGTTCCAATTACTCGCTTTCCAAAAGATTTCATGTATCTGATTTTTTTCGCTTCTGCTAAAACTAAGGCTTCATCAAAAAGTGAATTGTGAATCGCATTTGTATCATTATTAAAATATTCGACTTTTATAATGTCGTGAATTTCAAAATCGGAAGCTATTGCAATTAATTTTTCCAAACTATTGGCATTGGAAGTCGTAATAATAATGTTCTTTTTGATTTCAAACCCTTTATCAACTTGTTCCGAATTCAAACCACTCACTTCAAAATCATAAATTTTAGTTTGTGAAATAAAATCGATGTAGCAGTTTTCTTTTTTTATTCCTAAGGTTTTTATTTTGTTTACAAATCCTTCAATTCGAGCATTAATTTTTTTACTACAACCCGAAACGGTTTCGTCTTCTTCGTTTAAACCTAACGTAATCACAAAACCATCGGCTTTTTTGTTTTGAAGTAATTTTACAGTAACCGTTAAATGATTGTCGTTAATAGAAACGACGGCGTTATTGTGTAAGTTACTCTGATTGTAATTGTTGCCGTTGTATGAGTTATTTCCATAAATTTGGTTACCGCTAATTTGTGCCTGAGAAACACTAAAAGTGAGCAATAAGGTAACAATAATCCATTTGATTTTTCTGTTTAAATAAGAAACTTGTGTTTTCATAATTTTGTATTTTTAAAGATTTGACTGCAATAGTACTTTCGATAAAAGAAAAATATTTAGCAAAACCACTTTCCTGTTGCTGTAAAGATTTTTCGCTACATTTACAGTGGTTTTACAGTAGAAAAAAAATTGCAATCCATTACTTTTGACTCGAATAAAATTCATGAATCCATTAGACGTATTTCAACAACTTAAAAACGATGTGCTTTTGACCTATCAGAAGCAGTATCCTTATTTTGAGGGAAATTGGAAAACGTTTAGTTTGCAAGACATTCAAAATTTAATCGATTTGATTGCTATTGAAGTAAAACAAACGGTTAGCGAAAAATGGATTTATACGCATTTGAAAGTTGAAACCAATGATAAATTGCCGAGAAAAGATATGTTGGATATTTTATCGCAATTGGTCGGTTATTCGGGTTGGGATGAATATGTATTTAAATGGAAACAAGAAGTTGCACCAATTATTGCCCAACCAAAACGAAATAATAAAGTTCTTTTTAGTGTTGGGTTTATCGGTTTGTTTTTGATGGGAATTTTCATTTATCGTTATTTGAATAGGGAAGAAGTACAAACCATTGAAGTGAAAAATGCGTTTACCGAAGAACAAATTAATAGCGATGAAGTAAAAGCCGTGATGATTGAAAATAATGAGGAAACTCCAATTGAGATTGTAGATTCTAAAATTCAAATTACAGCTAAAGATAGTGCTAAGATTGTTTTGAAAAGTCCGTATTACAAAGATAAAACGGTTGTTTTAGGAAAGGGAAATCCAAACGAAATCAACTTACAACCTGACGATTATGCGATGATGTTGAAAGGTTTTATGAAATCGGATATTAAAGATTGGGAGACCCGAAAAGAACAACTGCAAAAGATTTTAGCCGACGATTTAGAAGTTTTAGTCATGCTAAAAAATGATTTGGGAATCGAATATTTTAACAAGCAAGAATTTTCAGAAAAGTTGATTGTTCCAAGTCTTGCTTTGAAGCGAATGAAAGTGATTGACATTAAAAGCAATGATAAGAATGAGATTAAATTTATACGAATTATACAAGAATAAGATGTTTACTAGAAGTTGTATTTTTATGTTTTTACTATTTACATTTTCCGTTTTTGGTCAAAATGCGAATCCGACTGCTTCAACGGCAATAAAAGCAAATTTTACGATGGCTTCTGTGAAAGCTTACCAAGAAAGCGCAACTTTAAAAGTGGAAGATTATTACCATTATTTAACGCTATTTTCTGCCGAAAGCACTTCAGAAAGTTTAAAAAACGAAATCAAATCGAGTATTTTTAACTTGTTTGAGAACGAAAACAGCACTGTTGTTGATTATACCGCAGAAGAAAAACCAACAATTTCACTGAAAGAGTTATTAACTAAAATTGAAAATAAGAACTATTTGTTTTCTGTTTCTAATTTTGAGAATTCTATTGTAGCTAATGATTTTTGGACCATACAATATCAGTTAACAATTACGCAAAACGAAAAACCAACGCAATTACTACTTTTTCAAAAAGTAAGTTTTAAGCCAATAATTAAGGCTTTTGGTTCTACTAAAAAAGAAGTTTGGACTTTGTTTTTAGGTGAAGTAACGTTGCCGTAAATAATAAGCAAAAAAAGCCTTGAAGTAATTCAAGGCTTTTAAATTATATATATTGTATTTCTTAGTTTACAATAACTTTCTTAGTTGCTACTCCATTTTCAGAAGCCATTTGGACTAAATAAAAACCACTTGATAAATTAATTAGTTTATAAGAATTATCAACTCGTGTAGGGTTTTTAATTTCTTGAATAATTTGTCCGTTAATGTTATATAAAACAATCGATTTTAATTCGGTTTCAGATGAAATTGAAACTTCGTTATTGATTGCTGGATTTGGATAAATTGAAATAGAATTTTCAAATGCAAACGATGGATTTGATAAAAAACTGCTCCAAATTATACTAACATACTCTGGATGATCAATATAAGGATTTCTATTACTTTGATGATTGTAATAAATATCATTATTAATAGCAATCTCTTTTGCACTTACTGGATCATCTGTATGCCATTTAACAAGAATATCTAAAAATGGATTTGTAAATGCTCTTCCTGTAGAACCATCAAACATATTTTTTGCTTGACATGTAGTAGCATTGGCAGAAGTGTAAAAACTTGTCAAATCTGTTTCATAACGTGTAGCAAAGTAGAAAAAAGCTCTTGCAATATCACCTTTAAATTCATCAATAGGTTCAAAAACAACTCCCGAATAGCCTAATGCATATCCAGTATTAATTCCATTTCCTCTTTTTGAACCATTTTGTGAGGTGTAAGTAGCTGTACCAACTTTTCCAAATGGTAAATTGTTTCTATCTCCATTCACTTTTCCGTCAGATGGAACCACAAAAAACGGATCGTTTTTCATTGGATCTACAGCAAATCCATCAAAATATGATTGTGGAATTAAATGTTCTCTATTATAACAATCTCCTTCACCACTGTAAGATCCACATTGTTGTGAAGTATTTGCATAAATGTAAGGATCTGCTCCTGCAGGATTTTCAGAATACATATCTAATAAACTACCATCATTTTCATAGTAATTATCTCTGAATGCAGTATGAGTGTAAAGGGTCCAAAGGGCTCCGTAACCTTGATCTACATGTAAATGTTCTGATGGAATTGCATCATTTACATTATCAATTATTTTTCGTAGATTAGTTTTTAAAGTTAATCCGGTTCCAGTAGCGGTATTATAATATCCTGTTGGAATTTGAGCAAAAGTTATTGCAGAAAGCAATAAAAATGCTAATAAGGTAAAGTTCTTTTTCATAAACTATTTGTTTTTTCTTTCTAATAATGCCATGTAAAATCCGTCGAAGCCACTTTCGTGAGCTAATACTTTTTGGTCTTTAACAAAGTTAAATTCTTTTCCAATTTCGGTGCTTAAGAAATGCTTAATTTGTTCTTGATTTTCTGATGGTAACACCGAACATGTAGCATACACTAACTTTCCGCCTGGTTTTACAATTTTTGAATAATTTTCTAACACTTCCGCTTGAATTTTTTTGATGTTCTCAATAAACTCGGGTTGTAATTTCCATTTACTATCAGGGTTTCTTTTTAAAACTCCCAATCCACTACAAGGAGCATCGATTAAAACTCTATCGGCCTTTTCGTGTAATTTTTTTATTGTTTTAGTACTTTCAATAACTCTAGGTTCAATGTTGAAAGCGCCATTACGTTTCGCTCTAATTTTTAATTGCTTTAATTTACTTTCGTATAAATCCATAGCAATTAATTGTCCTTTATTTTCCATTAAAGAAGCCAAATGCAAGGTTTTTCCACCAGCACCAGCACAAGTATCTACAACTCGCATTCCTGGTTTTACATCTAAGAAATAAGCCACTAATTGAGAAGAAGCATCTTGCACTTCAAACAATCCGTCTTTAAAAGCGTCTGTTAAAAATACGTTTGCTCTTTCTGTTAAAATTAAAGCATCTGGATAATCTTTATGAAACTCAGTTTCAATATTCAGATCCATTAAGATAGCTCTTAATTTTTCTTTGGTTGTTTTTAAACGATTTACTCTTAAGATTACTTTAGCTTGCTCGTTTTGAGCTGCTAACTCTTTCGTCCAAATTTCCTCGCCTAATTCCTTAACACCCAATTCGTCCATCCAATCTGGAATAGATTCTTTGAACTTTCTAGTTTTTGTTAATTCGTCAAATTTTCCTTTGATTCTTCTAACAGGAGTTTCTTCAAAATATTTCCAATCGGGTAGGGTATATCCTCTTAACACTGCCCAAACGGCAAATATTCTCCAAATATTATCTCTATCAAAAGGTTCTTTAACCTCTGCTATTTCTACATATAAACGTTTCCATCTTACAATTTCATAAATGGTTTCGGCTACGAATTTTCTATCATGACTTCCCCAACGCTTGTCTTTTTTTAAAGCTCTAGCAACGACTTTATCGGCATATTCACCTTCGTTAAAAATCGCCATTAGCGAATCAATCGTAGTGAATACTAAATTTCTGTGTAATCTCATTATTTATTTTAAATCAGCCTGCAAAGATACAAATAAAAATAAAAAAAGCTGCCAAATTTGACAGCTTTAATATTTATCCTCTTCCACCAGCTCTTGAACCCGAACCTCTAGAGTTTGAATCGCCTCGAGGAGTGCTACTTCTAGATTGGGAGTTTCCTCTTGATGAGCTACCTCTTGTTTCAGAATTACCTCTGTTTCCTGAGCTTGAAACAGTACCTCTTTCTCTTGGAGTATTGCTTCTGTTTTCAGAATATTCTCTACCACCATTTGATCTTGTACCTTGATTTCTGTTTCTATTTTCGGTAGTAACTCTTGGTGAATTTCCTCTGTTTTCAGTTGCTACACGTGTGCCAGAATTTCCTCTTGTTCCGTTATTTCTTGGATTACTTGTTTCAGTTCTAGTTCTTGGCGTAGTTCCGTTAAATTCTCTTGTTTCACGATTTCCTCTTGGTGAGTTTGAAGTTATTTCACTTCTATTTCGTGGCGTATTGATATTTCTTCTTGAATCTAATTCATGTCGGTTTGAATATCCTGAATTTCTATGTGCGAATGAACGATTTGGATGCATTCTTTCGTAACCATTTCCTCTTCTTCCATAATAGTTGTTATAAACTGAAGCACATCTTCTGTGTGAAACATAATGATAACTGTGACCAAAATTGATATGAACATGAATGTGATTTCTGTATCTAAAAATTGGGAACGGATTCCAGTAGCTATAGTAACTAGGATAATAACCCCAATACCAAGATGAATAATACGGACGATAGTTTCCTACCCAAAATGTATTATAAATTACTGGTGTGTGTACATAAACTGGTTCGTAAATATAATTTGTACCATACATGTAAACATCACCAACAACCTGAACTTGAACACGGTTATTTCTATCGCGTTCTACTTCAATAGTAGCTACATCTTGAAAAACATCTTTTTCTAAAACCGCTTGCACTACAACTAAATGGACATTGCCTTCAACCGTTTCAATAACTCTTAAATAATCGACATAGTTATCGTTATTCAAATCTAAGTTTGAAATTTGTGTTTTTGGATCATTCAATCTTCTTTCAAAATCTTCCAAGTCTTTTGCATCACCAAAAACAGTTGCAACCGCTCTTAAATCTAAGTTGTCGCTGATATCCGAATTTTTTGCTGTAACCGTAGTTTTTTCTTGTGCAAAAATTGAACCTATAGTCAATGAAGCCAGTAAGCTCAGATGTATCAATTTAGTTTTCATAATATTTTCGTTTAAGGGTTCTTATTTTTATATTTCATAATTCAATTACTGTGCCAAAGTTTTTCATAAGGATTTAAGGTGCTGATAATTAGTGATTTATAAAATATATTTTTGCTTTGAAACATTTCCATTATATTTGAAAATAAAACCCATCAAATGAAGAAAATTTATTTATTTCTATTTTTTACGAGTATTTCAGCAATAGCTCAAAGCGGAAAATTTAAATCGGAAGTTATTCTCGAAACTAAATTGAGTTGTAGAGCCATTTTTGTTGACGATGAAAGAGTGTGGATGGGAATGGATAAAGGGCGTTACGGATTTTACGACAAGAAAAAAGACACTACTATTTTAAAAGAAATTCAATCTGTTAACCGAACTAACGAATTCAGAAGCATTGCAGGAACCAAAGAAGCCATTTTTATTTTAGCAGTTGGCAATCCAGCTATGTTGATTCGTATTGATAAGAAAACTTTAGAAGAAACTGTTGTTTATAAAGAAGAGCACGAAAAGGTGTTTTACGACAGTATGCAATTTGTGGATGAATTAAACGGATTTGCCATGGGTGATCCAATTGAAAATTGTTTAGCATTTATAAAAACTAACGATGGCGGAAAAACGTGGCAAAAAGTAAATTGCGATGTTTTACCAAAAGTTTCAGAAGGTGAAGCCGCTTTTGCAACCAGTAATACGAATTTAACGATAAAAGGAAAATCGATTTTTATGGTTTCGGGTGGAAAGAAATCGCGTGTTTTTGTTTCTAAAGATTTTGGTGCAACTTGGAAAGTGTATGAAACGCCAATTGTTCAAGGCGAAACCATGACTGGAATTTTTACTGCTGACTTTTACAATGAAAAAACAGGAATTATTGCAGGTGGAAATTACGAAAAACAAGACCAAAATTGGGCAAACAAAGCCATTACTAAAAATGGTGGAAAAACTTGGAAACTAATTGCCGAAAAAGAAGCTTTTGGATATGCTTCGTGTGTACAATTTATTCCAAATAGCAAAGGAAAGCAGCTAATTTCTGTTGGTGGAACTGGAATGTTTTATTCGGCTGATTTTGGTAAAAGTTGGACAAAATTCTCGGATGATAAAGATTTTTTTACTTTTAGATTTGAATCAGAAAAAGTGTTTTATGCAACTGGAAGAAATAAGTTGGTTCGATTTCAAATGAAATAAAAAAAGCGCTCAACTACTGCTGAACGCTTTTAAAATTTTATAACTAACCTCTTCTTTTTTCTCGCATTTGTTTTAATAATTCTCTATTAAAATCTTCTTCGGCTTTTTTAAGTTTGATGATTTTCTTGGCACTAATTACAACTTGTAAATCTTTGATGAATTTCTTCTTTAAATTGAATAAATCTTCTTCAATTTTTTCCATTTGTATTAATGAATTAGAAGCATCTTTTTCACTTAATTTTTCAACATTTCCAGGTTTGAATCGGTCTAAAATGGCTCTCATTTTTTCATGACGTAGTTCTGACTGATTTTCATCGAAGGCATTATAAATAGGCCAAAATTTTTGAGCTTCATCTGTAGTTAATTCTAATTGTTCAGTAATGTAAGCTACTTTTAGTGCTTTTACTTTTTCTCTTTTTTCTTTAAAACCTTGAGAGAAAGATAATGATGCAACTAAAAGAAATATAATTGGAAATAAGATTTTCGTTTTCATAATGGGTAAATTTTATTCGTTAATATAATAATCTAAGTTTTCCGATTCGGAAAGATAATCTTCAACAGCATCAGGATTTGATTCGTTTAAAGATAAATTTTTCTCTAATGCTTTAATATCGTCATCGGTTAAGTGTTTTGATAATTCTGTTATTCCAACATTTTGCTGTTGTGCTAAATAATTTTCAATAGTAGAAGCGTCTAAATTACTTTCACTTGCCATATTGAAATAAACAGGAATTGCAATCGCAAGTAAAAATACGGCAGCAATAGCACTTATCCAAACTTGTTTTCTGTAGAATAAGGAAACTACTTTCGTTTCTTTTTCTACCGGAATTTGTGCCATCATTTTAGCTTCGAATTGCTCAAAGTAATTGTCTGGAACTTTAAATCCCGATTTTATTTCGTTTTTATTTTCTAAGTCAAAAGGTTTCATATCTATTGGACAAAAATTTTGTGTAAAGGTTTAATTGGTATGTAAAAATTCTTCAATTTTCTTTGCGGCTATATGGTAACTTGCTTTTAAAGCACCCACCGAAGTATTTAAAATTTCCGACATTTCTTCGTATTTGATTTCTTCAAAATACCTCATTTTAAATACCATTTGTTGTTTATCAGGTAATTTTGCAATTGCTTTTTGTAATTTTAATTGGATGTCATCTCCATCAAAAAAAACATCACTCTCTAATTTATTAATGGCTTTTTGTTGCGCTTCTTCGTTTGATATGCCTTGTTTTTTTGCTCTTTGTTGCATAAAAGTTATGGCTTCATTGGTAGCAATTCGGTACATCCAAGAATACAATTTACTATCGCCTTTAAAATTTTTAAGATTACCAAATACTTTTATAAAAGTGTTTTGCAACACATCATCGGCATCATCATGATTTAAAACCATGTTTCTAATGTGATAATACAATGGTTTTTGATACAATTGCAAGAGCTTTCGAAACGCTTCATTTTGCGTTTTTGGGTTTAATAATTCGGAGATGAAAGCTTTTTCGTCTTGCAAAATGCGATATTTGTTTATAAGACTAAAGATATTCAAAAAGGTTTAATTTTAATTTTTGTTTTAGTAAAAAAACAAGTTTCCCTTTGTAACTTTGCTTTGTAGAAACTACGATAGTTAATAATATGAAAGATTTAAGCAATTATAGAAAATCATACGAAAAGAGCGAATTACTGGAAAACCAAATTCCGGAAGATCCAATTAACTTATTTCATAAATGGTTTTATGAAGCAGAAGATTTAAACGCTGCAGAGGAAGTAAATGCCATGACTGTTACCACAATTGGTTTAGACGGTTTTCCGAAAGCGCGCGTGGTGTTGCTTAAAAAATTTAATGAAGAAGGTTTTATTTTTTATACCAATTACAATTCGGAAAAAGGAAAAGCCATTTTGAATAATCCAAATGTGTGTTTGTCTTTCTTTTGGCCAACGGTGGAACGTCAGATTATCATAAAAGGAATTGCAGAAAAAACGGCTGAGAATATCTCCGATAATTATTTCGCCTCGCGACCTGATGGAAGTAAGCTGGGTGCAATTGTTTCGCCACAAAGTGAAGTAATTCCGAATCGTGAGTTTTTAGAAAACAATTTAAAGCAATTAGAAAAAGAGTGGGAGGGAAAAGAAATTTTGCGTCCGGCACATTGGGGTGGCTTTTTAGTGCGACCTGTTGAAGTGGAGTTTTGGCAAGGAAGACCTAATCGTTTGCATGATAGAATTCGCTATCAATTAACTGACAATTATGAATGGAAAATAGAACGATTATCGCCTTGATAATCAATATTTTACTTTTTTTATACAAAATCCTAAGTTTCACAACTTGGGATTTTTTTATTTCTGTAAGTAAAGTTGTAAGTAATTGATATACAAATGTTTAAAACGTTAAAATTTGATGTATTTCATCGATTTTTTTTGCACGTTACCGATGTTTTTGTACATTTGTCCTGTTAATCAATCACTTAATCGATTTTTAGGATTTGTTAACACAACAACAACTAAAAAAAATACCCTCTACTTATGAAAAAATTAATGATTACTCTTTTTGCCCTAACAATTGGTTTATCATCTTTAACTTCTTGTTCGTCTGACAGCGAAAGTGCAAACGAACCAATAGAAACCGCTAAAAGCTACACTCATTCAACATTAGAATTAGAATTATTAGACGAAGTTAACGCTTACCGAGTTTCAGTAGGTTTAAATCCATTAGAAATTATTGAACACATTTCATACAAATCATCAGAGCACAATGCTTACATGTTAGCTAACCAAACAGTAACGCATGCCGGATTTGATGATAGAAAATCAAATTTACAAGAAGTATTAGGTGCTTACCGAGTAGGAGAGAATGTAGCTTTTGCTTATTCTACTGCACAAGCAACAGTTACAGCTTGGGCAAACAGCACAGGTCATAAAGCGAATTTAGAAGGTGATTACACACATTTTGGAGCCGCAATTAAAATGGACGATCAAGGTAGAAAATACTACACGAATATGTTCATCAAAAAATAAAATTTCATGTTTGTTTATAGAAAAAGCAGCTATTTTGAAAGGAATAGCTGCTTTTTTGTTTATTTTTATTTTAATGTTTCTTTTATATGTTCCACATCATTATCGCTTAATTCAAACCATTCTCCTCTTAATCTTTTCTCAGAATAAGTACTATGTAAAGCCTTTTCAATACTTTCAGCAATTTTTCTTATTGGAAATTTCTTTGAGGCAATCATTTCAATTGTAGGCTTTTCACTTTGTAAAGTTCTTTCTCTGTATTCTGGACTATTTGAAATTCCAATTTTATAATATCCGTTACTTGTGTCATGCATTAGATAAACAAAGCAAAAGTCAGATATCGTTTCTTTTTCAGGCTTAGTTTGTTTTAGTTCTGTTGGTTCATAGTTTGGGATTGTTTCTTTTACCAAGAGAATATACTCTAATGCAAATTTTTTGATTACAATTTGAAGATTATTTTTTGTTGGATAAAAGTCATCTCCACCAATTTCTCCTCCTAAAATTTCTCTTTTATCGCTAACCAACGAAATTTTCCACTTCTTGAAGTTAAATTTGGCAAATAATTCAAGCTCTCTTTTGGTTATTAAACCTTTGTATTCTAAAATTTTCTCATTTAGAAGGTTTTTTGAAGAAATTGGATTTTCAGTGAGTTCAAACTGAATTTGCTCTCCGTTTTCAAACAAAAAAAAGACTTTATCTGATTGTTTTGGTTTTATTTGTTTAGGGTCAAAATGAAATATGATTTGGTCATTATTGTCTATGAAGTTAAAACTGAAAAGAAAATCTGTTATGAAATTATCCGATTTTGTTTTAACTCCTTCACTTATTTGAAATCTTGAACTTACTTTTTCCCACTTGATTATAGTCGAGTTGGTAAACTCGTCTTTAATTATTTTAGGTACATTTATAAAACGTTGGTTTATCCTTTTTTGGTCACAGTCTCTGATTATGTAAATCAATTCATTGTGGTCCAACTGAACAACTTTTTTAGGGTCGATTAGATGAACAAAACCTGATTTTTTTGAAGTGTTTATATGTTTTTGATATTTAGAGTCGTTGAATTGAAATATTGGGTCTCCAACTTTCACAAAAGAGCCGTCATTGATTAACCATTTATCAAATGAATGTTTATAGTCCGAACCATTGAAATATTCTTTAAATTCAGAGTTCTCTATTGAATTTTCATATTTATATTCTCCTTTTTGATGAAGTTTGTAGAAAACAGAACCATTAGTAATTAAGTCGCCTTTTTTTAAAGTATGTTCTAAAATACCAGATTTTGAAGCCATAATGCTTGCTGATTTAAATGTAAATCCACTCATTTCTCCGATTCGAATTTTGCAGATTTGCTCATCAATATCAATCCACTCGCCATCAGGTTTGTTGTATTCGTGAAAATAAAATGATTTATTCCTGTCTTGATCTGGAAAATCATTTAAATCAAATTCACCTAAACCAAATTCGGTTAATTTTTCATCGTCATTAGTTGGAATGTTTTCTTCATCCCTTTTGTTTGATTTGAATATATTTTTAAAAAAAGTCATTTGTTTATTGTAGTATTTGCGATTTTTCAAAATTAAGCATAACTTATAAATACTCTCAAATATATAAAACTTTTATTACATAAAAAAGCAGCTATTACAAGAACAGCTGCTTTTATTAAAAATGATATAGATATGTGTGTAGGTTACATTTTTAGTACGATAAATTCGCTTCGTCTATTTTTTTGATGTTCTGCTTCGCTACACGGAACGTCGTCTGAACAATTGTTTACCAATTGTGTTTCTCCATATCCTTTTGCTGTTAATCTGTTTCGGTTGATACCGTTTTTAACCATAAATTCTAAAGTAGATTTTGCTCTTCTGTCTGACAACAATTCGTTGTATTTGTGCGTTTGTCTACTATCGGTATGCGAACGAATATCTATTGTCATGTTTGGATATTGGTTCATAACGGCAATTATTTTTTCTAAATCTTCTGCAGCATCTGGTCTTATGTTCCATTTATCTAAATCGAAATAAATAATGCTCACACCAAGTATTTTACCTAAATCGGTTCCTACTTCAACTGGGAAAATATTTCGCTTTAATTCAATGTCTAATTTAGATTCACCAGTTTTGGTTACGGGGCCAAAGGGTTTTTCATTCGTTTCATATTCTTCTTTTGATGCTCTTACATAATATTTTTTATTACATTCAATTTTAAAGGAATAGGCGCCTTTTTCTGAAGCAGTAGTTTCACTAATTTGATTCATTTTTTCATCAAACAATATCACTTTAGCATTTGGTAAAATTTCTTTGGTATCTACATCGGTAATTAAACCTGATAATGTATGCGTACAAACGGTGAATGTATAGATGTCATCATAACCGCTTCCGCCATCTCTGTTGGATGAGAAAAATCCTAAACCATCTTTGTTGGTAACATAACCAAAATCATCCATTGGACTATTTAATGGCTTTCCAACATTAACAGGTTTTTCAAAAGAATTGTTAGCTGATTTTGCTTCAAAAATATCTAAACCACCAAGTCCCGGATGCCCATCTGATGCAAAAAACAAATTGTTATCAGCATCAACAAAAGGGAACGTTTCTCTTCCTTCGGTATTGATAGTTGGACCTAAATTTTCAGGTGAACCAAAATTACCATTAGAATCGATAGACACTTTGTATAAGTCAGAAAACCCAAAACTTCCTGGCATATCCGAAGCAAAATACATGGTTTTCTCATCTGGACTTAACGTTGGATGTGCCGTTTTGTAATTGTCGTTTGAAAAAGGAACTTCTTTAATATTTGTCCATTCGCCATTGACTAATTCCGCTTTGTAAATTTTTTCCATGATAACTTTGTCATCACTTTTACGTTTTTTACCGTCGTTGTAATTGTTTCGGGTAAAATACATGGTTTTTCCATCTTTTGTAAAAACAGGTGAGGACTCGTTAAATTTGGTATTCACGGTTTTAGAAAAGTTTTCTACGCTTCCTAATTTTCCATTATTATCAATTGAAGCAACGAATAAATCAGTAAAGTTTTGTTTTGTCCAATCGTGAATTTTCGAATACTGATTGCCTTCGCTTCTTGAAGAAGTAAATACAATTTGTTTTCCAAAAAATGTTGGCCCGTAGTCAAAGAACTCTGAATTTACATCGGTTTTATCCATGGTGTATTTTCCAGAAACGGCATCAATATCAGTCAAGTAGTCTTTATTTTGTTGATATAACTTGGCTCTAGAATCATCTGTTTTTTGAGCAAATAATTCCATGTACTGATTTGATTTTTCGTAGTTTCCTTCGGCTTTTAAGGCTTGGGCATATCTAAAATAATATTCAGAATCTACTTCTTGATTTAGTGCAAAAAGTTCACCATACCATTTAGAAGCTTTATCTAATTCACCATTGAAGTAGTAAGCATTTCCTAATTTTTCGAATAATTCAACTGATTTGTATCCTTTTTCGGCCACTTTCTCATAAATTTCGATTGCGTCTATATAGGAATATTTGTCGTATTTTTTGTCCGCTTTGTTTAGCTTAGACCCTTGTCCGAAAGCACCAATTGTGATACTTAAGACGAATACTAGTGTATATAATGTTTTCATAATCGGAAAATTTAAAAGAATCTAGGTGCTGAAACTCTACTTCTGTTGAAAAACTCATATCGTAGGAAAATCTCGTGAGAACCTGAATTGTAATTAGACAGCTTAGTGGTTTCTAAATCATAACCATATCCAATGAACAATGAATCTGAAATTTGAAATCCTGCTAAAGCACTTACAGAAGCATCCCATCTGTAAGCAGCACCTAAAGTAAGTTTGTCAAAGAACAGAAAGTTAGCTGTAACGTCAGCTTGCAAAGGAGCTCCTTCAACAATTTTACTTAAAACAGCAGGTTTAAAATCGATGTTTGGACTAAGTGTAAAAACATGACCTGCAATAAAATAAAAGTGCATTTTTTCTTTTGTAATTTCAACATTGTTATCATTGTATCGATACGATTCGAAAAAATTAGGTACTGATAATCCAAAATAAGTTTTATCTGAAAATAGGTATAATCCAGCTCCAACATTTGGTGAAAATTCAGTATCTACATTTTGAAATTGTGGGTCGGCTGGATCAAAAATTCTTAATTTATTCACGTCTAATTGAAATAAATTAGCTGTTCCTTTTAAACCTAATGACAATTTATAATTTTCAGATACTTGAATAAAATAAGCTAAATCGGCTGAAATTTCATTTTCAGATACTGGACCAATTTCATCGTTAACAAAATTTAATCCTACACCAAAGTTGGAATCTCCAACAGGCATATTTATGGAAAAATTGTTAGTTACTGGTGCACCGTCTAATCCTACCCACTGATTTCTGTGAAGTAAAAAAGCCGTTATAGTTTCCCTAGAACCCGCATAAGCAGGGTTAACTAAAGGTGTATTGTACATATATTGAGTATATTGAGAATCCTGTTGAGAATACATACTTTGTAAAATGAATGCACAAATTATAGTTAGAATCGTTTTCATCTTGTTCGTATTTAAGTTACTTTAGTAATTAACGGTTTAGATATAAATATCCTGATCTGTCATGATTTTTATTTTCTTCATCTGTATATTTCAGAATATAAAAATAGGTTCCATCTGGTAAAAGTTCATTTTTGTTAATGGTATTTTTACCTTCAGATATTCCTTTGAAAGATTTAAGATTATTATCATACCCTCTTTCGTCATAAACTAAAATTCCCCATCTGTTATAAATTTCTACTGTATTATCTGGATAACATTCAAGTCCGTCGATGAAAAAGAAATCATTCGAGCTATCATCATTTGGTGAAACTGCATTGTAAACTGTAATATCACAAGCTGGTAACACCACACAATCGTCATTTACGTTTAGGTAAATTTCATAAATCATTGGACAAGCATCATCTTCTAATTCCACTATGTATCTTATGGTGTAATATCCTAAAGTTACATTTGAAGGATTAAAAATACTACCTGTTAATCCGCCAGAATTGGTAACTTCTACCCATGTTCCATTTGTAGGAATTGAATCGTCTAATATAGTAAATAAATCTATTGGATTTTCTTCAATACAAATTGCAAAAGGAATTGCATCAAACGGTTCTTCAACACTTACGTTAATTGTTTGAGTAAAGCTAGCTTCGTTTCCACAATTATCTGAAACAATCCATTCACGTACAATTACATAAGCGTAAATTGAAATGATAGTAGAAGTTTCGTTGTAAACTACATCTTGAATTCCTGAACAATTATCAGTAAAAACTAATTCTGGTATTTCTGGAATTTCAGAACATAAAACGCTGATTTGAGCATCTAAAGGTGTAGTTAAAACAGGAGGTGTGTTGTCAAAAACAGTTATTGTTTGGGTATAACTTGAACTGTTATTACAGCTATCAGTTATGGTCCAAGTTCTGCTGATGATATATTCTCCTTCACATTGCGATTCTTCTCTGTCGATTGTATCTAAAACAGTTATAGTTACTTCACCACAATTATCAGAACCCGACATATTTGCTGGATTTGGAATAGCGTCACAAGAAACACTAATATCTTGAGGTAATTCGCTTGTAAAGATTGGATCAGTATCGTCAATGATGGTAAATGTTGCTGAAGTAGTAGAAGAATTTCCACAGTTATCAGTAGCAGTAAAAGTCACTGTAGCCGAACCAGTTGCACCACAAGTATCAGAAACCGAAGCGAAGTTATTGGTCCAAGTTACAGTAGAACAAACATCCGAAGCCACAGCGCCACCGTTTGAAGCTAACCAAGCGTTAAGTTGAGCGGTATTTCCAGCACCATCACATTGTACTTCTAAATTCGAAGCTTGAGTAGTGATTGTTGGATCAGTATCGTCAATGATAGTAAAGGTTGCTGAAGTAGTAGAAGCATTTCCACAGTTATCAGTTGCAGTGAATGTTACTGTAGCAGAACCTGTCGCTCCACAAGTATCAGAAACGGATGCGAAGTTATTGCTCCAAGTTACATTCGAACAAACATCCGAAGCTACAGCGCCACCGTTTGAAGCTAACCAAGCGTTAAGTTGAGCAGTATTTCCATTACCATCACATTGCACTTCTAAATTAGCAGCTTGAGTAGTGATAGTTGGATCGGTA
>Ga0209416_1000494_pt1 | contig 40721 bp, 86 predicted proteins | sample RifGroF1_FD_184001 | JGI IMG/M metagenome (GOLD analysis project Ga0209416, IMG submission 184001) | Groundwater microbial communities from Rifle, Colorado, USA - Groundwater F1 (SPAdes) (version 2) | ecosystem: Environmental > Aquatic > Deep subsurface > Groundwater | place: Rifle, Colorado...
CATAAAAATAAAGATGACTATATGAATACAATATTGAGTATTTTAGGAAATTCAATATAAACTATTAAAATACATTGGAAGGAGAAAATTAAATGAAAAAACAAAATGAAGATAAATACCTGCCATGTACAAAGAAAGACTTTAGAAAATATTGGTGTGATCCAGAATCTAACTTCCCAGAGATGCAGACATTTGAAGTTGTTAGACCACTTACTGAAAAAGAGAAATCTGATTTTACTAAAGGTGAAGATTTTGATTATAATGAAGAAATGTATTTAATTAGAAATAATAATGGTGATGAGCGTGAAGTCTTTGATGTAGAAATTCTTAGTGAATATGAAATAGATTCAGAAACATGGAGATGCTGTGTAATAAGTCTATTAGAAAGCATGGAAGGTGACGATGAAAATATTATGGAATTTATAAAAGAATGTAGAATTGAACAGTATGTCAAAAAACATTATTAGAAAGAAGGAAATAGTTATGATATTAAACAATGAAGAATTAATTAAATTAAAGGTTTTGATTCTTGGTAAATTAGACGAAGAAGATAATGATAATTGTATGAAATGCACACCTGAAATCCCATGTTGTGGTTTAATTAGTGTATGTAATAGGTATGGTTCATTTAATTTTGTAGATGGGGCAGAGGATATGGTTAGAGATTTGTTTGATACTATTGAAAGTTTGAAAGATGAATTGTTTAATGCGAGAATAATTGATAATTGCGTAAACTGTAAAAGAAGTGATAGGAAATTAGAAAGATGTCGTTTAGAAGGGGATGAGGAATTGGAATGTCTTTCAGACAATTATAGTTGGCATATTAGAAGAAAATAAGTGGAATAAAGCAATTAAATGACTATTTGAAAGGATGAAAAATATGTATAAGAAATTATTAAATAAAGGATTTAAACCTTATTATTATACTAATGATGATTTCCTAACCTCAACATCGTGCAAAAGTAGATTATTTTACACTTTTAAAGTTAATAACGAAGATTTAATAAATTCTATATTAAATGTACTAAATAAATATAACGATTATTTCAATATTTTACTAGAGCCAAATTTAGTAACTTGGATTGAAATTGATGAATTTTTAGAATCATTTTGGTGGTATTTTTACAATACAGATAAAGATAATATTGAAATTACTTCGGAAGAAATGGGGAGAATATTAGAAATATTACCTAATAAATTTATATTTGAACATAAAGATTGGTAGATAATATCTATGTTTTATTCTAATGGGAAGGAGGGAGTAATTATATGATATTTGAGGGGGATTGCCATTGGGTTATGTATTGGTATTGGAGGAATGTTTTTATCATCTAAATTTTATCAAGATATTTTAATATTAAAAGCAGAAAGTAAAGATAAAACGCCTGAAAAATTAGGTAAAAAATTCTATTATATTGTCCCAGAAGAAGAATATGTAGATATGGAAATTGCTTATTTAACTAAAAAGAATGAAGGTGATTAAATGATTAACTTGTATCTTGATGATCTTAGACCTTGCCCTGATAATTTCACTCTAGCAAAGAACGCTCTAGAATGCCGATTCTTACTATTAGAAAACAAAGTTAATACATTATCTCTCGACCATGATCTTGGCGATATAGACGCTGAGACAGGTTATGACTTATGCAAGTGGTTAATTGAAGCAGGACAATATAATCAAAATATTTACCCTAAAGTTATTTATCTTCATACTGCTAATGGTGTTGGTAGAGACAACATGTTTAAACTGCTTGAGAGATATAAACCAGATTGGGTTAAATTACATCATGGGCCTATGCCTAACAATGATTAATAAATTGTAAAATAAAATTTAGGATGTGAGTTGAATGAAAAAACCAATTATTGCTTTAATAATATTAGGAGCATTATTTGCAACAAATATCTATATGAAATATCACAATCTATCAGTGCCAAAACCTATACCAACTGAACAAGTGCAACTAAGAGATTATCAAAAAGATATTGAAAGAACAGCAGAATTAAAGAAGATGCAAAATCCAACTCTAATCCAAAATGAATTAAGGAAAATAGGTGAAATCACTTCTCTTAAAGGTAAATATAATTATTTCAGCAAAATAACTAATAAAGATAAATTCTTTGATAAATTTACACTAAGAGAAATAACTCTAAACTTTGAGTATAATTATGGAATTGGCATCAACAGTCTTGAATACATAAGAGTTGTAAAAATAGAAGATGGAAAAGTTTACATAAACATCCCTAAGAATCGAATCCAACTCATTTATATTGAACAAAATACTCAAAACTCTAAAATTATTGATGGTAAGAAGATGTTTATGTTTGATCAATTTAGTCCATCTGATACTCAAATATTATTTGCACAAGCACAGCAAAATGTTGTTAATGCGATTGGAAAAGATAATAAATTGTTTGATACTGCTATGGTTAATTTGCAAGATATGGTAGAAGGATTGGTCTTAGGTTTAGGGTATGAAAAAGTTGTGTTTGAGATTATATAATAAATAAATTTAAGGAGTGTGAAAATTATGTTTGCAGTATTAATTATTATATCAGTAAATGTATTTATTGCGTATCGGTGGATTAGGAAAAATCCAAATGGGTATACGGGTAAAAAGATGGTGAGGAGGTAATAAATATGAGTAAAATAATTGATTTTTCTTCATCTCAAAATAATAGAGAAACAAATTGGATTGGCGAGAGATGTAATAACATTCTAAACACAATTATTTTAGATAATTCATTAACTCAAAGTGAGAGATGCGCTGTAGTATTAATACTTCAAGATTTTTGTAGTAATTATTTAGCAGATCATTTATTTCCTGATAAAGATTATGAGAAATATAAGAATGAGGAGAAATAATAAAAAGCAATATTTTGAAGATAGAAAGGAGTAAAGATATGATAGTTAGATGTGAGTCTCAAAATGACAATAGGGATTATTACATAATCAATGACGCTAACAATCTTGATGAGCTAAAGAATTATGCTGATAAGAATTTACCAATTAAATGTTTAAAAATCAGTGAGACCAAATTAAGAAGAATTTTCCTTGATATAGGAATTGAAGTAAATGTGTATCTAAATAATTATTTATGGTATTCGGATGTCACAAGCTATTATTACTTAATGAGCGAAGATCAAGCTGAAGAAATAGAAAAAGCTAATTGTACTAATTGTTACAATAATACTGAATGGGCAGGATGTTTTAGAGGATATAAAAAAGGGGAAGGAATGAAGTTTTTTAACTATAAGGAAAAATTATTAAAAAATGCTAGAAAGGGATTCTTTAGTTGGTTGTTTAATAATTAAATTAAATACAGATATTCTTTGATAGAGAGGATGCTGAAAATGGAATTAAAATATTTAAGTGAAAATTGTCTTGGATGCAAATGTAGAACATGTAAATCAACATACAAATCAGACGACAATTCATCTTGCTATACGTGGTGTGAAGAGGAATGCAAAGGAGAAGAACCTCTTGATTTTAGACCAGATAAAGAGTGCTATGAATTAATGGATAATTATTGCGAGTATATTCATGTTGAATGTGAATATATAGTTGTCTGTAAAAATTATGATGGAGTATGTGCTAAAGATATGTTGGGTAATTATTTTAGAACAGAAGGATATTTACCTGAAGATATTTTAGCAAGAATTAAGCAATATGAAGAGAAGGAGAAGAAAAATAAAGAATTGGAATCTATTTAAAAAATACAAATGGAAAATACAAAAAGGTAAAGGAGTTGCCACACCATAAATCCTTAAGGTATTTTCCATTTGTAAGAATAGTGTAACACGGATACCATTAAATGTGAATAGGAAATTAATGTAATTATTGTTAATCCATTAAGGCTATTATGTTGCTTTAATATTCATAACTTTAAATTGTTACAAATGAATGGTAAATACAATACTTTTTATTGTAAATGGTGTGATGAGAAATTAATACAAAAAGTTAAATGTAAAGAAAATGTAAAGAGATTTAATTAGAATTATTTGTTCAAGTAATAAATCAACATACCTATAAATGGAGTAGCAATAATTACCAAACCTAAAATTATAATCACAATTCTTCTAATATCCTAATTAAAAAGACCCTGCCCATAAAAGCAAGGTTGGATGTAGGACGAGAATGAATTTAGTACGAGATTATCATATCCAGATAATTAATAATTATACATAAAGAGGAGCAAAACAATGAAATGTATTAAGGAAAGTTGTAGAATGCCATATATGTCAGGAAATACTGGATTTTGCAACGAACTAGAAACTTTTATTTTTGGTAGTGAAGCAGAATGTCCTCTGCCAGATAAGATTTTGCAACTTGAAAAACAATTAAGGGAATATAATTGTATTATGGATAAGGTGATTGTTTATCATGCAAAAAATGGTGAGAAAGGTGATGTAAATTAATGAATGATGTAATACAGTATAAGTGTCCAGAATGTGGCGAATATGGAGCATCTAAATCATGGGACGAAGAAACAATAAAACATTATGATGAAAGTGAACATGATTGTGTTTTATCAATTACAACAAGTAAAAATGATTGTGAATTTTATTGTCCTAATTGTAAATCGCTTATTGATGGAAAGGATATAAAAACTGATGAAGAATTAATAAAACCATCAAATATTATTAAGGAAAAGATTGAAGAAATATTAATGGAATATATGGATGGTACTTATAAAGGATTTGATGGAGAAAATTTAATAGACAATATTAATGTTTGTTCTTTAAGAGACGATTTAATTAAATTATTTGATGAAATGAATAAGGAGGAATTATAATAATGGAAGGATTTAAAATAAACTGTACTAAGTGTAATGCAGATGAAACAGAATTATATGAGAAAAATATTTATGATAATTTAAAAATAATTGGATATGATATTTATTTTGTCTGCAATGAATGCCAATGGGAAGAATTATTTAAAGAAATAAGATACCCAGTAGAAGAAGTTGTAGATATGAAAATCATTAAAATCATTGTAAATAAGTTACCTAAAAATTGTAGCTTGTGCACTTTGCACGAAGATGAATATTGTAAAATTAAAGGTAGTGTAATTGGTTCAGAATGGGTTGATTTATATTCTGATTTTAGAGATGGTGATTGCCCTTTAGAGATTGAATAAAATAATAAATAAGGAGTGATAAGGATGAAATGCATAGGTGCGAAATGTCCTAGTATATTTGAATCAGACGGTAAAAAGTGGTGTAATGTGCTAAATTATTATGTTTGGAATGATAGTGAATGTAAATTGCCTAATAAAATTAGAGAAATTAGGGATGAATTATTGAGGAAATGTGAGTTGTTAGAAACTATTTTAGAGGTTGATTGTGTTAAAGATTTGGATAAATTAATTGATTTGATAGATGAAGCAACATGATTAAACTTAATCCTTATTCTTGGCAAGATGCTGAATATTGGTTTGAAGATGAATCAGAAGTATTTGAGTTTATGAAAGCGAATGAAGATATGATTATTAAATATTCTTTAGAAAATGGAATGACGATTAGGGATGGGATTAAATATTTGTTTAGGGTGAGAGGGTGTAATAGTGAAATGTATAGGTGAAAAATGTTTGGAGTATTATGAGGGAACATTTAGATTTTATTGTAGATTAATGGGTTATCCGGTTAATTTAGAATCTAATTGTTTAATTAGCAAATATATTCAAAGAGAAAAAGATAGACTGGCTGATTTATTTAAATTAGAAGATATTATAAGTGAATTAAAAATTTTACGAGACTGCAATGAAGAAAAGATTTAATCAGTTAAAGAATGTATTTTAAAGAAAAGGAGGGAATTAATTTGTATATGGGCAGAAAAGCAGATTATGCAATGATGGTATTATATACTGTAGGTTCAGATATAAGAAGGGTACTTAGAAAGATATTAGGATATTGTGATTATTGTAATAAGTATTTTCTTTATCCTAAAAAAAGACATATGAATACCATGTATGAAAATGAAGAATCAAATTACTGTACTTGTTGTGAAGAATGTTTTGATCATATAGAAGAATACTGGTCAGAATGTTGGAAGGAATATAATAATAGTAGAGGATGTTAAGGTATCCTAGCAAATCAGAATTTGAAAGGAAGTTAAAGAATGAGCAAACCACTAATTGAATTAATATTCCCCGAATCTGGAGATTGGGAAGTATTGAGAATGAATTTAGGAGAAGATTTTAAACATGAAGGGCACTCAATTCCTAACGGGGCATGGATTAAGTTGTTAGAAATATTGGGTTATGAAGTTGAAGTAAAATATATTTCTGATGAAGATATGGAGCATGAGAGATATTGAGTTCATTTCAAAGAGAAGATTTATCGAATTACGAAAGGAGCATAAATATGACAAGAACTATAGATTATGCTAAATGTCCTAAATGTGGTAAGAAATTTGAAATGGGATTCAATAATTATTGGATGTCTTCAGCTTTTGGAGAATATTCATTCGGTCATACCAGTCATACATGTGAAGATTGTGGAACTAAGTTTAATATGACTGTTAAGAAGCAAATCGTGTTTAATGCAAAAATAATAAAATAAAAGGAATGTGAACATATTGAAAAGAAAAACAATAAACGCTGTAATAACTAAGAAAATTAATGAGTGGTTAGAAAGTATAGATGATCCCACGGTAAAGCAAAAGATTAAAAAGGATATTATTGTAACTGGTGGTTGCATTACCTCAATGCTATTAAATGAAGATGTTAATGATTTTGATATCTATTTTAAGACAAAAGAAAGTGTAAAAGTAATCTCTCAATATTATTGCGATAAATTCAATGAAAGCAACAACACAAAAACAAATAAACTAGGTAGACCATATCGCGCATGGGTACTTGATGGAACTGATGTGGAAGCATGGAAAGAAGATAGAAAATTATTATCAGAATTTGCATTTGATTATAAGGATATAAAATATAAAGATGTAAAAGACTGGGTTTATTCTGAAGAAGATGAAAATAGATATACATATTTACAAGTTTCAGGTATGTTACTAAATACTTCTCTTGATAGAATTAAGATTATGATTAATTCAGATGGAATTGCAGAGGATAGTGATTCAGTAGCAGATAATGCAGAATATAATATTGATACATATTTAGATGCTTTGAGTGGCGGAGATAATATTTCTGCTGAAGAATTGGAGGAGAAAGAAAATAAGACAAAATATAAACCAATATTCTTATCAACAAACGCAATTACTTTATCTAATAAAATTCAATTAATTATAAGATTTTATGGTGAACCAGATGTAATTCACGAAAACTATGATTTTGTACACGCTACAAATTATTGGACTTATGCAACTGGAACAGTATTAAATCAAAGAGCATTGGAGTCAATTTTAAATAAAGAATTGTTTTATATTGGTTCAAAATATCCAATTTGCAGTTTAGTTAGAACAAGAAAGTTCATAAAGAGAGGTTGGCAAATTAACGCAGGGCAATATGTAAAAATATCTTTTCAAATTAGCAAATTAGATTTAGAGAATATCTATGTGTTGGAAGATCAGCTTGTAGGAGTAGATAGTATTTATTTCTTAAATTTTATTAATGCGTTAAAAACAAAACATATAAAAAATAATGATTTTGTATTGACTCAAGATTATTTAACTACTGTGATTGATAAAATATTTGGTTAATTAATCCTTCGAGTTTGTGATTTCCAAGGAAGGAAGTGAAATAAATGTCTATAGAAATTATAGGTCAACCAGAAGGTGAAATAGAGGTTAAAAGATTTTATCTTTCAGGATTGCAAATAAATGTTACATGCCCTGAATGCGGGGACTCATATCTATGGGAAAATTATTTGAGTTATCCAGATATAAATATACCAATAGATTTAGGTTTGGCGTGTCATGAATGTGACTACAATTGGACTGAACAGATAATATTAAACGTAAGTGTAGAGTTGGTTTGATATTCATAAATTAATAAATAAAATTATTTGACAATGACCTTGTTTGTATGGTATATTATGTATAGGAGCAAATGAGGTCAAATTTTTATTAGAAAGAAGGCGAGATTGGAATGGAAAATATTCAAAGAATTCAAACCCTTGTTAAAGAACTAAATTTGGCTTGTGACGCTTATTATGTCAAAGATAATCCAATCATGTCAGACAAAATTTATGACTCAATGTACGATGAATTAACGGCCTTAGAATTAAAAACAAACTACATATTATCCTCATCGCCAACTCAAAAAGTTCAAGGGAAAGTTTTAGATTCATTAAAAAAAGTACAACACACTGAACCAATGTTATCTGCTGAAAAATCAAAAGATATTAATGATGTAATTAAATTTATGGGTAATCAGGATTGTGTTTTGTCTTGGAAATTAGATGGGCTGACGCTAGTTTTAAAATACAACGAAGGTAAACTCCAAAAAGCTGTCACTAGAGGTGGTGGAGACGAAGGGGAAGATGTTACTCACACTGTAAAAACATTCTCCAATGTTCCACTCTCAATTGATTATGCTGGATATTTAGAAATTCGTGGCGAAGGTATGGTTGCTTATAGTGATTTTGAAAGAATTAATAATGAAGTAATTGCTAAAGGCGATGAGCCATATAAGAGTCCTAGAAATCTAGCAGCAGGATCAGTTAGGCAACTTGATTCAAATATATCTAGAGCAAGGAATTTAATGTTTGTTTCTTTCGGTATTGTTAAGTGCGATGAATGGTTTATGCATAAGATGAATCAATTTATGTTTTTGAAGTCATTAGGATTTGATGTTGTCGAACATGTTTTAGTAACTAAAAATGAAATTGCTTCATTTGTGAACATATTTGAATCAAAATTAGAAATACTACCATATCTTACTGATGGATTAATTATTGAAATCGATGATATTGTTTATGGAAAGGCGCAAGGATTTACAGGACATCATACCAAAAATCTATACGCGATGAAATGGAATGACGATAGTTTTGAAACAACATTTAAACACGTTGAGCTAAACACAACAAGAACTGGTATGGTATCTTTGACAGCTATTTATGATTCTGTTGATCTTGATGGGGCAAATAATACAAGAGCAAGTTTGCATAATTATGATATCTATGAAGATTTTAAATTAGGTGTTGGTGATACATTAACTATTTATCGTGCCAATGGGGTTATTCCTCAAGTGGAAGATAATCTAACACGTTCAGGGACATATAAAATTGATATGAAATGTCCTTCGTGCGGTGGTGATATTGTAATTAGAGCACCTAAAGAGGCAAGATTCTTATTCTGCGATAATGAAGATTGCCCTGCACAATTGGTTAATAAATTTGTTCACTTTTGTTCAAAAAGTGGCATGAATATTGATGGATTTTCTGATGCAGGAATTGAATTGTTTATCAATGAAGGATTCTTAAAAAACTTTGCTGATATTTACAAACTTGAACAGTATAAAAGCAAAATAGTTAAACTTGAGGGTTGGGGTACAAAAAGCTACAATAAATTGATTCAAGCAATTGAAAAATCAAAGACGGTTAAGATGGAGAATTTTCTTTTTTCACTTGGTATAAAGAATGTTGGTTTAGGAGGAGCAAAAAGGCTGACACAACATTTTAATAATGACATTAATAAACTATTTGATGCAGTTGAAAGTCATTATAATTTTAGTAAGATAGTTGACTTTGGTGATATTACTGCTCAATCAGTCAACGACTATTTTAATAAACCACAACATAATAATGTGATTAGTGAATTGATGGATTATATTAAATTTAAGAAAGAAGAAAAGAAAGGAGTAGTTAATATGGATGGAATTTTTACAGGAAAGAAGCTATATTGCACTGGCTCGTTCGAATCACACAAGAAGGAAGAATTAAAAAGTATTATAGAAGGTTTAGGTGGAGAATTTGGTTCAGGTTACGCAAAGTCATTGGACTATTTGGTAGTAGGGAAATTGAAAGGTTCCTCCAAAGAGGCAAAAGCATTAAAAGATGGAGTGCCTATTCTTACAGAAGATAAGTTTTTAGAAATGATAGGAAGGAAATAATCATGAAGAAAATTTATAAATATCAACTTACAACAGGATTAAATGAATTAGAAATGCCAAATACAAAAATTTTAAATGTCATTAATCAAGGGAGAATACCTACTTTATATGCAGGATGGGATATCGAAGACAACATTGTTGAAAATAGTGAATATCTTAATACAATTACAGATGGCATGTTTGTGTGGCATATATTTATTCAGAAATAGAGAAATGTTTAAAAATAGGAATCCGTAAATCATTGCTATATAAGGGTTTACGGATTCGTAAAATACTTCGAAATATCGAATTTATAGGATTAAGAAAAGGTGGTTAAAATTATGCTAACAATAGACTTCAAAGGAATTGTAAAATGTGACGAGTCTGCTGAGTGGTTTGCAGAAGATAAAGATGGAAAAATTATAGATGAAGATTTTCTAAGTGGTATAGATAATTATTTGGAGTCTTTGGGAATTGATATTACACATGAGGGCGAAGAAATAGAGGTGATTATTAAAATAAGAGATAGAGAGGAAGATCAAAAATGGTAAGTATGACATTCGAAAAAGCAGAATTAGATGTTAGTAAATTTGAGGCAAATAGAGAATATAGGATAGAATTTAATTCAAAGGAATATGGACATACCATAATTCATAAAGCATTTGTTAAAAGTGTAGATATTGAATCAAATACTATTGAATTTGAACCTCTTCCAGAAAATAAAAAACAAGAAGAGTTTAATGGAGGATTTTCATTTACTATAAATGATTTAGAAGGAAATACAGTATTAAAAGTGGATAGATAAAACATTAAATCACCAATTTGAAAGGAGATTATAAAATGGATTTTGATAATATGACAAGAGAAGAATTGTTAGACGTTTTAAAAGAAAGTTATATGAAATTAATTCGCCCAATACCAAATGATCAAACGTTTAAAGTTGGTAATTATTACAGAGGTGAACAAACAGGTGATGACGAGATTGAAATACATGGATACGCAATTAGATACCTAACATTTGACGAAACTGACAAATATTTTAGAGAGTAATTAAAATACAAAATTCCTCGGACAAAGAAAGGAAAATAAATATGAACAGACTATCATATATTCTACTTACTTTAATCTTTTGCATTTTCGTTTCCATAGGATGTATAACAGGCGATATTGCAATTGGTTGTTTACTTATGCTTGGAATGCTATTTTCAGTGATTATAGGTGTTTTAGAAAGGAAGATTTAACAATGACAAAAACAGAAATTCTACTATATGGAGCATTATTGGAAAGTGATATGTATAGTGATGGATATGGATCTACCGATGAAGATACGGAATTATTACAAAGGGCGTTAAAGAAAATATATGGTATCACAGAAGGATGTTCTAGAGATATCTTAGAAAAAGCAGAAGAACAAATGAAAAGTGATTTGAAAGATTTGGTTATAGAATTTAGAAGTAAGATGGAAGAGTATTTAAACGTATAATAGAAAGGAGATAATTCTAATGATTAAATATTATTGGAAAATTATTATGAGAAATGGCAATAGTTATTATATTGAATCGGAAGTAAATAATATTGAAGAACTTATTAAAAATAGTTTCAGTCCAGTATCTCAAGATAGTTTTGCTGTATTTACTCTACATAATTATAGTTCTTCAGCACAAGAAAATAAAATATTGATTAGATATTCTGAAGTTTCAGAGATATTATGGAATGGAAAGTAAAAGAACTATTTGATGTCAAATAAAAATAAAGAGGAGAATGAATAATGAGTAAAAATGAAATTTCCATTGCAACTGTAAAACAAATTACCAAAGAAGAATTGCAAAAATATGTAACAGGCAACTTTACGGAAAATAATATAAGGAAAACAATTCAAGAACAATTAGCTAAATCTGGGGAAAATATAGTGTTTAAACAATTAGGTTTAAGAATGGATTCATGGAGTCACAAATGGGAGTTAGATAGTTATGGTAGTCTGAGCCAAATGGTGAAGAAAAGCGAATCACTTATCAATGATGTTGGAGGTGGGGTAATTCAAGAAATTATTAAGGAGGTAACTCCTGAAGATGTTATTGCTTCACTAACCCAAAAGAATATACAATCATTAAAAAAGATTTACAGAGAAACTTTATTTGCATATTTTGAAAACGAAGTTAGAAATCTTGCGATGGAACATGGTAAGGAGCAAGCTAAAACATTATTTATGAAACATTTATATGAGGAAGAAAATAATTCCGAGCAAATTTAACTTTTAATTGCTTTAGAAAGGAGTAAATATAAAAATGTATACACATAGTTGTTTTAATAAACCTAATAATATCGAAATTAAAACTGACAATAAACAAAAATGGAAAGTTGAAGTGTATAAAGAAGAATTGGGTAGATATGAAATGAGTAACTATCTTACATTTCTTGCAGAATTTAATACTGAGTATTGTCCTTTTTGTGGTGGGAAGTTAATAGGAATAGACCTTTAAAATTATGGTTTTAATGGGAGGAGATTTTTATAAATGAATAATGAACTGCAAGAATTGAGAAACACTAATACAGAAAAAATTATGAAACTTATTGATGATAAGATTAATCTAAGATTGGCACTAGAATGTTTAAAAGATGAATATGTTCAATATGTCATTGTAATGAATATGACGATAATGAAGAATGTGCTTATTGTTATGCTAAAAGAGTATTAAAAGAAACGAGGGATAAATAAAAATGATTAGTTGTAGAAAGTGCGAACATTATCAACCTAAAGATTTAACAAGATTTACTTTATTAGAAAAATGTCAAAGTGTGAGTGGATTTTGTACGGATTCTAATAATCCTGATTTTAATGAATATGCAAGAAGTTTTGGCAGGGGAATTGGTAGAATTGAATCATACATAACCCCTAAATGGTGCGCCAAAAGAAAGAATCCTAAGTCAACTGAAGAATATTATAGTGAAGAAGAAATTAGAGAGTTTGTCAAAGAAAGAAAATTAATTGAATTTATAAGACAGATGAGATCTGGTGGCATTCGTTGGTACTAATCCAACGAAAAGAACATTTGAAAGGATGTAAAAAAATTGGATTACGTTGATCGAATAGAAAAATTAAAGGAAAGATTCAGTGAAGAAGACGATAAAGAATGGACGGATGAGGAAATAATTCAGGCGTGTGTAGCGGTTGTATACAATGGAGTTTTCAAAAAAAGATGGAATGTAAACATTACTAGTGGTAAAAAAATAAAAGTAAAAAATGATAAAAAGGAGTTTAATTATGACTAGAGGGCAGGGTATAAGAAAAGCAATAATACTTATAAATAAATTAAAAAGTATTGAAGGACTTTCAAAAGATACAATGTTAGAAATTGATGAAATTATTGAACATCTTGAATTTGTATCTCAGTTTTATCTCTAATTAACTATCGAAATCTGACATTCAAATGGTTTAGAAAGGAATTTATAATGAACAATGAAGAATTATTTAGAAGAGAGTATTTAGGAAAACTATATGAACCATTAAAATGTTGTTCAGGAGCATATGAATTATGGATTGATTATGAATATAATTGTGAAATGTTTGATAGAGATATTTGTCACGGAGGGCTAGATAGTCAAGGGTTTACTAAGCCAACAAATACTCATGAATTAAGAGAAATTAATCAAAATGCAAATTATCTTAGAGATAAAGTTTGGATGAGAGCAAAGGAATTGGCAATATTTGATTTTAAAGATTTTAATGATGCCAGAAGGTATGTAAATAAGTTAACTTGGAAAGGGATTCAAGAAGAGTATCAAAGATTATGCGTACGATGAAAATTACCTTTGAACGTATTGAAATAATAAAGTGAAAGAAAGAAGGATAAATAAATGAGTTACAAAATTGGAGAAGAAATTGGATTTAAAGATGATTTTGCAATTGAATCAGCTTTTGGTGGAAATAAACTTCAAGTCAAACAAGGAGATAAAGGATTTATAGATAGTAGAGGCATGATTCATTATACTACTGGTCAGGCAAGGGGCAAGATTCATAGTTTAAGCAAAGAGATTGAAGTTAATGGATATGACCATACAAGTATTGCTAAGTTAATTTTTAAGAGATTAAATAACCAATATGGTATTAAAAGTGATTTTCTTGAGGATTATGAAATTAGTGAAAAAGATTTTATTGGAGAGATTGAAGATATTTTAAGCGACATTTTATAGAAAGTAGGTAATTAACAAGATGATTACTAAAGAATTTCTTAAAGCAATTAACCCTAAAAGTAATCCATATAACCCAAAATACTCCCAAGGCACATATACATTCTTGCATAAAAATATAAACAAAGATATTAAAATTTATTTTAAAAATAGAAATAATATAACTGGTAATATTATAACTTTTAATATAAGAGCAATAAAATATTATTCAACTCAAATATACTTTATGTACAAAACAGATTATAAATGGCAAGGGATTTCATGGTTTAAAATTATGAGCAATAAATATGAAACTATGGACTATTCAAGTCTTGAAATGAAAGAATTTGAGGATATTACTGATTGGTTTTGCAGTGAATATATTAAAATTGGAAGATGTTTATTTGATATAGAACATATTAATTTCTTACTTGGTGAAAATCATAATTATGTTGGCGAAAAGAATAGGTTTGAAACTGTTGATGGGATTAAAAAATGTAAATGGTGTGGAAAGGTTGTTGAATAATATGGAAAGATATTTTGAGATAACAAAACAATCAAATTTATACAATCAGTATATGGAATATAAAGACAATCAAAAAGTAATGTATAATATCTCAAAAGAGTTTATGGATACTCAAGGAATTGAAACTAATGAATATGCAAATCAAAACGACAAATTTTATATTGTACCTACTGAAAAAGATTTGGATAAATTTAGTAAATCTTTATGCAAGTCTGTTGGAGAAGGATTAATGGCATTTAAAGTCAGTTCAAAGGCAGGAAAAGCATGGGTTAAAACTTTAGAAGATAAACAAGTCAAGATCAAACATAAACCATATGTAGGATTTAGCTTTAGAAATTGTTTAGGCAAGAATCGCTCAAGAATATTTGCTATTGATAGTGTGGTTTATTGTTCATTTGAAAATGAATATGATTTTGAAGATACTCCAGAGGGGTTTGTAGAACTAAAAGCAAGTGAGTTTTGGAAAATTGTTGAGGATTATGAAGGGAGAAATAAAGAATGACCAAAGGTGAATTGAACTATGCAATTCGTCAAGCATTAAATGTATTTGATGAATGGAATGATGTCACAGGAGCAATACCAAAGGGTATAAGTTGGTATTATGAAGCGCAAGCATGTATTGAAGATGCTGTGAGAATTGGAGCGAAAATTGCTATTCAAGGAATGGATGCTGATTTGAGTGAGATTTTAAATAAATAGCTTGAAACGAATCAATTATAGGAAATTAAATAGGAGGGAAATAACTAATTGGCATTTCTTAACGAATACATAATTAAAGGAGAAATTACTGAAATACATTTTCAGAAAAAGAAAGAATTAGGTTTTTGTGTTATTGATACTGAAGACCTACAAAAATTAATAGAATTTGATATGACATGGTTTCCACATTTTAATTATTCAAATAAAAAATACTACATTCATGCAAATATTAACTTGGTTAAGGGTAGAGGAAATAAATATAAAAACTCAACTATAAGTTTACAAACTTTTCTAGTAGGAACAAGGACAGGGAGTAAAAAGATTAGGATTATTGTAGATCATATTGACCACGATACTTTTAATAATAGAAAAGAAAATTTGAGGATAATTACCAATCAGGAAAATTCAGTATATCGAAAAAGTAAAAACTCTAATAATAAATCGGGGTATCGGAATGTTAGTAAACGAGATAAGTGGTGGATAGTCCAGTTACAAATAGAAGGTAAAAATACTACACTTAAAAAGTTTCCTCTAGATCAATTAAAGGAAGCTGGAGCGTATGCTGAAAAGATGCGTGAGAAATATTATGGTGAATTTGCCGGAGGCACTTAATACATAAGTCAAATAAAAAACTGAATTCATGAGATGAAAGGAGTCAAAATAAAATGTTGCAAGTAGATAGTTTGTATGAAACTAAAACAGAAATTGATGGTAAATGGGTAATTGCAAGACTAATTAAAGATTCATTTTTAAATAGATTCAAAGATGCTATTCAAATTATATTAGGCAATGCTGAAGCAGTTAAATTTTATAAACAATAAAGGAGAATTGAAAATGGAAGTTGTTATTACGAATAAAAATATGAGTGTTGTAAATGCAAAGAAATCAATGCAATTTGATTGCCCTAATTGTGACCATAATCAAATTACAAAAGCATGGAATTACACACATAATTATTGTCCTCATTGTGGAGCAAAAGTGATTTGGAATATAGAACCATCTGAAATATTTTGACATCAAAAGAAAAGGAGGAATAAAAATATGGATTTACAAACTAAAAACTCTCTTAAATCTAGTCTTGCAATTTTATTGGCAGTTGAAACCCTAGAATATGAAAATCAAAATTATTTGTCTGGAGACAACAGGAGTAGATCATTGGCGAAAATTGAACTTATTAAAGATATGATAAATGACATCAATGAAAATATTAAGTAAATGAAAAAAGAATTTGATTCTATAAAATTTAAGAAAGTAGGATATCAAAATGGCAAAATTGTATAAAGTAGAAATGTATATATTAGATCCAAATGATTATTATAGTTGTTTTGACAATATTATTGCTGACTGTGAGAATGCGACAGATATTTATTTTAGATGTTTCAATGAGCAGGAGGCTGAAGTGGAATGGGATGATGGTATAAACCTTAATCAAAGAGATTGTACATTGGAAAGTCATCGAAACTATTTTAAGAAAGTAGGAAAATAATTATGGCAAAGTATCGTAAGAAACCAGAAATAATTGAAGCAATTACATTTGACGAGTTTTTAGAATATGGAAGAAACAATGGAGAAAATATAGTATGTGATATGCCGTGGTCATTTAGCTATAATGGGTATCCTATTACACATGAAAACGATGAATGCTATTTAATTCTTACACTAAATGAAACATATAGATTCACGCCACAAGACATGTTAATTATAGATTCACATGGTAAAATACGTCCGTGTGGATTAGATACATTTGAGAAGATGTACGACTTAGTTGTAGAATAACCCAATGACAGAGGAGTATGATGGGATGTCAATATATACAACGAAAAATGTCACATATTTTTCAATTATAGATAATGATGAAAATGAAATCATTTTAATACAAAAGACTTGTTGGGATTGTGTGCAACGAATTGGAGAAGAGTGTGGCATTGACGGTCATGAAGTTTATATGGATAGTGAAATATGTAGTAGTTTTGAAGAATCTTAAAGGAGTTTGATTCGATGTTTAAAATAATTTGTAGCACATGTAGTAATGAAGTTAATTTAATTAAACCAGAAGACGAGGAAGAACGTACATATGATGAAGATGATGGTTGGTATGTTACTGAAGAAAAATTAAGTAAATTTGATTTTCATGGTGAACATGATCAAATTTGGATAACTTGTAACGCTTGTGACACAAGGGTTTGGATGTTCACATAATCACATAAATCTCATATTTGAAAGGTAGAAGGGAATGATTATGATAACATTTAACGAAGATACAGAAGTAGAAATAAATATATATAAATGGAATGGTGAAGATCAGGTTGATATTGAAATTGATTATGGAGGATTTAGTTCGTTAGAATTGTCAACTTCTTCAATGAAAGAAGCAGACATATTTATCAGAGCGTTAAAACGAGCAGTTGTAAAAGTAAATAAGTACAAAGTTAATGAGGATGGAACTGTTGATGGGAATGGGACAATAGACAGAATCATATAATATGAAACCACTGTTTTAATCTATAATATAAAAGGAGATTAATAAATTGGGATATATAATAACCAAAGCAGGTAAAAAGATAGAAGTAGATAATGAAGAAGAGGTAATTGCTGAGAATGTAGTCCTAATTAGTTATGATGCTATATTAAAAGATAATTATGTAATTAATATTTTTAAAAAAAATATGTGGGAAAAGGGTTCTGGTTCAGAATTTGTAACTGAAATTATAATAGAGCATAAACCAAATAATGAGGAAATAATGTATCATATGGTTCAAAATGGTGTGAATCGAGCTAGTGGTTATGCCTCTATTGATAAAATTAAAGTGTTGGATTTTAAGGATTAAGGAATTAATAAAAATATGAATAAGCATGACAAAATAATCTCAAACATTAAAGCATCTATGGCAATTGAAGGATTAAAACCTAGCGAATATGCTTTGAGTTTAATTGAACAGTATGCAAACGGAAAAATTACTGTAGAAGAATTTATAAGTAAGATTAAAGAGAAGCATAATATTGAAAATTAAAAATGCTATTTGAAAGGAGGATTTATGCAAGAAGACATTATTTACGTTGTTTATTTTGATGGAAAAAGATATGAAAAAGAAGGATTAAAGATTGCTTACCTAAATAAAAGTTATGCAAAGCAAATTATTACTACTGAAGCAAAGAATAAGGCCAAGGATAAATATGATGAAGAGGTTACAAGTAAGACGTTTAAATATTGGTATGAATTAACTGAAGAACTACAAAAAGTGCTAATTAATAAAATGAAAGAAAGATTTACGATTGTAAAATATAAACCGTGTTTATAAATCGGGATTAAACACAATATTGATGTATTAGAAAGGAAATAATTGTTATGAATATAAGAAAAGACTTATTTAAGATTTTTCAAGATAATAAAGATCAATACGACTTATATGAAAAAGTAATAATCTTTATTGAAAAAGCAATAGAGGATACAAAAGGAGAAGAGAATGCAGAATTTTATCATACAGCAAACATATTATTAGATAGTATAAATAATGCAGGATGGGAAGATCGCCACTCTCAACAAATTCAATCATTGTGGGATATTCGAAATAAGATTACGAGTAAATATTATAAATATTTATATTAGCTTAAAATCCAAATTTGCAAGTAAAATAAATATTGTAATTCTGCAATAACTAAGATATAATTATTGTAGGATTACAAAATAAGAAAAGAGTTGATACACATATGGGCAGTTCGCTCGCAGGTGATTCACAATTAAATTTTTTCCCAACGGAAACTTGGGAGACATATCGTTTACTAGGTTTACTTGGTAGAATCGATATTGATTATTATAAGAAAAGTTATTTAAAAGAATACTACACAGAAAAAGGAATATATCAAGAAATTGCAATGAGGTCACTCGACAACCAAGTACCTATTGAATACTCATATTTTGACAAATGGTTAAATGATAAAGATTATGAGAAAATTAAGCAATATTGTGAATTTACATTGGGATATGGAGATAAATTTCCTATTACAGTTTTTGATGGTTTTGCAGGAAATGGTGATTTTTTAGATGTATTTAAGTCATTTATTCCTAAGAAAAATAATAGTAATGATTTTTTATTAATTGCTAATGAACTAGAAGAAGGAAGATTTAGGACAATACAATCCAATAAAAACATTGATTATTGTTACAATTCTTCATTTGAAGAGTTAAAAGAAATTCCAAAATCTTCAATCTCATTAATGTTGCTGAATCCTCCATATGGCATAACTAACGGTCAGAGGAATGTCAAGAATTACATTTCTCAAATCCTTAAAAGAAATTTAATTTATAATCATCCTTCTTCAAAAGATTACAAAACAGGATACATAGCATTTGTTATCCGTAAAGATGATTTTCTAGATTCTCTAGACATATTATCCAAAAACTTTGATATCCTTAAAAACTCAATCTATAAAACTAATCCAGAAGAATATGCTAAATTTAAACAATATATTTTTGTAGCTCATCTTAAACGCCATCCCTATGACCTATCTAATACCTTACAAGCAATGGACTTCCAGAAACAGTACAATGAAGTAAAAGCAATCATCGAATCTGAACCAGAATTCAACCTCAGACAATACAATACTTATCAATCCATGAATTATCCTTACATTGATTATGATACTGCAAAAGAAAATAATAAATATATTAAATCTCCTACTACTCACATTAGCAAAAATGATTCTATATGGAAATGGGTTAAAGGTATTACTGAATTAAAAGATTTGGGTGAAGAAAAATTAGTTGTTCCCAAACCATTAAAATTAGGAGAAATAAGCAATCTCCTTGCATCTGGAATGATTAATGGAGAAATATCATTAGAAGATGGTACTGGTAGACATGTTGCTATTGGTGGCACTAAAAGTATTGAGAAAAAAGAAGTAAGTAAATACAAAGATGATAATGGTGAAAGTTTTACAGAGACAAAAATTATCAAAATGAGTTTGCCTTATCTTAATATTTTATGCTCCGATAACGGTAAATTAGTAATTAAAGAGTTAGGAGGAGAGTAATAATTTGATACCATATCTTAGAACAACAGATAAAAATACAATAAATTGTAATGCTGATTTAATAATTTTAGATTCAAATGAACCAATATTAATTTCTCTATGTGATTTACATATCAAAAATAGAAAAATATGTGCTGATATTATCTCTCATTCTTATTCAATTACATTAAGAGATAGAGAAGATATATTCTTTGAACAAACATTGTATGGCAGAGAAAATCATTACAGATATAAATCAGATAGAATGGAAAATGACTTAACTCATACAATTATTTATAACACAAAGATTAATGATTATTGTATTAATTGGAATAATGAAGATAAGAATGAGATTATCACAAAGTATTTAAGGAATATTCATTATTTGCCCGTGACTAGTGAAATTGTGGGTATGATTTTAGATAAATATGAAGTAGAGAAAGCAAAATATAAATACGGAAGTTATGGTTGTGTAGAAGAATGTACTGTTTATACTAATAATCATATGTATACTAATTTAAAAGTGTATAAAATTAATGTAACTTGGTTTAAACAGAGTTTAAATGCTTTGACTTTAGTTGGATATGCAGAAGATTTTGATTGGAATGAAATTGACGATATTGAATCGTACATTTTTAAATTTTTACAACCTATTAAGGAACGATTAAAGCAGAATGTTAGAGTTTTGTTTGATCCTAAGAATATTAATCAGAAAATGTTTGAAGGTAAAATGAAACCATTTGAAGGTCAAGTTCCAATTATTCAAGCAGGATTAGAGGTTTTGAAAAGAAGTAGGTTTGTTTATTTGGCTTGTACCCAGGGGTTCGGGAAGAGCTTAAGTGCAGCAAAAATTAACCATTGTCACTTATATCAAAAGAAACAAAATTATGTTACTTTGATTATGGCTCCTGCAATTACATTATCTCAATGGAAAGATGAGATTAAAAATAGTATTGGTGATAAAATTAATATTTACACAATCAAGAAAACATCTGAATTTATTAATATTTATAATAAAACTCATTTACAATTTGATAGACCAACATATTTCCTTGTTGGAAAAGAAACGTTTAAATTAGATGCAAAAAGAGTTTCTGGAATCAATATTAGAACAATGGAAATAAAGTATAAAAAAGAAGTACAAAGTGGAGGATATTATAGTTATTCTCAAATCAAAGAAATCAAAGAGAAGATTACTATCGCATGTTGCCCAGACTGTGGTAGACCATTGCAGAACGAATTAAGGAAAAAGGAAGATGTATTTTTTACAGCAAAAGATTTTGAAGGTAATCCTAAGAAAAGTAATTATAAATGTTCAAATTGTGATGCAGTTTTATGGCAATCTACATATGACAAGACAAAGAAAAGTAGTTTAATAAGATTTATTAAAACTAAGAATATTCATTTTGATTCTGTCGGGATCGACGAAGCACATCAGAACAGAAATGGAGAATCGATTATCGGTAATTCTACTAGGACATTATTTAATTATGCTAAGAAAATATTGTTGCTCAGTGGTTCCAGTAACTCAGGATATAGTTCAAGTTTCCACAGTTTATTATTGGGATTAATACCAAATAAACTCAAAGCAAATGATGTTATGGAAATGGAAAAATTTATTAAGACTTATGGAACATTAATGGCAGTCTCTAAAAAGAAAGATGGAGAATACTATCGTTCAGGTCGTAGTGAAATTAAAGATAGCGAATTCAAGGAGATAGAAGGCGTGAATCCAATTTGCTTTGCTAAATACTTAGTTGAGAACTATATTTTTGCCACTTTAGACGATCTAGGAAAGGATTTGCCTGACTTAAATGAGTTCTATGTACCTATCAGTCAAACAGATGAAATGGAACGCTTAGAGAGGCATTTATGGGGAGAGATTAAGTCAGCAAACGCTTTCAATGCTAAAATGTACGAAGATTCTATTGTAAAACATTATATTAATAATCCTTTTGACTGGAATTCTATTCCTATTAATCGTGGTGAAGAAAGTTATAAAGAAGTTCAACCAAGATGTATTAATGATTGTATTTTACCTAAAGAACAAAAATTATTAGATATTGTATTGCAAGAGGTATCAGAAGGAAGGAAATGTTGCGTCTATGTTGACTTTAATAATGGTGGAGAATATATGCAATCAGATACAATTGCAAAAAGAATCGAGTCTTTATTAATCAAAAATAATATTCGGTGTTTTACACTTAGGACATCAGTGGCTACTTATGATCGAAAAGAATTATTGGACAAGAAAAAAGACGATTTTCAAGTATTAATTACGAATGCAAAATTAGTGGAAGTGGGATTAAATCTTACATACTTATCCAGCTTTATAAATTTCATGCCATCTTATCATTATGAAACTGTTGCTCAGAGTAATAGGCGTGGTTATAGAGCTAATAGTACATTAGAAAATAGGATTTATCATCTTTATTATGAAAATAGTTGTGAGAATGGAATTATTAAGAGATATCAACGCAAAATGGCAGAAGCACAAGCAATTGAAGGTAAATTTGACGCTTGTTTGGAAGATGATGATTCTATAAGAACTGCTAGTAAATTAGGGAAAAAGATCAATGAGGGAGTCGGCATAAAGTAAGAAATAAAAATATTGACATTTATAATCAAATAATGTATAATCTATACATAGGACAAAAGATAAAAACAAAAAGGAGGAAGCAGACCAAATGAAAAAGTTACTTATCACATCAATCATTCCAATCCTTATATTATCGGGCTGTGGTGCAAAATCTAATCAAATTCAAAAACCTCAAACACAACAATCTCAAGATGATGAAGAAATGGGTTGGTTTGAAGATGAAGTTTTGGATCTTGATGATTGGGGAGAAAGCAAACACAAAAAAGTCAAACCTAAGAGTGATACAAGCACTTCTAACTTGACAAAACAATCTGCTAATACTAAATCACCTACTGTTAAATCTAAGGCTGTTACAACTAAAAAGAAGAGTTAAAGGATGTGATAATAAGTTTTATCAAGAGTTCTAATCAAATAAATTATTAAAAATAAAATGAGAGAAGGAATACATAATGGAAAAATTTAATTTAGAAAAACATTGGGATAAATTTATCAAGGGACTCGTAACCGTAAACTGCAAAACAGAAGAATTAGCAAAGGAATTTCTGTCACATTGCCATAATGAAGGAATTAAATGGTCTGATGGAGATAGTTTAATATCTCAAAATGAATGGAATAACTACAAGTCAAAAACTTGTTATTGGGGAGATAGTGGAATATCTTACTCTGAAATTTATGATTATAATGTAAGAAATAATAATGTTGTAGAATTTGTAAGACTTACTCAACCAGAAACAAAAGAAAAAGTCATGAATCCTATAGAATTCTTTGAAAGCATTGTATCTTCACAATTATCATCTCAAATGAATCAAGAAACTATAAAAAATGCGGTATTCACACTAAATAATTATCCTCCAACAACCACATCTAAAGAAATTATCGAAGTAATTTATCACAATAAAGAAACAATCGTCCTAATTAAAGCAGATAGCAGATATTATAAAGGCGTTGTCAGTTGCCATTATCAAGATATATATAATAAAGAAGAAGGATTTAAAAGAGCATATGATAAAGCTAGGGAGAATCAGAAGGGAGGGAAATATTAATGAAAATAAAAATCATTAAAAACAAACCTTCTATTGATGGCTCAAGTGATAAATATATTGGTCAAATTTTCAATGCAAAATATGAAAAAGATGGAGATATTTCAATAACTGAAGGAAAGTTATGTGCAATGACAATATATAATGGGGAATATGAGATTGTTGAGGAGCGATGAATAATATGGATATCTTAAATCTACACGATCATGTCTATGACACTTACACTAATAAAGTAAAAGGCAATAAACTGCTTACATATGAAATGGTACAGCGAAAATTAACTCGTAATTATCATTTATCCAAAAAAGTAAAACTTGGTTCACAAGAATTATGTCTCTACGGATGCTTAACATTTCTAGTAGGAGAAAATTGTGTCTTATGGTTAAAGAATTATATTGGAACTGATACCTCTTGGTTTGTTAAGGATATGAAGAAATATGAGAAACTCAATGAACAATTAGGCATTGACAATAATGCAAAAGAATTAAAGTTTGACTAAATACTAAAATAATATATAATGAAAGAGAGGAATAAAACAATTGGGTAATATGAATAAAATCATGATGCTTAAAGCAAATAGTCCTGCGATACATAAATTAGGTGATATTGGTAGAAAATGTGACGATAAAATTAGGATTCATTCGGAAGATGATACACATTACATAGGAAGTTTCGAAGAAGGTTATGGATTTATTGATGTTAAATTTAATAAGTCAGATTGTAGGCCATTAACCCAAGCAGAGCGAGAAAAGCTAAATGGCTGTTGGTATGGTATTAATGGTAATCCTTTATATAGAATTTATGTAGACGAAGAAGGAAATATTGTTAATGGTAAGACTAAAACAATCAAAGGTATTATCAGAAAAGTTACTGATTTATTAGGCAAAGACAAACATAATGGTTTTATCAATTTATTAGTAGAGTTCGGTGAAGACATTCAGTTAGGTAGAAGTATAATATTAATGACTGGTGAAGGTGCTATTACTACATCAAGAGTAACTAAAGTAGATATTCATGAAAAGCAATATATAATTAATACAAATAATAGTATTTATTATATTGAGGTGGCTTAATGGCTGAAAAGATTATAGCATATTTCAAACAAGAAGCAGATAAGGAAGTAGCAAGAAAAGCGAAAGCAAAAGAGCAAGATATATCAGGATACATAATTGGTAGCGTTTATAAAGCACAAAAGAGACGAAAAAGATATATGGGGAGGTAGTGAGTATTATAGACAAATAAATTAACTCAATTAAAGGATGTGTAAAAATATGACATTGTACTGGGTTGTATGGTTTACAGGTGGAGCTATAGGGATATTAGGAGGAATATATTGCTTGTATTATACAATTAAATACCTATAGATTTAAGAATTTACAGGAAAGGAGGATAGTTTCTATGGGGAGGAAAATGACTAAGAAAAAATTAATAGATTTACTACAGAATGATAGTTCTCCTGATAATACGCCAGTAAATATAACTTTAGAATGTACTAATAATGATGAGTGTATTGTTGGTGAAGTCATAGGTGTAACATATGAAACAAAATATAAAGAAATAACTTTAAATGGCACTTATGCAGAAGAATATTAAAGGGAGGAAATAAACAAATGCTTACAAAACCAGAAGATGGATGGAGTAACCTACAAATTGAAGATTTCTCAGAAAGAGCAAGTTATATGACCGACATTCCAAACGAATGTTTAAATGTTTTCATTAATGCTCTGCAAAATAATACTCCTGCTGTAGTTTTCTTTGATGCGGAGGGTTGGGATTTCCATTTGGTTGCATCATATTATTGTAGTTATATTATTGTGGATAAAGATGATGCAAAATTATTTACGGTTAAAAAGAATATTTATGCACTTGCAAAAGAATTATATGATGATATTAACAATAATCTTGATGATTGGACTAATTGGTATTTAGATAAAAATGATACTAAGGAAGAAAGAAGTGAGTATAGGAAAGGACTAGAAACTAAATTAAGTCAATTAAATATGGAGATTAGTTGAGAAGGAGAGTGTTAATATGTTAATGTCTGTACAAGTGGTTTCAGGAATGACTCTTTTGGGTGTTATGGGTGCAGGATATTTTTTAATTAAATCCGTAGGTGAAAAGAAGAAATCAAAAAAGAAAATCATTATCCCACATTATAGCCTACCACAAGAAAGAATTAAAATATCTAAAGATGAAGTTAAAAGTAGTAGTGCATTTGTCAACACTTCAAATACAAACAGAAGTCCACAACCTTCAAGAAATACTACACCTACTCGTAAGAGCAACAACTATTTTGAAGACGACAGTCTATTAAATAATGCAATAGGAATTGGAATTATTAATAGTTCTGTATCTGATAGTCATAAACATTCGTATGATCATTCATATAATCACCATGACTCACATGATTCTGGTTCTTATAGTTCATATGACTCTGGTGGAAGTTATGACTCAGGTGGTTGTGATTGTGGAGGGTGTGATTGATGGCAAGATTTACAGATGAAGATATGAAAAAATATACTTTGATTAAGTCTGAAGATAAAAAAGGCTGTTTAATGTGTTATAACCATACAGAATATATTGATTATATTTGTGAAGGTAGAATGTGTAGTACTGAATGTTCAGAAGCATTTTATAAAATAATGGATCAATCGTCATGTGTTGATGAGCTGTAGTTTTAATGGAATACAAAATAAATAATATTAAAAGGAGAGAAATAAAATGGATACAAAATTAATATTAGACTTTCTTAGTAAATTAGGAGAACAGGTTAGTTCTACAGGGCAGGAAGTATTTAAAATTTATATACAACAATCTTATGTGGATGGAATATCATCATTAATTTGGGCATCAGTGTTATTTCTAATATTTATTGTGGGGTGTGGTATCATAGGTTTTTCTTTAATGTCTAAAGGTAAAAAATTAAATATGAAAGATTTTTATTCTAAAAATGATTTTGAGGAAGAAAAAATTGCCTATATGGGCATTGGAATTGCATTTATTACAATAGGATGTCTTCTTTTCTTAATAATTGGAATGTCGGAATTAACAGATGGGATTAAACATTTAATCAACCCTCAATATTATGCTTTGCAAGATTTAACCAATGCTGTTAAAAGTGCGATAAAGTAAATGGAAGTTTAAATCTATTTGATGGTATTAAAGAAAGGAAGAAAATATTAATGACAAATCAAGAACAAAAAACAATTGATAAATTATACCAATTAATGGCAGACATCCAAAAAGAGAATAATGAATTCAAAAAACAAGTAAATGATCTCACAATTAAAATGAATACAAAAGTAGAAAGTAAACATCTTCCTATTACTTTGGAACAAGATATTTTATTGGTAGCACAACAATCAATTCAAAAAGCAATCCAAGAATCTATGACTAAATACGACAGTCCTTTAATTAAACTTGTTTCGTCTGTAATTAATGAACATTCAACAGAGTTGAAGCAAATTATTTCAGATAGTTTTAATGAGGTAATTAAGAAGGAAGATTTCAAACAATCAATTATTGCAGGATTTTCACATAAAATTGCTAGGGCAATTATCAGTAATAATGATGGATTATTTGACAAAGTTGGCAATGAATTAAAACAAGATGCTGTATTTAAATCTAAAATGGCATTGGCTGTAGCAAATATTGTAAATGAGTGTTTAGAAGGAGGGAGTAAATAAATTGAGTTCATTCAGAAAAGAATTTAATACATATACTTTGGAAGAATTAAAAGATAATGAATCTGGTTTTGCTATTAAAGAATCATTTATTCCTGAAGATGAAGTTAAAAGTATGCTTGATTCAATAGAAAATGGTGTTAATATTATCAAAGAAGGATTAGAGAGTATTAAAGGATTGAGTGAAATTGATAATATTTATACCATAGTAAAATTGTTATCTGATAAATTATATTAATTCAGGGAAAGTTTTAATGGAAGGAGGTGATGATATATATGATTGTAATTTAACATACATAAAAAATATTTATCAGTATATTTTAAGAATAAAAATATAGCAAAAGAAAGAGGTAATAAAAATGTTTAATAAATTAATTGAAATGGTAATATCAAATCCTAAATTAGCAAAACCAATGGTAAGTGAATTAGTTGATCAATACAAACCACTATTATATGGAGTTGCTGAAGAGTTATTTAATATCTATAAAGATTATGCTAACAATACTGAATATTTTAGCACTACCGCAATTGCTAAAAAGAATCAATATGATGCTTATGTCAATGTAGGATTTTCAGATGAGCAATCTATGAGTTTAGTGTTGAATGATGCTAAGAAATTAGAAGATAGGTTGAATAAATTGGGTTCAGGTGTTATTATGAAAAACTATATCGTATTTTCAAACTAGGTCGAGCGCAAATGTTGGCAATGTTTAAAAATCACATATATCAATATATTTGTAACGATGATAAAGATTATATTGATGCTATTATTAAACAGTCAAAGGAAGATCCAGAAATGAAAGGATTCTTGGATATTTTGATTAAGAAAGAAGGATTGTAAAATGGATGTTAATTTATTTTCATTAATTGTAAAAAAATTAGGTGATTCAGATTTAGACGATTTTTCGTATACAAAAGACGGTAAAATTTATGGGTTCAAGGAGGTTGGAGATGATAGTTGGGACGATCAAGGAAAATATCAATACAAATATGAAGAAGGTCAACTAATGGAAATGGACGATAAATATGTAGAAGTTCAATTATTTCCGTTCGGAGTAACACGTTCCGTGTCAAGAAGTGGTTCATATTTTTCAGATTATTACTATGGGAAAGATGAATACGAAATGTTTGAAATTACATCAATTGAGATTCCAGAGGTTATTATTCCTGCTCATATGGAAGATAAATGGAATAAGCTTAAAATTGATTTAAATAATATTATTGATGAAGAGGAGGAAAATAAAAAGAGAATTGAGGCTGAAAGAATTAAATTAGAAGAAGATGCTAAAGCAGAAAAAGATAGATTGACTAAACTTTATCCTATGAACAATAATGATATAATTAAATTAGTAAATAAGAGTTTAAAAAAGAAAGGGTTGGAGAAATTTACGTTACAAGATATGCGAAAAGAGTATTTTGACATTGTAGTAAAAAAGAAACTTGAAAGTCAGGAATGGATTGATTATCATAGGGGTTTACAAGAATTACAAAAGGAAGGCGAATAATGAAAGAATTAATAATTCTAGACAGTGGCAAATATGAAGTTGTTTTAGACCAAACAGATGGTAAATTTAATTTCCATGCTTTACGATATGGTGAAAAATGGAGGGAATTAACAGGAGATAATTTAGTTCTTGTTATGTTTAATAAAATTCAGGATTTGGAAGATAAATTATTAGTATATGGAATTAAATAAATATAATTAATTACATAGAAAGGAGAGAATTAATAATGGATTTAAAGAAAGCCCTAGCAACAAAAGGTGGAGTCATACATATCGCATATCTAAAATCCAACATGAGTTTATGTTTACAATATGTTGGTGAAGATATACAAAATATTCAAGATAAGAACGTTACTTGTAAAAGATGTTTAAAGGCATATGCAAAAATAGAAGGGAATGGTGAATAAGTTAAATATAAAAATAAAAATATGTTGACATAAAGTTGTGAAAATGTTATACTTATTAAGTAGAGAAATTACATATTACATAGAAAAGAGGTGAAAAAATGAAGGATTTTGTAGTCGGAAGATCGGAGGGAATCGTTTATACAAATAATAATTTATTGTATAAGCAATTTACTAAGGATAATCAATTATTTAAACCTAAAAAGAAAGGTGAGATACATATGGATTTTATTAATAAAATGGTAGAAAAGATCAAAGACGCTAAAAATGATGCAGAAATTAAAGAAGTATTGAGTGAAGTATATTTTAACACACAATATGATTCTGCAATTAGAGCAGAATTTGATAATAATTTCTAATTATAAAATAAATCGAGGTGATAAAAATTAATTGAGTTTCAACAGACCTAAAAACGAAACAGAAACACATTTTCTATTAAAAGAAATATCTAAATACATATTATTCGGTTGGGGTTATAAGATGTTAGCTACAGAGGTAGGTGGCATGTGGAATTTAGATATTGGCAAAAAGAGAAAAGAAATCATTGATTGTGTTGGAATTAAAAAGGTTAGAATAGCACCAAGGAAATTTCATTATGATATGAAGGGTATAGAAGCAAAAGCAAGTCTGAGTGACTTTAAGAATGGATTTTGCTGTGCTCCTGCAATGAGTTACATAATTTGTCCTGTTAATGTTATTCCAATTGAATTAATACCAAAAGATATTGGATTGATTGAAGTGGATCTTGATAACTTTGAGTTAAAGAAGTATTCTCAGAAGATTTCTGATATGAAAGGTGTTGCATTAGTTCGAAGGGCAAAGAAGCGAATTGATTCTAGGTTTAAATCAGAAGAAGCATATAGAAAATGGTGTGAAAAGTGTTTAGAAAGAGTTGCTTATAGAAGTAGTAGTGAATTATTGTTTTGGAGGAATTATATAGAGTTTAGTAAATAGAATTATAAAAATAAATATATTGGAGGGATTAAATTAATGAATGATAGTTTAGAAATACTTGAAGAAATTAAAGAATACATAAATAAACATTATAAAGCATATTGTTGTGGTTACACAGAACTTAGATCAGAAGGAAACGGAAATGATGTATTTAGTGACGGTTGTAGCAATGGAGAGGCATGGGCATTATATTCTATCGGAAATATTATTGGAATGGAATTAGAAGAACCAGAAGAAAGTGATGATGAATATTAATCAGTTCAAAGTTTAGTTTTCTAGGACATAAAAATAAAAATATTAGGAGGAATCAAAATGAATTTAACAAGCGAGAATTTAATTAATTGTTTTGAAATGGCTAAGGCAAAAAGTATGAATTATGTGGCAGTTCTTATTGAGATGGAAGGTTTTGATAGGCCAGAGGTAATTATTAATCCACTTTTAAATTTTGATAAAAAATTCAAATATTATCTCGATGCCTATGATGAGAATTTAAATCATAAACACGCTCCAGGAATTAAGATTGTTGGTTTTACGTATAGTAATAATTTTGAAGATATTGAATTTGAATTAATGCTGTAAAGGAGGTAAACTGTGGAACTAAATATAAAAACCTTAGAACATGAAACTATAGTTTGGGCATGTGCATATAATGAAGATAATAATTATGATTATTCGCATTTAAAACAATTACCAATACGAGGAATGATTCTGGATAAATATAAGGCAGAAATTGATAAACCAAAATATAGTAGTTGGGTATTCGCTCCAATTAATAAAAAAGGTGAAATGATTAAAAGCAAGGTAGTGGATGTGTATTCTAGACACTATGCAAATACATATGAGGAATGTGTTGAAGTCTATAATGGATTAGTTCAAATGAGAATTGATAGATTGAATGAGATTATTACTGAGTGTGAAACGCATAAAATAAAACTTAATAAAGTAAGCAGTTATTTTAAGGAGGTGATAAATTGAGAAAAGTAAGATTCCTCAAAGACTTTAATTCATTTAAGAAAGATACGTATCGAGTTATTATGGAAGAAACTGCATTGCATTATCGCATTCAAGTTAATTTAGATGGTGATAAGTTGTATTGGATTCATAAGTCAGATTGTGAGGATATTTATCAAGTAGTAGAGAGGAGTTAGATATTAAAAGTGAAAAGAGAATTCATTGGTGTGGGTATGAAAGTAATACCTCATTCAAAAAGTTATGGTGGTTTAAAAAATAGTTCTATTTGGCAAAGTGCAAAAAATAAGAATCAACCGTATCTATTTGTTTCTAGAATTCAAAGTGATAAAATTATTCTAAACGATGACATTGATGATGAGTTTGGCGATTTCTTCCTACCAGAAGATTTTGAACCATACATAGAAGAAAGAGAGAGTGTTAAAATGAGCAATTATAATAAAGGTGATCTAGTTCGGGTGGTTGATGGTAGTTATTCTCTGACAATTGAGATTTTCGTCATTCCTATGGAGTAGAATTGACAGGTAGGGATTTTGAAATATTACATACAGAATTAAAACTACCATCAACAGATAAAGATCAATTCAATACCATGATTTTAAAAGCAAAAGATATTGGTCAGATCGTGTATACTCAAGAACGAATGGTTAAACCAGTCGAAAAAGTAGTGCCAGAAGTTGAAAATGTTATTCAAAATATTACAATTAATATTACAATTGATTCAAAAACAGATATTAATGATTTTGTGAAAGAATTGTCATCAAAAATGAAGAATTTAGGCAATTATTAGACCCTCAAGAAATTTTCATTTTATGGGGTTATGCTTAAAATGACCATAAACTCAAATTTTCAATAAAATCAGTAAAATAGTCCTGTAACTGTTGCTACATAAGGGTTTGTGGTCATTAAATAGGCGTAAATAATTATGTTATATATGCTATCCTTTAAAAGTGGAATTTTATTTGGTTTGGTTTTTATTAGAAGTAAGAAATAAAATATGTTGACATGGAGATTTGATTATGTTATAATTATTAAGTGGTTAAAAATAAATAATATTTTAGAGAAAGGATTGATTGGTTGAAAAACAAAGGTAACTGTTGGAAACCTGTTAAGAAAAATAAATCTCCACCTTCTTTCAATATATTTTTATAAGATCATGTGCATTAAATAATTAAATAATAAAATAAATTATTGAAAGAAGGAATACATAATATGGCAAAGAAAGAAGATAAAAAACCACTAAAAAAAGGGCAATCATCGTTTCAATTAATCGGAGAAGCTAAACTATCAGACTTTACATTTAAAATGGATGAGACTACTACAAAATCTGATTGGGTTTGGAATAAACTAAATCTTGGGGTGGATTGTGGTGGTGGCAATGTTGTCTATGCTGACTTAATGGGTGGATATGGTTCTGAAAGAGATAATATTCTCTATGTGCACGGTGTAAAAAAGAATGATAAAGATAAAGATGTTGACGATTATAAAAATCAGTTTACAATTGCTTGGGAAGATAGATTTGACGAAGAAATTCTTGAAACTATCGGCAATCAATGTTTTATTACAGTTGGACTAGAAAAGGATATTAAAGAAAAAACATTTGCAAAAACTTTCTTATCACCATATGATGCCATTGAATATATACAAGAACATCTGAAAAACGGAATGGTTGTTAATATTAAAGGTGACTACGTATACAAAACATATCAAGACTCAACTCAGGCGGTAAAAGAAATTACGAGTATATTTTTATCAAAGGTTGATGATCCATCAAAATACAAAGCAGTATTCACCCAAACCATTCTTCTTGATAAAGATAGTGTTGGTAAACTAGATAAAGAAAAAGCTATTTACCCTATCTATGCTAAGGTTGTAGATTATGTAAAAGAATATGATGGCAAGTTGGTAAAACAAAATATCGCATTTGATAAAATATTTGAACTTGAAGTGGATAAAGTTAAACCAGAAAATACTAAGAAATTCCTTGATAAAGTTTTAAAAGTAAAGAAAGATATCACAGAAGTTACTATTGAGGGAGATATTATTGAAGGTCAATCTTTAGTTAATATCACTGAGTCAGATATTCCTGCTGACATCATGGAACTTATTGATATGGGTGCTTATACTATGGAAGACGCTATTAATAAACTAGCCGTAGGTGGAAGTAAGGAAAAGAAAATGGTGATTCGTAGACCTGCAATCAAAATGGTTGGAGAAGATGACAATAAAAAACCTATAATTCTAAAAACAGAAGGTCAATATAAGGATGAGGACTTACTTTTTGACTTCATGATTAAAAAAGAAGAGTCAGAAGAAAGCGATGCAGAAAACAATGAAGAAGAGGAAAAAGACGAAGAAGATTTGTCTTGGATGGATGCATTAGATGAAGAAAACGGAGAAAATCAAGAGTAATAATCGAGAGTAATAAACAAAGGAGAGGGAGTTAAACCTCTCTCCTTACCAATGAAAATAAAATAGTTGAAAGAAGGTAAACTTTTTGGCAGAGAGAAAATTTGGTAAGAAGAACATTATTAAGGTAGATCCTTTAGCATATAACTTAGGTTTAATTGGACTAAGTGGTATTGGTAAAACCACACTCGCAAAAGAGGTGTGTGAGGAACTCGTAGGAGAAGATGGTTATATTATTGCCAACGTAGGTAGAGAGGATGGAATTGATGCAATCGCTGGTGCGATATATGAGGATATTCCAGATTGGGATACTTTTGAGGAATTTACAACAGATATCATAGAAAATAAGTTAACAGATTATAAGGATTTAAAGGTTATAGTATGGGATACCATTGATGAATTAATTCGCATTGCAGAACCAGAGGCTATTAGACTTTCTAATAAAGATCAATACGGAAAAAAAGACCCTAAGATTGTTAAGACAATTAATGGAGCTTGGGGTGGTTTTGGTAAAGGTGAAATATATACTATTGACATGATTATGGGGGTACTATGGGAGTTAAAAAGAGTTGGAGTGGCTATGTTTTTAGTTGGTCATACAAAAGAAAGAACAATGACAGATGCAGTATCAGGTACTGAGTACAATATTATTACAACGAATATGCAACTTAATTATTTTACTGCACTAAAAACAAAATTACATATTCTTGGTGTAGCAAGCATTGATAGAGAAATTGTTATGGAAAAGACTGGCAAGAAAGATTTAGCAGGGAAAGACAAAATTAAAGGTCATGTAAAAAATGAAAGTAGGAAAATTACTTTCAGAGATGACAATTTTAATGTAGATTCAAAATCAAGATTTTCTGAAATCATAGATTCAATTGAGTTTAATTCATCAGATTTTATCAAAGCTGTTGAGGATGCCATTAAAATTGAACACGATAAACAATCTGGAAATAAGTCAATTGAAGAAACAAAAGTAGAACAAGCAGTAGAAAAAGATAAGGTTGTAGAAAAAAATGTCTCTGAAAAGAAAGAAGAACTTGCAGGTTTAGAAGTAGAAAAACTTGTAGCAATGATTACTAGTTTTGTAAAAATAAACAAATCAAATTCTGAAATTTTAAAACCACTGCTCCTAAAAAGTAAAGAGTTAGGATATGTAAACCCTACAAAAGTTGATAATTTAGAACATGCAAATATATTATTTGATTTGATAGATGGTAAATAAATAATAAATGGGAGGGAATTAATTTTCCTCCCTAAACTTACAATTAGAGGTGAGAGAGTATGACTGTTAAACCTAGAAAAGACCAAGATTGGATTGATCTTTATGAGTATGTTAAAAAAGAAATTATGGAATATACTCCTGATATAAAATTACCAAAGTATATAATATTAAGATTAAAAGGTCTTGCGTCAGGGCAATTCCTAGCAAACAAGAAGCAAACTCCTATGTGTAGTTATGAATTTAAAACTATTTTATATACTTTTAAGTTATGTAGACCAAATATATTAGTCGGTTTTAGAACCAATAATACCAAGTTTACAGATGAAAAGCACAAATTCAATTATGCAATGGTTATTATCGAAGGAAATATTAATGATATGGTAATAAGATTAAGAAATGCTGAAAATGCAAAAACAAAAGCTGAGAATATAGATATGGAAAATATTTATCATGAGGGAGCAGAATATCAACCTAAGACTAAAAAACTAAGTTACACATTAGAAGATTTATGGTAAAAAGGTAGGTGACAACTATTACTCAAACTAACAAGACAAAAGATACAAAGTTAACTCCATTTGAAGAGGAATTATTAAAATCAAGTAAGAAAATAAGAGAATACAAAAAAGCATGTGAAGCAAACATAGTGAGTATCCTTTGGAAAAACCATGATCTGTATTATACATACGATAATTTAAAACTTGCAAATTTTACAGAAAATGTTTGGAAGGTTTATTGGCAGATAGGTTACGACATAGTAATCAAAGAAAAAAAGCAAGTGCTTGACGACATAACTGTAGGACTATATCTAGAAAAGCACTTGAAGTTAAAAGAACAATATGAAAAATATAAAGGTTATGAAACAATTGAAAATGCAAAAGCATATGTGAAGACCGAAAATATGGATGGATATATTAATGAACTTCATAAATGGAATGCTGTATTAGATTTATTAAAAAGAAAATTTCCTATTTTCGATAGAATTAGTGATTTTGTAGATATGACATCTGAACAAATATATGACGAGTTCGAAGCAGTATTGAATCATGTTTTTGTTAACGTTGAAGGTGATGATATTACCCATGATATTTCTGATGGTTTAGATGAATTAATCGAAGAACTAGATCAAGGAATGGCGGTAGGTTTACCTTTGCATAATACACCAACGCTAAATAAAGAAGTTGGCGGTAATCTTGAAGGAAATATTACTCTTGTCGGTGGACTTAGTGGTGTTGGTAAAACCGCACTTAGCAGGATTTTAATTCTTCCAAGTATATTAGAACATAAAGAAAAAATAGTCATAATGATAAACGAAGAAGGTAAAAAGAAATGGCAACGTGAATTTTTGGTTTGGGTAGCTAATAATATCTTCAAAGAAGATTTACAAAAATATATCGTCCGAGATGGTAGATATAAACCAGAAGTAAAAGCACTACTTAAGAAATGTTCTGAATGGGTTAAGCAATATAAAAACACAATTATACTAAAACCATTCACTCAATATACTACAGCGAAGGCTATTAAAACAATAAAAAAGTATGCTAGTATGGGTGTAAAATACTTCATGTTAGATACATATAAAGCAGATTCTAAGGCATCAAGCAGTGAGTCATTTTGGTTCAGTATGCAACAAAATATGGTTGAAATTAATGATGTGATTAAATCAGAAGCGAAGAATGTACATATTTGGATTACATTTCAATTAAGTAAAGGTAGTTCAAAACAAAGATACTATGATCAAGACAATATAGGTATGGCAAAGAATATTATTGACGTTGCATCAACTTGTTTGATGATTAGAAAGGTATTTGAAGATGAAATAGAGGGAGGTAAGCGCGAGTTAGATGTTTACAGGAAAGAAAAAAGACAAGGTAATACCGAATCACAAATTCCTGTAAAATTAAAGAAAGGTAAAAACTATCAGATTATATTTATTGTTAAGAATCGCGAAGGTAGTACAAATGATTATCAGATCGTTGTGGAGCACGACCTTTCAAGAAACACATACAAAGAGGTTGGTTATACAGTAGTTCCAGTAGATTTCTAAAAAGGGGATGGTGATATGACAGCAAATGAACTTATCCAGTACATTATTGATAATGACAAAATTTTAAATATACTTGAAGACTTAGGTTGTCATCATCTTAAGGAATACGGCAAGGAATATAGGTGTGGATTACCTACTCATTCAAGCAAGGATGCTATTTCGATTAAAAAAGAAACGCTTAAAACTAAAGTATTTCAATCTAATAGTAATATTATTAGAGGCAATATATTTACACTATGTCAAACTATCAAAAATTATTCGTTTTCAGAAGCTAATAGATATATACACAATCTATTTGGCCTTGAATATAAATTCAAATTCAATAAAAAGAACGATACTGATTTTAAAGACCCATTAGAAATTTTCAAGAAGGTAAAAAAGAAAAAGTATACAGATATAAATAATTTAGATGTAATAAACGAAGACTGTTTGAGCGAGTATATACCATACATCCATATAGAATGGGTTAGAGAAGATGGTATTATGCCTTGGACATCAAAAGTATTTAATATTGGATATAGTGTAAATAAAAAGAGAATAGTTATTCCTCATCGGTATTGGAGTGGAGAAAAAAATGATTATGTAGGTGTTATAGGTAGAACAGTAATTAAAGAATGGGAGATGTTAGATATACCAAAATATTTCCCATTAAAAAACTTCCCTAAGAGCATGAATATCTATGGACTACAAGAGAATTATCAAACCATACAAGAAACAGGATATTGTGTTCTGTACGAGGCAGAAAAGAGCGTTTTAAAGCGTCATAGTAGGAATGATGGTACTGGTGTTGCTGTGTGTTGTCATGATATCTCAGATGAACAGGTAAAGATCCTAATTGGGTTAAATGTTGATGTAGTTATTGCTTTTGATAAGGGAATTTCAATAGAACATATAAGAAGTGCCTGTGATCGTTTTTATGGTATTAGGACTGTATATTACATATATGATAAATATGGTTTGCTTGAGGATAAGATGAGTCCTGCGGATACAACTAATCGTTTTTACAACTATTTGTTTAAATACAAAACTCTTTATGACGAAACGGAACATAAAACACATATGAAATATTTAGAAAGTAGGTAATCAATTTAAGTGTATAATATTAATCTAGAATTAGAGAGCAGAATTGATAGAGAAAAATATATCGGAAAAATATTCGAATCAAAACATTATGGTGAATTTTCAGTTAAAGGCGTATACGGAAAAGACAGAACTGGCACGAAAACTTACGTATGTGAATTTGTAAAAACAAAATACCAATCAATAGTTACTGCTGGAAATATTAATAAAGGAAATGCAAAAGATTTATTATTGCCAAGTATTTATAATCATGGATATATAGGAAACTTTTATAATAATGTAAGGGAGTTGAAGTCCTATGTAACATGGGTAAATATGCTAAAAAGAGTATACAGTAAAGACGAGTTAGTTAAAAATCCTACTTATATTGATGCTTTTATAAATGAACGTTGGCATTGTTTTAAAAATTTTAATGAAGATTATAGCAAAATACTAGGCGTTGATAAAATTATTGAATATCCTAATATAAAATTTTGCTTAGACAAAGATATAATTACAGATACGAAAACTTATAGTTTAAATAATTGCTGTTTTATTCCAGAACAAATAAATAATATTTTTATTAATAAGCAAATTACAAATACTGCAGGGTATGAGGGTACTTATTATTTAGAAGATGATCTTGTGTATATTTCTGCTGTAAAATATAAAGGTAAGAAAATAAGTCTTGGTAGATTTTTAGATGTAAGAGAAGCATATGAAAAATATCATATCAAAAAGAAAGAGATACTTTTATTATATTTGAAAGATTTTTATTGGATAGACAGTAAAATTAAAAATGCTTGTTTAAACAAATTAGAAAGACAGTATACCCAAACAATAAATAATAATATAAAGGTGGTTATATAGTGGCTCGAAAAACAGGCGAAGAATTAGAAAAACTAAAAAAGAAATATAATGTTCACCAACTCTGGAGTTGGAGTAGATATAATTGTTATAAAAATTCAGTATACGAATTCTATCTTAAATACATAGCAAAAGTAAAAGAAGACAGAGATGATGGTATTTATGGGGTAAGTGGTAATGCGTGTCATGGAATTCTAGAGAAATTCTACTCTAAGGAAATCGAATATGAAGATATGCTACAAGAATATGAAAACGTATTATTTACATTCAATGCAGGAGAGTTAAAATATGATAGGACTAATGAAGAAAAAAATAATAATATTGCTAATAAGTATGAATCATGTCTAAGACATTTCTTCCAAAATCATAAAGTTATTAATAACAAAAAAGTAGAAATAGAAAAATTTATTATTGTAAAAGTTAATAATTTTATATTTCAAGGCTATATTGACTTTATCCACAAAGAAGACGGTTATTTTATTATCACGGATTGGAAAACTTCAAGCATATATACAGGTAAAAAAATAGACAAAGAAAAAGGACAGTTGGTTTTATATGCCGAAGCTTTAATACAGCTTGGAGTACCTTTAGAAAAGATAAAAATAAGATGGGATTTCCTAAAATATGTAATTGTAGAAGTGCAACAGGCGAATGAAAAAATAGTTGAGAGGAATATTGCGAGGAACGAGATTGGGTCTAGTTTAAAATCAAACGCTAAGATGTGGCTCAAAAAAGCGAAATGTTACTCAGACGAAGAAATTGAATCATATTTAGAGTTATTAGTTATGACAAATGATATAAATAGTTTGCCAGAAGACATAAAAATAAAATACAAACTCAGTGACTGTTATGTTTATATACCATTCTCACAAGAAGAAATTAAGAAACTCAAGGCAGATATTGTAGATGCTATTGTAGATATTGGCAAAAAAGAATGTGAATATATGAAAACTAAAGATGAAAATGTATGGTGGGAAGAAGTAACTGATTCTGAATCATACTTCTTTGCAAATCTGAGTGGATATAGTGCAAACTTGCATAAACCATATGCTGTTTATTTAGAAAAGAGAAAATATTTTAGTTCGGCAGATAATAAAAAGGATGAAGACGATTTAAGTTGGATGGATAACCTATGAGATTAGGAGGATTATAATTTGATAGAGAATTATGTAAGATACCACGTTCATGACGATACAAGCAATTGCAATGGTTATTCTGATTCTTGTACTAGTTATAAAGAGTATATCAAACTTGCTAAAAAAGAAAAATGTAAAGCATTAGCGTTTTCTAACCACGGAGGAATGTACGATTGGATAAAAAAGAAACAGGATTGTGATAAAGCAGGAATTAAATACATACATGGTATTGAATCATATATGTGTACTAAATATGAATCAGACGAAAGAGGATATCATATAGGGTTATATGCCAAGAATTATAATGGAGTATTAGAATTAAATACTTTAAATTCTAAATCTACCTCTAAGGGAAAACTTGAGAACAAAACAGATAGGCATATGTATTATAATCCTAGAATATCGTTTGAAGACTTAATGAATACAAGC
>Ga0209416_1000496_pt1 | contig 40639 bp, 54 predicted proteins | sample RifGroF1_FD_184001 | JGI IMG/M metagenome (GOLD analysis project Ga0209416, IMG submission 184001) | Groundwater microbial communities from Rifle, Colorado, USA - Groundwater F1 (SPAdes) (version 2) | ecosystem: Environmental > Aquatic > Deep subsurface > Groundwater | place: Rifle, Colorado...
CGGACCCCGCCTTGAAGCTGCCGATGGCTTGGCCGGCTCCATCCCGGCGACTTATCTCACTGGGGAAGGGTCGACCGTTGACACTGATGTTTTTTCCCTTGGAGACGTAACCCCCGAAGCTACGGATTACCCTGAGGACTTTAACGTTTTTCCGGCAACTGGAACCCTTGCCGCTGAAGCCACTCTTCAACTTTATGCGATTATCGCGGATCTGGCCGAAGGCACCGGGGTTATTACTCTGTCAGATATCGCGGCTGAAACGGAAGTTGCTTGGACTTCAAGCGACGAAACCAAGGTAACGGTCGATACAAACGGCCTTGTTACCGCTGTTGCCACTGGAACCGCAACAATTACGGCAACCTATACATACGCAACCGAAGCCACGACTACGGCAACTTGTGCAATTACCGTAAGCTAAGGGGTTTGAAATGGCGCTTGTAATTGAGGATGGAACAATCGTTTCAGGGGCAAACAGTTATGTCGCAACTATTGAGGCTCGCTCTTACGCAGCGTCTCGGTCGCTCTCTCTCCCGGCTGACGACGCGGCGCTTGAAGCTCTGCTTTTAAATGCGATTGACTACCTCGAAAGCAAGCGCCAGCTTTACCAAGGCTCCAAAGTTTCGGAAACTCAGGCATTGCAATGGCCTCGGACCGATGTTTTTGTCGACGGCATTTACATCGCTGCAACCGTCATTCCGGATTTGCTTAAATCGGCGCAAATCAGACTTGCAACAATTGCATATTCTGGTGTTGACCTCATGCCCACAAGAAGCGGGCCGATTGTCAAAAAAGAAAAAGTCGGGCCAATTGAAACGGAATACTCTGAAACAGTTGGTACTACCATTGAGCCGTCAATGACTGTTATCGATTACCTTTTGGCACCGTTGCTTAAAAGCAAAATGAGCCAATTTTTTCTTAAAACGGTCCGGGTATGAGCGAGCCGAGTCACGTCAGAGCGGCAGCAACAGCAAGCCGATTGATAGCCAAGCATGGCCGATCAATGCAACTCAGAAGCATTGTTACAAGTGGCCCTGTTTACAATCCAACTGTAACAACGTCGGATAAAGCAATTGTCGGTTGCATGTTGCTTTACAGTGCAATTGAGCAAGCGAGCAGTTTAATTGCCGTTGGCGACAAAAAAGTATTGGTCGATTGTACCGAAGAAATTACAACGCAACACAAATTGGTTGACGGGTCAATTGTTTACGAAATTAAAAACGTAAACGAAATTAAACCTGGTGACGTTTCGATCATGTACGAATTGCAGGTAAGCCGATGACTTTTGCACAGCAAATGGAAGCGTTTGCAAAAAAGACAAACAACAAAATTGAAGATGTTGTCGGGGCTGTTTGTTTTCAATTGTCTGAGTCAATTGTTTTGCGTACTCCGGTCGACACAGGTAGAGCGCGGGCCAATTGGATTCCAAGTTTAAATAATGTTTCACGTGAAACATCGGATGAAACCGACAAGACGGATGACGCAAGCCCCACATTAAACAAAGTAAAACCGTTTGCCGAAAAATCAGCAGGTAAGATTTTTTATTTGATTAACAATTTGCCTTACATCAAAGTTCTTGAATATGGTAAATACGGAACAGGACCGGGGGCGACGATTAAAACAACCCGTGACGGTTACTCTATTCAAGCGCCGTATGGCATGGTTCGGATTTCGACAATAAGATTTAGGCAAGCTCTCAAAAAGGCAATTAAATGAGCTTTTCAAACATTTTAATCCAAGTTTTTGCTCGACTCGAAGCAGCAACAACTTTGCCGGATATTCTCTATCCCAACATCGAAGCACCGGAACAAACGGCAACCCATTTGCGGGTTGATATTCTTCCTGCGGGTGTTGATCCTGTGGGCATTTCCGAAGGCAATCAAGAATTGGGAACTATTCAAATTTCCGTATATTGTACACAAGGAACCGGGGCAATTGTTCCGGCATTGATTGCGGCAGCGGTGCTGGCGCTTTTTCCTCGAAACCTTGTTTTATCCGGTGTACGGATAGACAAGCCTGGAACTGTTAACCCTGGGTTTTTGGACGGCGCTTGGTATGTTTTACCGGTGTCCATCCCTTACCAATCTATTTCATAAGGAGTATTAAAAAATGCCCGCTTCCACCGTACCTTTTACCAGTGCAGATTCTTTGCTCTCGATCAGCGCTGCGACCCCGGCGACGTTCGACGCTGCCGGTTACGCCGCTCTCACGTTTACCGAAATCGGATTTCTCGATAATATCGGCGAATTTGGGGCCGAAAGGGCGCTTGTAACTTTTAATCCTATTGATGACATCAACACCCTTAAATATAAAGGGTCCAGAAATAACGGGTCGATGTCTCTGACCGGCGCTTATGTTCCAGGTGATGCAGGGCAAATCCTGTTAATCGCTGCCGAAGCCGCCGATGGCGATTATTCATTTTGCGAAGAGCTGCAAGATGGGACCAAAGTTTATTTTCAGGGCAAGGTCATGAGTTACAAAACCTCCGTTGGTAGTGTCGACGACATGACCGGAATTAGTTCAACTGTTGAGATTTCCGGTGCAATCGTTATCGTTTACCCGACTTAATCTTTTCCTCCATGCTATAAGCCGGGCCTTTGAATGGTCAAGGGTCCGGCAATTTTTGAAAACTTTTACGAGGATAAAAAATTATGGATCTTGCAAATCTCAATACCAAAGAACTTGGCGAAAAGGGTGCGGAACTTCATCTTTTACACCCGGCAACCGAAGAACCCCTTTTTCACAATGAAAAGCCGGTAACGATTCGCCTAGCCGGTTCGGATTCGAATCTGTTTCGCAAGGCAAATGCAGCAATTGTTCGCCGGGTGCAGGGCAAAAAAGGCAAGCAAACCTCGGAAGAATTTGAAGCGGCTGTAACCGAACAACTTGCGGCGGTAACGCTTGGTTTTTCAAATCTGGTTTTTAACGGTGAACCTGCTGTTTTTTCGAAAGAAAAGGCGATTGAAATTTACGAGGAATACCGATGGATTCGTGAACAGGTCGCCGAGTTCGTCGCCAATCGTGCAAATTTTTTGCCGAATGCCTAGCAGAACTGACCATTTATGTTAGGCATTTGGCATGGTTGCACGCTGTTCCAAAGCAGGATGAAAAAAGTAAAATAAAGCTTCCGCAGAAAAGCAGAATGGAAACCCTCAAGGATCGAGCGCCAGATTGCCCACAATTGGAACTGCCGGAGCTTGAGGGTTTTTCTTTTTTAATAGATTATTTGTTTGAAGTCGGGCCGGGCATAACAAATGGCATGGGCTATTGTGGGCTATCGTTTCAAGAGATTGAAAGCTGGCTACGAACAACAGCGTTGACTCTCACAGCCTGGGAAGTACTCGCATTGAAAAGGCTTTCATCGGCGTACGTTTCAGAGTACAATCGGGCCGACGATCCGAAGCGAAGACCACCATATGTTCCCGAGGGAGCAACTGAGAAAAAGCCAGACAACAGTCAAGAAAGATTAGCATTTTACAAATCGTTACAGGAAACAACAAAAAAGCGGGGTGGTGGTAATGGATCTGGCAATGTTGGGAATCGGAGTGGACAGCCGAAAAGTAAAATCGGCTGAAAAAGATCTTGACAACCTCGCAAGACAAGCCAAAAAAACTGAAGGGTCCGTCGACCGACTCGAAAAACAATCTACTTCTTCAACCAGCAAAATGGCCGCTGGTTTCTCAAACGCAGCTAAAGCAGTCACCTTATTAGGTGGTGTCTTGGCCGCTGCCGGTTTATCGACGCCCTTTCGCCGAATCCTCGAAAACACAATCAAACAGGAAAAGGCCGTTGCACAGTTAAACGCGGCTTTAAAATCTACTGAATTTGCTGCCGGGTTGACTTCAAAAGAATTACAAATCTTGGCAGGAGACTTGCAAAAAGTTACGACTTTTGGTGACGAAGCAACTATAGAAATGGAAGCCCTGCTTTTAACTTTCAAAAACATCAAAGGCGACAACTTCAAACGAGCGACGACCGATATTCTTGACATGTCAGTCGCCATGGAACAGGATTTAAAATCATCTGCGATCATGGTCGGCAAGGCTTTGAACGATCCAATCGCCGGAATTAACGCCCTGAGTAGGGTTGGCGTTACACTGAACGACTCGCAAAAAAAATTAATCAAGACACTCGCCGAAACGGGGCGAGTTGCGGAAGCTCAAGGGTTAATCTTGGCGGAGCTTGAAAGCGAATTTGGCGGGTCTGCGAAAGCAGCACGCGACACGTTAGGCGGCGCTCTGGATGGTCTATCAAATGCGTTTAACGATTTGCTGGAAGGGCGCGGAAATCTTACCGGAACGATTGCAGCTTTTGAAAAACTGACGGCTATTTTATCGGATGAAAAAACGGTCGTTGCTGCTGACAAGTTGATGACAAGCCTTTTATCTGGTTTTGGCGAGACTGCCAATGCATTGGTCAAGATTCTGGATGTTTGGGAGCAACTTGTCGCAAGTGGATGGCTTGGTAGTATGAGGTCATCGGGAGGGGCATTACGAATCGAAGACACCCCTTACGCAAACTTACTGGACATGTCTGGTAAAAAGATAAAAATGCCGGCAGGCGTGCAAGCTAGCGCAAATATTAGCAGGAAAGACGCAACAACAGATAGGGAAACATTGGCAGCGACAGCAATCGAAATAAATAAAATAGTTGAAGCCCTCAAATTTGAAAACTCGCAAATCGGTAAAAATTCTGTCGAACAACGAATCAACACAGAATTGCGTGCCGCCGGTGTTTCGGCAACGAGCGCCGAAGGCCAGGCCATTGCTTCTCTCGTGACGCAAATCGAGGCCAAGAGCGCAGCAATTAAAGCCGCCGCCGATGAAGACACCCGGATTCGTAAAGCTGCTTCCGACGCACAACAGGCTTTTGATAAAGCTGCCGAAGACGAAACGACTCGCCGTTTTAATCTTTACAAAGATCAATTACGAGAAAAAACCGACGCCCTTGCTGAACTAAATGAAATGCTTAGCAAAACGTCTATTGAATCTACCGGAGCAACTTCTTTTGGAGATTCGTTGACCGACGGAATAAGTCAAACAATCACAGCAATGAACAAACTCAATTCAACGTATGAAAAAGAGCGTGAATTGATCGAAGAAAATGCAGCTATTAAAGCTTCGATTCTTGAACAGACATTGGCCGGCTCGAAAGAACAAGAAGCGATGTTAAGCAAATTGAGTAAAAAAGAAAATAAAGAAAACGAAATATTGTTTAAAAATCAAATATCCGGTTATCGGGAAATGTTTAGCACGGCTAAGGAACTTTACGGCGAACAATCGAAAGAGCGCAAAAAACTGCATCAGATTGAACAGGCTTTTGCGGCAATCGAAATTGCATTAAATCTTAAAAAAGCTTTGTCTGCGGCTGTAACCGCAATTGCAACTCAGGGTAGCGGCGACCCCTACACAGCGTTCGCCCGCGTCGCTGCCATGATTGGCCTCATGGGATCAGTGCTGGCAATGGCAGGTGGTAGCCTGGGCGGTAGCAGTTCGTCGTCTGGCGGGGCTTCGGCGGCAACTGCCGGCACTGTTTTGGGAGATCCTTCGGCCCAAAGCGAATCTGTAAGTAAAGGGTATGAACTGCTGAAAGACATCCACGCGGAAGAATACACAGAGCTTCGCGGAATTCACAATGAAATGAAAGATTTGAATGACAACATCACAGGTCTCGTTTCTAATATTGTCAGAAATTTCGGGAGCTTTGACGAATCAGCAATGGGGGTTTCGACCGGAAGTCAAACATCAAAATTGGCGGACACACTGGTTGAATCCTATGCAAAATCACTGACTATTTACAACACTGATTTCATGAAAAAAATTGATCCTTTGACGTCATTCGTCAACGATTTAACAACCAAAGCCCTAGGGTGGGTCGCAAATGGTATTTTCGGCGGGTCGTCAAAAACCACAATGGCCAGCAGCGGCCTATCAATTGGGAGTGCCAATATTGGCAAGATCCTGGCCGGCATGGATGCTGACATTAAAGCGTATGCGGTTCTTCGGACCAAAATAGACGGAGGTTGGTTTAAAAGCGACAAAACAAAATACTCGACTATTTATTCAAAAGTAGACGCCTCCATTACTGGGCTTTTTACGTCACTGTTTGAAAATATTGGCAATTCCGCACTCGAAATCAGTAAGGGCCTCGGGGTTGATTTTTCCAAAAAAATTAAAGCGTATACTATTTCAATCGGTGATTTGTATCTGACCGGCAAAACGGGCGATGAAATTGCCGAGATTATCGGGACTAAAATCTCCGAAGCGTCTGACAAAATGATTGAAGACATTTTCGGCGAACTTGTTTTGCAATATCAACAAATCAACGAAGGGGTTTTCGAAACAGCAATTAGACTAATTGCTGAAAAGGCTGTAATTGTCGACGCTCTCGATAAAAGCGCTCTTAAAATCACTGGCGATATTATTGCAATTACTCAATCAATCTCAACTCTAGCGGGTGGTATCGAAGAGTTTCAGGATATTTTTAATACGTATTACGATAAATTTTATACTGACGCTGAAAAACAAGCCAATTTGCAAAAATCGCTAACTACTATTTTTAAAGATATGAACATGATCCTGCCCACAACTAGGGAAGGATATCGCGCAATTATCGAATCTCTAAATCTCAATAATGAAGCCGACAGGGAACGGTATGTAAATCTGCTGAATTTGTCGGAAGCTGCTGACAGCTACTACAGCGCGATTGATGAAGGATTTGAAACGCTAGTTTCAAACATGAAAAGTTATGTCAGCGAATTAACAAATTTAAGCGGCTCCGTTAAAAGTGCACTCGCTACACTTTTCGGTACCAGTGCAACGACCAATACAAGAGGTTCAGCAAAAAATCTGATTTCTGACGCAATAACCACAATGCGGGGCGGCGGACAGATTAATAATGTTTCGGATTTGCAAAATGCATTAACTACTGTCGCCAATATTTCAAAAGGCGATTATGCTTCATTTACCGATTATCAGCGTGAGTTTTTTAAATCAGTAAATTTGATAACTTCTCTTGGAAAAGTGACCGACAATCAACTGAGCATTGAAGAACGGATGCTTGCCGCGATTGAAGACCAGACCGGGACCGAGGAAACACAACACACGGAGGCTATGGCCAGGCTTGACGCAATCCGGGCCGCTGTGCTGGGCGAGACTGCAACGGTTCCGGGATTTGCTTCGGGCGGTCGTCACGCGGGCGGGTGGCGAGTGGTCGGCGAGAACGGGCCGGAACTTGAGTATACCGGGCCAAGTCAAATTGTGGGCAACAGTGCAAGTGCATCTTTGCTGGACAATCGGGAGCTGGTCGAAGAGGTCCGCAAATTGCGCCAGGATCTTGCATCAAGTCAGTTTGCAATTGCTAAAAATGGCAAAGACGTGGTAAAAATAATCGACCGTTGGGACGTTAACGGATTGCCCGAAACCCGTGCTATATAACGCACTAGCTCAGGGGCCGGGCGTAGCCAGTCCGCTTGCACCGATTGGTTATGGCTCATTACCTACGGAGAAGACGATGATTAAAAAATGGACGGTGACGGACATCCTCACAGGGACAGAAGAATTTTATGACACCGAAGACGATGCCCTGGCCGCAGCAGACGCAATACTAGCAGACTATCGAAGTGACTGCCGGGGAGTGGCCCGGAGAGGTCGAACACCTGCGCGTGTACCGGCTGGCGCATTCGGCACAGATCAGCCGCCGCGAAAAGGATGACGACGGGCGGGAGTGTGTGGATTACGATATTCTGCCAGTTGAGCCATAACCAAGGAGTTTAAAAAATGAAGCGTTTTATAATTTCACTTTTGCTTTTATTTGTATTCGTTACACCATCATTTGCGGTCTACACATCAACGTTAACCGGTGCACAAATTGATGGCGCTCTAATCAGCTCGTCAATGCCTGTTGGCTTGTCAGATTTACAAGCAATTGCAGCAGATACATACCCAGACGGCTATGTTTTTACAACTAAATATCGCACTACCGACGGCGACGGTGGCGGTGGATCTTTCCGTTGGCTTTCTGGCGATCAATCGGCAAATGCTGGTGTTTTGGTCGATACATCACAGGGGGTGTTTGTTTTGCCTTTAACCCCCGGAGATGGATCTACGGGATGCTGGGTGCGTGTTAACTATAGCGCCGCTAATGTGCGCTATTTTGGAGCAAAGGGCGACGGAACAACCAACGATCAGCCGGCTTTTCAAGGAGCTGCTAATATTGCAAAACTTTTTGGCATCCCGATTTATGTTCCCGCGTCGGCGTCTTTTTATCTTCTCGAAGGCGTTGGCGTTGACCAAGTTGCCTTGGTTGACTGCACCCATGACATTTTGATTTTTGGCGATGGGCTTGCAAGTAAAATAAAACGGGGGGCAGCAACATCAACGGTTGATTTTATCAGCCTATTCGACATCAGAAATCATGCCTCGGCTGTTATTAATGTAGAAATTCGAGATCTTTACATTGACGATAATGCCACAAACAATCCGTTAAGCGGGACTGATGTTAACGAATTCCAGCACAATCATGTTTTCGCTGTTCAGCCGCAAAGCGTGGGTGGCATTAATGTGGTTTCCTTCTCCAACATTTATTGCACCGATCCCATGGCAGATGTGTGCAACGTGTCCGGGAACGCCACGCTAAGCGCCAATAAGATCATTGCCGATCAAATTGTATCGGAAAACAGGACCAGAACTAGAAGCGATGTGACGGTTACATGTAGTTACGACACGCTGATTATATCAAACTGCGACTGTAGTGCAATTGAAGTAGAAACAAACTCGGCAGCAGAGGCAAATTTGGGGCAGACGTTTGTCTCAAACTGCGTAACAGATATGCTCGACTTGAGTTACTTATCGTATGCCAGGCCGCTTTTCCTCGACAATGTTTTAGTCAAAAAGACTCTGGTTATTGAAGGGTTTAACGTCCAAGCTCAGAACAGCACGTTTCAGCTTAGCGGATCGTATCGGCTAAACAGCAACTTGATTGCAGGTGTCGAGGTAGATTTCAGAAACTGCCGGTTTAAGGCCAACAGTGATTTTGTTGGGGCCAATGGATTAACATATGTTTCTGGTTCGACCACAACGCCGAAGCGTATTTCCTTTGATGGATGCGAGTTTGATCCCAACGGGGTGGCACCATACCTGTTTTATGACATCAATGCTTATTTGACTGGCAAGCGAGTATATTTTACAAACAACACGTTTAAGGACGGAGCAACGGCACAAGATATGCTTTTCCGTTCAGGGTGGTTCTCTTTTGTGCAAAATTCGTTCGAACGTACGTCTGGCTTGTGTATGGCACAATCCACCGTTGCTGATTTTGCTGAAAACTATCTTGAGTTTATTGGTAACTCAGTACAAAAAACCGGGGTGGAACTGTGGCAACCGGCCATTGGTGGAGATTACACTGTTAATATTATCATGCGGAATAATTGGGCCTATGACGGGCTTGGGGCACTCATCGCCTTCACGCGCTATGATAAAATCATGGCACCACGCGGGGCTGGGTTGGTCCTCAATTTTAAACAGGTGGACACAGGCGAATCCGACGGAATACCGACAGCGGGAAAATATGTTAAGGGTCATTGGGTCCGCTATATAGCACCAGTTGCTGGTGGTTATTCTGGGGCCGTTTGCACCGTTTCAGGCAACCCGGGAACCTGGAAAGAATGCGGGGCGGTGGCCCCCTAAAATGAAACTTATCCGGCCAATATTTATTGATGACGATTCCCTGGTTGCCTCGGACGTCCCGGAAAACGATTACGCTGCGTATGCTGTCGGAACAACGTATGCAACCGGTGATAAAGTTCTTGTTCTCGCGACTCACAAAATTTACGAGTCGCTGACCGACGGAAACATCGGCAATGATCCGACGACAGACACGGCAAATTGGCTGGACATTGGCTATGACAACCGCTGGAGGATGTTCGACGGGTCGGTGTCGACTGCCACAACTCAAGCAGCATCGATGGAAGTCAATCTGCAAGTTCCTTTTTATGTTGATTCCATCGCGCTTTTAAATGTATACGGCGAGAAAATAACGGTAAAAGTTGCTTTGCTTGATGTTACCGAACCATTTTATACAGCAACGGAAGGGCAATTTAAAACGGCGGATGATGAAGATTTTTATGTGCAAACCCCTCCTATTTATTTTAATGTAATACCGATTGATTTGATCCAGTCCATAAACAGCTATGAAATAGACACACAAAAAAGAGATTTTGTTTTAACAGGTTTAACAGATTTGTATGACCCCGGTGAATCTAATCTAGCAATTTTGATAACAATTGAAAATTCTCAGGTTGATGGAGATGTGTCTTGCGGCATGTGTGTTTTGGGAATTGCTCAAGATCTTGGTTTAATGGGATGGGCACCACGAATCGGGATTATTGATTACAGCAAAAAAACCGTTGACGACTTCGGAAACCCAACAATACTTGAGCGCAATTACAGCAAACGACTTTCGGCTGAATTGTGGATTGATAACTTGTCTATCGATAGAATTGTTCGTTTGCTGGCTCAATATAGGGCAACCCCGGTGGTCTGGTTCGGAACCGACGCTTTTGATTCCACGATCATTTATGGGTGGTATCGAGATTTTGAAGCGATCATTGAATCGCCCGCCGGTTCAAGATGCTCATTAGAAATTGAAGGGATGATTTAAAAGAAAGTGATTTGCTCAGGCTTTTTTGCGCGATGATAAAAATCTATATCATGTAACATTTCAATAGTTTCATTAATGTACCATTGATAATTAATATCATTTGGAAAAGCAAGGGGCAAATCCATACAGGGTTTTGCCCCTTCACTTTTAGCAACTTTGTTTCCGCTGGCAATGTAATTAATCGTTTTGTTTTTTGTCTCGGTTGAATAGTACCAGCGCACAGCTTTGCCGAGATAAACGCCGTCTTGCTCACCCCCTCCTTTTACTGTTCGCACAGTCAAAAAGCGAGTCAAATCTTTGCAGTTTAAAATTGTTTCTTCAATAGGGATGCTGCCCACAATAAGGGCTTCAATTGCATCGACACAGATTAATGAAGTTGGGTTTTTCTGCAATCCTGGTGCTGAATAAGCGCCCTTTGCTTTGCACTTGCCGTCTTCCTTGACAGCAATATAATTGTTTACGTCACGTGAGTAAACGGCTTTGTATCGGGTTTCTTCTGTTTCAAAGTCGGTCAATCGTTCCCAATGTTTTACAACATTATTCAAATCATTGTAACGATCAACCTGGCATTTAATAATAATTCCGTCGGTATTTCCAGACACAACGGGGATACCAATCAATTCGATCATTTCAATTAGCATTAAAAGTGAAAGCTGACCACTAATTGTAACTTGAATCATTAAATCGGGAGCGTACAAACTTGAGTATTTAGAGCCTAATTTGCCAAATGATCCATTAATTGTAATTTTAAGTGAATCAGCTACTACTTTGTTTTTTTCCTTTTTAGCTTTTAACCTTCGTTCAACGATTGAACGATAAACTTTTAAAAAGGCTTTCCCCATATGTGAAGGGTAAAGACCTTGATTCAGTATTATATTCGGGTAATAGCTCGCGACGTCCCTATCAATTAATAAAGTATTTTCGTCTGCAATATGATGCACGTTTTCTTCATTTGAATGCAGTCCGCCTATTCCCATGCGGTAATAAGTGCTGCTTATTTTAACTTTTTTTAGTTCTGTAAACTCTTCGGGTTCTTCAATTGAGCCGTTTTCTTTTACCACAAAATCGGCATTCGCAACAATAGAAAGCATGTTGTTTAATTGTTCGGACTGATATTTAATATATTTAGGAACTTTGTATTTATAAATTGTTCCCGGCGCGATTCTTGGCCGCTTTGAATATCTGCCATTGACCTTGGCAACCTCTTCGCTTATAACGCATTCAGCAATTTGAGCGTCTGATTTCGAGCGCAAGTCTTGCCCATACTCCACCGACATTTGGGCACGAAGCTCCAATTGTGGGCAAAGCTCTTTGCAAAGCAGGGCGGTCAAGTCAAGGTCATTAAGGCAATAAAACCGTGTTTCGTTCATTTGGCTTGCCGTCAGGGCCGTGCTTGGATCATAAGGCAGGTCTTGCATGCGTTCGCAGTGCAAGCGACCCCCGTAGACCTTCAAGGAGGCTTTGAGCGGGGCAACTTCGATCAAGTCGATGTGGTTGAGCGGCAGAATTTTAAACTTATATTTTTCTTCAAGCTCCTGGCGACGAAGGTTATACAAAATCAAATCGTCGGTTGCATCTTTTAAAGTTCGGCAACTTGCGCCGGACAAAGCCAAAAAAATAACAGGAATGTCATAATTGATTGAATTAAATCCAACAAGGCAAAAGTTGAATAAGACAAACCAAAGTAATTCAAAATCTAAATCTTTGCTTTCCGTTCGCTCAAAATAAATAACTTTGTTAGTCTCAATACATTTAAACGCAATCAAAAAATAATTAGGAAAGCACTCAACGTCAAAAACTAAAACTTTGCCCTTGCTGGCTTGCAATTCTGCAACCGTAAAAAGAGCAAAGTCTTTTTTGACTCGCGGGGGTGTGGTAAGGGGTTTGTTTTTTGGTTTGAACATTTCACCCCCTCACCTGCATAATAGCACCCCTAGTTCGTTCACCGAAAAAAAACATCATATTCTTATGCGTTTTATAATCGGCAAACAAACAACAGTTTTCAATTAGTCTTAATTGTTTTATAGCAAAAGCAGCGCCTAAAGTCAAGCCGGAAAGTTCAAAATTAGCGCCTTCATTTTCTTTTTTAGAAGTTCTGAGTTGATCTTGAAAAAAATAAACATATTCACCAAAATCTTTTAATGTGTCAACAGCTTTAAAAAAGTCTTTTGGTAATTCTTCGGCGTTTGTCTTTTGATTTAAAATGCGATTGCAGTCTGGAAATTTTTCTTGATATAATTGAGTTTTAATCCAAGCTCCGTTTTCGAAATGAAAAGTGATTGAATTATCGGAAAAGCCTAATTGTTTTAGTTTTTGGCTGGATTTTACAACGGCTTTGATTGCTGAAACAGGTATGACCAAATTTGGAGGCAAGTCGACCCCGTGCCAATACTCGATAACAACGGCACCGTTGGTCCCGGTGACTGAGCCCGGGCCAAGCAGAATTGCAGAATTATGAACGAGAGATGAGTCTTCAGAAGGCAAATGAGCAATGAGGGCCAGCCCTTGTATCAGTTCGTCGGTGATCATCGCCTGTGGGGTGTCTGGCGAGGTTTCCGGCAGGTCTTCGGCGGTGCAGGGGATGACCACTTGCAGTTTTCCGGACTTAACGGCAAGGCGGTTGCCTTCGAGTTGCGTCATGCTGATATTTTGCCCACAATTGGCCAAGGCTTTTTGCAACGTGGCTGTGTGTGGGCAGCAACTCAGTTCTTCGGCGATTGGATGACCGATAGTGGTTTGCCCATCTGTGGCCGTCAAAAAATTATCACCAAACCGACAATGAGTCTGAAAAACATTACCTTTATCCCTTTGCACTGGATAAATAAATTTAATAGCGTCAAGCAAACCTTTTGATATTTTGGGTTGTTTGGCCATTATCGTTTTCCCCTTTTGGCTTCGCGAAGCAAAGCGCTACATTTTTTACAGCACGTTTTACTGTTAGGCTTTTGCGGCTTGAAGGGTTTTGAACACCATTCACAAATTTTCATAGCATCCTCAAAAATTAAACCCCGGTTAAAACTGGTGACTGTTCTCAGTCAACGAGATTTAACCCCAACGCCTTTGTAAGTTGTTAAAGTTCTATTTTAACCGGGGTTTAATATCTAAAACGGAATTTCATCGTCAATACTAAAATGTTTTTCGCAACTGTAGCAAATAATCCTTGCTGGCGGTTTTGCGTTAAACTCTTTGCAGGTTTCATTTTGTTCATCAAATTTAATACAGTTTAAACAGTTTCTTGTTTTACTGTCAAGCGTTTTTTCGAATTCTTTTGTTAATTCTCGGATGAACTGGTAATTTAACATTTGAGGCTCCTTTCAAAATTCACAACTTAAAATTTCAGGAAAACGACGATTAACCCATACTCGAATTCTTTTTGGTGGTGTTAGCTGCGAGACTTTCAGCAACGCTTCATCGGTAGTGGCTGGCGGTTCTTCATCATGGCGCTGCTTCCACCATTCTCTTGCGCGTTTGCCGGCAAAACCAGAGTGCTCCAAACACACCCATTCGTTAAACATTCGAAGACCTGAATAATAGCAAACTTTGATCGACGGTGGGGATCCGATTTTATGATGCCGTTGATAGATAACTTTCTGAATGTCAAAATATTCAATAACCGGTGCGTCTGAACGTAAAATCTCATGTTCGCCTGCTGTCGGTTTAAGCTTGGTTTGGAAGGTAAATTCGTGACCGCAAGAACAGCAAAAACGGGCAGAAGCATGGTTGTAAACTCCACAATTTTCACAAATTCTTACCGGTGCTTCGCCTACTTTCTGGCCTTTTTTTCGAGGCAACACCGGGTCATTAATCGGGCCGAGTCTGGGAACGTTCCCAGCGTAGTCTAAAACTAAGCAATTGGCTTTTTCTTCACAGGGTCGGGTTCCGCGCCCCAACATTTGGACATGCAATCCAGGTGAAACAGTTGGCCTAAATGATCCGATTAAATCAATCGGCGGATGATCGAAGCCGGTAGTTAAACAATTGTTATTTACAATACAGCGCAATTTTCCGCTTTTAAATGCCGCAATCCTGGCGTCCCGTTCAGATCCGCTCATTTTGGAATGGACGGCAGCGGCGTCAATTCCCATGCTTGTTAAAATTTGGGCAGCATGTTCACTGCTTTTAATACCGGATGCAAAAATTAACCAGCTTCGCCGGTCGTATCCGTATTGGACCAGTTCTTTTAATCCTTCAAACAAAACTTTATCAGTTTCATCGTCTAATTTTCCTTTGGCAAAATCACCGTTAACAATATTGATTTCCGAAGTGTCAATTTTGGTATTTGTTGGCCTTGGAATCAGCGGAGCAAGAAAACCGTCCGTAATGAGCCGATTAAACGCTTCAACACCTGTGAGGTCAAAACAAATGTCGGTAAAAAGCCCTTCGTCGGTGATTAAACCCTGACCAAGCCGGAACGGAGTTGCTGAAAGGCCGATGACTTTAATGTGGGGATTAATTATTTTAAATCTTGTAATAACGTTTTGATATGTCGTGTCATCTTTTGGGCTTACAAGGTGTGCTTCATCGATTATAATTAAATCACGGTGGCCGAACGCCTCAACGCAATTTTTAACCGATGCCATGCCACCAAAAATAATTGGCCGAATAATGTCTTTTTGATTTAACCCCGCAGAATAAATTCCAGTAGGAGCAGTGGGCCAAATACTTTTTAATTTGTTGTGATTTTGTTCTATCAATTCTTTAACATGAGTCAAAACCATAAAACGTTGTCGAGGCCACATATTCAAAACACGCTGAATAAATCCGGCAATAATAACTGATTTGCCCGTGCCTGTGGGCAAAGCCGTCACTGGATTGCCTTGGTTGCCTTCTTCAAAATAATCAAAAATGCTTTGAATGGCGTTTTCTTGGTAGGGTCTGAGAATCATTTATTTGAATTCCATTTATGCAAACTGGTTTGTATTCTATCTTTATTTGTATGTCGTCTTTTTAAAAATTGCTCAAACGATAAACTCTTAAAAGCAAAAACCTGATTACACCATGCAGCAATGTCAATATAAAATTCCCTATTCTCAGATTTCCAGCACGAAATATCGCGCATAATATAGGGAAGTAATTTGCGTTCTTTTAAAAATTCAATACGTTTTATTGTTTCATTTAATTTCATGTCGGGTTTAACATAAACAAAAAATTTAAATTGCCAATCTTTACGCCAAGTCAAAAGAGATAATTGTTTTTCTATAATTGTTTGTTGATCCAAATTGTCGAATGCAAAAATATATTCTTTCCAATAATTAAGTTTTGACAATAAGATCGAGTTTTCTTCTGTTACAAGTCTGATGTCTAGTCCTTGATTAAATTGATGTTTAACATTTAGTTCGATAAGTTCTTGCAATATATCGCAGTGATTAGGAAGTGCTAGAAAATTGTTGTCTAAAAATTTAACTGTTTTGTGTTTCGAAATTTGCTTTACTGTCGAAACCTGCCTGACAAACCCTTCCATCAAATGTACTTTACAAAATGAGCATTTACGAATACAGCCCCGCGATATAAACCCATAACTGGTTTTTGTTTCATTGTAAATACTATAGTCTGGTTCGCTATTTTCTATTTCTTCGGGTAGTTTTGTCGTAAGGTCAAATCCACTTCCGCCAAACTGTATATTTTCACCCTTTACATAATTCGCGGAACCTTCAAAAATAACGCTACAAAATATTAAATCATAACAACTGGTGTTTATATTGTGTACAATTTTTTTTCTATCGGGGTAATACGGAATAAATAATCGAGTCAAATCAACAATACACCCCCAAAAATTAGATTTATAAAAAGCGGAAATCTTCATTAATGCTAAATTGGGTATGGTTGAGTCGGCGTCTATCAATAAGATTTTCATATTAGCAAATAGCATCCCATTCGTCGCAACCGATTCTAATAAACTCCTTCGGAATTACACCATAGACTGCGCATTCCCATTCAGCATTTTTAACAGGTTTTGCATTTACGCAAGACCTGCAATTTTTCATCAGCTTTTCGTCATGGTGGCAAACATCGAACATATCACAGCTTTTACATTGCCAAAATGTTGAATTTTTGCTTAACTTTTCCGGCGGTTCTGTTGCTTTAATTATTTTTTTCGCTTTTTCTTCAAGCTGTTTTCCAAGTTCCCAATTTAATTTTATCAATTCAACATGCAAATCATCGTCATTTTTATTTATACACATATAAAGCGCATATTGCAAATTATATTTATAACCATAAAAAGACATTTGACAAAAATGTTGTTCACGTTCAATTTCAACCCCATTTTGCAACAATTTATTAAATTTTGATCCTGTGCCACTTGTTTTAAATTCTAACAAAACTTTTTCATTAATCCCCGGCAAAGTTCCGATACCGTCAAGTGATCCGCCGGCATGCCCACAACAAGACGTGACTCGATGCTGTTTTCCATCTTCGCCCGTTTCTGAAACTTCAACGCCAATCCCCCGTAACCATTCACAAAATCGGGCTTCTTCCAGGTGGCCCCGCTGAAATAAGCGTTGCTGCCGTCCGGTGTGTTTTTTGTGGGCAACCCAGCGGAATTGATACCACAAATACCGGCTACAATTATGACCGATTTGCGAAGCTCCCAGATGATTTCTAAAACCATCGTCATAAATTTCAGCACAATATTTATCAATCTTTTCGAGTATGGAAAAGGCCATTTCGCGGCGGTCGGTTGAGTTGGTTAGGTTCATTTTTCCCTCAAATTAAAAACCCCAGCTAAAGGGACACACAATATAGTCGGCACGATTGCCAAAAAATTGAACTTTAGCTGGGGTTAACTTAAAAACTATTTATTCTGACTCCACGGAGGTTCTACACTTGTTGGTGCTGCGTTCGGTTGCTGACTCCAAGCGGACGGACCTGCTGACGGTTGCGGCACTGGTTGAGGCTGAACCGGTGGGGGCGCGGCGTGCGTAACTTGCGGCGCTGCCGGTTGACCAGCTTTTCCCGGCTGATTCCCGGCAGCGTCGAGAACGCCCTTGACTTCGGTGTAGCCGTTCGGGTTGTCACCTTTTTGAAGGGTGACAATAACACGGAATGGAATGTTGTGAAGCTGTGCTGAATCTTGAACGTTGAAAACCCCTGTTACGTGACACAGGGCCGAAAGCTGTTTTTGAGCGATATTGGCAGCAGTTTCGTTCGTGTTATAAAGATTGAGGCGGTACGGACCAGATTCGCCTTTCAAGGGGCCGTCGATGATTTCCAAATCGAGTTTGAGCATCCCCCCATCATTAGCTTTGGTCGGCACGATTTCAGATCCGGTAATGACAACCAAATGGCCTGTCTTTTCTGACACTGGCAATTGCCCGCCGCCAGTTCCGGCGGGTTCGACCTCATGAGCGTTAAAGGGGACAAGTAATTTAGCCATTTTTATTTCTCCTTTTGTTGTTTGTTGTTTAGTCACCGTCACCGGAGCTGGAGCCATAGTCCTCACCGTAGCTGTAGCCGTAGCCGCAGCCCTCACCAGAGCCGGAGCCGTAGCCGGAGCCGTAGCCGAAGCCGAAGCCGCAGCCGGAGCCGGAGCCGGAGCCGTCACCGTCGCCTGAGCCGGAGCCCTCACCGTAGCTGTAGCCGTAGCCGCAGCCCTCACCAGAGCCGGAGCCGGAGCCATAGCCATAACCGGAGCCGTTACCGTCACCTGAGCCATAACCGGAGCCGTCACCGTCGCCTGAGCCATAACCGGAGCCGTCACCGTCGCCTGAGCCATAACCGGAGCCGTCACCGTCGCCTGAGCCATAACCGGAGCCGTTCACTTTTTCCATTCTTTCACTCCACTAATAGATTTTGCGGCATTTTCGGTAATAGGAATAATTTCGATTACCTCAGTTAAAATAACCTCGGCTACCGGAGCGGGAAATTTACAATTTTCCGGTTTGCTTGTTCCGTCAGTCGCAAGTTGAGAAAGACTCGCTGCCCCGTCCCAATACCAAATGCGGCGAGCGTTGGAAAGTCTCGCTTCTTTCCCGTTTCTTTCCTCAATTGTTCCAGCGAAAACGCCGGCAGAATTGGTTCTAATCATACAATAACGACCGATCATTTTTAATCTCCTTTTGTTGTTTGTTTGTTGTTTAGTCGCCGAAGCCGTCGCCTGAGCCGGAGCCTGAGCTTGAGCCATAGCCGTAGCCGCAACCCTCACTGGAGCCGGAGCCGGAGCCGTAGCCGAAACCGGAGCCATAGCCGGAGCCTGAGCCATAGCCTGAGCCGTCACCATAGCTGGAGCCAGAGCCGTAGCCGTCGCCGTAGCCAAAGCCGCCACCGTCGCCGTAGCCAAAGCCGCCACCTGAGCCATAACCGGAGCCGCCACCGTCGCCGTCGCCGTCGCCGTCGCCGTCGCCGTAGCCGAAAAGTGCTTGTTCAAGATCTCTCATCGTAAAAACTCCTTTTGTTAGCCTTTCGGCTTTGGTTAAGTTAAATCAACTTTAAGACAGTTAAAAATAAAAGTCAACAATAAAAATCAAGTAAACGCTTTTTTAAACAATTCTGTTAAATTCGGCGGTTCAAGATCATTTAAGTTTCCGCTCCTATCCCTCGCCATAATATCAAATGTAGGTTTGCACCTAATTGCTGTTTGCTCTCCGTAACCAGGGATAACAACCTTGGCAACATGCAGGATCGCATCAAACAAATGAGGCGCTTTAATTGGAACTTCTTTACCTGGGAAAAATGGGCGCTTTTGCATTATGCCCGAATCATTATAAATCTCTTGTTTGCAAATTACATAAATGTGTTTTTCTGGCATAAAATAAAGTTTGTTGAGTATATCTAAAACTTTTTCATTGGCTTCACCGTATGCTTTTAAGCCGTGTTTGTTATTTTTTTCAGCATCTTTAATATATATTTCGGCCATTTGAGACGCTGAATCAAGAACTAAAGAATCAAAATTTTTGCTTTCTTTTGATCCAAAAAACCAAGCGAAAAATTCATCGATGGATTTGGAATCAAAAGCAGGCCAAGCACATTTTCCAAGTGGGCTGTTTCTCATGGACAGCATGCCGGGTTCGGTGATGCACATGACCGGATTTGGTGCCGTTCCACTGATAGGTGTCTTTCCCCCTCCAGGTGGACCGTAAGCCAGTGCCTTGACGCCGAGGCGCATTGCAAGGGCCGAAGGTTGTTTAAGATCGTTGATATTCAAAATATCCCTCCTGAATATTTGCTACCTATAATTGTTGTAGCAATTTAGAAATCCGGCGAAAAATCCAGCTCGAAGAAGTTTAATTTCGTGTTCTGACAACCTCAATTTATATAATGTTTTCTCGAATTCCTTTTCGATTATTTCGCGATTTCGTTCAACCACTTCGGCTAAATCGTTCATTTTAAAAACCTCACTAAAATTTAAACAATCTTTGGTTCGATAAGTTCTAGCGACGGCGACGCCGGTGTAACCGTCAAGATCAAGTCAATCAACGCTTTGTACGGTTCGGGTAGTTTTTTGTATTCTGAAATTACAAGCTCAGGCTTGAATTTTACCAAGCATTCAGCAAAAATTTTTCCAGCTTCATCGAGTTCGGCCATTTGTTCAAGACAGCCGGACACATCATCAGCAGAAAGGGTGTAAGTCTGCTTAAAAACAGCCTTAATTTTGTACCCGTTTCCAAGATCATGATTTTCTGTACCCTCATTCTTGTGGGCAGGAAATAACGATTCGATGACTAGTTTCCGCAATTGGGATTCGGCAACTTTTGCGATTGCCAATTCTTCTTTAGCTGTTTTCCAGGCTAAAATTAATTTATCTCTGGCGTCCATTATTTCCTCCGATTAGTGTGATTTTGACCACATGAGACAGCCACCGATACAATGTGATCCACCCGCATACAAATGGAGTGCGTTTCGGTGTAAATCATCACAAAGCCTTTTGGTATTTTTTGCCCACTCATAACCCCTCCTTATAAAGTCCATCTTGAACAAAGGTTAAGATCGCTTCTTCAGCTTTTTTGTCGCGGTCAATATAAAACCTGTACAACAGTTCTTCCGCTTTCAGTGCTCGGTTATAATTCATTTCTGCTTCGGCTTTAAAAGAGGCAACTCGCCGGTCAGCGTCAATGAATTTACCAAGCGGCTTCCACTCCGCAGGCATTTTCGAAAACGGGTTCCATGCATGAGGTTTCCATTGCAATGCATCACCGCATCGTGAGCACATCACACATGGGTCAATCACTACATTCCCATCGCTATCAACAACGGCAATCTGATACACCCATTTGTAATTGTTGGCTTTTGTACGTATTACAACCTCATCTCCTTTATATTTGGACAGTGGGAAACGAGCGTCATCTATGCTTATCCATCCGTTTTGCTCAGACACAAAATCTCCTAAAAAACCGGCTAACCAGTCGTTGCACTCGGACTGGCCAAACTGCGGCCAGCCGGTGAACTCAAGCGATATGCGGCGGCTTGAGGGGTGCTTAGCATTGTAATTTACATTGTTACCTCTAATAAAAATCAAGTTGTGAGTCGTTGATATGTTCGGCAAAATACGAAGCGTCCTCAATTGTTTTAAACTCTTCGCTTAAAACTTTTCGTTCTTCCGTCAAATTCCGTTTGTTTGCGTCAATTGTTTTAAAATTATTAGGGTAACGCTTCCGAAGTTTTGCGATGTTTATTTTCTGGATTGCTTCAAAATTTGTTCCGCAAGCCTTCGCTAAAAGTGCTTGATACCAAAACAAATCCCCGCTTTCCTCAACCGCATTTACCTTATCAAAACATAGTTGGTCGTCGACTACTTTCAACAGTGCTTCGAGCAGCTCCCCTGACTCCGTGGCAATGCCCAAAATAGCATGTATGACCTCAACACCTTGTTGCTGATTGTGAAACAATTTGGGGAGCGAGGAGCATTTTAAATGCTCCTGTTTGCTCGCAATGTGCATTGCCGGGGGGAGATCCTGACCGTAGAAAAGCGTTTTTTTGATACGATCCAACCGTGACAGTTCGTGAACGCAACTTGCAACAGATTCAATGAAAATACCAGCAGCAACTTTATCGCCGTGAAATTCATTAGAATTTGTCACAGATGCTTCTTGTTCGTAATTAAAAGTATTTGACATTGTATCCTCCCTGTGGGCAATTCGAATGTAAGCAACCATAAACCCAAAACAAAAATGTGTCAAGTAAAAATTTACTGTTGCATATGCTTTTTTTCTAGTATAATCTCAAACATAAAAACCACTAAAGGAGAATTTTAATGAGAACGGAGTTAAGGGATAAGACTTTGGAATTATTGCAGAATAGGAATGTTACTTTGACTCTTTTGGACATTTCAGTCGCTACGAAAATATCATTGCATTGGATTCATAAATTTTCAACAAATAAAATAGCAGACCCTTCAGTCAACAGGATTCAAACGCTATATGAATATTTGAGCAAAAAAGAACTTAAATTTTAATTTAATTTTAAGGAAGGCGCTGCAATGTCCTTTGAAAAAATACCGCTGGAAATGCGTCAATATCGGCAGTGGATTTGCTGGCGGCTTGAAGAAACAGACACAGGTAAACCGACTAAGCTCCCTTATTGCCCACAAACAGGTCAACTTGCATCCGTCTCAAATCCTCTAACGTGGGCCAGTTATGATGAGGCCGTTGCCGCTTCGGTTAATTATTCGGGCATTGGGTTTGTGCTGACCGAAGAAGACCCTTACACTTTCATCGACCTGGATGAGCCCCATGATGTAGACGATGAAACCCGAACAACAATTTACGATAGACAATTAAAAGTTTTTAATGAGTTTGACAGTTATGCCGAAACGTCACCTTCCGGAAAAGGATTGCACATTATTGTTAAAGGTTCGGTTCCGGCAGGTCGGAAACGTTCGGCTATTGAAATTTATTCAAGCGGTCGATACATGACCATGACCGGGCGGGTTTACCGCGAAAGTCCAATCAATAATTATAATGATTTGTTGCAACAATTATATAAGCAAATGGGTGGGGGTGTTATTAATTATTGTGTAACAAATTGCGAACAAACGAAAGAAGATGACGAAGTAATACAAAAAGCTTTTAACGCAGCAAATGGCGAAAAATTTCACGATCTTTTAACCGGGAATTGGGCCGACCATTACCCGTCACAATCCGAAGCTGATTTTGCTTTGATAAATATCATTGCTTTTTACACACAAAACACGCAACAAATCGCCCGAATATTTAGAAATTCAGGATTAGGAAAGCGAAAAAAGGCGCTCAGGGATGATTATCTAAATTATATGGTAAATCGGTCCTTTGACCGCATGTTGCCGCCAATTGACCTAGAAGGGCTAAAAAATCAGATGGAAGAGGCTCTTTGCTCAAAAAATAGGCTTTCAAATTTGCCCTGTGAGCCGTTAAAAGAACAAGCCCCCGCCCTTACCCTGCCTGAAACAAGCCCATATTCACTGCCCCCCGGCCTGGTGGGGGAAATTGCTCAATTTATTTATGAGGCATCCCCTCGGCCTGTGCTCGAAATAGCTTTGGCCGGCGCAATAGGTCTTATGGCGGGTGTTTGCGGGAGATCCTACAACATAAGCGGAACGGGGCTAAATCAATATGTTTTACTTATTGGAGATACTGGCGTTGGAAAAGAGGCTTTATCTTTAGGTGCTGACAAATTAATAAAACCAATTTTGGCAACGGTTCCTTCCGCTGAAGAATTTATCGGCCCGGGAGAAATTGCAAGTCCACAAGCTTTGATTAAATATCTAGGATATGGTTCATCCTCTTTTGTCTCGCAAATTGATGAATTCGGAATGAAGCTACAAGAGATGACTTCCATAAATGCATCCCCTAATCAAGAAGGATTAAAAAGAGCTTTCCACTTTCTTTTTAGTAAATCGGGTGAGGGGCAGTCATTAAAAGGTTCAATTTACAGCGAGAAAGAAAAAAATACTAAACCTGTAATGGCTCCGGCCTTTTCAGTTTTGGGAGAATCAACGCCGGAAGAATTCTATAAATGTTTAAACGAACGAATGATAACATCGGGTCTTTTACCTCGTTTTTTCATCATCGAATATAAAGGCAAGCGTGGCTATTTAAATAAGGGCCATGAAAAAATTAAACCAGATTTTCAATTGATCGAACGTTTTGGCGGATTGTGCGCACATTCATTAACTCTAAATAATTCGAACAAAGCCGTACATGTTGAAATGACACCTGAGGCAACTTTTGAATTAAATAGATTTGACCAAGAAACAACGGATATCATAAATGAAAATAAACAAGATATTAGAAAAAGAATTTGGAATAGAGCACACATTAAAGTTTTAAAGTTGGCTGCGTTGGTTGCGGTGGGAATTAATCCGTTCAGCCCACAAGTGGACATGAATTGTGTTAATTGGGCCAAGCGTTTAATTATGGCCGATATTAAAAATCTTATTTCAAAATTTGAAAGCGGCGAAGTGGGCGATGACACGGAAGAAACAAAACAAATTGATGAAGTTAAACGAGTTATTAAAGAATATATTAAAAAAGATTGGTCCGAAATTGAAAATTATAAAGCGTCTCAACCTAAATTACATCACGACAAAGTGATAACGTTGACATATATTCAACGTCGTTTAATGAGCACAGCTTGCTTTAGAAAAGATAAATTAGGTGCTACAAGAGCAATTCACAAAGTTGTCGAAACTCTTAAAGATCAAGGTATATTAATTGAAATTGGAAAAAGTCAAATTTTAAAAGAATACAACTTTAATGGAAAGTGTTTTAGTGCTTCTGTTTCAATGGTTTTATAGTTTTTATAGTTTTTATAAGATTATATAATACAAAAATATAAAATAACAAGATGACAATATAGTGGCAATTAATTGAACTTAAATTGGATAAGTTGCTGTTTTTACTAACTTATGTTAAATAAAGTGAATATAGCAAAAAATATTCAAAAACTGACATCCAAAAATGGGTGCTCTCTCATTAAGACTAAATTTTACCTTACCTTTATATTTATTTTATTTATTATAAGTTAGTAAAAATAAGTAGTTAGCTATTAAAAGGTTGATAAAAGGCTGATATATTGTTAATTTATCATTTTTATGTTGCTTTTCCTTAAAATTCTGATATGTTCATACAAAACAAATACAAACCTTGAAAGGGAAGTCGATGATCGAGAAAATTAAAAAATTACGAGAGACTAGGGATGCTCTCCTAGCTATTGTGGGTAACTGCCCCGAGGCCGACGCTTTGGGTGACAGGATCGACAGAATGACCGAAGCCATATCAACGCAAGGGTGTAACTCTCCTGTGGCTTATGACGCCTCCCCAAAGGCATTGCACAAAGCCTATTTTAATTTAACTCAGGAAGTTTTTAAAAAACTGGAAATTGGAAAATGTTTTCTTTGGAAGTTTGAAGATGTAAAAGAAACTTATTTGAGAAACAGGGCTTCTATTGTGGGCAAACAGATAGGCCGGAAGTTTCGAGTTATTAAACACAAAAATAACCAAATTTTTGAGATTGCGAGAATAAAATGAATGACGAAATCAAAAAAATAAAAGAGCACATAATTAAAGAAAAACAAATGTTGTTAAGTATTGCAAAAGATGAATCTTTTAATTTTATTAAAACAGGAAAGATAAAACATAAAAATAATGCAAAAGAGAATATAAATATGATTTATGCTTTAGATGGAGTTTTAAAATTAATTGAAAACAGAGGATATAGCATTTCTCAAATAAATGAATTTGAGAGGGAAAAATGAGAAACTTAGATTAGATTGTTATACAGGCTTTTCACCACGAATAAGGAGATTGATGATGATTCAGAAATTTGTTGACCGCTACATGGGTCGAAAAGAGAAACTTCGGGCGTTGTTTGCTGAGAAGCACCCGGAAGAGTACAAAAGTATCGTGCAAGCGGTCGTTAAGGTGTTGCATGATGAAGACGAGTATGAAAGCCCCGATCCGGAGCGCGTTGTTGAAATCGACCACGGCGATTACCAGGGGACGCTCGTTTATGTTATCGGTGCATCCGGATGCCAGCCAAGTGAGTATTGGGCCGTTATGGTTGGCTACGGATCGTGCAGCGGGTGCGATACGCTGCAAGCGATTCACAAATATTCTGATGAGCCGCCAACCGAAGATCAAATTAACGATTACATGGCGCTGGCGTTGCACATCGTGCAGGGGATAAAGCACATAGGCGACGAGCCTGTGTAATGATCGTTGCAATTAATTAAAAAACTTAGCAAGCGGATTGCAAATAAAATAATTGGTCGTTATATTGTTTCTAAACTTCGGTGGAGGTAAAAAATGTTTAATGTTTGGGTCGGCACAATGTTGTTTAATATTTGGGTTGCTCTCGTTGTTATTATTTATAAACTTTAAGGAGTTTTAAAAAATGAACGAAAACCAAATTAAAGAAAGGCTTTATGAATACAGGCAAGAAAATAAAAAGTTGAAAATTGCTTTGCGAGACTTAGTTGAGTTTTGCGAAATGCCAGCGATGGAGCAATTCAATAAAATTAAATATTACATTAACGCGAAAGGGCTAATTAAATGAACCCTGCCGATCTAGCAAAATCCGGGTCCGAATACGGTGAGCAATGCGCGTTGTTTGCTATGTGCGCTCTTCATCTAAAGCAATACCCTGAATTGCGTTGGTTTCACGCGATCGAGAATGAAGAGAAGTCGGGGAGCGCAATCAGGGGGGCCAGAAGCCGCGCTGCTGGCAAAAAGAAGGGTGTGGCTGACACTTTCCTGCCCGTCAAGCGCGTCGGCTTTGATGGCTTGTATATTGAGCTTAAAACAACGACTGGGAAAGCAAGCAAGGAACAAATTGAATTTGGGGAATTTGTTCAACAGCAAGGGTTTTGTTTCTGTATTTGCTATGGTTGGGAAAGAGCATGGGAAACTATTGTTTGGTATTTAAATTTGACTTGACATTTTATTTTTAACATTTATAATTTTATTAAGTGGCTGACCACTGCGGAAAGGGAACCGCCGAGATGAACGAGAACACGAACGGCCCCGACAGTCCGAGTTGATTTACTGGTTATCACAATAGAGGTTGCAAATGAGAAAAACGGTACATGCAAAATACAGTGGCCGCTGTGCATATTGCGGCCAGGAAATCACACTGAAAGAGATGCACGTTGACCATCTGAAACCAATCTGGCGCGGAAACCCTACCGTAAACCCCGGTATCCGGGGAACGGACACGATTGACAACATGATGCCAGCGTGCAGGCCGTGTAATTTGTGGAAATCGGTGCACCCGCTGGAGCAATTCCGTGCCGAAATGACGGCACAGGTAGATCGGCTGAGGCTGAGAAGTGCCAATTACCGTATGGCCGAGCGGTACGGGCTGGTAGAGGCGACAGGGAAGCCGGTTGTTTTTTGGTTTGAGCGATAACGAAAAAGGGTCTCTGGCGGGGGATTTTGGTTGATAAGAGAGCACAGGGTCGACCGTCCAGTGACCCGATTGTTAACCATGAAGGAGAAACATTATGGATTTATTGGTTTCTGCCATCAGGCAGTACCGCCACAACAACAGCGATGAGTTTGTTTTTGGTTATGACAAGGCCGAAACTGAAAGGGTCATGGAGCACACCCTATACTTGCTTGAAAATTTGGTCTTATGGGGGGAGAGCGTACAAAAGCGGGCAGGGGTGCGAATGAACGACGCTTGCACTGGAGCGCTGGTTGATGCTCGGGAATTTCTCGACACCATGACGCCGAAGGCTGGCTAACGTATCTAAATTGAGCGGCTGCGCTCGGAAAGTTTAGGATTGACGCAATGGAATGTTTGACAAGTAAATACAGCTCGGCTGTGTGCAGCAAAGGCACAAGAGGATGCCAACAGCTTCACTGTGACCCCAAACAGTCTCAACAGTCCGCCTCGAATGCCGGGTTAGATGTGCCCTGCGGATGGAGGCGCGGCGAACCTCTTGTTGTTAGTAAGCGCGATGTTCATTATAAGAGCGTGTGGTTTGTTGAGCAGAAGCCCAGTTTTAATTTCAGGGAGGGGGCAGAAAAATTTAAGCCGGGTCATATTGGCGCGTGCTGGTTTTATTCGTTTGAAAAATTTGCCGAGTTTATACAGTGGTGGCACAGGGCCATCTAACGCCATGATAACCGGCGACGGACAGCCGCTTGAGCTTTTGCCATACCAGTATATTTTGTCCGCTTGATTTTATTGCTGAATATTTGTTGAGCGTTCTAACATGCGGATAGACGGAATTTACAGATATAGAAATTTCATATAATTTGTTCACTAAAATACTTAAAGGAGATTTTAAAATGACCGATGATATTTTCAATTTTCTGCAAATGGGTTTGAAAGATTTTGACGCCGGGTTTAATATGATTCCGAGAAACGATGACGAAAGAGCAATTTATAACGTAATTCAATCTCTTTCAAAAATGAAAAACGTTTCCAGGCATACTGTTGGGAATTATGTTACCCTGCTTCGGGCCGAACGATGCTTAAGCGCGACCGACGGAAAGCCGGAAGATCATTGTGGGCAACCTGGTTGTCCTTTTATGGAGGTTTTGTCATGACTCAACAAGAAATTAAAAAGTTAATGAAAACAAAATACAAACGGAGTCAATTGACTGAAAATGAGGAGATTTGGCAAACACTCGGGCTTGCGACATTCCTAATTTTTTGTTTGTGCATTTTTTACAAAATTCTCTATTGACATTTGCAGAATGGTTTGATAGTGTTTCGTAGACGAAAACATTTTCATTACGGAGGAAAAAATGGCAAAATTTTTGAGCAACAAAGAAAAGGCGGCGAACCTTTTGCCTGATATCGTTAAGGCGACGATTGATGGCGCATTTTTGTATGTTGAAAAAAAGTTGGCAGATTTGCTTGTTGAATCTGGACTGGTTGAAATCAACGAAAGTTTGACAACCGAAGCGGGGGCGGTAGCTACTCGCGCAACCGAGGAAGGAATAAAAACTGTTATGGTTGAACCTGTTGAGGAAACGAAAGCCGGCGTAGTTGATGGCTTTCCGATTGAAACTGGGATTCCGATTCCTGAGATTAAACGCGCCAATTCTGGTCGAACGAGTAAATACCCGTTTGGCTCTCTTGAAGTCGGTCAGTCGTTTTTTGTTGCCGGTGGCGACGCCAAAGCCCTGAGTTCGACTGTTTCAAGCGCCAACGCTCGGTATGCCGTACCGGTTGAAGATGAAGCTGGGAACCTGGTAATGAAGCAGTACAAAGTCAAAGGCGAGATTAAAACCAAGCCTAAAATGCGGAAAACTCGAATCTTTAAAGCGGCACCGGTCAACGGTGGCGCTCGGATCTGGCGCATTCAGTAAATCAAATCGGCTGGCCCTTGATTCTAAGAGATCTACAGAGGCCTATTAAACTGCCGATGAACCCCTGCCCTAAATTACAGGAGCGGGGGTTTTTTCTTGCAATTTTTTAAATTTCTTTCTATCCTAGCCCTAATATTTTTTTAACGGGGGTTTTATGGCAGAACGGCGAGCAAAAACCTTGACAGAGGGTGACCTTGAGGCGATAGCCGAAGCCGTAAAAAATCACGGTGCCTGCAACTTAGGCTTGACAAACGAGCAAGCCAACACACTGAAACGACTTCTTAAAGCCTTTGATTCAGCCTCCGCACTTATTGGTAAAACCTTCCTGTTGGCAATTCTTGCATGTATCTTCGGCATTTTCAGTTCTGGTTTTTGGGTTTGGCTCGGCGAAGGTTTGAAAAACTTTTTTACTGGAAAATAAGGGGAATTTATGGCAAGGGATAGATCGTTAGTCAAAGATAAAAATCAAACTTTAATTCAAGGGCGCTGTCCTGACCCCGCTTCGGTGGGAGAATACACGATTGGGACTTCTAACCCGATTGACGTTACAGGCCGGCTTGCTTTTTTTTGGAACAGCAAAAGCGGTACACGTGTTTGTCGAAAACTAAATAATAATTCTGTTGGTATTACAGCAACTTCCGGGAGCCATGTTTTGTCCGGTGATATCACGTCGATTGTTTTTACCGGAACGGCTGGAAATGTTGTTGAATGGGAACTTAGCTGATTTTATTGATAATTATCTGACTTAAAAAGCAGAAAGACCCTTTATGATTGGAATTAGTTTACAGCTCTTCGATGAGTCCGCAGAGCAAGTCGGCCTGTCCGGTATAAAGGCTATATGGTGGGATACCACGGACCCGTTCGGCGACGCCGTTGCACCTATCGGGCGGTCCGAAGCCGTTACAACGGATGCTTCTGGGTACATCAATCTCGATTTGTCTTCGGTGAGTCAACTTACCGTTGGTGATTGGGGTTTCCTGACTCTTTACCGGCTCGATGCTGGCAACCATGAGGACAGTCTGGTATTTTCCGGCCAGGTTCAGACCTCTGACGTTGTTTCAGGGGTTGTTCTTGGGCAGGCCGTAACCCAGTGGGTGCGCCCTACCGACTGGGTTGCTATGCCTGCCGATGCCGCAAATCAGGTGTGTTGCCTGGTTCGCATCGATGGCACAGACAGCGAGTATGTAGCCCTGAAAGCCGTGGCCGTTGGTGGATATATTGTTGACTGGGGTGACGGAACCAGCGAAAACGTAGCCTCCAATGTCGCCGCAGAACATAAATACGATTACGCCGACACGAATCTTGATGGCACATTATGCAGTCGAGGGTATAAACAGGCTATCATAACAATCACCCCACAGGGCGCTGTGAATTTTACCGAACTATATTTCAATGTTCGGCACAGTTATTATTCTGCTGGGAGCGTTAGCACTCCATTTCTGGATATGCAGGTTAATGCACCAGGTTGCACGGTGTTGCAGTCGTATGCATCTAATGTGTCGTTTTGTAGATATGTTGAGCGGTGGAACATTACCGCGCTGGGTGCACAGACCACTCAATATCAAATGTTCAGCGGCAACTTCTCCTGCCAATCCTACACATTCCCAGCAGGTTTTGGGGCTGTTGCAACCAGTCAATATCAAATGTTCGGCAGCAACTATTCCTGCCAATCTTACATTTTCCCAGCAGGTTTTGGGGCTGTTGCAACCAATCAATATCAAATGTTCAACAGCAACTATTCCTGCCAATCTTACACATTCCCAGCAGGTTTTGGGGCTGTTGCAACCAATCAGGGTTCAATGTTTTACAACAACTATTCCTGCCAATCTTACACATTCCCAGCAGGTTTTGGGGCTGTTGCAACCAATCAGGGTTCAATGTTTTACAGCAACTTCTCCTGCCAATCCTACACATTCCCAGCAGGTTTTGGGGCTGTTGCAACTGATCAGGGTTCAATGTTTTACAACAATTATTCTTGCAAAAAACTGGTAAACAACGCCGCTGAAATAAGCTGGTCTGCCGACGGTATGCTGCTCGATGCTTTGGCCCTTATCGCACTTTTTGAAAGCCTACCAACGGCGACGGCAACCCTCACGATTACCGGTAACCCTGGTATCGCAGGGCTCACCGCAGCGAACAGATTGATAGCCACAGCCAAGGGGTGGACCCTTGTGGAATAAGGAGGCAGTATGTTTTACAAACTCGACACAATAAATCAGCAAATAGTGTGTGCACCTAATGCGGTCTACGGCCCCGGATACACGCTGAGCAAAAACGACCCTGACGACTCAGTGACGAAAACTGGGATCACCGACGGCTGGAAGTGGTTTACCACCGATACCGAAGCATATCTGTATTTCGGGCTGGTTGTTGGCGATGACCCGTGGACAATCAGCCCAATGCAAGCAAAAATGGCACTGTTGCAGGCTGGGTTGTTGGATGACGTTGAAACATTCATTGCTGAAGCATCGCGAGACATTCAGATTGCGTGGGAGTACGCATCCGAGTTTAAACGGACATCCCCGCTTTTGTTGAGTCTTTCGGAACTTTTGGGCCTTACGTCAACTCAACTCGATGAACTTTTCGCCCTCGCCAAAGGGATAGAGGTATAAATGCACGCGCAATTTAGATCGGCATATATTTCAGGGTTAATTCAGTTCCGGCCAGCCTTTTTTGATTTGACGGTGGGTGGGCTCACTCCAAAATGTTTGAGGTTTGATTTCAATTTGTGGAGTTAAAAGTTGTGCAATGGCCGGTTATAAAATCAAACTGCCTTACTTACGTTTTGAATAAAATTCGTAAGGAAGGTGGAGGCATGATTATTTACAAATCAGAGTTTGGTTGGTGGCCTCATTTTCAACATGTATCAAAAACGGGGCTTGTAACCGAACTCAACCCTGACGGCCCAAAATCAAAACGCAGAATCCCACCGTTATTTTTTTATGGCAAAGTTAACATTGTTGGCTTAATATTAAAAAAGACAACCGAATAAAGGAAAGGTTACTATGTTGGAAAAATTAATTAAATGGTTATTGGGCGATAAAATGACCTCCAGCGTAGTCGGGCTTTTGGTCGGTGCAGCAACGGGTGCCGCTGCTGCATCGGCAACCGGAAACGCCGACAACAAAACGTTGATTATCGGAGCCGTTGGCGGGGCACTTTCCGCTGTTGCCGGTGCTGGTGGCCGAGGAAAAGGGGAATAAATGGCATCCTCAGGTATCATTGTTTATATGTGTACGGTTCCGGGCAAGCCTTTACACAGGAGGCTTATCAAACCCTTACCTTTAATTAAACAGGACGGAACCTGGGATTTTATCCCTATCGGTTTTGAATCAGATGGTTCAAGCACTCCGTTTTTGCTTCAGGGGATTTTTCCACGGCATCAACACCCTATTGCTTTTTTCAGGCATGACTGGCGATGCCGAAATGCAAAAAATAAAAAAGAGCGCGCATGGGCCGACAAAGAATTTAAAAAGGATGTTGCAAAAACTAGCTGGAAAATAACAGCTTTGATCGGTTATGCTGGTGTTAGAATTGGAGCATTTTTCGGGGTTGGAAGTAACTTTTAAAGTCAATCTGTGGGCATTGCAATGAGCGAACTTGAGGAAAAGAAAAGACAATTTGCCGAAGCTTTGCGACTCGACATTTATGAGCCGATGAAAGCCGGTATGCTGTGCTTTCCTCTTGATTTTCCGAAGGCGGCACAAGCAGCAAGCCAATGGCCGAATGATCCTTTTGTAAAAGCTGAATTAAAAAGACTAGATGAGGAAGCCGAAGAAGAAAAACTTTTGACTTTGCCTGATAAACTAAAACACGCTTTATCGGTTTGGGTTATGGCAAATGACGAAAAAATTGACCCGAAAGAACGACTGACTGCCCACAAATTATATGCGGAAATGATGGAGCATATCCCCAAACCGCAGCCGGCGAATGTCAATGTCAACGTTGATAATCGGCGAGTGATGCTAATTAATGAAATGCCTTCGCTTGATGTTTGGGAACAAAAGGCAATCGAACAACAAGAAACTATAATTAATGCGTCAACGAGTCATTAATGGAGAGCAATTTGATATTGTTTGGGAGCCGATACCCGGATCAAGTCAAGCTATCGCTTTAAGTTCCCCGTGCCACCATATCCTTTATCATGGGACGCGCGGGCCGGGCAAAACGATTACCCAATTGATGAGGTTTCGGGCGCGGGTTGGTTTGGGCTATGGGTCTTACTGGCGTGGCGTTATCTTTGACAAAGAATTTAAGAACTTAGGTGATTTAGTCGCGCAGTCAAAACGCTTTTTTAATGCGTTTGGCGACGGAGCAAAATTTCACGAATCCGCCTCGGATTATAAATGGGTTTGGCCTACTGGTGAGGAATTACTTTTTCGGCATGTCAAAAAGCTTAGTGATTATGACGGTTTTCACGGCTGGGAACTGCCGTTTATTGGCTGGAACGAGTTGACAAAACATGCAACCGCTGACCTTTATGACAAAATGATGTCGACAAATCGGTCGAGTTTTGTTCCGGAACTTCATAACTCAAATTTACCACCCATTCCTTTGGAAGTATTTTCGACAACAAATCCAAGCGGACCGGGTCACAATTGGGTGCGGCGACGTTTTATTAATCCGGCTAAAAATGGAAAAGTTGTTAGAACGACAACGCGAGTTTTTAATCCGCAAACGCAGCAAGATGAAGATATAACAAAAACTCAGGTGGCTATATTTGGCAGCTATCGAGAAAACATATATCTGGCCCCCGAATATATTGCCGAACTCGATCGACTGACGGCTTCAGATATTAATTTGCGTGAGGCTTGGCTTCATGGGAATTGGGATGTTACGTCAGGTGGGGCGCTTGATGATCTTTGGAAAAAGGAGATCCACATTTTGCCCCGGTTTGTTGTCCCTCGAAACTGGCATATTGACAGGTCGTTTGACTGGGGCAGCTCGCATCCTTTTTCTGTAGGCTGGTGGACTGAAGCAAACGGTGAAGAAGTTGAACTTTTAAATGGTAAAAAGATTTGCTTTCAGCCGGGGACCTTGATCCAGATTGCAGAATGGTACGGCACAAAAGAAATTGGCAGCAATAAGGGGTTGAAAATGTCTGCTGCTGATATTGCCGACGGTATCATCGAACGTGAAATTGAATTAATGAAAAGCGGATGGATTCAGTCGCAACCATGGCCCGGGCCGGCAGACAATCAAATTAGCGACGTTCGAGAAACGGACGTTGACACGATTGAAAAGAAAATGGGAGACAAGGGTGTCAGGTGGACCCCTAGTGATAAAAGTCCGGGTTCAAGGCGCAACGGTTTACAGCTCATTCGGGACCGGCTGCAAGCGTCCGTAACCAAAGAAGGACCGGCGCTTTACTTTATGCAAAATTGCACAGGCTCAATTGAAACATTGCCAACTTTGCCTAGGGATGATATTAAAATAGATGATGTCGACAGCGCTGCCGAAGACCACTGTTACGACATGGTACGCTATCGCGTTTTAAAAGGCTCAAATAGAATAGCTAAAAAAATCAAAACAACAATGCCAAATTAAAAAAGCCCCCGAAGGGGCTTTGTTTAAGCATTGAGTTTTTGGGCTAAGGCCACTGCGTCTTCGTATTTCATTCCGAGGTTTCCACCTGGGCCACGATGACCGTATATATCGTTGGTGTATTTGTATTTCCCGGTTTTTTCGTTAAGGTCGTATTTCCTGACGTGATAATATTTGGTGGAAAAAATTTGGTTAAAAACGGCCACTCGGTACACGCTTTTTTTAAGTTCGTGTTTCATTTTGAAGACTCCTTTTTTGTTTGTTGTTTTGTTTCCTTCTTGACTAAACAATATCAAAGTTAAGCTTAACTGTCAAGCAATTATTTTTTAAAAGTTAAATTTATTTTTGAGGTTAATTTATGCCGAATGTAGCTTTTATCAGAAACGAGCTAAAAAACAAATTAGCCTCATATTATTTGATTCGTGATTGTATCGAGGGTGAGCAAAAAATAAAGGCCGGCAAAACTAAATATCTGCCAATGCCGAATGCCTCTGACACGTCGATTGAAAATCAAACCCGATACAAAGCCTATGTTGAAAGGGCTGTTTTTTACAACGTCACGCAACGGACGCTTGAAGGACTTGTCGGTCAAGTCTTCGCAAAACCTGCGGAAATTGAAATTTCCCCCATCCTTGATACGGTCAAAGATGACGCAAACGGATCTGGCATAAGTCTCGAACAGGTCGCAAAGCGGGCTTTATCGCTTAACGTGTCCTTTGGGCGTGCCGGTGTTCTGGTTGATTATCCGGCGACCGACACGCCGGCTTCTCGTGCTGATATTATCAACGGCGACATTCGGCCAACAATCGAAACTTACAATCCTTGGGATATTATCAACTGGCGTACCATTGCCAGGGGAGCGAAAGAGATTCTTTCCCTTGTTGTTCTTCATGAGGATTTCGTTTACTCAGACGACGGCTTCGAAATGAAGACCGGTGAGCAATGGCGGGTTTTGCGGCTCGAAAATGACTTGACTTATAAAGTTGAGGTATGGCGCAAGGGGGAAGCGGATTTTTCAATTGTTGAGCAATATTATCCGAAAGATTCGACTGGAAATTATATTCGAGAAATTCCTTTTACGTTTATCGGATCAAAAAACAACGATTCTGAAATTGATGAAGCCCCGTTGTATTCGATAGCTTCATTAAATATTGCTCATTACAGAAACTCGGCTGACTACGAAGAAAGTTGTTTCATGGTTGGCCAACCGACACCAATTTTCACCGGTTTAACCGAAGCCTGGGTCAAAAACGTGCTGGATGGTGTGATTGCCCTCGGCTCCCGTGGCTCAATCCCGTTACCTGTCGGAGCGTCTGCCTCACTGCTGCAAGCAGAGCCTAACAGCATGCCAATGGAAGCGATGACAGCCAAAGAGCGTCAAATGGTGGCGCTCGGTGCTAAGCTGGTTGAGCAAGCACAGGTTCAGCGAACGGCAACCGAAGCGGGGCTTGAAAACGCAAGCGAAAGCTCAATCCTGGCAAGCTGCACCAACAACGTTTCGGCAGCAATTAAATGGGCACTTGAATGGTGTGGTGTGTTTGTGGGCAACTTTGAGCCAGTGATTTTTAAACTTAATTCGGAATTTAATGTTAACGTTTACGACGCACAAATCGCCGTCGCCAAGCAGGGCGAAGTCAGTCTCGGGTTGACCGCCAAAGCCGATTATCGTTCATGGCTTCGCAAAGTTGGTCAACTCGACCCCGAGCGAACCGACGAAATGATCGATAGTGAAGCCGAAGTTGAGATTATTTAAATTATTTTGTGAGGAAAAATGAAAATTCCAAAGCGATTTAAACTAATGGGCGCATCAATCGAAGTTGTTGAAAACCCTCGCTTGATGCAAGACAGACATTGGGCGGGTTGCTGTGATTACGAAAATCACAAAATTGAAATCTTGCCTATAAGCGAAATTTATGCTGCTTCACAAACAAAATTAGAGCAAACTTTTTGTCACGAACTTACCCATTTTTTGCTACATGCTTCGGGCGGCTGCGTGAACGCTGAGCTGAAAGATTACATTCATACGAATGAAGAATTTGTTGAGTTGCTTGGATGTTTGATCCATCAAGTTTTTGATACAATGGAATATTAAATGCCTAATTCAATCTCACAAACATTAACCCGACACCAAATATTTATCCAGCGTTACGGCGGAAGTGAGTTTAAAAAACTCACTCCGGTTTTGCGCCAAATGTTAAAAGATATTAAAACAACGATGCAAAACGCACCCCCGAATCAAGTCACACGATTGATGCAAATTGAAACGGAAATACGCTTAATTATTGGTAACGCTGCTGGTAAAATATCTCAGAAACTTTTACAATCCGCGAACGATTTAATTAAATACGAATCGGGTTTTACAAATCGTTTTCTTGACGGTTTCATGACGGTTAAAAGTGCCGGCGTTGATTTGTATCAGCTTCAAGCGGTCGTTACAGCCGCACCCATGAAACTTTTAAAAGGATCGAGTTTTAATAATCAAACCATTGAGCAAGCAATTAATCATTTTGCAGGTACGATTGAAAACGATATTTTGCAAAAAGTGCGAATGGGGATTGTTTCAGGGCAAACAACGCCGGAAATCACAAAGCAAATCGCAAGCCAAATCCAAACACGAACAGTTAAACAGGCCGAAGCACTGGCACGAACAACGATTAATCACGTCGCAAGTGAAACACGAAATCAAGTTATAAAAGAAAATTCCAATTTGTTCGACGGTGAAAGATTTGTCGCGACGCTTGACGGGCGAACGACGGTAACTTGTGCCGGCTTTGACGGCCAAAAATTTGATGTTGGCGAAGGTCCAATGCCGCCTTTGCATTGGAATTGCAGGTCGACCCGCATTCCTCTGGTCAAAGAATCCCTTCGAATTCCAGGCTTTACTATGGAGCGGGCTTCGATGACCGGGCCGGTTGATGCCAAAGAGACTTATGGTGGATTTCTCAAACGGCAGTCGAAAGAATTTCAAAATGAAGTCCTCGGACCAAAACGAGCGGCGTTGTTTCGGTCGGGCAAAGTTTCGATTTCTAATTTTACGGATGATAACGGAAGAGTCCTTACATTAAAACAGCTTGCGGAAAAAGAGAATTTAGTTTTATAATGCCCACAAACTAACTATCAATTTTTGGAGGAACAAGTGCGAGTTTACATTTCTGGGCCAATGACTGGGATTAAAGATTTTAATTACCCTCTGTTTAATTGTGTCGCTGAAAATTTGAGAGCTAAAGGCGTTGATGTTGAAAACCCCGCCGAGGGTGATTTTAAAAAGGAAATGAGTTGGGAAGATTACATGAAACTGGCCATTGGAAAGCTTGTTAAGTGTGATTCAATTTTAATGTTGCCTGGCTGGGAAAAATCAAAAGGGGCTAGGCTTGAATTTGTTTTAGCGCATTCGCTTGATTTTAAAATATCAACAATAGGCAATTTTACGTAACAAAAACTAACTATCAATTCGGTGGATTGATAACTTCAAGGAGGTTCCAAAATGGCTTTGAAAAAGAAAATCACGAAAGCAGAATTTGAAAAACTCGCTGAACATTTCAAGGTTGAGTACAAAGAAGATGGCGAAAACTACATTCTCGACCTGGACGGCGAGGAAGACACCGGCGCGTTGAAACGGGCACTTGATCGAGAAAAACAGGAAGCCAAAGAAGCCAAGCAAGCTCTGAAAGATGCACAGAAAAAACTTGATGAACTTGACAACACTGACGCACGAAAACGTGGTGATATCGAAATGCTGGAGAAAAGTTGGAAAGCCAAACTTGAAGCCCGTGAAACTGAGCTTTCCGGCAAAATCGAAAAGTTACAAGGCGCGACAAAAAAGAGCCTTCTTGTAGGCACAGCTGATAAAATTGCAAGCGAAATTTCTACCGTTCCGGCTCTTATGGCTAAAGTAATCCGCGAAAGATTGCATGTCGATTTTGATGGCGAAGAAGCGACTTTGAAAGTTCTTGACGCGAATGGTCAAATTTCCGCCTTGACAATTGAAGAACTTAAAAAAGAGTTCTTGACAAATAAAGATTATGCCTCCATCATTACCGGAAGCAAAGCAACCGGGGGTGGTGCCTCCGGAGCAGATAAAAAAGGTGGCGGTGCCGCTCCCGATAGTCAAACCGATTTCAGCAAACAAAAACCTGAAAGTTTTGCTGAACATCTTAAAGCAAAAATCGAATCCAATAAATAAGGAGCTTTAAAAATGGCACAGTCAGACCTCGCAGTTTTCAGTGAGTACCTGTACGCCGGATTGACCGAAGTGGTCGACCAGCAAATCGAAAAATTCAACGCCGCTTCTCGCGGCACGATTACCCTTTCCCCTGGCGCTCATCAGGGTGACTATTCTGAAATGGCTTTTTTCAAAAAGCTTTCCGGTCTGGTTCGTCGCCGTAATGCTTACGGCACCGGCACTGTATCGGCAATCGACATGGAACATTTGCTTGATACCATGGTCAAAGTCGCTGCCGGTACTCCCCCGGTAAACATTCCGCCTTCGCAGTTTAAGTGGATTCAGCAAAATCCTGAAACTGCGGGTGCTGCTATGGGCCAACAGCTTGCCGGCGATACCATGGCCGACATGCTCAACACGGCGGTAATTGCTGGCCGGGTTGCGATTGGTCAAAACGCTTTGGCTGTCCTCGATATCACCGGCGAAACTCCCGACACCATGAGTGCCAGCGCTCTGGTCCGTGGTGCTGTTAAATTTGGGGATCGTTCCGGCGATATTGCTGCATGGATTATGCATTCGACCCCCATGAGTGATTTTTACGTCGCTGGTGTGACCAACACGGCACAACTTTTCACTTATGGCTCAATCAATGTAATTGCTGACCCCTTCGGTCGTATCTTCGTTGTGACCGATTCCCCGGGCTTGATTACTACCGGCACCCCCAATATTTATTGGTCGCTCGGCCTAGTCAACGGCGCTTTGGTTGTTAATCAAAACAACGACTTCACTGACAACTGGTCGACCACGAACGGCGGAGAAAATATTCAGCGCACGTATCAAGCAGAATGGTCTTTCCAAGTCGGTGTCAAGGGCTTCGCCTGGGACAAAGCCAACGGCGGAGCTTCCCCGAATGACGCGGCACTGGCGACCGCAACCAACTGGGATCGGTATGCTACCAGCCTGAAAGACACCGCCGGTGTGCTGATTAAATCTAATTAAGTTGAATAACCCCGGTGGCTAAACACCGCCGGGGTTTAGTTGAGAATTAATCGATTGACAACCAACCTTGTTTTTGGCCGGTAACCAAAAAATCGATGTGGTTGAAATAGCCAATTTCGCCCTTTTTCCATCCGTCGGACGCCATGCTCGCTTCAGCTTTATTAAAAAAAATAGCAGTACGCTTGTTATTTAAACAATCGTTTTCTAAAATCTCAAGCCTTTTGATTTCGTTTTTGTAAATGGCAGATTTCATTTTTTCCTCCGTTTGTTTAAGTTGAATATATTTTACCAAAGTTAAAAAGCATAGTCAAGCAAATATTTAAATTTATTTTCAGGGGTGAAAATGCTTAAATTTCCTAAAATAATTTACTTCATTAGAGACGGCGTGCCGACCGATGAAGAAATGAAAGATGCTTACCGCTACGGTGGCGGGGTTGTTTTTCGCAATGCGTCGTTTGTTCCCGCTGCCGGATGCCTCGAAAGCTGTGAAGGTGTTGCCGGGTCTGTGCCGGGGCGATATGCGGCGAAATTTCCCCCTGCACAAGAAGCCCTTTCCGCTTATGTCAAATCACTGAACATTGGCGAGCCTGAACCGGTCAAATACGCGGGTGATCCACTCGTGGCTAAATTCAACAATCAGCCCGTGGGCGAGCCTGAACCGGTCGAACCTCCTGCGGGCAAGATAGGCGAAAAAGAGCCGAAACCGGAACCTAAAACCAAAGTTCCGGAGCCTAAGGCCGAAGTTAAATGGAAACCTAATTCGTAAAGGATTTTAAAATGACAGTCACGCTTGACACTCGAAAAATTCTATTTTTCACCGCTGGTGAATTTCCTACCGCTGCCGAAATTGCGCTTATGGCTCGCATTCGGGGCAATGTTCTGGCGCGAAACGCCGCTGCGGACTGCACTTACGGAACCCGCCTTGAAGCTGCCGATGGCTTGGCCGGCTCCATCCCGGCGACTTATCTCACTGGGGAAGGGTCGACCGTTGACACTGATGTTTTTTCCCTTGGAGACGTAACCCCCGAAGCTACGGATTACC
>Ga0209416_1000497_pt1 | contig 40558 bp, 39 predicted proteins | sample RifGroF1_FD_184001 | JGI IMG/M metagenome (GOLD analysis project Ga0209416, IMG submission 184001) | Groundwater microbial communities from Rifle, Colorado, USA - Groundwater F1 (SPAdes) (version 2) | ecosystem: Environmental > Aquatic > Deep subsurface > Groundwater | place: Rifle, Colorado...
GTTTGAATTTGAAGATTAATTTTTTCCATAATACCATCTACGATAGCATTAATTAAATCAGTCCAGTCCACAACCCCGTCTAAAAAACGCTCAAATTCGACATAAACTGCACCGCCAAATGCTTCCATGGTCATATTAATATAATCAACATCTAATCTTGTTCTTTCAATTACACCACCTAAACCAACTTTGGTAATAAAGTTAAGCAAACCCCTTTTACCCTTTTTAGTTTTAAATTTAGGTTTTTGCCCTTGATCTAAAATCTGATATTCAACAAAACCACCATAAGCATCATCAACTCTTTTAGGGAGAATTTCATCAACATTTTCTTCAACTAATTCAAAAATTTCATTCTTGTTTTTACGGAAACTTTTGTATCTATTTTTACCATCTGGTACTAATTCTTTAAAAGCATTTCTTAATGCCTCATTTTTTTCAGCAGAAGTATATACAATATCATCTACAATTGAATCATTTCTATTATATGTAGCTTTGGCTAATTCAAAATATTTTCTTTCCATATTAAATTAATTCCTCCTTTAATTATTATATTTATATTTTGTTAATACTAACTTTTTGTACAGACAAACATTAAACCAGATTCCCCAGCAGGTAAAGTTACAACTCTAGTTGCCTGTAATTCAACAGCAGCACCAGCATTTTGAATAGGTTCTAATTCAATTTGACCATTAGTGGAAGGATATGCATAAACAGCAGTACCAGCAGTAATAGCAGCAACAATAGCAGCATAGTTAGCATAGTCTCCATCATCATATTTAAAGTTATTAGTGTCAAACATATCACCAATTTGCAAACGATAAATTCTAGGCAAATATTCATTAAGATTTAATCTAAAATTACCTAAAGACATATCACTTTCATCATACATTTTTTCCACACATGCAACTAAACCAACTCTGTCAGTTGCAGCAGAAGGGAGTCCAAGAGTTTTTGTGTAATGTTCTTCCACTAAAAGAAATCCATTCTGACATGCAGTAGCAGCAAAATCAGTTGCATTTAAAGCATATTGAATGTTATGTTCACCTGTTTTCACACCTGCTACTTTACGAAGATTTACAATACCATATCTACCAGTTACTACATTATTTACATTAGCCATAAGTTAATTCCTCCTTAATTTTATTTTATTATTTCTTAGGTATTAATGAAGTCCAATCTTCTTTTTTCTTAATTGAAAAATTAAAAATTGGAATCTCTGTTTCAGTTTTCTTAGTTTTCTTTGCAAATTTTGCAGATAATTCTTTTGAAGCATACATAAGTTTAAATTCCTTATCCATATCTTCAAGAGACAAGTTTTTATCATCTACTGATTTAATATCTTCGGCAGATAATACTTTTGAGAAGTTTTCAATTAATTCTGCTTTGAGTTGTAATTGTTGTGCTTCAAATGCTTCTTGTTGCTGTTGTTCTATGTTGGATCTAAATTCTTGAAGAGTGGAGTTAATTTGAGTAAGCGTTTCATTTGAATTAACAAGTGTTTCATTTTCTGTTTTTAGAGAGTTAAATTGTTCAGTTAAAGTTGAAATATTATTTTCATATTCTGTTACTTTAGATTTAATATTTTCAAATTCAGGATTTGCTTTTTCATATTCTACAGTAATTGTATCTAATTTAGTTTGGATTTCATTTTTCTCAGTTTCTAAAATAGTAAATTTCTCATTAACTTCAGCAATTTTAGATTCAGTATCTTGTTTAATTTGTTCAAATTCAGAAGTTATAACTTCGTCAATATTAGTGAATGTAGCATTATCACCTGCTTGTTTTGGTCTCCAATCAGGAATAAATTCTACTTTTGCTTCAAAATCTAAAGTTACAATATCCCCATTTAAACTATAAGGAACACCATAATATGTATCCCAACTATTAGTAACTACAACAGCATTTTCATCTTTTAAATCCATTAAATAAAAACTACGTCTTTCAACTAACTCTCCCCAATAATTTTTCTTCATTTCTGTCATAGTTTGAAGAATTTTATCAATTTCTGTCATTAACTGACTATTGCTTAGAGAAAATTGTTCTTTAATCTTACTTTCAATTTCTTCTAAAGATAAATCATCAATATTAAATGAAATTGTTTCAATAGTAAGATTATATTTTTTCAATAATTCTAATTTTTCATCCACTATATTATTTACCTCCTTCTTAATATTATCAACTTCTAATGAAGAAGATTGATTTTTTGAAAAAACTTGAGAAATCTCTTTTAATTCTTTCATCATTTGAGTAAATTGCTCATTGCAATTTTGTTTATTAAATAATTGTATACTACTTGATTCAAAACATGGATCTACCGAATTAGATAATATACAAAATGCTGTAAATTGAAAATCTATAATTTCATAATAACCTTTATCTGAAAAACTACCATTAGAAACCTCAATTTCCATACTATGATTGAAAACTTTATCTTCTTTTAATTTATTATATGCATCTTGTCTTTTCCATAAAATTACATTAGTACAGAGATATTCGTGCATTCCAGATTCGTCTTCAATTTCTTCCCACCAATAATCTGCACTTTCATAAACTACACCAATTGGATATGTATCATTTACAATCTCAACAGATTGAATATTGCCATTTTCATCTGTATCTACTTCTAAATGTGCATCATGTGAACCAAAATCACCTTTATTACCATTTTCATCAGTTATATTCCTATTATAATTAGTTACAATAGGACAATTGTACATACTTTTAATATTTCTTTCAAAACTTTCCTTTGAAATAAAACTATTATTTCTATTAAGTCCATGATATGCAATTTTGAGTATGCCTGTATCAAAAGAAGAATTTATTTCAGTTATTTTATCAAATGATGAAGAATAATTAAGATACATTATTTTAGCAATAATTTTCACCTCCTTTAAAAAGTCATTTTATTACTAAAAACAAATTGTTTTTTATCTATTTGTTTAAAGTTAAATGTTGTAATAGTGGAGTTTTCAAAAATAAAAAAACTATTATTTTTAGATAATAGCTTAAATCCTTCTTGGAGCAATTTATTTTTTAGTTCTTCTGAAAAACAGTGAATGAAATTTATAATAATCACCTTCTTTATGATACTTAAAAAATTACCTATTATTATTTTCTTTGTCCTGAGAAATAATTGTATTATCTGCTGGGTCATCTGTTTCTGGTGCTCCACCTTTATCATCTGAATTTCCAGATTGATTCATGTTAGTAGGAGGTATCCAATTTGATTTAGATTTAACAAGATTTTCATATTCCAATGAGGCGTTGTAACAATCACTATCATTACCAATTTTTGACGTAATAATATTAAGAGACCCTCCAATTGTAGTTAACTTATACTCATTTTCAATCTGCTCTTTTTGATTAAACCAAGTTGTTTTCCATATATTTAATCTAAAAGTATATTTCTTTCTTAAATTAACATTGCTAATACGATAGTTAAACCAACTTTGAATTTTATCAAGCATTGAGAATACAATAGATTGTATATATATTAAATTTTGTGTAATACCAACAGATGAATTTGTACTTGAACCACCAAGGAGTAAAGGGTTAGCACCTGCTTGCATATATGCCATTGATTTAGTAAATTCAGCTAAGTTCGTTTTTTCATTTTGAACACTTTTAAATGGAATTTCTTGTAATTTATACGGACACCCCACCACAGAAATGCTCTCTGGGAGTCCGTTGGCAACAACGTTTACCCATTCATGGACTCTTTCAGGTTCTATTAAAGGAATCCCAGTTTCTAGATCATGTGGAAACTCAATTCCAATCATTTTCACCTTATCATCCCTAGAACTCTCAATCTCTTCATCAACTAAATCATTTAATAAAAATAACTCAGTAAACAATTGACTATATAAAGGCAAAAAGAAAGTATCATTATCTCCACCTAATTTAATACAACATACTTTATCACTAGGTAAAGGTTGCCATTCTGGATATCTTAATCTATCAGAATTAGTTTTATATTTATCATATAATATTTTAAATTCATCAGGATAAATACTCCAAGCAAATTCAGATAATTCATTATCTCTAGATAAATCTTCAAAATATTTGAAGTTAAATTCTACGGAAAATTGTCCATTTTTTATCGAATATAATCTAACATATTTAATGGGCAAATCCCATAGATAAGGAAAATTACCATCATTTTTTTCAAACCCACAATAAGCACCATATCTAACTAAACTTTCTATAATTCTACGTCCAGTTTTCTTTATATCAATATTATCAATATATTTTCTAACAGTATTAAATTCATTATTAAAATTTTTTAGAAGTTTATTTATTACTTCTTGAGATTCTTCTTCAGTCATTTCTTTTGAAGTTTGATTAGCAATTTCTTCTTTTAATTTTTGCATTGTATAAAAATCAGGTTGAAGATAATTATCTAATGTTGCCATGTTTGTAGTTAAATTTACTAAAACTTTATAAATACCTTCAGGTGCATATAAATTATCTGATAAATCAAGTATCTCATTTTGATATTTTTGTGGATTTTCTAGCCATAATTTTATTTTATCAATTGTTACATTTTTTAATTTTTTTTGTTTATTTTTAAATAAACCACCTATTCTTGAAAGGGAAAAGTTTTTAGCTGAATCCCATGATTTTTTTAATGAGAATAGGGTAGGGGAGAGGTTTTGATCTAATTCTGACATTAAAAATGTAAAACCTCCTTTCTGTTAATTTAATTATATTAATTATTATTTATATTTACAATCTATCTTCTTGCTCTTGATGATTTATTTGCTATTGCAAAATATGATGAAGGGGAGATGTTGGTATTTTTTTTCTTTATTTTATTTTTCTTTTCTTGTAAATAAATCCAATATAAACCATACATTAATGCGGAAAATTTATCTTTTTGAATAGACCTTGAAACTCTATCAATTCTTGTTTCATTTCCTGCTTGTTTATAAGTAAGATTCATAATTTCTTCACATAAATTACCAGTTAAAACATATGGAATTTGAGCATTAGCTAATTCTTCACTATCTTTAATTTTATGTTTTAATTTTTTTTCTAAAGATTTTATACCTTCATATTCTGTTTTTAAAAGACCTACATCTAATTTATTAAATACTTGCATAAAATGATTTATCATATCACTATTTTTAGTTTCTTTATTTTGTGCTTTTAATGCAAAAACCATAGATATACTATTATTTAATTTGTACTTATCATAATCAGGATCATTAACAACACTATATGGTGGATTGCCATCATTTAAATCAAGAACTAACTGATCCACAACAGAAACTCCAAGGCCATTCGCGTCAATTACTAAAATTCTTGCTTTGAATTCTTTTACTTTTTGTTTTAAAAATTTTGCTTGTAATAAACTATGTTGCCCTTCCATAGAAAACAGATTTACAACTTCTTTAATATAATCTCCGTTATCTTTAGGAGTCATTTTTATAACTACTAAACATGATAAAGCATTTTCATCACCTTCATTACGACTAACATCATATGCTAAACAATAATCAACTCTATCATCTCCACAATGTTCCCATTCAGCAATTCCAACTATTCTAGATTTTTGTAATTTATCATCAGCCACTAAAGAATCAGAAGAAGAACCTGTCCAAATAGATTGATACTCACGCATAAAATCCATAATACTATAGGTTGGTGATTCTCTTAATTCCTCAATAAAATCTATATCTAACTGACCATACATGCAAGGTAACTCATATGAATTGCCTAAACAAAATGCTGATTTACCATTAATCATATCTTGATAAACTTCAGACATTTTTTCATAAGAAAATTGCTGTTGAGTTCCTGCTGTTGTAATATATAATTCACATTTATGTATTTCTTCTGGATCAACACCACTACATGCAGCTATGCGGTCATTGGCCATAAGGGGTATTACGACTGCATTGAGTATATTACCATCAAATTTTTTATCTGAAATTTCTTCAATTGCCCCACCGTACCTACGACCACCTCTCGTAGAATCACGCATTTGGACAACATCGTATTTTGACCCATTGTAAAATATTAATTTAGTATAATCTTTATTTTCTACAAATGTTTTAACTTCTTTTTTTAAAAGAGGGTAATGTTCAAATATATCATTTATATTATCTGCTGTTATTTTTGCAGCTTGCTCTTTACCTACTGCACATGTAAAAAGTTTAGTTTTTTCAAACATAATACATTTTAAAATAAATGCTAAATTTTGAAGATAACTTTTAGATGTTCCACGAGTAGCAGTTAAAAAAACTTTTCTATATCTCATCATAATTCTTAAATATACTCTTTGATAATAATATAATTGTATTTTAGAATCAGGAGTTGAAATAAAATCAAGAAATTTGTCAGGGATACCACCTAAAATAACTACATAATTCTCTCCATTGATCTTTGATATTTTCAAAATTTTTTATTTGTAGATTATTTATATTATTTGTTTCAAAATTTTGAGGATTAGAAAATGTATCACTATCTTTAATACTTCTGCTTTTTTTACTAAAATTATTTTGAGATGTTATTATTATCATCTCCATCAACTTTAATATCATTAATTATTATTACATTATCTGTATCTATTTCATCTAAATCTAATTTAGGAGTATCAAAAGGAGGTAATATCATTTTCTCTGCTTTATTAAGTTTTAAAGTAAAATTTTCTATATGCATAATTGTTTTATCTACTATATCTTGATTAATACCTTTTATTTTTCTATAATATTCCCAAGGTGGTATAAATCCATCTTTTTCAACCTCAGAATAAATAGTACAAAAATTTCTTATTCCACCTGTTTTATCCGCATCTGTTTTATCCATTGCACGAAACTTTGAATCTGCCATATATTTAGAAAATAAATCACCTAATTTTTTAGCTTCATCATAATTTCCTTCTTCTAATTCCTTATCCATTTTTAAAGAAATAATTGCAAGTTTTTTTAGATATATCATATCTTGAGTTGTTTCTATACTATTTGTTCTTTGCATATCATTATAAAATTGTTCTAATTCATAATAATCTTCTGGATCATATTTATTTCCCCATTTTAAAATCATTTCACTAGTAACATCAAAATGGTTGTTACTAGTAATTATTTGATCTATATTTAATTTCACAGGATTAATACTATCAGGTTTAAATTTACTATCTTTCCAAGTTCCTTTTTTAAATTCATTTAATTTTGAATTGGCAATTCTTATATATATACTCCAAGGATCTTCTTGATTTTTTTCTACCGCAGACCTCCAATATGAATAAATAAAAGGAATATCTAATAATTGAAGTATCTTATATACTGTTTCTATTTTATTATAATCAAGCATAGACCTAACACAAACCTTACAGATATTTAATTTCCCATCTACTGATAATACTGAATTTGTATTATAGTATTGAGCCATTGCTAATTCTCTTTTACAATTATCACATATTTTTTTAGTTTGTAACTTTACTGTTGTAGATTCTTTCTTTTTTCTTGGCATAAGCCACGCTCCTTATTTAACTAACTATTTTTAAATCTTTTTCTGTTATTCTTCTTAGTTTCCCATATGTGTCATCATTAATAAATCCACCAATATTTATATTATAATGAGAATGATATTTTTCATCAGATTTAAACCATTCTAATGCCTTATTATATTCTTCTAATAAAACTTCATCAGAAGGTAAATAATCTCTAATTGTATTAATAAATACACCTTTCCAACCTCGTCTTTTTAAATATTGATATCTTCTTATTTCTTTATTTTTAAATTCCTCTTCTGTCATATTACCCATTTTCACACATAAATCATGACCTGATCCATTTACTTCTATGTAAATTTTATCTTCAGGAAAACCAATATCTAAACTTGGTGTGTCATTAGAATAATTTAATTCACCACCAAATAATTGATGAATATATCTTTGTTGTCTTGAGGTTCTAACAGTGCTGTTTTTATAAAATGTTTCTGCCTTTTTAATTTTAACATCTTCAATTTGAGAAATATTATCTACTCCATACTTTTCTTTTACAATTTCTTTTGTTTTTTCAATAAAATATTTTGAACCAAAAATACTCTCAGAATTATATTTCTCTAAATTAGTTTGTTTCTGTTTTTTAATAAATTCAGGTTGATTAATATGATATTCAAAACCATAATTAACTAAATTGCATTCTGCTGTTTTCTTTGTTTGACATTTTCTATTGGAGCAACAATCTTTATGTACTACAGAATTTAAATTATTTTTAATATAATCTCCTGCATTTTTCGGATAAGTACCTTTACATCCTTCTTCATTATAATCACATTTTACTAATACCTTAACTTCACTATAAGGAGGCAAATCTTCAACTTTAACTATTAAATTTTTACTATAATCAATAACTTTTCTACCATACTTATCTGTTTTGTATGGTATTTCATAACATTTTTCTTCATAATGAGATAATTTTTTAGAACCCTTTAATTTAACCTCTACCTCTTTTGTAATTAACATTTAATCATCCTCCTGTATATTTTGTTTTCTCCTGTGTTTTCTTTATATAAAAAATAAAAAAGAGAATACGCACAGGAGAATAGGGAGCTACCCTAAAATCGTATTCTCTAAAATAAACATATATAAAATATTATATTGCTAATCTAATACTAAACAACTAACCTAAAAAATCACAACCAAATCTCACTTCTATACTAAATAATAAAGCACAAGAAAACTATGCTAACCAATCAAAACAAATTAGCATAGTTCAATCTACCTTATTATTAAATTTGTCCTTACAACTACTATTAACTTCTTTGTTGGGATTCTACACCCATAAAATTCTTAATCATCACACATCAAATTCCACTAACAAACACTACCCAATAACTCCATCCACAACAATACTAAATTTATCAGTATAAAACACATCTCCATCAATAAATGTTAATTTAATCTGTGCATTATAAATATATTCTCTAGGAAAATCACCACTTTCAACTATATATTTAACCTTACCACTTGTCTTAGGTTCTAAAATATCACATTCTTTTATATATGTAACTTTATATCCTCTATATATTAATTCTGCTTTTAATACATTTGTTAAATTCATTATACTTATTTCTATTTTACCATTTATTGTTTTCTTTTCTTTAACAATAAATATTAATTCTTCTCCAACATCACCTGTTTTCATTTGCCTATATTATCACCTCAAATTCCTTATAACTCTCAATTGATACTTCAATTTCTTTAAGTAATTCAATATAAACTATAAATTCTAATTGTTTGACAGATATATCATCAGAAGAAATAATAATCCTCTTTAAATCTTCTAATACACTAATATATAATTGTATATTCCTTCTTAAATCACTACTAATACTAACTGACCTATTAACATGTCTCAACACATCAGCAAATATAATTTTACTATTTAATATACTTCTAATTGTATCTATTGATAAAATATCATTAACAATTAATTTCCTATTCAAATCACCATTAAATTGTACATTATTTAACAATATTCTTAATAAATCTACATTAACAATAGTTATATTTTGATTAGTTAATATTCTTAACAAATCTGCATTTACATTATCACTAACTAATATATTTCTTAATACATCACTATTTAAAGATATATTATTCAATACATTCCTATTTGTATCATTATTAACTATATTACTATTCAATAATATCCTAAATAAATCACTATTAATCATATTAGTATTAATTATTAATCTTTTACTATCACTATTAATAATATCATCAATAATTAATTTTCTAAGTAAATCAACATTTACAATAGTAATATCTGTTGAAGTAATAACTCTTAAAGTATCAATCAATACATTTACATTGTTATTAATATTTCTTGATAAATCACTATTAACATTTTCTGTTATATGTATAATTCTCAATAAATCATTATTAATAGAAGTAGTATTGATTATATTCCTTGATGTATCTGTATTTAATATGTCACTATTTAATAATACCCTTAAACTATCATTGTTAATATTAACACTATTTTCTATATGTCTAATTGAATCACTATTTACTAATTCATCATTAAATACAATACGCAAAATATCATTATCAATAGAAACACTATTATTAATAACTCTAATATTATCACTATTTAAAGATATATTATTTACAATATTTCTCAAAGTATCAATATTTGTAGATATTGTATTATATAATATCCTGATATTGTCAGTGTTAATTGTATCAATTATATTTACATATCTCATAGTGTCATTATTAATTATATTAGATAATACTAATTGACGATTTGTATCTACTGATATATTTACATTAAATGTAATTTCTAATGTTCTATTAAATGGTTGTCTATTAAATTTACTTCTATTAAACATTTGTTAAATTAATCCACTCCCTTCAAGGAGTTATAAAATTTTATCTAATACTATAGATGCAATATCTCTATGTCCATACACATTAGGATGAACACTATCATAATAATATCCTAATGATGTTGCGATAGCAGAACTACCATATAAACTATAAATATCTAAATATGAACAACTTTTTGCAGTTGCTACTTCTTGACAAGCTGTTACATATTCACTTTGTAAATATGTTCCTGATTGAGTTGATATACCTATAGTGGTTATTAATACATCACCTATTGTTAATGCTTTATCAACTAATGTTTCAAGATTTGTTTTATATGTTGCTGGATCTATATTTTGAGAATAGTCATTTGCAATTAAACTAATAATAGTAAGAGTTGGTGGTAAAATATTAAATACAGCAACATCAGCTAGCCCACTTCCAACATAATTACCTATTATTGCAGCAACTTTACCCATCATATTAACTCTTATGCCTTTATTCCCTTTTATTGGGTATGCACCAATAAGTCTTACTTTATGTGCTGTATTAGAATCTGTATTTTTAATAACTACTGTATGATCCCCATCAGATAGTCCATCTATTGCAAATTCAGCACAGCCCACAGTTGTTGCATTGTATGAATTGAAATCTACAGGAGTTCCATCATCTACAGTGGCACTAAATGTAGAACCAGCCGCACCAGTTACAGCAAGTATTCTTAATCCTGTACCATTAAATGAAAAAGTTGTAGTATCATTTTGTGTAAAGGTATATTTATGAGTTTTTGCGATTCCAAGATTAAGAGTGTCAGTAGTCCAATCTCCAGAAAATGACCATGCTGGATATAAGGAATCTAATTGATAAACTGGTGAAATTCCTATTCCAACATCACCATATCTATTTTTTAATACATTTCTTATTATACCGACAAAACTATTGGATATAATTGTACTTAAAGAATTTCCAGCAACTTTTCCTTCTGTAATAGAATCCCCTATAAAATTCAGATTGTATATTGCTTCTTCTCCTGCTAATAATCTTGCTAATGCAAATCTCCATTTTCGCAAAGTAGTATCAGTATTTATATTTTTTGAAAAATAAACATCTCTCTGTAATTCTGTTAGATCATTTATTTTAGATGTTAAAACAGAATAATCTTGATTTAAATTTAATTCTTCATTATAACTTCTTGGCATAAATAATAAATCTACATCTCCTGCACATACTTGTACTTGAGATATATCAATATAGCCTGCACCTACAAAATCTTCTGAAGTTATTGAATTACATCTTGTTTGTATTGATGAACCCCATTGATACATAAAACCTAGAATTAAATTATCATCATTGTTTGTCCCAAAAGATTTTCCACTTAAAGTATTTGTTGTAAATGTAAATGTATATTTAGTCAAAGTAGATGTCAAAGTAAAATTAGTTCCATTTATTGTTTCAATTGCTGATGGACTACCTAAAGTACCATATACTTGTTGTAAATATATACCTATTCTTTTACCTGCAATATTTGATTTTGCCCAAAAAGATACTGTTACCTTTTTATTTAATCCACATAAACATCTAACACCATTAATTATTCTTTGACGAATATAATAATAAGAATTAGACCCAAAAGAAGTTCCAGATCCATCAACATCTACTCTATAACTATAAAGAGATCCTGGTAAACTACCTGAAGTTAAAATAGATTTACTATGTATTATTGTAGGTAAAGTACCACCATTTGTACTAATAGATAATTCCCATTTTTCTGCCAATATAGAATTTGATAAAGGATTAATAAAAACAATTCCATTTAACCATAATTCAAAATTACCATTAATTACTGCTTGACGAGACATTGAAATGCTATGATATTCTGAATTTAAATGATTTGTATAATTATCATTATTCTCATCTATATTGCTAACTAAACTACTATAATCATAATTAGTAAAATTTCTACCAATACTAATACCACTACTCCATCCTTTTGCAATACCTTCAAATCCTCTTACACAACCTGTTAAATCATTACCAGAAATATCTGTATATGTAATTGTTTCTGCATCTTCACCTGTACCAATAGTTGCTTCATTAGGTGCAGATGGTAATTTAGAGGGATCTGTTACAGTTATTGTTGTTTGTGTTGAATCAATATCTCCATTTAAGAAAGTTATAGGAGAGTTAACTATGCCTGGGAACATGGTTTGCATATTATGTTATCAACTCCTTACACAGCACCGATTATACAACTAACTATTAAATCCGTACTCACATCGTTAACCGGAGTTTCATCACTAGTTGCTCTTGCTTTAACGTAGAATATAGTATTTGTTGCATCAATAACACTAGTAATAGTTAATGGATCACCATATGCTCCAAATGTTACTCCATCTAAACTTAATGTCCATTTTGATGCAGAATCACCTGTTGGTGTAATTATTAAATCTCCTACAGTCAAATATCCAGTTTCACAACGTAATGCTAATTTTATATTGCTTGAAATCTCATTATTACTTGCATTTAAAGTTACAGAAATTGGATTTAATTCAGTATTTTCCGAGATTAAAGTACCGTCAGTTAAAGCGACTGTTGGGTTTCCTTGATACATATGTATATATGCCATTTATTTAACCTCCCTAATTATTATATTTAATCTTTTAATAATTTTGTAAATATAAAAAGACACTAATTTTTAGTTAATGTCCTTATAACTTACAAAATTATATTATTATTTTAATATTAAATATACATTAAAATTTATTATATTATTCTTCTAATGCTTCACCCATTAACTTTTGTATAAAACAGCTATGGTCATTCCATCCAATACTTTTCCCAGTAGAATATAACCAAAAAAGTGTATCTCTTAATTCATAACCACAAGTACATTGAATATTTTCAATTTTGTTCGCTATCATTTCTATAAGTTTTATTTCCTCAATTTTCTCGTCTGTTAATTCTCCATTTTCACAATTGCAACAATCGCAATTTTCACAAATCACATCATCGTTTTCAGTTATTTCAAATTCATCTTCCTCATAATCTGGAATAAAAATATCAGCAAACTCGTCTAAGATTTCCCTGATGCATTCAGGGCATCCTTCAGTATCTTGAATTCTTTTTGTAAAAATTTCTAACAACTCACCGTGATCAAATTCTTCTACTTTACAACCTTCACATTCTTCACAAAAATCATTACAACATTCATCACAATTCATATATTTACAATCATTATCACAACTTTCATATTTCTTTTTATCTTTATATTTACATTTATTACATTCACAAACTTCATTGTCATCATCATTGTATTGATAAGGATTATCTTTTGCTGTTTCTTTTTCTTCTAATTTATCCTTATATTTTAATTTCTTATCCTCAATATCCTTTTCTCTTTCTAAATAAAAATAATATTCATCACAATCTACTGAATTTCCATTGATATAGAATTCTTCTAAAAATTTACCAGACTTAGAATCATAGATTGCTTTTGCTTCAAATAAATTCATGGTTAAATTTCTCCTTTAAATTTATATTATTTATATTATATTAATAAATTACTTTCAATTTAAATAATCTCATCTAAATCAACATCTTCACCAATAATAAAATCTACAAATCCTTTATCTTTGGCCTCGGAAGAATACATATACCATTCCACACGATACTTTTTATCATATTCCTGTGACGTTAACTTACTTCTTGATAATATATATTCTTTTATTTTCTTTTCTTGCTGTTCTTGGAATTTTGCAGCATCTCTAATCTTTGCCATTGAATTGTACATAAAATTAGAACCATCATGCATTAAATATGTAGAATGTTTTAAAGCATATCTTTTACATCCAGCAAGACCAATCAAAAATCCCATCGAATATTCGTAAGCAAGGTTAATTGTATAAACAGGAGTTTTACTATTCAATATTACATCAATTAATCCAAAACCATCTACTAAACTACCACCATTACTTACACAATAAAGAAGTATAGGTTTACGCTCTGATATTTCTTTTCCTTTATCTTCTGTATTAAACCTAAGTATGTGATAAGTAATCTCAGTTAATATTGTTTCATCAATATCAAAATCAATATATAGTTTTCTCTGTTTTAAATCTTCAATTTGAAATTTATCACCTAAATCATAATTTATAACTTGTTTAATTTGTTCAGTCATGGTAATCACACCATTTTAACCTTTCAATTAAAAATTTTATTTTTTATTAATTTAAACATAACTATTAATTATACATTCTAACCCTTTCTCATCATCCCAAATAAATGCTTGTGCTTTTTTCTGACTTCCAACATATCCATTATTATAAGTCCAAGCATCATTGCCACAAATTGCACTTATCCATCTAAATATAATACCATTTTGTTCATCTATCATTTTTTCTTTATGAAAATGAGATAAATGAAATTCCCTATATTTAGATTTTCCCCATAATTCAGGAACGTCATTTTGCATACAATAAATTATATTTCGTTTTTCATCTGCCCCATGAGCAAAACCTAGCAAGTTGCCACCTATAAGTCTATACTTTCTATTATTGAAAATAGAATCTACTTCAACATTATCATTATTTAAAAAATGCCAATACATTGCTTCTGTCATAGTAAATGAAGTTAATTTGTCGTGATTTCCACCAACATATATGATATCAACAGGAGCAATTTCTGAAAGTTTATGTATAATTTGAATAATATTTTTTAATAAAATTTTATATAATACATCATATTTTACATCTGTATCTTGAGATGTACCTTTCGTAGTAGTATTGAACATATTGTCAATATTGCTTATGTCTTGACCAAAAGGTATAAGTATTTTCTTGATATTGTAATATTTAACTTTTTCAATAATATCATTTATCACTTGCCATAATCTTTGTATACCAATTTCTGTTGAATATTCATTTCTTGTTTCATCAATATTGCAAAGTTTATCTATATGCACATCAGCAAGATTTATTTCTAATGTTTTTCCTGTAATATTATAAGGTTTAGTATCTATTACTGGACTATCTAAATCTAAATTTTCTAACACTTCTTTAACCCATTTTGGATTAAACTTTGTTATTCTAGGTTTAACCACAATCTTACTAGAATAAAGTGTTAATATTCCATCTTGTTTATTTGCAACATTCCATATATTATTTCTACAAGATACTAACTCCCATACTAAATTAGAAAACCCATGTTTTTCAAGAAGAAAATTAACATCTTTTGCTTCTTCTTGATTCATTATAATAAGTTTATCACTACTTTGAGTGCCATCCTTATTTATTTCTACAGTTTCCTTATAATTTTTAGTTAATTCTTTTTCTAAATTAGTAGATGGAATAAAAGTAATATTGATAATATTACTATCACATATTTGCTTATCTATATTACTTTTATTATATTCATCAATAGTCATTTGCAGATTAGTCAAGCACTTCCTGGCATGATCTGACGATACCTGAGTACCATATAATAATTCATACACTTCAATTTTATCCAAATCATAGTCTTTTCTATTTGTTAATAATCTTTCAGCATATTCCATAAAACCTTCTGTTAATTTTCTTAAATGTTCCATTTATTCCTCCGAAGAATAAATTTAATAAATAGGGTAGAGGGTGTTGAAATAATATTAATCTAATATCTACCCATAATCGACCTATTTATAAATTGCATACAGTACCTTTTGTAGTACAAATAATTCTCGTAGTTTTACTCATCTTGCTTATTTCTTCTTCTAATAATTCTTTCATCCTCAATTTACTTTTCTCTTCAGCATGGACTAAATAAACTTTATCAGCACTAATTCCCTTTAAATAATTTAATAATTCAATCTGTCCAATATGAGAAGAAAAACTATTCAACACAGTTATACTGCATTTATTCTTATAACTTTTACCTTCAATATTTATAAATTTTTGTCCATTTTTAATTTTAGAAGCAATACTACCTTCAGGCGAAAAACCTACTGTTATAATATGAGATTTAATGTCAGATATTAATTCTTTTAAATAATTCACCGATCTTCCTTTTAATAAAAATCCGCTACTACTCAATACGATCTTAGGAATTTTATCACTAACAGAAACTTTACTCTCATTATAATCCTTAATAAATCTAACATTATCCCAATCACAAACTTTATCAAATAATTCTTTATGTTCGCCTTGTAGTGCATCTTTATATACTTTTGTAATTTCCCATATTAAAGGTGAATCAACAATTATAGGAATTTTAAAATCTTTATTTTCTCCATATAACATATACAAATCAGTTAATATTTGTTGTGCTCTTGATAAAGAAAATACAGGAATTAAAATTCTTCCTTTATCCATTAAGCATACTTGATTAACAACTGTTTTAATTTTTTCTAAATCTTTATTCCTACTAACATTAACATTCTTTTCATCTGCACCATAAGTACATTCACTAATTACTATATTTGCCTTACTACAATATTCTGTATCTTCAACATAGTAATTTTTGTTTTGTGAACCTTTTAAATCAGAAGTATAAAGTATTTTCTCAATATGTCCTGTGCTTGTTTTTAAAAATAATTCAAGTTGACAAGCACCTATTATATGAGAATTATGTAAAAATCTAAAACTTGTATTATCATCTAATTGATGTATAATTCCATAATCATAAGTATGTGTTAAATTCAATGTGTTATAAACATCATCTTCATTGTAAAATGGTTCAAATTTAACCCCACGTTTTTTTGATATGTATTCTGCATCTTTCCTAATTATATTTGCTGAATCTTTTAACATTGGTTTCATCAATTTAGATGTTATATCTGTAGTTATTATTTTACCATTAAAACCATACTTTATTAATTTAGGCAAAAGACCCATATGATCTATATGAGAATGGTTAATGAATACATAATCTAAATTCTTAGTTTTAAAAGGGAAGTGTTTAGCATTATCTTTATAATCTTTTATAGAGTTTGAACTTTGTATCATTCCACATTCTAAGAGTATGTTTTTATATTCTGTTTCTATTAAAATCATAGAACCTGTTACATTTACACTGTTGTTACCTATAAATGAAATTTTAACTTTTGTTTTTTTCTTTTTACCCATATGATTCACTAATCATAAGATATCAATTCCTCTCGGAAAATTTTTGTTGCTCACTAATTTTGTTCTTCAATATTTAATTCATTTTCATCATCTGATTTTTTACCATATAATCTGTAAATGTATTTCTCAGGAACAAAATATTTACGTCTTCTAGATTTTTTTTGTCTACCAACTATACATAAATCTGGATATTTCCCACCTTCCATTTTTAAAATATTTTTTGAAATTAATAAGTTTAATTCTTGGTTTGTAATTTGTTGCAATGTTATTCAGATTCTCCTTTTGTATTTTAGTTTATTTAGTTTTTTGTTTATATATTCATTTTTAAATTTAGGAATAATAAAAAGAGAGTAAGGTGTTAACCAAACTCTCTTAAATAACTAATACTACTCACTACATAAAATAAAAAATAATGTTTTACAAATACTTATTCTATAAGGATTTATTAATAGTTTCTAAAACTTTAGCAGGACGATACTTTTCTTTATTTTTATGCCATGCTTCTCTTTGCCATTCCTTTTGTTTTTCTTTCCAACATTCAGAACAATACTTTTTACGTTTATTTTTACTTTGCTTTATTAATTTTCCACAATCAATACATTTAATTATTTTTTTATCACCATTATATAAATCAAAATAATATCCAATATTATCATATGTATTTATACTTAATACTATATTATCACTATCTTCTATATTTTCAATAAATAATAAATTAATTTTACCTCTGGTTCTTACATCAATATAATCTAATTGTGATAAAATATTAATAATATCATTTATCTTATACATATTAGGTATTTTTGCAGTATTTAAAATATCATTAAATACTTTTTGACTACCACCAATATAATTATATCCTGAATAATTGCTGTATTTTAATTTGCATATTTCTTTTTTAATCTTCATATTTACTAATAGAGAAAAAAGTATTTTTTTATAATCATACCCTATATTACTACTATTAATATATTCAATTTCCTTATCAGTTATAGGTATATTATTAATAATAATTAATGGATTATCTCTTCTACTTCCTTTACGAAGTGCATAATTTATTCTTTTAAAATACTTAACATCATTAAAATTTTCTATATATTTTTCACAAAATTCATATGCTTTTTCTTTTCTTTGTTTAGGTTTAATACCTTGTGATTTCCAATATTTAATTAAAATAGTTAATTCATATGTATGATAATTAGTCAAAAAACCTTTTTCTTCAATTGTCTTAGCATAGTCAATTTCATTATATTTTAATTTAATCAAATAATCACCCTTTTCAATTTATATTTTTTATTTAAATATATAATATTCCCTTTATTATTAGAAATAGGGAATAATATAGGTTTATCATTCTTATTTTTTACATTATTAAAAATATATTCTCCAAAAGAATTCCACAATATATCTTTATTAGAATTTTTATATTCACAATAAAATATTTCAACTAAATAATTTGTTAATTCAAAAGCATTAGAACATATCTTAAACATTTTATTTTTAAAAATATTATATATATTAATCACAATTTCATTTGATTCATCATTATATTTTGATTTATCAAATGAACCATTTATGCCCATATTGTTTAAATCTTTTAATTCTCTCATAAAAGAATTATATTGTTTTAATACTTTTTTATATAAATCATTATTCTTAGGTATTGAATCATCCATATATAATTTATATAAATCATTGTCAGTTTTTATTTTTAATTTATTCTTAATATCAAAATCAATACTTTGTATATATTTACATAATGAATTCATCACACTATTACTATCAATCACTGGTAAAAATTTATTGTAAGTATTAACAAATGATTGTTCTACATCATTTTTATCTTTTTTATTAATTAATTCATTTAAGGGTATTCCAAATTTTTGTCTGCATGATAAATCATTGCTTTTTACATATTTATTATAATTATAGTAAGTATTTTTATACAGATAGATAAAAAAATATGGATGTCTATCTAAAAGTATACTATTCAAAAATTCTTTATTTAGTTTTTCTTTTTCAGTATCATCTTTATTTGTTTTTATCCATTCAGTCCAAATATTAGGTATACCTTTTACTTCTTTACCTATTTTTGCTTTATCAATTTGTGCAGATTGAAGTTTAGTACACATTTTTAATCTATTAACTAAAGTTTTATATTCATTACTATCTTTATTAAAGAGGGGAAGTAGAGCATAAGCACTTGTACTTTTATTTGTTATAGAACCTATTATAGAACCAAAAGCAAATTTATCTGCATTATATAAATCTTCTTCCGTAAAAACAATAGGTTTAGGTTTAGGTGCTTCATATACCACTGGCAATTCTTCTTTATATATTGAATCAATAATACATTTATTAGAAGTAGTGGCAATAATATCCATATCCCAATCACTACCTGCCCAATTAAGAATTTCATGGCCATGAATATTAACTATTACACCACTATCTTTACAATATTCATACCATTTACTATATTTAATTTCATTATCTTCATTATCATTTACTAAATTTAATTGTAAATGTTCTGATTTATATGTAAGCGGTGCTCTCATAGAATCTACAACACTTACACCTTTTTTATTCCAATAATTACAATAATATTCATTTTCTTTCAGTAATCCAGTAACTTCTTGTCCACAAACATGTTGCATTTGTGAAAAAGGATCGCTGACAAGCACTTGAAAGTTACCATCTAAAATAATTTCACCCAAACATCCTCTTTTAATAATATTTTTAGTATACTTATAAATTTTATCTTTAATATATTTATCATATTTTAAATTATGATTTACTATTAAACTCTTTAACCAATAATTATCATTATTTTTAAAAAAAGATTTAATACTTTTATTAGTTATATTATCTCCCATTAAAAACAATAAAATATAATATATATTATTAAAATTAACGCCTTGTATCCATTCAACAAATTGATTACAAGTTTTTTTAATATTATCTTCATTTAGATCTAATGTTTGTAAAAATTGATAATTCATTTTTAAAATATCATTAGGTTCTTTAGGTGATACTAATGCAACTCCCCAATATAATTCATTTATTTCACAATTATTTTTATATGTTTCAAAATCAAATGAATCCCAAAGTTTAAATTGACTTTCTGAAATTATAACGTCTATATCTCTTAAATCAACTTTGATTGGATTATTATTTTTATCTTTATATATTGTATTTATTATATAATTTCCTTCATTTTCTTCCTTATAAAATAAATCTATATCAAATACAGTAAGTTGACCTTTTAGGAAGTTCTGCCTTATGCACCATTGCCCTGGTACATAATCTAATCCTAATTCTTTTGACCATCCCAATGCTTTAGTAGGTTTTATCAATCCTTGTCCATCAAATCTATTAAATTTTAATTCTACTTCTTTTTCTTTTTCAATTTTATCATCTTCATTATCTCCAGTTTCAGTAATAAAATTTACTTTAACTAATTTACTAGTTTCGTAGTCAGGTACTACACAAAATCTAGGGGTGCTAACTATTTTAGTGCTAGACCCACTTAAACCTCGATATGCATTATATTTAGATGGGCAGAGAGGTTTATTTTTATCTCTGCCATTATCTAATATTTCATTAAGTTTATCAATAATTTTTTCTTGGCAAAATACTACAGTCGAAACTCTAGATTGAGAAGAAGATGACGACAATCTAAAATATTTTTCATTATTTAATGTCAGTCCATTATTAAATAAATATTTATAATGAGCTTCATGTTCCATTATAATTGTTATATATTCAGGTATATATAATGCATTTAAAATATTATTTTGTAATACTACTATTTTATCTGAATTTTCTTTAGTATATATTTCTTTTTTTATCAAATCTCTTTCTTGATACCATTGTTCAAGTTGTTCATAATTTATTTCTTTCTCTGTTATTTTTCTTATACTTCTAAGAATTTGATTATCTGATAGAGCAATTAATTCACCATTAACTTTTGCTTGTTGAGGAGTTAAAGTTATATTATAATCATATTCTTTAAGTCTAGAAGATTTAAATTTCATTGTATAAAGTTGACGATTGTTATGATTTGTCAAATAATTATTCCTCCTTTTTATAAATATAATTTCTTATATTATCACTTATTAAGATTGATAAATTGTATTTTAATTCATCTAAAGATATTAAATTATTTTTATAATTAATAATATCAGTATTATCTAATATTTTGTTATAATTTTCATTAAATAATACAATTGTCATATTATCATTTTTAAGAAAAGACCAGTTATTACTTATTTTTTTGTATTTATTATTTAATTCTGTTATTATATTATCTATATCTTTTTCTAAATTAATTCTATTAATTTTTACCTCGATATCTTTACATAAATTCTTACAAAATTTATCATCAAATATATTTCTTTTATGTTTTGTTGAATCAAATATTACAAAATGATTTTCTGAATACAAAATACTAACATATAAACTTCTACCATTGTAAATATTAAAATATATTTTAACTTTATTGTTTTTGAAATTACTCTTTACTTTTTCTGAAATTTTATTAATATGTATAATTTGATCTTTAGTATAATAATTATTAATTTCTACTTTACTTTTTATAAAATCAATTAAATCTTCTTTTGTTTTATAATATTTTGTAGTAATTTTATAACCATTATAAGGATCTCCAAAGTTATTAAAATATAAACGATGTTCATTATATGAATCAGAATAATAATATGTTAGAGAAGGATAATTATATTTGTTTATATTATTTGTATATATAGTATGATTAAATTGTCTCATATAATTCATTGCATCATTAAAAATTAATAATTCAGAATTATATTTTTTAATAATATCTGAATTTATATCATTTTCATTCATTACTCTTATAGAATAAACAGGCAATCTATTCTCCGTATAAAAAGTAATATTAAATCCACTATAAACTCTATCATAAATTTTATGAGGAATAGATATTGAATATTTTATTTTAGCATTATCTATTTCATATTTTATAAAATTTAAAGAATTTTTAATTTTATTTTTCATAAATTCAACATAGTCATTTACTACAGTAATACAATTTGCATTTTTTAATATATCAATTACAATATTTCTACTATTTTTATCTTCTATTAATTGAATTAAATTAAATAAGTCTTCAATGTCTATATTATTCTGTTTGTATTTTTTAATATCATTCCACAACCAATCTAACTTTATTAAATCCTGTTTTTTATTATCTAATAAAGAATTCTTATAAATATACTCTTTATACTTACCAATAGTATTATGATATAAATCATTATCATTTAATTTATTTTTCTTCACATTAAAACACTTATCATCATAAAACAACGCATTAAACACAGGTAATTTATCCTTATTCAACAAACTCTTAATATCAATTTCAACAACAATATTCTTTAATTCTAACCAAATATCTATGTAATCCTTTAACTTTTTCTCATTACTGAATTTCATCTCAAAATAGATTGTATTCCCACATTCAGTTTTGACTGTTACATCTGGTCTATATATCTTATCTCCAACAGTATAAGATTGTTCAACTAATATTTCTTTGCAAATATATTCTTTTTCCTTGTCAGATACTACTTTAAATTTATCTCCTGATTCTAAGAATTTATGTTTGAACCACCAATGAATCATACTCTCACTTGAACATTTACTAGCATCTACATGTGCAAAATGGGCAGTTATTAATTTTGATTTTGTTGCTTTAGGTATTACCTTTGATCCACATAAAGGACAATAATATTTTTCCTTGTTATTTTTTACTTCAATTTCATTAATGGTGACAATATCATTATTTGCATTTTTGGCAAACCATAGATTTATGTTATTGTACAATAAATATAACCTCCTTATAATTTATTATTTTCTTAGTACAAGAGAAAATAAATCTCTTGTACTATTTTTACTTCAACTACTCTCCATCACTCACAATATACCTACTGCCAGCAAAACCTTCATCAATCATTTCACCATGTCCAGTCCCATCCCCATTATCAACATCCATATACAATGTATAACTTGCTTTCCAAACATTTTCATCTTGTTCACTAATAAAATACCTAATCGTAAACTCATCACCATTCTCATTTTTAATATAAACTCTCTTACTTGGTTCAGCATCAATTAACATAATTTCACCAGTCAATCCATACTTATCTCTATCAACAAAATTATGTAATACTTGCTCTACAAATTCAGGATAACCATACTCATCATAATGTTTAAAAAATTCATCTGTAACTAAAATCTCAAAATCATCTTCTTCATCTATGTAATTATTACCTTTATAATACTCACAATCCTCGCATTCTCTATTAGAACAATCTAATTCTCCTAATTCACCATCATATCCACAAAAACTATCTTCATCCTCACTAAAAAATACATCCAATATACCTTGATAAACTCCTTCATTATCACTATTATCATTAATTCTGCATAAACAAGAAACTCTAGCACCATCTATAAAATAACTCATATCATCAATAATTCTATTAATTTCCCATTCAATACTCTCACAATAGTAACCAACAATAAAATCTACTAATCCATAATTCGGAGGATTCCAGAAAGATTGTACAAAGAATTTATCTTTCACAGATTTAGATTCTTTGTTCTCTGAGAATAGAAATTTAAATTCACCTAATCCTTCAAGATTAATTTCATAATATGTACCTTGTATTATACTTGCCTGTGCTTTTTTCATGGTATACATTCTCCTTTATTTTATATTTATATATTTTATTTACTTAAAATATCTTCTTGCCAAATGATCATACACATAATACACAAAACCATTATTAATAATATCAGCACTTACATTTTTCATACTATGTAACATATTAGTTTTAGTTTTATCAAATTTCTTTTCTATAATATCTGCACTCATAGTATCTACCTTCATATTGACACCTAATGTAATAACATCATCTAACATTCCGCAATATAATTTTAATTCGTTTGCATTAGGAATAAATACATTAGGTATATTTATTTTTATATTATCAACCTTATAGTATAATTCTACAAATATATCTTTATATTCATCTCTTGTACCATTCTTATATTGATAAATATAATACATTAAATCTATTGCTGTTATATTATAATGAAATCCTTGGTTAATAATCGAATTTAATTTTAAATATTCATCTCTAGTTTTTACTAATTCTCTTAATGCATTAAGATACCATCTTGGTACTGAGTAAATATCATCTCCAGATTCTATTTCTTTTAATTCTCTTTCTTTTTCACCACCATATAAATATCTATTTTGTATATATAATGCATATTCCTTTCTAATTTCTCCTAGTTTAAATATATAAGAATTTAATTCACCAATACTAATTTGTTTATCTAAATCATTAATAACTCCATTTTCACCATATAAAAATATCATAATTTTTTTTATATTTTCATATGATAATGGTCTTCCCTTACCGTTTTTTGCTTTATCTAAATTCATCAAACATTCATATAAGTCTCTATAAGTATAATCTTCAAAAGATATAAATGGATTTATTATATCTTCTTTAATATCTAACATGCCATTTATATTAATATTTAATTGCTTAGATAAATATAATACAGTATCTTTGCATGTATCATTAGAATTATAATATAAGGAAATTTTATTATATTGATATTCATTTTTTAATTGTTTTATATTTTCTTCTAATTTATTAATATTAATAAAACTTTTATTACTACATAATATTATTGTTCCTTTTTCATTAAATTTTAAATTTTTTATCATCATACTTCTCCTTTAAAAATTTATCCACTTTCTTATCTATTGGTCTAATATTTAGTGTATTTACTAGTTTTATATTCTTATTATATATACTATGTATATATTCATCTATTTTATTTATATATTCTCTAACAATTGATAACTGTTTGTCTGATATTGGGTATTTAGCAATACTTAATACTTCATTATTATCCAATAAATATTGTATCTTCTCTATAAATTTTTTATCCCAATTAGAAGTGTATCCAACATACCCACCTATATAATTTATACCAATAATATTTTTATCATTAAATGTCACAATATTTTTAAAATATAAATTATACTCAGACATATCTTTTAACCAAAATTCAGGTACTTTTATTTTATTATGATTAATAATATTAAAACAATTCATATCTTTAATATTTGTTATTGGATTATTAATTTCCCTAATTAAACCACATTCTTCTTTAAAACTATCCATTATTAAACTAATATTTTCACACTCATTTTCTAATTCTTTATCAGTCCTAACTTTTAACCAATTATAACCTTCTTTATCTTTATAAAAATTTTTATCTAATTGACGCATTCCTCTATATTTATTATTAGAATTCCAATCAACTGTATCTATATATTCATATTTATTATTATTATAGAAGTTTTCTATTTTAGATAAAAATTCATCCCAAATTATATAATTCTTGTCGAATAATATTTTATCTTTATGTTTATTATAAAAATCTTTTAATTCAAAAATACATCTATAAAATACATTTGAATATAGCAATGGTAACGTGTCAGGTTCAAACCTACAAAATTCTAAATATATATAATTACCAGAATCACTTAATAAACTTTCTGGTATTTTAATAAAACTATATTCTTTGTGAATATTTTTAAAGTCATTTTTATTAATCTTAAAACATAAAATATCATCATTATATTGTCTGTTTATTTCTTTAATTTTTATGGCTTCTTGACGTTCTATCTCTTTTATATCTTCTTCAATTTTTAATTTTATTGCTAATTCTATTAATTTATCTTTTGGATAATTAGTACAATCAGTTTTTATATCATATATGTAGTAATTTCCATTTGCTATATATCTTCTCTTGTTATACCAAAAATGACCATAACCTTCTTCCTTTATGTATTTTATTAGTAAAGGACTATAATTATTCACATACATATTTATTTCATAATAACCTTTAGGTAAAGGTTCAAAATTAGTATCTTCAAACATAAATATTATTTAATCTCCTTTTTTTAGGTATTTCATATCCTAAATTTTTATGCCATTTAATATTTCTAGAATTTAATTCAACTTCAACTTCCTTAGTAATAATACTTATAACCTCCTGTTATAATCATCTTTAATTATTCATTATTTTTAAATATCTCCGTATCTTGTTTTATTTCTAAATAAAAATCTACCTTGCATTCACGATCACAGAATTCATTACCTTTATGGTCTTTAACTCTATCTTCACCTAATTCTCTCAAACATTTAGTACAATATCCCGTATTGTTTACAAATATATTATCATTATTATAAGTCTTATTAAAATCTATTGTAATTTTATTTTGTCCCATATAAATTCTCTACTCCTTGCCTACCATTAATATCATCTAAAACCTCACTATATATCTCAATATCCAAATATTCTTCAGTATTGAAAAACAACACAGACTCTAAATCCTCACTATTAACATGATAACTAAATAATCCATTTTTATCATCAATTTTATTTAATAGTCTGCCTGATTCATTAAATAGTATCTTACAACCTTTCATAATTTTAATTTCTATGTAATTGTTTGAAGAGTAGCATATATTATAAAGTATGTCAGATATGTTGATTGTATCTGATGTAGGGAAGTAGAGTGTGTAATTTGCTTGTTCGTTGTAGAATAATTTTCCTGTATAAATTTTTGTATTTTTATTTGTTTTATTATTATTCATGGTATTTTCCTTCTTTCTATTTTTATTATTTTTTGTATTTTACTATATTAATCAATTAACTATAAAAACTTCATAATTTAACCCAAATCAACGAGTAAATTTTAAAAACGTAAACTTATATGTAAATTATCACAGCTATTAAATATGAGGTCGAATATAAAAGAAAATTAAACCATAAACACTCACTAAACTATTGTAATTGTTGACTTTCTATGTATTTTAATTTTGATAATACAATAAAAATATCATTTATATATTGATATTACTAGGTTTGTGAGTGTTTTTTGGATATATTTATTTTTACTATGGAATGGGTGAATTTTTGATATAAAATATGTATTAGATAATTGATTAATTATATTAATAATTTTAAACAATATTTTTTAAAATATGTGCTATTACATCAACAGTCCATCCATTACCAATACATTTATATCTATTTGTTTCATTTATCCCTTCTGTATAATTATCAGGTAATGTTTGTAATCTCTCTGTTTCTAATGGTGTTAATCTTCTTATATTAAATCTACTAAAATCTTTTCCATCTTCTAAATAATATAATCCACTTTTACCACCTAGACCTCCTGCATTGGCATTTATACAACATGATTTACCGTATATTGAATATACTCTATTACCCTGTGAAAAATTTCTTGAAAGATTTTTACCATCATTTAACCATTTGTTTTTACTTATTATCCCACATAAAAATACTAATCCATTTTTTGAAGTATGTTCTTTTTCTTTTGGTACATATATGTATTCTTGTTTCAAAAAATATTTATCTGGAACTTTATCTTCTATAATATTTGCAACCATTATATTTTTATCTTGTGGTTGTATTATATTAGAAATATTTGTCCAATAGTATCTTTCTCTGCTTTGTGGAGAAACTAAATTAGAATTAATACAAATAGGTTTTCTTCCAAAATATTCACTTATAATTTCCATATTTTCTTTTGTCATACTACCTACATTTTCAAATAAATAATATTTTGGATTTATAATTTTTAATGCTTCTATGTATTTAAAAAATAATTTAGACCTTTCACCATTTAATCCTTTTTGTTTTAGATTGCATCTGGATAAGTCTTGACATGGTGAACCTCCTATTAATAAATCAATATTATCTATGTATTCATTAAAATCAATATTATTTACATCACCAATATGTACAGTATCTGGATAATTCTTTTTAGTTACTTGAATAGCATATTTATCAATTTCTGAAGCATAATACTTATTTACTTTAATACCTACTCTTTTTAATGCTATTCTACCGCATGATATACCATCAAATAAACTTAAAACATTCAATAAACATTACTCCTTTATAATTATATTATTCTGCAACATTCTCAAAATTAGGGAAAATATTTTTATGCATAGTTTGCGGTTTTAAAATTTTTGCTACTTGTGGTAAATCTACTTCATTAAAGTGATAAATACTTTCAAAATCTCCGTTTATAAACACCTTTATTTTAATATTTTCTTTATGTAACAATGGAAGATATTTATTTTTAGAATTTGTAGAGGTAAACAACAAAGACAAAGTATTTTTATTATAACGGAATATTTGATTATTATTTTTACATAGCAAATATGTATCATATGTATTTTTGCTTGGTTTGTCTTTTATATCTGTTTGAAGAAAAACTCTATATTGACCAACGAATTTTTGGATGGGTAGAAACCTCCTTTCTTATAAGATTTATATAAATTTAACTTAAATTTAAACTTTATTCTTCATCCTTTTCTAATATTGTAAAAGCAACCATAGGATTATCTACATATTGCAATAATTCTGTTCTGATTATATTAGTTATTTTATTAAGAATAATAGGAATTGTTTCTTCTGGATTGTTTTGATTATTAATTTCAAATTCAACTTTATATTCATATTTGTTCATATGGGGATAATACCTCCTTTCTCTATATATTTTGTTGCTTTTGATTTGTTTTTAAGATTGTTTTATGTATTTGTTTATTGATTAATTGTATTATAGCATAGAAGTGGGGTAGAAGTCAATAATTATTTTTATAATCTGTTAAATATTTAATAAATTATTAAATATTTTTATTATTTAACCTTTTCTCTGCAATATCACAATAATCCTTATTCATCTCAAAACCTATATGATCAAAACCTAATTCTCGACAAGCAATAAATGTTGTACCTGAACCTTCAAATGGATCTAAACATATACCTTTGGGTGGAGTAACTAATGTAACTAAATACTTAATTAATGATAATGGTTTTACTGTAGGATGATTATTACCTTCACCACGTTCTTTTTTACTTGCTTTAGCACAATACATAAAATTTGCTTCATAATCATTATCATCATAATTACATTGTTTGAAGAATCTACTTGCTCCACCTGTGTCATCTCTTGATATTAATTTTCCTCTCCTTAGTGGAGGAACACCTTGACCATTTGTTACAATTCCTGTTTCTGCATTTCCATTTCCTTTACCTGATGGACGAATACCACTTTGACTATCTAATATTTTTCCTGCTTCTTCATCCATAATTATATTTGCTGGGAATCTACCTTGATTATTATGTAATTGTTGCTTTTCACCACTAGAATTATCTTTATTATTACCTATTTCCAATCCTGCTTTAGCATTATGTTGATAATTTTTACCTATTCTTGGGTCATCATTCTTAATATATTCAACCCTACAATCATCAATATTAATTCCACCAGTGTTCCATTTTAGAACATTATCTACTATAGTTTTTTCACTTAAAGGTTTTCTTGCTACTATAATTGGTTCGTGTGCTGGTTTTAAATTCGTACCCCAACCCTCGAATTGTTTTGCTTCGTCTGTTGCTGGTTCTGTAATATAACCATTACTACCATGTCTTTTTCCTATTTCAGAAGAAAATCCTGTAACATTACATGACGCTAATCCATTTGGTTGACGATTAAAATATTTTCCTTCTCCAACAATTTCTCTTTCTGCACCAAACTTTTTATCAATTTGTTTACTTATATCCATTGATTTGGGAAATCCTTGTGAGAAAATCCAGTCAATTTGATCTCTAATTTCAAATCCTGCTAATCTCAAACTTATACACATTAAATCATATGTACGTGTTCCAGCAAAGCATAATAAGTATCCTCCTGGTTTTAATACTCTATATGCCTCTTTCCATATAGAAGGATTAGGAACAAATGAGTCCCAAGCGACATTCATAAATCCTTTTGAATTATGTATGTATTCTTCATTATTTAACCAATTAGTTAAAACTTCAACTATATTTGGTTCTTTAGATAATCCATAAGGTGGGTCTGTGACGATAGATGAAATTGAATTATCAGGTAGTAGTTTCATACCTTCTTTACAGTCTTGATTATAGATTTTATTTAGTTGTAGCAATATGGGGAATCCTCCTTTTTATTTTGAGTTTTTATGTAAATTAATTAAAATATGTATATATTAAAATAATTATATTTATATTTTATTGTACTTGTTCTAATTCTAATAACATTGTTTTGTAATCTTCTTTATCAATATATTTAAAATGAAATCCTTTATATGGTTTTTCATTTCTACAACAAGTAGATATATTTGCTTGAAATAATTTTACACCAAAATCTATTTCACTAAATCTATCACATTCAGCAGTAGAATTATATATTTTACCAGTTTCTATACATATTAAAGGTTTAGAAAGTCTTTTTTGATTATTCCTTGTAGTTCTTTTTGTTAATTCTAATTTAGCATCATATGTACACCAACCAATACTTGTACCTCTTTTTAAATATGTAACAATAGTAGTATTGCTCAATTTAGTTATATTATGAATCTGAGTAACATTATCAATTCCACTATTCCACATATCACACACTTCTTTTACTCTTGTAGATAAAGCAAATTTATCTATTTCATTCCAATCTATATTATTTAAATCAAATAATTCAATTAATTTACTAGTTAATATATTATTTTTTATATATTGTAGATTAGATTTTTTAGAATCAATTCTAATTACTTCTATATTATGTTGTTTAATAAAATTATCTCTTTCTTCATCTTCTTTTAATGTTTCTTTCGCTGATTGTCCAGAAAAATTATTATTGTTTCCATGACCTAATGTTCCATCCATTTCTAAATCATATTTTATATTGTTAAATTCAAAATAAAAATCAAATCTAAAATTATGAAATTTATATTCTGGAATAAAATTAATTTTTAATTGTTCTAATAAATTAAATGCAAATTTGTTAGGATATGATTTTCCATCTCCACAACGAGAACATGTAATTCCTCTATCATAAAAATCGCATATTTTCATTAATTTTTCTTTTCCACAATTTTTACATTTAAATAGTATTATTTCTCCACTACCATATGTATATTTATATGCATCATTTTTATCTACCATATGTTCTATCATCCAAGGTGTTGTAGTTGCTATATCGTTATATCCTACTAAAAGTTTCTGAGGACTTGGGCAACAAACATTGCAACCTTTACCAAATATTAAATCACTTTCAAGAATAGTATTTGTATTAGGACATTTTAAACATTTATATTTATACATTTTATGTTTTTTATGATTTCTTAATTGTTCTAATATCTGCACTTCTCCTATTTTAGTTTTAACTATTTCACCTACAGAAAATTTAAAATTAAATTTACCTATTATATTACCTAATGCACCACTAATAATACTACATGTAGGAATATTATATTCATTATTTAAATAAGAAATATTTAACACATGTTTCTTATTATCATAATTATTAAATTTTATTATACCTTCAATATCTTCATATCTAAATGTAACTTCTTTACCAATACATTCCCTCCAATTAATTTTATTTTTCTTACCTTTTATTCTAGGTAAATCATCTAAAAATACTTTTTTCATATAATTCCTCCTTTTATATTATTATTTATTTTTAAAATAATTGTATCTTGTTATTAAATAATCCTTAAGTTTATCATTTAATTCAATCTCTGCTGCACACCTGGTTATGGCCACATATAAAACATAAACTTCGTTTTGAAACTTTTTAATATCAAAATTATCTTTATTATCTTTGTCTATATATTCTTTTTTAAATACATCATTGATGTTAAAATAATCATCACTTATATATACAGGAATTGTATATGTCTGTCCTTTCGCACGATGACAGGTAGAAAATATGACATTTGCCATACTTTTATTTTTAACTACATTATTTTTTATATTTTCAATAATAAGTGGTATCCTACTATTATACCTTTCTATCATTTTATCAATTGCTAAAAGTTCTAAGTCAATAATTTTTTTTGCATATTCTAGCATATTATTATAATCTTTAAATTTATTAAATAATGGATTTTTTACTTTATGTCCTTTATGGAAATAAAATCCATCCAAAATATTATTAAATTGATAAGATTTGAAATTTCCTTCAAAGAAAATGTTAATATTTGGATTTATATCTATTGCATCTACAACTTCTCCAAAAATATTAGCATTTGTTCTACATAAGCATACATATGGTTTACTTTTGTCAATTTTTTCTACTATTTTTTGCTTAGTATTAAATCCTTTCATATTAATATCTACTTTACACATATCTTTAATTATTATATTAGCAATATTAGCTATATTTTGTCCTACCCTAAATGAAGTAGTTAACTGATACTCTTTCCCTTCAAACAAAGGCATTATGTTAGTAGCACCTCTGAAGTCGTATAAGTTTTGGTATTGATCCCCTACGATTACTATATTAGGAACATTTGATGATTTAAGAATATCTAATACTAACAAACTAGAATCTTGACAATTATGTACAACTATACCTACATTATTATTTTCTCTTACAGTTATAAAATTATGATTATCTTTTACTTCAATATCATAAACATCTTCATTATGTATTGTTTTAATAGATTTAACATAATTATATGTGTATTGATTAATTCCATCTAATATTAACAAGTCTTTTCCTGGAATTAAATTGTCTGCTCTAACATATCCTCTTTTAGTTAATATCTTATGATTTTCTGTGCATTGTAAATTATTAATATTAGTTTTTATCTCTAATAATTGTCTATTCTCTGACTTTTTTGCCCATGTAATATCTTTGTACTCAAAAGTATCAGAATGAATATTAAAACTTAATATTTTTGGTAAAATACTTCCTTCTACATACAAATCATACAATTGCTTAATTGATATATTACCTTGATCTGTTTTTACTAACTGTGATTGAGGTAAGCACTCATCAAGCATAATAATATCATATTTATTATCAAGAGGAGTTTTTGAAAGATGAAACATTTTTAAGTATGTGTCATGTGTAATTTTATAATTATTATCATATTGCAATTGTAAATCCCAAAGTTTGCGACAATATTTAATTATTAATTCTCTTTCTTCTGTTGTATTACCATTTTTATCTTTAAACAAATTAATATCTGAAAAATCTAAAACATCAGATAAAGTATATTGTCTCATCATTTCATGAATTTTAACTGCAATTTCCATATCTTTATTCCACTTTAGTTTTAAATCTTTTATTACATCTACAACTCCGTAATTTAATGTTAATTTATCCTTGTAAAATTTTCCACATCTCTGATATGCTAATGAATGTATTGTGCGGATCTCTGTATTTCTAATATTTCTAAATATATGGTCACATTCATCCTTCATTGCTTTATTGTAAACTAGATATAATATTTTTTTATACTCTCTTTCTTTTGCATAATAAAAAAGGGTGCTGGTCTTGGCAGATCCACTTCTTGCAGCAATTTTAATTTTTACTTCCTCAGCAAATATAATATCTTTCTGTTCCTGTGTCAAATAATATCCTTCCTCAGACATATAATCTGATAATTCAATTTTAACATCATCAAATGTATTATTATAGTATTCTCTATTTAGAATATCAATTTCATCTTCACCAAATTCCTTATCCCCATCCTTAACTATTAACTTTAATTTCAATTCGCACTCATCACCTCTACCACTAGGATGAGAATAAAATTGCCTACTAACACCAAAATTCCTGATTAATTCTTCTTTACAAACTGGACATATGTATGTATCATTCTTTGTAGATTCTATAATATCTACTAACTTATTGTGTTGATTTAATGCTTTTTTCATGTTATAAATTTATTCTCCTTTTTATTTATTATTAATATTATTTATATTATAGATTTATCTTTAACTAATTTATTAACTAATATTATTCTTAAATTATTTTTAGCATTTATTGCGTCTTCTTTTGTTTCAAATGTTCCAACAGGATATATATGTCCGTTAAAATATAAATTAGTTAAATATAAATTATTAAATAATTCTATTCTTGATTCTTCATATGTATCAACATTCTTTTTAGGATTACGTCTATTTAACATTTGAATATTTCTAGTTGTCCATCTACAATTATCAGGAGAATATCCTTTATCATTGTCTATTCTATCAATTGATAAATCTTGATTAGGAATATATCTATTGTTTTCTGCCCATTTAATAAAATTAATTAATCCATTTTCTCCTAACCATTCGTCACAAATAACTATTCCTCTACCACCATAATTAATATACCATTGTGTATTTGGATTATAACATCTTTGTTTCATACCATGATAAGTTTTATATAAAGGATGTTCACTAATATTTTCTAAATAAACATCATTATATATTTCTGTAAAAATATATTTATCTTTATCTATAATTTCTATATTACAAATTTTATTTGCTTTAATTAATAAACTATCTTTGCTTCTATTATTTAATTTTTTATCTTTTTTATATTTATTTATTAAATTTTCTGAACCAAATATTTTTACAAATTCTTTAGTTGTTAAAATTTTATTTTTATATTTAGACAATTTACTTTTGTAATTACTAGAATTTAAAATAATAAATTTCCTCCTTTATTCAATATTTACATTTATATCATTATATCTCATTTTATCTTCCTTACTAATTACTATTTTATATTTCTTTTCTACATTTTCAGCATTTTTGTTAATTGTTACTTCAGATAAATTTCTATAATCAGGTATGTAAGATTCTAATAATCTATATTCCTTAATTATTTTATTATTATTTTTATCTAAAGATGATTCTAATTCTTTATTCTTCCTACTTGTTGCTCTCTTCTCTATATATTCAATAAATTTTTCATTAAATACTTTTACAAATTCTTCTGGACTAGTATCTATATCATTAAATTTTGCTAAAGTATCTATAACTGCATCCACATCTTTACAGTAAATATTATAAGAAGTATATATAAATAAAATATCTCTCTTACTTAATAATACTTTTAATTCATTTCTATAAACAAATGATTTTGCTCCATAGAATTTTTCCTGATTTCTAGTTATACCTGCTCTTTCTTTTGCAATTTTCTCGCAATCATAATAAAATTTTCTATCATTATCACTAATTGGTTCATCATAAGGTTTACAAAGAACATCACAACCTCCTTTTCTATTATCTTCATGATTCATAATTCTTTTCTTTACCATTTGAAATGATTCATAATCAATTAAATCTAAACCAGAATGGTCGGATAATAGTGTCAAATTCTTTTCTAAATAGTATTTAATACATAAATCTACCTTTACAAAAAATTCTTCCATAGTTTTTGGATCTACATTTAAAGGTTCAATACATTTATCTTGATGATATTTAATAAATTTATAATTTTCACCATTAATTATATCCATTTTATTTGCCCATCCTAAAAATGGTAAAGTATATTTATTTAATTTTTCTTTACAATCTAATTCTATCAATTTTGATAAAATGAGAGGAGTTAAAAATTTATTTAATCCTTTTTTAAGTGGAGCAACAAGATCATTAATTTCCATTGGATAAATTTTTGTAATTAAATATTTACCTTTTGATAAATCCTGTATATCACAATATTTACTTGCTTTATTGAGTAAAGAAGTTTTATCTTTACCACCTAATCTTTTTTCTTTATTATATCTTTCTTGCAATTTTATAGTGCCAAAAGTTTCTACAAATTCTTTAGTATTTATTTCTCCTAATTTTATTTCCATAATTAATCTCCTTCTTAATTAATTTTAAATGTGGGGGTAAATTTTATATAGTTCTTTAAGGTATCAAAAAATATACCCACATATACACAAATACAATTATATTAATACTTTATGGCATATATATTATCGTACAATTATAATAATACATTATACCTTTTTGAAAATATTTATATTTATTTTTCATTAAATTTACCATTCACTATTCACCATTTTTATCCTCTAATCAACCATAAAAAGAATAAAACAACCATTGCACCAATCAAATTTTCCACCTCCTTTTAATAATATATTATTTATATTTTACCTTGTTCATATTATACACAATAATAAAATAAATGTCAACACTTATTTATATTAATATTCTATAAATAAATAATAAATAATAAAAAATAAATATTTGGATGGCTTACTTTTCCCCTTTAAAGGGGAAAATAAGACAGACAAAAAACCGCTGCAAGCGGAATAGATACTTTTCTGTTCACATTATACCAAACACTAATACAGAAGTCAATAGAATAATAAAATAAATACTAATAAAAAAATACACTAATAAAATCAACAACAAATATAATTCACACTATAATCCAATCCTCAAATTATTAATTTTCTTCTTAATATTTTCTTTTCTTGCATGAGTATACATGGAAGTGACTTGTAAGCTCCCGTGGCCTAGTTGATCTTGCAATTCTGGCAATGTTAATATATCTTGTTCTATTGCACTAGTGGCAAACGAATGTCTAAGCTGATGCACTCCAACTTTATCTTCATTTTTACCATACAATCCAAAAATATAATTAATACTATCTTTATGCAACTTTTTGCTTCTTTCAGATAAAAACAAATATTCAGAATCAAAATATTTATGCTTCATTCTATCTATCAAATAATCTTTAATAACCTGAATTGCTACATCATTAAGATAAACTGTTCTTTCTTTATTACCTTTACCTAATACAACCAACTCCCCATTCTCTAAATTTAAACTTTTTAATTTTAAATTAGTTATTTCTTCTCTGCGTATGCCAGTATTAGCAATCAAATAAATTATAGCAATATTACGTGATTTATATATATTAGGTTTATCACTTACATTATTAAGAAAATTAGAAACTTGTTTTTCTGTTACATTAGTTGGATTACCTTTTGATTGTATTTTAATAAAATCTGCTTTAATTATAAAAATTGAATCAATCAATCCTTTACCTAATAAATACTCATTAAATGATTTTAAAGCTGATAATTTTAAATTTATTGTTTTCGCTGATAGATGAGATAATTTTGATTTATATAATTGAATATTATTACGATTAATAGTATTAAAAATATTAAAATAATGAGTTACATCAGAAGTATAATTTCTTATTGTATTATTAGATTTTGCCTGATTAATTAAGTGTTGCTTAAAATATTCAATTTGTGATTTCATATTTCATTCCTCCATTTATTAATTTAACCATATTATATCAGATGTAATTGTTAAGGTCAATAGGAATAATAAAATAAATATAAATTAATTATAATTATTATTTTATATTGTATCCATAAATTAACATTAATAAATATATTCTAAACTATTGAATTTATAAATATACTTAAATATAAAGTTTAAGACGATTCTAAAGACTAATTTACAGACCATTGTTAAGACAAAAGGTAAGACGATCATTAATAATTCACAATAAATAAAAAGGAGGGTAGAAAATGAGAATATCATTCAAAATAAACAGAGAATATGATACAGAATTAATTAAGCAATTAGAGAAATTTAAGTGTAATAATAATTTATCACAATTTATTAGAAAAATATTAAGAGATAATTTAGTTAATAGGAAAAATGAAATTGAAGATGTGTTTGCTGAAGATACTAACACTAACAATATTAATAATACTAATAATGATACACCTGCATCCAATACGGATAATGTTGAAGTTAGGAAGATTAATAGAAAGACAGAAATTAATAATGGCAACATATCAAAATCTATCAAATGGGATAACCCAAATTTAAAATAGGAGGATAATATGAAAACCTATTTGTTATGGTATAATTCTACTACTGAAGGTGTTACATTAGATATTACTGATTTAATTGATGAATTAATAAAAGTTAAATTTTTACCAAGAAAATTTGTAGAAGAATTTATTAAAGAAGAATTCCATGCAGATGAAATATTTTATATGAATAATATTGGAAGTTTTAGCGAAATGAATAAACAATTTAAAAATGTTAAGGAGATTATTAATGTTGATAAGAAATATGCACAGGAATTTATTAATAGTAAATTGGAGGTATGAATTAATGAAAAAATATATTATTATCTTAATTTGTTTATTATGCCCCACCCCTTGCTATGCGATGACCATTGGTGAATTAATGAAGAAAACTGTTGCTCCTGGAAGTCCTGGATTTGTTATATTAGAAATAATAGGAATAGCAATTGCATCATGGGTAGGAGAAATGATATGTAATATATTAGGGAAACAAAATTTAGCAGGATTTATTAAAATACTTACTGCATTTGCAGGAACATTAATAGTATTACTAACAGGTACAAATATAATAAATAAAATGTTAGCATTATTTTAGGAGGAAATATTATGTTATTTATTGTACCTATATTAATGTTTGTAATATTATGTTTATGTTTACCGCAGATAATGTTACAAACATTGATAGGATTTTTTGGATATATTATATGTAAGGCATTAAATAATAATAATTTAGCTAAAATGGTAATTATAATAACTATATTTGCTTGTTTGAATGTTATTATGGAAAAAGCAATGCCAATAATAGAAGAAGTACAAGGAAAGCAAGAATATGTAGGCGATAAAATAGATAAATATGAAAAATATAAAGATTATTATTATCCTGAGCATGATAAAGAAGATATACAGAAACCTATTGATAGAAAGATTGATGAATACACACCTAATAATTGGTTTATAAGAATGTTAACAGAATACCCTAGAACTAGATAATATGAGGTGAAATTATGCAAACTGTAATAGTTAATAAATTTATTATAGGTATGATGGCATTATTTGTAATGTGTGGTATGAATAACTTAATGTTTAAAAGTGGTAATATTGATGCAAGAATATATAGACATGATAATAATCAATTTTTTGGTGAATTGATTATTAAAGATAAGAAATTACCTTTGATTGTAAATGTAGATGTAGAAAATGAAGTAACTGAAAAAACTTACAATGAAAATAAAAGTTATAACGAAAATAAGGAATATACAGAGTATAAAGAGATTAATGATAAAAAAGAAATAAATGAAAATAAACAATATAATGAGCAAAAAGATCATAATATTAACAATAATTCTAATAAAAAAGAGGAAATTATTAATAAAAATGAAGATTATATTAACAAAAAAGAAGAAAAATTTAATGAAAATATTAGAATTACAGATGATAAAACACCAGGAAGTATAGATATTGTTATTAAAAATGGTGACATTGAAGTTAATATTAATAGAGATATAGGAAGCAGAGAAATGAGCGAAATAGATAAAGAGATTTGTAGGAAAAGTATTGATGCTGTAGTTGATTTTATTAATAGTATTAAAGGAAATAATAAGAGTAATATTAAAAATAGTGTTGTTGAAAAGGTTAAAGGATTTAAAGATTATATAAGTAAACCAAAAGATGGAAGGTGGTTTAAATGGTAGATAAAAATAAGATAAAAGATAAATTTACAAAGTATTTACAACAGTTATCATACAATCCTGTTAAAGTTCAGAAACCAGAAAATTTTAAAACTATAATTAAAAAATTAATTAGAAATAGAAAAGGTAGAGAAATAGAAGCAGAAATAGAAGATGTATTCATACAAATTGGTTGTCATAATTCTAGGGGTGAATATCCTTATTATATAGCAACAAATAAAAAGAAGGATAATATTATTCAAGTAATGTTTAAATTGCCATATGGATTAAATTATAAATCTATTATTGATAAGACTAAATATTTTGCTGATGCTATGACAGCACAAGTTAATATAGAAAATAGAAGAGGATTATTAATGGTTGAAGTTATTAAAGGAATTATACCCGAAAAATATAGATATAACTTTAATTATATTGAACATATGGATAAGTGTGTACCTATACCCATTGGTGTTAGTGTTAATGGTATGCCAATAATTGTTGATTTAGCTATAGTCCCACATATTATATTAGGAGGTGTAACAAGATCAGGTAAGAGTATTTTGCTTACAGGGATTTCTGATTCCTTAATGCAAAATCATAATGTTAAATTATTTATTATTGATTTGGCAATGACTGATTTTGTGCATTTAAAGGATTATTGTATATTTGGATATAATTTAGATAGTGCAGAAATTATATTAGAATATTTAATGCAAGAAT
>Ga0209416_1000498_pt1 | contig 40505 bp, 45 predicted proteins | sample RifGroF1_FD_184001 | JGI IMG/M metagenome (GOLD analysis project Ga0209416, IMG submission 184001) | Groundwater microbial communities from Rifle, Colorado, USA - Groundwater F1 (SPAdes) (version 2) | ecosystem: Environmental > Aquatic > Deep subsurface > Groundwater | place: Rifle, Colorado...
CCTTATTCTGCTAGTCCCAGAGACTTTTTAATATCTCCAACCATAGACTCTTTCATTTGCTGTTTAATTAACTCTGTCTTTAAACTCTCCAGAGATGAGATAGCTGCTTGAAGTTGAGTCATAACCTTAGTATCTCCCTCTTGAGCCATAATCATCTTCTTAACACCTCCTACTTGTCCTTCCACTCTTTTTATTCTGTTCTCTATTCCTCTTGGGTACTTCATATACAAAAAGTATATTTGAAAGACATGATGAGTGCAATATCTGGGTGGTTCTGTAGGGGAACAATGTTATTTGTTCCCCTACTGGGTGATAATTTATTACAAAGATTTTCTTTTGTAAATTTTGGGATCGTCTGCAACTTTTTGATAATATTCTGCAATGCCTTGGCATGCCCTCCATCTCAATCGCTTTGGACAAGCTCTTAAAATCTTGTTCCAAGTATCTATGTCGTCAGCCTTTGACATCCAAAGATGAAGAACCTCTTTCTTCCCAGTTTCCTTCAAAACTTTCTCAATGGCACCAAACAAAAAATTGCCTTCCATGTTGAGCTCTTTCCATACCCTTTTCCACAAAGCTTTGTTTTTCCTTACAGAGTAGAGCTCATACAAATCCCAGAAAGCTATCTTTTTGCCAGAGAAAACCAATTCCTTTGCTTTCTCGTAGGCCTTTTTTGCAAATGCGGAATTACTCTCAAGGGTTTTCACCATGAGCAGACAGAAAGACAGATCATCTGGGGGTGTAATTCTTAACCAACTATCTTCCCCGGTAAGGGAAAAAAGTTCTTGACGTAGATTATAATTTCTACGCAAATACTTTCGCATAGCTACCTCAAACATCTCTTTCTGAGAATGGTTAAAACAATTCCCATAGTCCCGACAGAGAGAATATCCTTGATCAAAACTTTCGATCTTCTCAATTGCAAAATTCAAAAGTTTTTGAATCCGCTTCTTTCTGAATGACCAAAAAAGCTTTCTTCTAATTGCCTTGTACGACAGTTTTCTTAGTCTTTTTTCCCAGAACATTTTGACCCTCCTTGGTTTGAATGTGTTCTTATCTTTAATTTTTAACGATCCCTATATTTCACCCGACATTATTATAGGTCTTCTGGTTTATAATCTCAATATCAAAATCTCCATAATTATTTGTGGACAGCGTAATATTCTTTTGTTATAATCTCCCTGCTATGAAAAAGGATATACACCCAAAATATAATAACAGTTTAGAAATCACATGCTCATGTGGAAGTAAGCTTGTTACTGGTAGTACACTTGAATCAGACGGTCTAACCGTTGAAATCTGTTCCAAATGTCATCCCTTCTACACTGGAGAACAGAAGATTGTAGACTCAGACAACCTCGTAAAGAAATTCGAAGATAGAAGAGAGAAAGCAAAGGGAATGTCATTCAGAAGTAAGAAAGAAAAGATGGCTGCAAGAAAAAAGAAAATGGGAGAAGTAAAAGCTTCTTCATCTCTAACACTTAGAGATATGCTTGAGAACGCAAAAGTCTCTAAATAACAAGTTTCAATAAATATTTTTACATGATATATTATCCATTATGGATTTAGCTTTAATACAAAAAAAATATTCCGACAACGATGCACAGAAGAAGGTAATTGAAATACAAAACCAGATCTCTTCTAACCATAATAGCGGAACAAATATTACACAGTTAAGTAACGATCTCTCCTACTACTCCGAACTTGCTTCCCTAATCTCCAAAATACAAAGATGTGTAAAAGAGATTACAGATGCACAGGAGTTACTCGAAGAAGAAAACGACTCCTTAATTAAAGAGATGGCAATCGAAGAGATAGAGAATAAAGAAAACGAGATTGAAACAACTGAGAAACAAATTCAAGGTATTAAAATTGCTAGAGAGTTTGAAGATGTAGATGACAATAGATCTGCAATACTTGAAATTAGAGCTGGAGCCGGTGGAGATGAAGCTTCCCTGTTTGCTGCAGATATCTTCAGGATGTACAAGAATTACAGTGTAACCAAAGGATGGGAACTTGAGATAATTGAGAACAACATAACCACAGACGGAGGATACAAAGAAGCCATAGTACATATCAATGGAAAGAACGTATTTAAAAATCTTAAGTATGAAAGTGGTGTACACAGAGTACAACGTATTCCTACTACAGAATCTTCTGGGAGAATACATACCTCAACAGTATCTGTTGCCATACTTCCCGAAGCAAAAGAGATTGACATACAAATTAATCCAGAGGATTTGAAAATAGAGGTTATGAGAGCATCTGGAGCAGGTGGTCAGTGTGTAAACAAAACCGACTCTGCAGTAAGAATTACACACCTACCTACCGGAACAATTGTTTCCTGCCAAGAGACCAAACACCAAGCTCAAAACAAAGAGAAAGCAATGGCTTTACTCAGATCTAGACTGTATGACAAGAAAAAGGCAGAAGAGGATGCAAAAAGGTCAAGCCTTAGGTCTTCCATGGTTGGTTCTTCCATGAGAGCGGAAAAAATTAGAACATACAATTTTCCACAAAACAGAGTAACAGACCATCGAGTAAAAAAATCTTGGTTTAATCTTGAAGGCATTATGAATGGAGATATCCAGCAAATAATAGATGATGTTAGAGAGGGTATTCAGTTACAAGCATTAGAAAAAAGTGAATAAAGAGCTATCTCTGTTGTATAAAATTCAATCTGTTCTCAAAGAATCTGGTTATCAAGATATCTCAAGGATATCCCAAGAAGTTCTACACTTCATACAAGAAAAAAATATCCCTTCCGATATAATTTTCGGAAGACTTCTTAAAGGAGAACCATGGGAATATATATGTGGAAAAACAGAGTTTCGAGGATATGATTTTCAAGTAAACAGTGATGTCCTTATCCCACGAATTGAGACTGAACAGATTGTAGATATTGCCAAAAACAATCTAGCGGGGATTAAAAACATTGTAGATATTGGAACCGGTTCTGGCTGTATAGCAATATCTCTTGCCAAAGAAATTGAAACAGACATCCCCATCTATGCAATCGACATTAGTCAAAAAGCACTACAGATAGCACAGAAGAATGCTAAATTAAACCGTGTAGAAAACAGGATAATATTCAAAAACAACAACCTCCTTGATGGTTTAGAATTTAGTTCCCCTACTCTTTACATCGCGAATCTTCCATATATTCCTACAGATATGTACGACAAACTAGACAGAAGTGTGCATGAATTTGAACCAAAACTTGCTTTAGAAGCAGGAGATGATGGTTTAAAGTATTACAAAGAAATTTTCAAACAGATACCAAGTGGGAATAATATATTAATAATAGAAATAGAACCTTCTACTCTCGAGGATATCCAAAAGATAAAACAACCAACTGAGATAATTAAAGATTACAGAGGATTAGATAGGTTCTTACTATTCAACCTCTCCTAGTACAACATCAAAAGTTTTTGTAGAACCACTTCTGGAAACTTCAACTTTTACACTCTCCCCTACTTTGTGTCTTTGTATAAGATTAATAAGTGCAACATTTACATCTTCTCCTCCGAATTTGGTTACTATATCACCTCTTCTAATACCTGCTTTGTATGCTGGACCAGTAGTATCTAATCCTCTAATCAAGGCTCCAGGAACAATATTTTTGTAATACAGAAGATCATACTCGTAGAACATTTCGTAGGATATTCCCATGTATGGTTTGATGAATTTACCATATGTCTTGTACTCCTCTATCCTCTCTTTAACTTTGTTAATTGGAATAGCAAAAGAGATATTGTCAGCACCAGAGGTTGTTGCAAAATTAATTCCAATTACCTCACCTTGAGAATTAATCAATGGGCCACCTGAATTCCCAGGATTAACTGCAGCATCTGTCTGTATTACATCTTCGTATGTCTTAGAGGTAAATCCAGACCAATCTGAGCTTGCTGTTACAGTTCTATCCAATCCACTAATTATTCCCTCGGTAGCACTTCCAGCATATTTACCAAGAGGAGTACCAATAGCGAGTACTTTTTGTCCTACAGCCAATATATCTGAATTACCAAGCTTAATTGGTGTTAAATCTTTTGCATCAATTTTTATCAATGCGATATCATTTACATCATCTTTTATAATCTCTACTACATCATATTTCTTTTCATCGTTTGTAATCACCTGATATACAGAATCTGCACTTGAAACTACATGCTGGTTGGTAATAATCAATCCATCTGCACTGATAATAAATCCTGTACCTATACTGTTACTGCTATCTACTACACCGTTTGTCTTAGATACAGAGAGGGTTGAAATTGCGATACTGACAACGGAAGCCTGTGACTCTTTAACAATATTTATGGTATTAACCTCACTCTCAGAGACTACTAATTTATCTCCATTCTGTGTAGAAATATCTGTGTTTTTAAAAAGAAATGGTAATGCATTCTTTATATTTTCCGAATTTCTTAAAACAAGAAATCCACCCATTAGTAGTACTACCAAGACAGCGAAGACGAATCCTCCAATATACAGTACTCTTTTTGTAAATATCTCTTTAAACTTTTTCATAATTACAAACATTTACAATTTATTTATCTGTTGAATCGCTTTGATTAATTGCGGATCTCTTCCCGCAACAAAATCCTCGTCTGTGAACTCCACTATTACATCTGGTGTAATTGGGTTTTCTTTGTTTAACCAATCTCCATTTGGAAGTAACCATTTCAATGTTGTAATGTGCAAACTAGAGCCATCACTTAAGTCTAGAACATTCTGTGCAGTTCCCTTCCCATATGTCTTCTCTCCTACTATTGTTGCTCTTTTTGCCTGCTGTAGAGCTCCAGAGAGAATTTCAGAGGCAGAAGCACTTCCACCATCTACAAGTACAACTAATTTAACATTTGTTAAGTTTCCACCATCCTTAGACTCATATTTATCTATCTTTCCGTTACCATCCTGTTGCATTGAAATTGTATATCCCCCTAGTAAGATATCATCGGCAGCATATATCGCTGCATCAAAATATCCTCCTGGATTCCCCCTTAAATCTAATATAACCTTCTTTACCCCCGAAGCTTTTATCTCTTTAACTTTTGCATCCCATTCCTCTACCCATGCCGAATATGAGGCATCTGTAAATCTGTTTACTCTGAAAAGTGCAATACTCTTGTCTTCAATTAATTCCACCTTCATACTTGCTACAGTGATCTGTTTTCGTTCAATGGTAAGTTCAATCGCTTTGGAAGCACCTTTGTGCAATATTTTAAGTTTTACCTTTGTACCTTCCTCACCTCTAATTCTTGCTACAACATCATAGACAGTATCCTCTGCTTTTACTTCAACATCATCTACCGCAAGAATGTAATCTCCTGCCCTAATACCAGCAGCTTTAGCTGGAGAACCATCAAGAGGTGTGACAACAATTATATTCCCATTTTCATATCCTAGCTCTGCCCCTATACCTTGAAAATATTTCCCTTCACTTGTTGCATTAAATTCCTCTGTCTCCTCAGGAGTAAGGAATACAGTTGCAGGATCATCGTAGGAATTAACCAGTCCCTTTATGGAACCATACATCATATCCTGGGTTGTTACTTCTGAGGAATCTACATACTTTGAGCGCAGGATATCCCAAACATCCCAATACATAGTAGTATCTACTTGATCTTTTGTATTCTTGAAGATATCTTTCCCTTGTAATTCACGACCAGATATAAATCCTGAAACAAAAATACATACTAGTAAAATGGCAAGCCCTAATGTTTTTTGTAAAGATTTACTTCTATCCATAGCAGAATATTATACCCTAATATGAGACAAATTCTACACTTCCTACATTTATTATACTGGATGCTCCATTTTCCCATTTTACAGAAATATATGTGTCTTCCTCCACCCCACTTACCTCTCCAAGCATTCCGTAATTTCCAAGAGCGTGAGATACAACTTTTCTTCCGACTGCATTTTGAACAAAAAGAGAATCCTTTACACCTTCGCGAATGGTTCCTCCCAAGAAGAATATCTGGCTTTCATTTACATCAACTACCGCAAATGTGTGATTCTTTTTCGTTATCCTCTCTATCATTTCTTTTGGTGAGTATATCTCACCAAAACCACCTATTACACCAACCGGTAATCCCTGGTTTCTGAAGTTCTGGTAATCCATTGAGTAAGAGAGAACAAATTTAGCACCTTTCTCAAAAATATCTCGCAATAGGTCTGGGTGTAATCTTTTTCCAGCAAAGACTATTTTGTCCTGGAGATCCTCTCCCACACTGTTTAGAACAACATCGTTACCACTACCAAGAGAGACAAATTCTCCGACAATGTATTTTGATTCTTCTTGAACATTTGATATGGCAACTAAATCTAGTGCATATGCAGAGGTTTTGATCGTGATACCATCTATTGGATTTATGCTCTCAATCATACCGTTGAAGGTACTTTTAACTGTATATTCTTGCTCCTCTCCAAGTAGATCTAGATACCCTATATTTATTCTAGACATATCTACAACTCCTTGAATTGGAGATATTAATCTCTTGATTGTGAGCCCTCCCATTGATGTTTTTTCAGCGAGTATATCTCCCTTCTCCACGAATTCTCCATCCATACAGGTTAGATATTTGCCTATGTTTTCTTTTGTACAACCTATCTGTGAAGGAAGAAAGAAAGAATTTTTAACATTGTTTCCTCTCTTTGTCAGAATATCTGTCCCTTCTTTCACCATTTCTCCAACATTTACCAATATTCTATCTCCTCTTCCTGAGGGGATTTTGAAGATATATTCATCGTATTTTTCGAATAGCTTATGCTTTAAAATCATTTAACCACATACTTAATTTACTTCTGTTTGTATATACATCTGGCCCATATACAATTGGTCTTGGCCTTCCATCTACAAGGATTGAATCGTATCTACCCTTTCCTGGGATTGAAACAAATCCAACTTTATTCTTCACACCATTTGGTATAACAATCTCTTTTTTGAATTCAACTTCCACCACCAATTTGTCTTGGTGTTTTGGCAATTGTACAAAGGTAAATTCTGGAGAAAGCGCATAGAATTCATTTTTCTCCATACTAAGAGATTCGGTATATCCACTCATTATTACTTTGTTTTGGTTCTTGACACTCTTTACTTCCGGTATCAGCACTTTAGTAGCAGGAGCAAACACCTCTTTTCTAGTAAGAATAATGTCTGTGGAATTAGTACCAAATATATAACTCTTACCGTAGGATAAAATCTTCTTTTCTAAATCCCACAGACAGTCAATCTCACCCATTATCTCCAAACCATCTACTACACTCATCAGGGTTTTTTGTTTCCCAAGGACTGCTGGTATGTGTCCAGATATTATCATGGCATTATTTTTAGAGTCTGTACCAAATCCAGATAATTTGTCGATATTATCTTGGTACAGAGAGTAGTTTTGGATGGTTGTGTATGATCTTAATATATCCAAAATGTTTGGATCTTCCGTAAAGAAGATTTTGTTAAGTACAAAGTTACTCCAGTAATTTAGTATGTCTTTGGATGCAAAATCGGATGCTAAGAATGCTTTGAATCTAGCATCTCTAACTGAATCTATAACGCCATATTCATTTCCCCAAGATATTTTAGATTTAGTAATGATGTTTTTTTCTTTTTTGTTCTCCATTACCTTTCTTGCTCTGTATATTTTGAAATCTGACAAATCCATATCCATATACAGGATATCTTCGTACTCCATCCTGTCTAGTAACCCTTCCAACAGATTGTATATGTACGAGTCGTCAACAACCCTCACTGCAACGTCTTTCGAGAATTCTCTAAGAGATGCAAAGATTGTATTAAAATACTTTTGGTTTTCATCTACCAACACTCTTATTCCTGTTAATCCTACTCCCTCATCTTTAAATGCTTTGTACATTTGTAATCTGTATGTGTCTCTGTCCACTATGTCCCAGTTGAATACTTTTTCAAGATTGTCGAAGTATTCGTACCAGAATTTCTTAGTGAAGAATTCATCATCTATTCTCTGTTTAAGAGGGTTTAAATCTGTAAAGTCAGAGAGTATGTACTCTCTTTGGGCATTGTGATCTGTGTATGCAAGGTGTGCCCATATGCTGTTATCTTTAACAACAAGGCTAAGGTAGGCATTTTTCTGTAGTATTGGCAGTTTAGACATTATGTAAATATATTACTTAAAAAGGCGTTGTTTTTCAATCATAGCCCATATTGTCTTATAGTAATATCACGATGTATAATAATCTGTTCTTTAAAAATTCATAGAAAGGAAGGTTAAATGTCCGGTAAACGTTTGTTGTGGATGACTGGGTTTTCTATATTTATCTGCGTGATAGAAGAGAACCTAAGAGATGAGGTAGTTCTGTTAACTGGACTTATTCTCATCGTTGTATATATGGGATGGAATTCAAAAATTTGGGAAAAATTGAATAAAGATCAACATTGGCTAAAGAAGGGAGATTGAAATGAGAAAAGGTCAGCGTGCTATCTGGGTTGTATTGTTTGTAATTGTGATCTACATCACAGAAACAAAGAATCTGCCAGATACAACAGTATTGTTGATTGGACTTAGTCTAATCGTCGCTTGGATGGTCTGGGAAACAAGGATTTGGGAGAAATTCAGGAAATCAAAATCATAGAAAAGGAGAATCGCATGACTATTACTATCCCCGCATTTTCAGTTCTTCTAATTGCCGTAGGTGGAAGTATCTCTGGATTTGCTCTCGTTGCCTATTTGCTTGGCTCAATAATTCTTCAACTTGATCCAGGTCTAGGAAAAATCAAGAAATTCCTATCCAGGATGTTCTTCCTCGGTTGGTTGCTGTTAATTGTTCCATTATTAATTAGCATGGCATCTCAACCCTCCGTTCCATAAAGTTAAGAAATAAAAACCTGAATCTTAGAAAAGGAGGAAAACAAAATGAATATGGTAAGTTGGATTATCGCATTTGATGTGCTTTTGCTGACTACCTTAATTCTCTTTGCCAGGGAAATAAAAAATAAAAGATCAACTAGTTCAATTAAGGCCGATCGAAGAGGAATAACTGCTTTAATCACAGCAACAGTATTACTGATTTTAATACTCATTGCTAAACCTTTTCCTGGCAGAATAGCATCAATCGTCCTTAATTCGCTAACATTGTTTATCATGTTAGCTACATTAATTGTCCTCATTCGGGATAACCGAAGAAAGACAATAATGGACGAGGAGTCGGCTACATACTTTGGATGTACAGTAATTATTGGTCTATTCCTGTACTACATCAGTCTAATCCTCCGTGTTATATATCTCTACCTTCCTGCCACAATCCCTCTATGGATTTCTTAAACACACCCTAGGGGTCAAAATAAACACTTGACCCCTAGGAAGAAACAAAAAGAGGACCTTTCGGTCCCCTTTCAATTTCATCTAACACATATACTATTCATTTGAAGAATATGGAAGTAATGCCATATATCTAGCTCTCTTAATAGCTCCTGTTAACTGCTTCTGATGTCTATGACATACACCTGATTTCTCAGTAGAGATTATCTTACCTCTAACAGATGTAAACTTCTTAAGCTGGTATACATCTTTGTATCCGACCTCTTTTACACCAGACTCACATAATGGACACTTAAGATTCTGTAATGGTTTCTTTCTTCTTCTATTATTTTTCTTACGATCACCACCGTAAGATGAATCTGTTGTTGTTTCTGCTACTTTTGTTACTTCCTCTGACATTATTTATCTATATATCAAATTAAAATGGCAAATCTTCTTCTAATGGGTCCTGGTCTTCAGCTGGAGCTTCCTCTTCTGCAACTACTTCCTCTACTACTTTCTCTTCCTTCTCCTCTTTAGCTGGTTTCTCTTCGTGAGAACCCTCTGCTCCGTCCATACCTGCACCCTGCTTACCCTTGTTATCTAGAAGAATCATATCGTCTACTCTAATCTCGGTCTTGTACTTTGTAACACCATCTTCACCTTCCCACGATCTAGTATTTAGTGAACCCTCTATATATACCTTCATACCCTTAGCAAGTAATTGCTGACATATCTCTGCCATCTTGGTCCATGCTACGATATTGTGGAACTCTGCCAACTCTTTTGTATCTCCACTTGCATCTTTCCATGACTTGTTTGTTGCCATTCCGAATGTTACTACTGGAGTTCCAGAGTTTGTATATCTCATCTCTGGGTCTCTTGTTAAGTTACCAATCAAGATAACTTTGTTTAAAGATCTCGCTGCCATTTTGTTTATATTTATTAAATTTAACTTACCTCTAACTTTAATCCAAAGATATTAAAAATATCTTAAATCTCAATTTCTTTCTTTTTTATTCTTTTTCCTGCCAATGTAACATCATCTATTGTTACAACCATATATCTCAAAACCTCTTGTCTCAATTCCATCTGTCTCTTCAATTCCAATATCTCTTTAGGAGATACTTTAAATGTATATATTATGTAATATCCTTCGTTGTGTCCCTTGATCTTGTAAGAGAGATATCTCTTTCCCCATACATCAATATCTAAGACCTCACCACCATCCTTGGTAATCATATCTACAAATTCTTTGTGCAAACTTTTTCTTACATCATCTGGTAACAAAGGCTTTAATACTACTGCCATTTCGTAACCATTTAACTTTTTTACTTCTTTCAACGCCATTAATATATACTTTTAAATTATCTTATCAACGGAATGGATTTTAGCAGAAAAATTTGTTTAATACAATAATAAAAGGGTAAAGCAGTGGACTTATGTGAAATTGGATGTATCCAATATTCTATGAGTCCACTACCCTTTTCGTCTTTTTGCTTATATGATTTTCTTCCCCTTTATCTTGAAGCTTTTTGTTATCCCTAAGGAGATAACTGTATGGCCGAAATGGTAAAAAATCAACTCATCATCGTCTTCAACAATGTTGATTGTTTCGATATTATATCGATTCGTAGATCCGGGTTCTGCAATTGCATTTTCTGAATATACAAGAAGATGCTTTACTCCGTCTCTCCCAACAAGATAGACCCTACTATTTCCATAATCAACTTTCTGATACATTTCTGGGAAGATTTCCTTAATGTTATCCGGGCACAAAGAGTCTTTGCCCTCAGTGAGAAATATGAAGGTATTGTCCTCCTCTAACCCTTGAAATACCAAGAACTTCTGTCCTCTGATAATATCCTCTGCAATCAAAGCACCAGAGAGATATTTAATTACACAATATTCCTGGTTATCAACCTCAAAGGTTCTATCCTTTATATCTAACATTTTACATCTCCTTTTTTATTTGTAAGAGAGCCAATATGATATGGGATTTTCTCCCAACAAAAAGACACTAACATTCTATAGGATAAACAAAAAACTGTAAATATATCTACTTGTTAGCAAGTATAATTATATAATCACCATCATTTACTAAATAATCTCTACCATGGTTTTTTACTAAACCCTTCTCCTTTGCACTATTCCACCCACCTACACCTAACATATCGTCTAAGCTAACTACATCTGCCGTTATGAAATTCTCTTCTAGATCTGTATGTATAACACCTGCCGCCTCCTTAACATTCGCTCCCTTCTCTATAGTCCATGCATTACATTCTTTTTCACTACCAGTATAGAAAGTTATTAAGTTTAAACACTCATATGCTTTCTGAACAATATCTATAACTGAGTTCGGCTTGTATCCTAACAATTCTTCATACTCCGCTATCTCCTCATCACCCTGCCCTATTAGCTTTACATCTGCAATTACAACCATATCTCCTGTTTTCTCTCTTAATTGACTCTCCCACTCTTTGACCTGTTCCTCTTCCATGCCTTCTTTAGTGTTTAGTATGAACATTCTTCTCTTGTTGGTAAGTAACCAAAGATCATATACATATTCCTTCTCATCCTCGCTTAATTCCATATCTATAACCGCAGTACCCTTGTTTAATTCCTCCATTATCTTCTTGAGTATCTTCATCTCTTCTTCTGCATCCTTGTGCCCTATCCTTGCCAATTTATCTACACTAGCAATCTTCTTCTCTACAACCTCAATATCTTTGAATATTAATTCATCCTGTACAATCTCAAAATCTTCAACAGGGTTCACCCTCTCATATACATGCACGATTTCGTTACTTTGGAATGCTCGCAACATATACATAATGACATCCACTTCACGGATATGTCCAAGAAATTGGTTGCCCAATCCTTCACCCTTAGACGCACCCTTTACCAATCCAGCAATATCTACAAAGGTCATAGCAGAATGTACAATCTTTTTTGCATTGAAATATTCTGCCATCTTCATTAGCCTCTCATCTGGTATTTCTACCACTCCAATATTTTTATCTATGGTACAGAAAGGAAAGTTCTCGGCAGGTACAGACATTTTTGTTAGTGCATTAAAAATTGTTGACTTACCTGAATTTGGTAAACCAACAATACCTAGAGACAATGAATGTGATCGTTTAACTGACATAATGGTGAATTATATATTAAAAAACCAATTCTGTAGAGTCTCAAAGATAACTTTGTACGAGACTCTACAGATGGAGCAGGTTTTTAAAGTAAATCTTTCAGAAGATCCTTACAACGATTAAACGAAGACAAGTATTCAGAATTTTCTTCGATTAATGCGAGAGACAGTTTTGAAGGATTGCTTCTAACTTCGTTCTTGATCTTTTCAACAAAAACTTCTTCCATTGCTGACTTTGGTCTTGTATGAGAAAGTCCTGTTATCAAAGTTTCAATATCTTCAGCATTTCTTGCTATGGCACCAAACACATAGGCTTCAAAGTGAATATACTCCTCTATGCGATGCTCATAGGCCCCAGTGCCAAGGGTTAGAAATTTGATGTAGTCTGATGGACTTAAACGATGTATCAATTCTTGAGCCAGGGCTAACTGAACTGCTGCGCTTAACCACTCAAAATCTCTCAAGCGCTCCATTACTTCATACAGGACATGAACTGATCTTTGTGGATATACGTGAGACATTAACTCCTCCTTCTCTAATTGGCTTTTAGATTTACTTTAAATTTTGAAAGATCCTTTTCGTTGAACATTATAGGCCTTCCCCTCCCTTTTTTCAAATACAAAACCATTAAAAAATGATATTATTAAAACTATGAAAAAACTCGCCCTTACAATTTTAGTATCCCTCATCTTCTTACTTTCCCTATCCCCTGTACTTGCAACTACATATGACTTTGTAATAGATACAGACACAAAAATATCATATACAACTGGAAATGACTCTGTAACAGTACAATACACATACAAAAGAACTGTCGAGAATTCTAGCTTCTACTACCCAGCATCCGGAGAAAAAGTCTTCCATATACCAGACATACAAAACAAAACAGATGAAGAGATAAAGATAGAAAGAAAATTTAAAAAAAACTCAATCTCTGTTAAAGACCAATACGGGAATAAATTGAAATACACCATTAAGGAGGAGAAGAATCCAGAAGGTATATATGTAAATATTCCAAACTACAAAATTACGACAAAAAGTTCTCCTTACTTAATAACCTTTACATACAAAACACACGACTATGTACAGAGGGTAAATAGCTTCGTGACCATACAAGCACCCGCCCTACCAAAAGACATTGTTCTTGAGCAGGTAGATAAATCTACGGGCACAACAACAAGATACAACTATGATTTAAGTATAGTTGTAGATAAAAATATACCAACCCTCGCTAAAGTATATCCATCAGATTTTACAAAGAAAACTGATTCAAAGATAACCACCTACTCCTTTGACCAATTAGATAGAATTGAAAACTCCCCATATATTGAGTTTGGAACAGAGGCAGTATATAAATTTGAATTGCTTTTTAAAACTCCCAAAACAGATACATTCATACCAGAGAAGTACTCAGATATATATTCTCAACTCTCTACTAACATATATGAGATATCCCTACCAAGAGAATATGGAGAGACAAACCAGAGAGTATTCTTCTCAAAGGTTACTCCTTCCCCTAAAGATATCTACCAAGATTCAGAAGGTAACCTTATTGGTGTCTTTGAGGTTCCTGCCAATATTGATTCTGAGATTTCTGTAACTGGGTATATATATGTACAACAGGACAGTTACGACAATCCATCAGACTCTTTCGACATGAATTTATCCGAATACTTTGAACTAGTAAAGAAAAGTTCTTTCTTAAACAAGTATCTTGCACCTTCCAAGTACTGGCAAAGTACTGACTCATACATTAAACAAGAAGCAGATAAGCTAATTGCAAACCAAAGTACTATCCTTGGAGTTATACAGGCGGACTATGCCTTCGTTGGAAACAAATTGGAATATGACTATGCTAAAGCAAACTCCGACAACCAAAGAATTGGAGCTAAAGCTGCCCTAACTGGAGGAGCTTCCGTATGTATGGAGTACTCTGACTCCCTCATTGCTCTACTTCGAGCTCAAGGGATACCTGCTAGAGCCGCAGGAGGGTATGCGAATATCTCATCAGAGGCAGTAGATAATCCAACCACACATCAATGGGTACAGATCTGGATTCCAAACTATGGATGGTTAACTGCAGACCCAACTCTAGAGAGCAAGAACATGCTAATTGGAAAAGCAATAGACAGAATCTTGTGGGAGACATTCAATGGTGACGCTCCTTCAAACATTAGTGTGTATTCTGCAAATGACATTACAACAGTATCCAATGGTGGATATAATATAAAAGTATATGGTGCAGAGGATGTAAATCAATCTGAATTAAAAAGCTATGTCGATCTTATCCCAGAGAAAGGATATGAAAGCACAGAGGAAATTCCTGTAAATGGTAACTATTCAGTCTCTCATTGGTTTAATATATTCCTTAAAACAACCGTTATTGGAAAATCTCTTCTAATTGCAGGACCAGTATTAATATCTCTCGTTGTACTAACAGGTGCAATACTTGGGATATCTCTTGGGATAAAAGCTATTAAAAGGAAAAGACAAAACCCTACCCTAACAGCTGATACAAAATAGTTTATTTACATCTACGGCCTTCTTCCCACTCTCTAGTCTTCCGCTGGATGTTGCATATATTGTCATCAAGACATCTCCTTTTGAAACCTTCTCTCCATTTAGCTTGTGTATATATATTCCAGCTTCTTTAATCTTTGGATTTCCTAATGCCCTAGCAATATTTACCAACTCTGCATTGTTTATCATATCGATTTTACCACTCTCTTTGCTTACAACATCATATTCAAATTTCCCAGCAGATATCTCGCTTGATTTAATTTTTTTCGTAGCACCTTGAGCAAAAGCTATTTCCCAGAATTTATCCAAAGCCTTACCACTCTCCAAGAGTTGTTGAGCATATTTCTTACCCTCACCTCTAGCCACCTTTTCTGTGCTTTCGAACAGTTTATCGGCCATGTTTAGGACAACATCCTCTAGTGCTTTCGACCTGTCTTCTGCCCTCTCTAGTACTTTAAGACACTCTTTTATCTCAAGATTCGGACCAATTGCAGGACCATCTGGTCCTCTAACTATCCTTTTAATCGTTTCACACTCAATTCCAACCTTGAAGAAAAGTTTCTTGAATTCTTTTTCTAACATTTGGGCTTCTTCTACACTCTCAAGCTTGCTTCCCTTGCCATATGGAAGATCTATTAGGACATGATTAACTCCCATTGCTATTTTCTTAGCTACTATACTTACTAGTACCTTTTGAAATTCTTGTATCCTAAGAGATCTCTCAACATTTATGATGATGTCATCTGCAGGAGAGATTGAAAGAGAACCACCCCAGAACATACAACCTCCTGTTTTTTTAACTACCTCCATAATTTGTTCTTTTGTTAGCTTTACGGGCATCACAACCTCCAAGATATCCGAGGTACCTGCGGGAGATGTTATGGCCCTTGTTGATGTATTAGGGACTAAGAGACCACCCGAGACAAGAATTGGAATGAGAGTTGGAGTGATTCCTTTTCCTGCAACCCCACCAATTGAATGCTTGTCTACTACTAGGCCATCCTTACCAGCTAATTCTTTGAAAGAAAGTACATCGCCAGACTCTGCCATTCCCTCTGTCATCCAGAGGATTTCATCGTCATTAAATCCAGGATTAAAGAATGTGGAAACAAAGAACGCTATCTCTACTTCCCTTATCTTCTTAGAGCCAATGTCGGCCATTATTAACTCCAAATCTTTTTTTGAGAGACTATGACCTAGGAGTTTGTTACTAATTGCTTCTAGAGATTTACTTCTCTCTGGTATATCTGCATATATTCTACTGCCCTCCTCTACATTGTAATTCTGCCATATCTCCTCATACAGTCCTATCTCTCCCTCTTTCACCAAAGTGTCTGTTTCGAACACATCTGCATACAACTCCACTTCTCCAAATCCAATCATTAGGGTCTCTCCTTCTCTTATACCCATTCTCTGGGCGTCTTCACTGTTAAGAACAACATTGAAATCATTATCTTCTCCAAGATCAAGACTTTTACTCCTTAGGTAGTAGGACATATTTGTTTAGTAATTAATTTATACATTAAAAAGCCATGGATAGTTCTCCTTGACTACTTTTTCTATTTCACTTGGTTTAATTATTCCCAATTCTGTAACAAATCCAGTTATTAATGCATTATCTATAATTTCAAATGCAGGGTTGTACATATCTAAACCTCTTGGTGCTTCTGGCCAAAGCTCCCTATCCTCCCTTATCTCTATCTCAATATCTGAAAAAAGGCTATCTTTGTCAAACTTAAGAAGGTTACTTACAATGTAAAGTGGTTTCCCACCATAATGGGCAGCTACAGCTATACCCCAGCTTCCTATCTTGTTAATTACATATCCATCTTTCATTATCTGATCGCTACCTAAGAATACAACATCTATTGGTACACTTCCCCTATTTACTGCAAATGATTCTGCCGCACTGTCTGCTATTAAGGTAGTCTTTATACCGGCATCTACAAGACTCTTTGCTGTTATTCTTCCCTGATACAATGGTCTCGTTTCAGTAGATACTACTTCAAAGTTCTTGTCTCCTTTTGAAATTTCTTTAATTAAATCTACTACTGTAGAAGAGTGACAGTGTGTAAGTATCTTGTCATAGTTAGTTAGATACTTTGCACACTTCTCTATGGAGTTCTTCTTTGCAGAGGTTATTAATCCAAGATATTCATCACAGAGAGTCTTTAGTATCTCCTTTGCAGAACTAACTTGGGATATGTCAGAATATTTTTCTTTAAAGAAATGCCTAACATAGTGAACGCCATTTCTTGCCAAAGGCTCGTTTGGTCTGGCATTTGCTAATTCTTCTCCAGAAGCAAAGAACCCTTCTGTAAGAGATTGTAACTCTTCTGTTTTACTTAGTTCTAGATATAACTTCATGCCTTCAAAAGTCGCTATACAGACATTAGTAGCCCCCTGAATTTTAAGGTTTTTAATATCTTCTACTATTTTCTCTACCTCTTTAAATTTCTCCATATTTATTTAAGTTCAAATATTTCATTCATATTTGGAACATGGGCGTCTATCTGCAGTTCTTCATTTACATTCTTTGCAAATTCCAAGGCAATATCTTCATCTCCATGGGTTAAGAAAATGGTTTTTGGGGTATGTCCAAAACTTCTCAGCCAGTATCTTAAATCTCGCTCATCTGCATGAGCAGAGAATCCTCCAAGTGTGTGTAGCTTGGCGTTGTTCTCGTACTCCTGTCCCATGATGGAGATTCTTTTCTCACCATCTACAATTCTTCTCCCCAATGTCCCTTGAACTTGGTAGCCAACAATTACGATATGTGTTTTGCTATTTTCAATATTGTTTTTCAAATGATGGACGATTCTTCCTCCTGTACACATTCCACTACCAGCAATTATTACTATCCCTCTTTTAGAGATTAGTCTTTTAGATTCATCTGTTGAATCTACAGTATGTAATCCTGGGAAATTGAAAGGATCGTCACCTTTTTCCATTAATCTTTTCGCGTCTTCATCGTAGAAATCTGGATACTGCCTAAATACTTGGGTAGCCTTAGAAGCCATTGGGCTATCTATATATATTGGTAAGTCTGAAAGCAATCTATTTTCTACAAACAGATTTATCTCGTACAAAATCTCCTGTGTTCTTTCAAGTGCAAAGGATGGTATCAATACATTCCCACCCTCTTTCTGTGCAGTTTGAAGTGCGGAGAGAAGTTCAAGGACCGTTTCATTTCTGTCTTTGTGAATTCTGTTACCATATGTACTCTCACATATTACATAGTCTGCCTCTCTTACCATATCTGGGTCCCTAACGATACGGGCACCTGGTTGTCCCAAATCTCCAGAGAAAACTATCTTTCTGACTCTACCTGTTTCCATTGTTACCCAAAATTCTAGTAATGCAGAACCCAATATATGCCCTGCATCTCTTAATCTAAATTCACATTTGTCATTTAGTGTTACGGAATTACCATATGGATATACATTAAAAAGCTTCATCACCTCCTCAACATCCTCTTCAGTGTAAAGAGGTTTTCTTTCAACAAATTGACTTCCCTCGTAAGCTGGATTCTCTGTGCCACTTTTTTCTTTCACTTTTGCCAAATTCCTTTCGTATTCTTCTTTCTGTAAATTAGCAGCATCTAGAAGAACAATTTTGGCAAGATCCCTTGTTGGTTGTGTTGATATGATTCTACCTCTGAAACCCTGTTTAACAAGAACAGGAAGTCTTCCACAGTGATCAAAATGGGCATGTGTAAGAAAGACTGCATCTATCTCTGCAGGGTTGAATGGAAAGGGTTCGTAATTTAATTTCTCAACATTGTCTGGACCCTGAAAGGCTCCACAGTCGACAAGAAATTTGAAATCTCCTGCATCCATGTAGTAGCAGGAACCTGTAACTGTTCTAGCAGCACCATTGAACTGTATTTTCATGTTCGAGCAGTTTAATTAAAGATATCTATATGATAGAGGAAAAGAGGGTTAATTTACAACTCTTCTTTTTTCTTATTATTTGCATTTGAAAATAACGGAAATTTTGAGAAAAACTCTTTTATCTTTTCTAACATGTCAGTCCCTACTCCATCCTTTGTAAGAATTTCTTTTGACTCTTCGTCTACTCTCTCAATCTTCTCTTCCAACTCTCCTTCTCTGTTTAGAGTTTCTTTCACTGTATTAGAATATTTCGTTTAATTTAGCAGATACCCTTTCATAGAAATCTGGGATCTTCTCCTTGAGGAGTTGATATACTCCCTGATAATCTTTTTTCAGAATAAGGGTATATAAATGCATTCTATCTGGTGCTGTTAAAACCCCAAGAGTCACATTTGTACTTACGGCTTTAAGATACTCTTCATATAGGTCTGGCATATTTTTGACTAATTATTTTAACGACATTACTAAAAATCCCAACTCATTTATATCCTCTTGGCTCCAAAATTTCAAATCCTTAGTTTTTAATACGAAAGTAATCTCTTTCTCTAACTCTCTCCCGGTGTATTCTTCTTTTTCAGGATCCCACTCTCGTAGTACTAGAGTATCCCCTACTTCACATTCAAATTCTGCGATACGCAAGTCAAACTGTTTTTCCCCAGAAAGAACCTTCTCAAAAAGATAAGGTTGTGTTTTTTTCTCTATTCTTCTCATATTAAAAAGTAAAAAATTAAATGTTTGCTAATTGTTTAGCTTTTTCTAGAAGTTTTTCCTTAGTATTTAACATTGGATCATCTATGACAATATCTAGTAATTCTCTCAGTATTGAACCTAACTGAGGACCTTCTTTAACACCAATCGCAACTAAATCCTCACCTCTAACTTTCAAATCTGTAATTTTTAAAGCCATATCTTGGTGAAGAACTTCGGAGATTCTTTTTTGTAATATGGTTATTTCCTCTGGGTTGAAAGATGTCTTCGCATTCGACTGAGCATCTGCCATACGAAGTCTGAAGAGCTCATCGATATTATCTATTCCTACCCTCTGTATGAATCTTCTAACTGCACTGTCTGTCCACTCCCTTAACTCTATCTTCTGTGCATCTTCTTGGGACATTTCTTCTGTAACGTATGGGTAGTAGAACATATGGTTCTTGATTAAAAGAAGAACTTTCTTTATCTCACTCTGCGGGAATTTCATCCTCTTCATTATTGCTTCTGCCATGTCAGCACCAACAGAATCGTGGCCATAGAAGTGACCATTACCCATATCTGTTCTTGGCTTACCAATGTCATGCAGAAGAGCTGCTAATTTAACAGAATCTTCCGCACTGTCGCATGTCCGAAGACTGTGCCAATACACATCGTCACTGTGGTAAAACTTCTGCTCCACATCTACACCCTCAAGGAGTTCGGGCATGAAGATGTTTAGAAGACCGGTCTGCCTCATAAGCTCAATGCCAACAGATGGCTTAGAAGAATTAAGTAGCATTTTCATAAATTCGTCTCGAATTCTCTCCATCGAAACTTGAGAAGCAACAGGGATAGATTCCTTGATAGCATTAAAAGTCTCGCTGTCTATTTCAAAATCCAATTGAGCAGCTAACCTACACGCCTTAAATCCTCGTAGTCCATCTTCCTTAAATCTCTCCAATGGAGTACCAACAGCTCGAACTAATTTGTTTTTGATATCTTCTAACCCATTAAATGGATCATATATCTCCACCTCTTTCTCTACCTCTACACCATCTAATTCTATGTCTGAAAGATTAATAGCCATTGCATTGAAGGTAAAATCTCTTCTTCCCAAATCTTGATCTATATCCTCTACAAATTTAACACTAGTTGGCCATCTACCATCTACATAATTAGATTCACTTCTAAATGTTGTTACCTCAACCTCATGAGTCTCACCCTTACTATCTTGTACTAGTGCCATCACAGTGCCAAATTTAGCACCAATTGAAACTGACTTAGGAAATATATTCAACATTTCATCTGGGAGTGCATCTGTTGCTAAGTCGTAGTCGTGAGGAATCTTACCCATAACCAAGTCTCGGATAGCACCACCTACTATATAGCAGTTAAAGCCCTCTTTTCCGAGCATTCTTCCTACTTTTTGTACATAATCCGGTATTATTATTTTTATTCTCATATTTATGCTTCCTTCTAAGAAAAGCATACCAAAGAAAGAGATCCAGAACAACAAAGGAAGACAAGAGTAAACCCGGATATCTGTTTGTTTGAGGAAGTTTCTTTATGCTATCTGTAACACTTAAAACATCTTCAGAAGCAAGGTCTATTTCCTCTGATTTAAGTACATACCCTATTCTTTTTATACATAGACTCTCTATCACTGGTTGTACATATCCTCCACCTACCCACTTACCATTTTCTCGTTTGGCAAACACAGATATGGAATCCGTATATGTCCATTGGTAATAGTTCCCGCCTAAAACAGAACATATCTCTTTTACATTCGGATTGGATACTATAAATGGTTCTAAAGTATCTCCATCATATTCCAAAGAATATTCAATATATTTTTCCTCTTTAGGCAAAAGTGCAAATGATTCTTCGTGTGTTTTATGCTTAAAGTTTAAATTAGTAAGATATTCATCATCGCTAACATTCTTTATCTTTACTTTGAGATTCACTCTGTCCGAATCTTTATCTACCTCTAAAAGTTCGACATCCAGAGGATTCTGTATATACCAGCTATCTAGAAGAAAACCTCCCCCTGCCCCATTCGTGACACTTCCCATCCCATCGTAATGTTTGTATTTGCCTCCCCTTGTTAGGTTATTCCCCGAGAAAAGGAAACCTATGTTTTCCTCTACTACCTCATTGGCATTAATTATTTTTGTTAAATCTCCATTGAGAACAATACTCCTGCTTAGGGGTATAGCAATCTCTTTAATATCTACACTATGACCAGTATTGTTCTGGTAAAAATACAAAACATCAACACGAGTACCGGGAGGACCATACACTTTGTCTGCAATTCCAGGGATTCTTCTTGTATATCCCATATTCGTGAGGGAAAAGATGCTCTTCCCATTTAGAACACTACTTGTATTGTCTCCAAGAGTTTGAGTCTCATCGTACAAAACAACCTCTTGTTTTGGAAATTCTTCTACAGTAAAGGCTGTCGCTTGGAAAAACCAATTAGAGGAAGAATCCCCTTGTATGTTGAAATCGTCAGCGAAAACAATTAGTGGGTTGAAAAGAAAAAGGAACAAAACTGAAAGCATGTGAATGCATCTAAAAGATTATTCCTAATATCTTAGAAAAACAAAATGAAAATATACTTAACGCTTCTCTTTAATCTTGACCTTCTCAGTTACATAGAAATTTCTCTTAAATCTTCCACTACCCACCATCATTTCTGTCATTGCTTGGATGTAAGGAATAAAAGAGAAAGTAAGCATATTAAATGCAATAAGATATGTTTCTAAGAAATCTAATACATGCCTCCACCACTTCCAACCCTTTGGAACTGGTGTTAGTTGTCTTCTATATATAACTACTGCAATATTGGAAAGCATAATAGCAGTAAATACATAACTGAGAATTCTTGGTAGATTGTATGCAAATCCTGTGAACTGGAAACCCGGGTTAACCCACCCCATTATACTTAGTCCAAATGTTAGTACAAAAACTACTGTTAAAAACCAAAGATATTCAAACATAGTTTTAAGAAGTGCAAATTTTCTGTGTGCTGGGAAATTCTTCTTGTCTTCAGAGAGTACTGCCATAGATATTGGTAAAGTAAAAATACCCCATCCCCATCTGTATTGCTGTTTGTAAAAAGAAACATGAGACTTAAAATATGTCTCATTCTCTACTGCATCATTGTATGTAGGAATATATACCTCATGGCTCTTTGCCAAGCCCTTAGATCTAACCATTGTGTTCCAGAAAAAGGCGGTATCATCATTTGGAATCTCTGGATCCCAGAACTCTATATCTCTCAATGTCTTGAGGTTTACTACATACGAAGAGAATGTTTCTCTTACATTTATGGATTCCCGACTGAATGGGACTTTAAGATTTTTTGTTAATACCCAAAGGTGAAGTATTACCAAAGAAAGCATATTTGACTGTGTCCTAATTATTGATGGTACATTCCAAATATTGTTGTTAAATGTGTGTACTGCAGTAGCGTAGTAACCAAGATCTGGATTTTCAACAGTTAGATATTTGTATGTTATAGCTGAGAGATATTTAGGGTGTGGTCTTTGGTCAGAATCACATGATGCTAATAGATAGTTCCCAATATCTTTGCCCTCTTTGTTCAAATCATCTACTAAATGTCTTGCAGCCCAATTAATGTTTGCTCCTTTCACTCCAGATATTTCTCCTGGGATACCAGCAGGATGAATGTAATATCTCATACTACCGAACTTCTTTCCGAATTTCTCTTGCAATATCTTGAAATTCTCAATTTGCAAGTCTTTCTTTTTCTCTTCCATTGCAACTACTACATCTATCTTTCCAGCACCAACATCATTGGCTGACCAGCTTTCAAATGATGGGATTAAAACATCTAAACTTTCGGCATACACAGGACAAAGATACACATATCTAAGTTCGTTGAATCGTTTTTCATTCACTTCCTTTATCTTTTTCATCCAGTCTGTAGCTATGTCTCTCTTCATTCTCTTGATACCTATATATCCTCCTACAACAAACTTTACAGTTCTGTATGCCCAGTACGTAACAAGGTATGCGATATATATCACCAAAGCTTCTTCCCATTTAAAGATTGCAAAAATTAGAGGAAGTAGTAACAGAACCCAAACAAAGAGTCCGGGTATTATTTCGTAGAATCTTTTTTTGAAATATGACATACCAGAAGGAAATCCACCATCCCTATCTTTTGGTTTGTAAATATTCTCAACTATAGTTGTATCTTTTTCCATATATTTCTATTAGACGGAGAGGGTGGGATTCGAACCCACGGTACAGAAACCTGTACAACGGTTTTCAAGACCGTCTCATTCGACCACTCTGACACCTCTCCAAAACATAGAGATTATATCAGATATTTAGCCTAAACCTTATATCTTCCCTCAAACAATTCCTTAACTATATATTCTAAACTTGGTTCCTGTATATTTAAGTCCTCTACTTGAAATGTATTGAGTAACTTCGAAGAAGCCGATGCTACACTCTCTCTTGGTACAGATATTATTCCAGACAAACCAGAAAACTCAATTATCTTACCAACCTGCTCTATCTCTCCATGTGTAGCTACTGATGAAAGAGAAAAAACAATCTCTTTACTCTTTACAAAATTTCTAGCCAAGTCATCGACCTTTCCATCGTAAATCTTCTTACCTTTGTCTATTATGATTACCCTCTTACACAAATCTTTAATATCCTCCATATTATGACTAGTAAGAATAATACTCGCCTTGTATCTCTTGTTGTACTCCCTTAAGAAATCTCTCAATCTTTGCTGAGACACCACATCTAGGCCCAATGTGGGTTCATCCAAGAAAAGAAGTTCTGGCGTATGTATGAGTGATGCCACTATCTCACACTTCATACGTTCACCTAAAGAAAGTTTCCTAACCGGAATATTCACAACCTCCTCTATACCCAAAAGTTCTACCATTTCCAAAACAATCTCTTCAAATCTCGCATCACTTACCTCATATATCTCCTTGTTCAATTTGAATGTCTCAATTGCAGGTAACTCCCACCACAATTGAGATTTGTTACCCATAACTAATGCAATATTTGAAAGGAATTCATGCTTCCTTTTCTTTGGATCAAACCCCAGTACCTCTACTTCCCCACTGTCTGGAGTAAGTAAACCGGTTAAACATTTTAATGTAGTTGTCTTTCCGGCACCATTTTGACCGATGAATCCAACAAACTCCTCCTTGTATACATCAAAAGAAATATCATCTACTGCCTTAATATCTTCATATTTTCTACTAAACAGACTTGAAAAGCCCTTACTTTTAAATATCCTAAATGTTTTACTGAGATTTTTTACAGATACAACTGCTTCTTTCATACAAAATTGACTAATTAAACTAATTTACAATATCATTAAAGCATGAAATCTGCCAATATATTTAAAACTCTCTCAATACTACTAATAATAGTAGGTTGTTCTACCACATATGTTTTTGCAGAAGATTTAGATTCTACCAATTACAAAATAGTTGGAGCAAAAACTGCAACAGGTGGAGGACTTGGAGATTCTACAAATTACAGTGTAATTAGTAGTCTTGGAAAGGTATCTGCAGATCCAAGAGTGTATTCTACAAATTACAGATTGTACCAAGATCCCTCTGCTGCATTTTTAGCAGCACAACCTACAGTACAATGCTTCGAAACTACAACAGATGGATCTACAGCATGTACCTCTGGTCCACAGGAATTACTGGATGGTGGAATGGTAGCTATTTGTGGTACGGGTGGTTGTTACAACAAAGCAAGGTTTGAGATATCTAGTAATCCTTACAAATACAATACCTCTGCATCTGGTTTAGTAAGTTACTGGCCTATGGATGAAAGTGCAGACAATTTATGTACAGATGGAGATGATGCTTGTGATAGGAAATACATAAATAATGGTGTATCAACAGGAAGTACAATTGTTGACGGAATATATGGAAATGCCAGAAGATTTGATGGAACCGACGATTATGTGGACTTTGGAAACGACACTTCTCTAGATTTAACTACACAAGGGACTATTGCTGTTTGGGTAAAAACAGACAGAAGTTATCCTAGTGATACCGTTGATGTTGATTATAGAGGAATTGTAAATAAAGCATATAGTGCCAGTACTCCACAAATCTCCTATTTTATTGATTGGTATGGGAACAATTCATCTGTAAGGACATTAAGAGCTGCCATTTCAAATGGAACTACATTGTTGTCAACTACAATCGCAAATTTTAATTTTGGAGCTGAATGGAATTTAATCGTATTTACATTCGATGGTTCATATCTCAATCTCTACGTTAACGGCGAACTTGCAAGAACACCTGTGGCACAAACGGTAAATGCTCAAGCCACAACCTATCCGCTAAGGATAGGACGAGTATTTTATGGCTCAGTTTACACATGGGAAGGAGATCTCGACGAAGTATCTATTTTCAATAGAGCCCTATCTGCATCTGAAATTTCTGATATGTGGCAGGGAGATACAGATAACAATATCAACCCTCCCGACACTCTATATAGTGTACAGATATCTACGGATAACTTTGTAAGCGATATACAATATATAGATGGTTCTACATTTAGACCTGAAAGCTATGCAAACCATAATATAAATGACTACAGAACAGAAGCTGTATGGGAAGCTGAAACTTTTAATATACAAGGTCTGGATTCAAATAAACAATACTATATTAGAATAACTGCTCTTCATGGAGACTTTACACAATCTGACTACAGCAGTATTGCAACCGCCACTACAGCGGCAGGAAGTATTTCTTTTGATATAGATATTGCAATATCTTCTGGTATAGATACAGAAAGTGCACCTCCCTACTCCGTCTCATTCAGTAGTGGCACAGCACTAATAGCAGGAGCTGCAGCAACTACAGCAACGAGCCTGGCTTGGTTAGATATAGATAGTAGTTCAGTGGGAGGAGTATCCGTAATACTCTTTAGCAAATACGGAGGCCTATACAGTGCTACAACAACTCAAACAATTACCTCATCAACAGAAGATCTAGATGTAACTGGTGCAGAGGGATTCGGCCTTCAGAGCTACTATATAGATTACGATGATTCCTCTCCTTTCTATGGAGACCTTACAGCTACAACAGACTATTCTGGAAGTATAAATAGTGTTGGAGGAGCATCAACAACAGCAAACAAAATATATTCTGGAGACGGCCCTATCGTAGCAGGTAGAACTGGGGCATATCTAAAAGCTAGGGCTGGTACAGGAATAACCCCTGCTTCAGACTACTCTGAGGAGATATATTTTGTATTAGTACCATTATACTAGAGGCTGCATGGTTATCCCTTGACATTAACAGTTTTGTTAATGTAATCTGGAGTGTATAAGAAACCTATTTATTTTAACTGCCAAATATGAAAAAGTTTAGAGTTGTGAAATCCGTTCTAGTAATTGCTCTAATAACTTCATTCGTTACATTCTTTGTATCCACCCTATCCTTTCAATCTAGAGCAGCAGCACTTTCTGATTTATATGTATATCTAAGTAGAATAGAAGCAAATGTAGCAGGAGGTGCAGAAACTTTGGAAATCGTTTTGGCAATTAATACTACAACCAATATTCCAACTGCAGGAACCGTATCAATCTACTTCCCTGACGCAGATGACGCAATGTGGTGTAGAACAGCTGGAGCTTTAACAGTAACAGCCGTGACTGCTTCTGCCGCCGATTTGGCAACAACAGACTGGGCAATCGATGCAGGCTTACCAACTTCTGGAACCCTATCCGCTGCCTGTACACAAGGTAGTGGTGCAAGTTCAGTCGACACAATAACAATCTCTGCCGTTGGTGCTCTTACTGCTGGTACTACGTATGGTGTTAAAGTCGCAAACGGAACAGCTGCAGGTGTAATTGGTACAGATGACACAACAGGAGCTCACGAACTAACTGTAGAAGCAAAGAGTGGTGCAACCATTGATTCAAGTACTGTGAAAGTATCCTTAATTGCAAACGATACTGTTGTTGTATCTGCAACCGTTTCAGCTACCCCATCTGTAAACTGTACAATTAGTGCAAATACTGTTAACTTAGGGACTCTATATCCAGGAGGTTCATATGCCACAGCAAGTACACACACAATTGGAACTGATACCTCTGGAACTACCGCAGGATACTACTGGGCTGCGTATGGAACAGGAAATGGAACCGACGCTGGTCTTTACAAATCTGATGCAACAACATATTTAATAGCTTCTACAGGTTCTACAACAGTTGACATTACTGCTGCCGGAAGTGAGGGATTTGGTATCGCACTTTCAGATCCTGATGGAGCATCTGAAGCTACTGTAGTAGCAAATTTCTCTAATGCTACACCGGGAATTTATGGTGCTTTGGACCCATTACCTGCTGGTGCTAGAATGATTCTTTACCAGAATGCTACACAAGCTTCGAACGAAACTTCAACAGTTACATATGGTGCCAGAGCTGGTGCCAGCGCAGTTGCAGGAAGCTATCAAGAGAGCGTAATCTATGTGTGTGGTGGATATTACTAGTCTAGAAATGAAAAAACTAAATAAACATGCTGCCCCATACCTTAAAAACATAATATATTTTGCAGCCCTAGTATTTTCTGTACTCTTTTTCTTTTTTCTTTTTAATCCATTAGCAATCCATGCTGCTCCACTATCCATAGGTACAGCACCAACATCTGAGATGTTAAACCTCCAAACAGGAGACAAATACCATGGAGAAATAGTTCTGTGGAATCTTTCGAACACGGCAATGACCTACGATGTCTTGGTAACAGGTTTCAGACAGATAGAGAACCAACCTGGTACAGCAATCTTCCTTTCAGAGCAGGAAGAAGCTAAAAACCTCTACTCTGCAGCTTCCTGGATTACAGTAGATCGCAAAGAGATTGAACTCGTTCCAAACAGAAATGAAAAAATATACTACGATATTGTCGTACCTAAGGATGCTACAAAAGGAGAATACAATGTAATAATTGCATTTAAATCTCAAACAGAAGATCAAACAATTGCTGGAACCGGTACTGTCTCTACTCTTGCCTCTGGAACCCCTATCCTCATAAAAATTGGTAAAGATTTCGTAGAGAATGCAGAATTACTTAGTTTTGTAACAGACAGAAACTTCTATGAATTCCCAAATGTTCTGTTCACTACAAGAATTAAAAACCTTGGAGATACACATATCTCCCCTATAGGAGAGATTGTACTAACAAATATGTTTGACAAGGAAATTGCTAGAATACCTTTCAACCAAAACACTCAAAGTATTATGCGAGAAAATACTGGAAATTACGAGACATCTTGGAATTTCGGGGATTTCCTAACCAAAGACAAACAGCTTGTTTTAGGTCCAATTGATGCGAAATTAGTAGCCACATACCGCACATTCCAACCAGGATTTGCTCCATTAACTGCAGATACTTCATTTTGGGTTATTCCATGGAGATATATCGTAGCTATCTTGCTAATCATCACATTCATTGTCATAATCATAAAGACTGCTAAGAAGAAAAAAACAGAGTATAAACCAGTACCAAAATAAAAGTGGTGAGTATCAAAAAATTATTTACAATTGGATTTATTTCCATTCTATTTCTCCTCCCATTAACCCCTGTTAATGCAAATACTCTTTCTCCTGCAATAAATCAGACCATCAGAAGTACAGGAGAAACAGTAGACTCAAAAATCCTTTTCACAAACACAACAAACAAGGAAATATATATCCTTCCTACTGTCGTAGGATACAACCCTAAAACCAGTAGCATAATTACAAATGAAAGCTACATGTTTGTGAAAACAGATAGAGATACCTTCAGGGTAGAACCACACTCTACTCTAAGTTTAAGCTACCAAATAGTTGTCGCAGCAAATCTACCTCTTGGCACCTACTTCAATTTAATTATTCTTAAACAGACAAACGACTCTGGTTTTCTAGATTCGGATAACTCTGTTGGTGCAGTAGACAACCTTTCACATCTAGTAGTCCTACATGTCGTTGAAAAGGGAGACGTTAAGGGTATAACCTCTGAATTTGCACAAATCAGTATGGAAATTGTAGATAGAGGCATACCTTTTTTGAAAGATGCCAAAGTAAGATATATATACCAAAATATTACAAACTATGTACTAATTCCAGATGGAGAGATACAGATTTACAACAATAAGGGGAAATATGCTCCTATGTACTACAAAATTAATGAGAAACAACAGAAACTCTACCCTAACGATATCATCGAGGAGACAATTGTGATAGATAAATGGAATATCTCTGATTTAATATATCCTAGAACAGTACTGGGACTCTTCTACAATGGGATAGATGAAAACAGTATATCTAAAGAAATTCAACAGAGTAGCTCCTACTTCTTTGTAATATCTGGAGTAATAATACTCACACTTGGATTTCTACTTATTAAATCTCTAAGGGAAGACAAAAAGAAAACTAAAGTCTAGTTTGTAGAACTTTAGCTGTTGTTTTAAAAGATATTTTTGCTACATTACCCAATTCATCTACACCGAACTTCTTAACAAAGTCCTGCCCTTTATCTATGACATCCGAAGCACCCTTTGGAAAATTGAAATTGTATTTCTTTCTCATCTTCTCCATCTCTTCAAGGAACATACCTCTTGCTATAACAGAAGCACATGCTACTGCCATGTCTGACTCTCCTTTGTGGAATTGTATCAGCTCAATTTCTTTGCCGTAGCTTCCTAGCTCATTGAGTATTCTACTCTTCTTACTTGAGAACTGATCTATGACTACTCTACTACACTCAATATTCTTGGATTTGAGGTCCCCTAGTCCCATTTCAATGACTTTAGAGTGTTGCCTGGCAAGTAATATGGATACGTTCTTACTCTCTCTGTAAAGCTCAGCATACTCCTTTGGATAGATTATGGAGGAATAATAATATGCATAATCTTTTACAAGCTTGTACATCTCCATAATTTTGGCATCTGAAAATTTCTTTGAATCCCCTATTCCAATACTAGATATCTTCTCCAAGAATTCCCCATTTAGAAAACATGCTACTACTACAAGAGGACCGAAATAGTCTCCCTTGCCAACCTCATCTACACCAAGGTGAGGGACAACCTCACTCTCATCTTCTACATTGTTCTTTATTGACGTTATTATATTTGTAAAATCTTCACTACCTTGAAATACCAACTTACCACTAGTGTAAAGGATTACATTAGAACCCTCTGGGCTTTTCATTCTAAATTGCGCATACGGATTATTTACATACTCTTCTTTCCAATTGTATGCCTCTAATACTTCCTCTGCATTTTCTTTTTGAATTTCGTTTAATTGTATAGTGACAGTATTTTGTATCATCTATTTCTTTTGATATTTAGTACCTTCCGGTGTATCTAAAACAACATACCCTGCATCTTCTATCATCTTTCTGTATTCATCTGCTTTGGCGTAATCTTTGGTTGTTCTTGCTTTATCTCTCAGTTTTGCATAATTATCTATATCTTCCTCTAAGACTACCTCGGTGTCTTTTACATTGTCTAAATCTAATCCGAGAACTTTGTCAAAATCCAAAATAGTGGCTAAGATATCTTCCTTTTTCTCTGAGGATTTAAGATGCTCGTTTATGAGTGCAAATATCCCAGACATATTTAAGTTATTCTCTAACTCACCCTTGAATTTTTGCTTGTATTCCTCAAGTATCTCTCCTTTTACACTTCCTAGTTGAGCTACTCTTCTGTTTAATGATTCTCTCGCATTTTTAATTCCAATTAAGGCCCCCGTTGAATATTGGACTCTTGTTCTGTAATTTATTGAAACAAAAAGATATCTTAAATCTAATGGACTAAATCCTGCTTTCTCAATATCTGGAAGGGTTAATGCACCCCCATCGCTTTTGGAGAGTTTAGAGTCATCCATATTTACTAACCATTCGTTGTGTACCCAATATTTAACTACCCCATGACCAAATGCCCCAATATTCTGTGCTCTTTCGTTTGGATGATGTACTGGGATATGGTCGATGCCACCTGTGTGGATGTCAAAGTATTCACCAAGAATAGCGGTACTCATTGCCGTACACTCTATATGCCAGCCGGGAAATCCTTCTCCCCATGGTGAATTCCAATTCATAATATGGTTTGCATATTTACCAGTTTTTTTCATCCACAGTACAAAGTCCGCAGGGTTTTTCTTCCCAGCATCAACCTCTACTTCGTCTCTTACTGCCACTTCCTTTTCTTCAAGTTTTTGTCCTGTAAAAATTGTGTAGTCTGGGATTCTGGTTACATCAAAATACAATGCTTGTTCTGTTTCGTATGTATATCCATTTTCTTCTATCTTTTTGATAACTTTGATCATCTCGTCTATGTAGTTCGTAGCTCTACTCCAACCGTAACCTTCTACATGTTCATGCGTTAAATCCTCTGGAATTTCTTTACCACTTGGAGAAAGAATGTTTAACTTTCTAAAATCTTCTAATACCGTATCGATATATTTGTTCGCAATATCTAGAGGATTTACACCCTCTTTCTGGGCCTGGATATCGAATTTCTCCTCTCCGTAATCTTCATCATGGGTCATATGCCCAACATCAGTAATATTCATAACCCTTTTTACATCGTATCCCAAGTAGACTAATGCCCTGTGAAGAATGTCCCAGTTAATATCTGCCCTGATGTTTCCTACATGCATTCTACTGTAAACAGTAGGACCACAGTTATACATGGAAATTTGACCCTCTTTAATTGGTTGTATATCTACAATCTTTTTGTCTAATGTGCTGTAAAGTTTCATTAAATATCTCTCCTTCCTTCCAATGCTCTCTTTAATGTTAATCTATCTGCATATTCTAAATCAGCTCCTGTTGGAAGACCCATTGCCAATCTAGATATCTTTATTTTACCCTCTTTTAGTAAATCTTTAAACAAATCTAAAATGTAGTTAGATGTCGCCTCCCCTTCTAAACTTGGATTGGTTGCTACAATCACCTCTACTACATCATTCTCTTTAAGTAATTCATCTGCCCTAGCCTTTAATTCTGGGAATCTAATTTCATCTGACCCTATACCATCGGCAGGAGAAATTACACCACCAAGAACAAAGTAAAAACCGTCATATACCGCGGAATTCTCAAATGCTACAACATCTAGGGGTTCTTCTACTACACACAACTTGTTTGTTTTTCTTAACTTACTTGAACAGATATCGCAGATATCTTTGTCCGAAACGTTAAAACATTTACTACAGTTTTTTACCTCTAAATCCATCTGAGTTAAAGCTTTCGCCAATTTAGTAGCATCTTTGTTTGGAGACCTTAAAAAATGGTAAACCATACGAGATGCAGACTTAGGTCCTACACCTGGTAATCTACTAAACTCATCTATGACTTGTTCTACAGATTTTGGAAGTACAGACATATTATCCGAGCATGCTCTTTAATTGACTTAAGTCCATGTCAGCAACCATCTCCTTTTGGAGCTTCTTTTGGTAATCTTTAAATGCATCCTTGAAGTGCTTTCTAAGCTCATCTGACATATCTGGATCGAGTAATTGGTCATCTACTCTCAGATCTTCTAATTCCTGTGCTGCATTCATGTAGAGTTTAACTAATCCATCTTTGGACTCACCTGTAATTCTTCTCTCACGAAGTTTCTTCTGCATCTTTTTAGCTTCACTTTGCATTCTTAGTAATTCAACGGGATTTATCATTTTTATGTAATGAAAATATTAAATATGTAACGATATTATATCTCAATTTAGGAAGTTAAACACTATATACTACATACCCTCGAAGATTGCTTCTACCTCTTTCTTCATATTCCTACTCGTAACTGCTCCTTTTTTGGGAGGAGCAGGGGGCAGATTACGAAGTACGAATTCTGCTTCAGATTTTCTCTTTGGCTTTACATTTTCATTAACATTACAAACAATCTTGCAGTTAACACCATATACTTTGTGGAATGTTGTACAGATGATGTCCCTACTCCTTGGTATCTCAATCCTGTCTTTGTGGAATGCAAAAGGTACTTCCAAAAGAAGAGTATTCTCTTCAAAACTAACAACTTTAGATCCACCCAAGAATGCATACAGGTGACCATTGAAGGGTTTTACCTCATTAACAAACTGTTCCCATCTAGCTCTCACCTCTTCTACCGTGATACTCTCATCTGAGACATTGTCCTCTTCCTCTTCTTCCTCAGATTCTTCTGTCACCTCTTTTGGTTCTTCCTCTGCAGATTGTATCTTCTTCTTCACATCTATATTTACAATCTTTATCTCTTCATTATCTGTCGTTACCATTTCAGGGATTATCATTTCTAATACAAGACCCTGGTTATTTGAATATTTAATCTTGTTCTCAGCATCTAAAAACAGATTAATTAATTTGTGTAAGCTCTTCAAATCCATATCCTTTGCAAAAGCATACTCCTTTGAAAGCTTTCCCTTAATCTTTTCTACCAACATGGTTCTCAGTATCTCTAAAGCATAGTTTGTAAATTGTTGGAGATTAATACCCTTCTTCTCTAATTCCTCAATCACCTCTAAAGATCTCTTTCCACTACCTTCTACTAAATTTTTTAACAAACTAATAACCAGGTCGAAATCTGGAAGACCCAATATATCTCGTACATCTCTCTCCGAGATATTCTTTATCCCCTCTCCCCTTCCACTGTACACAACATCTAGAAGGGAAAGAGCATCTCTGTAACTACCTTTGGCATTCTGTACCAAGATATCTACTGCTTCTTTTGCAATTTTAATACCCTCTTTAGTTGTAACATCCTTTAGAAGTTTCTCCATCTCCTCGTTTGTACCAAGTCTGAAGTCATATCTCTGGCATCTCGAAAGGATTGTAGGTGGAAGCTTGTGTACATCTGTTGTAGCCAGAATGAATATGACATGGGCAGGAGGCTCTTCTAACGTCTTTAAAAGGGCGTTGAAGGCCTCTGTAGTGAGCATATGTACCTCATCTATAACATATACCTTGTACTTACTGTCTGTAGGAGAATATTCAATCTTTTCTTTTAGTTCTCTAATCTGGTCAATACCTCTGTTTGATGCAGCATCTATCTCCATTAGATCCATTAATTTACCATCTGTAATACCAACACACACCTCACATTCATTACAAGGGTTACCATCTTCTTTTGGATGCAGACAATTAACTGCTTTTGCAAGTATTCTTGCTGCACTAGTCTTTCCAGTACCACGAGAACCTACAAAAAGATATGCTTGAGATATCTGGTCTGTCTTGACTGCATTCTTAAGTAACTTCGTAATATGTCCCTGACCAATTAGCTGGTCAAAATCTTGAGCACGGTATTTTCGGTAAAGGACTGAAGACATGGTATATACTAGAGTAAATATATATAGGCGCACAAGTGAAAAATATTTACCCAAAAAAGCCTCTATTCTAAAGGATTACTACCTACCCCCTTGATTTTATTTTTTCGATTGCTTCCGAAAGCATTTGTGTATACAAACCGTACCCAACTGAGTTGATAGTTCCCGATTGATTCTTTCCCAAGATATCTCCTGCTCCTCTAATCTCCAAATCTCTGTTTGAAAGTAGAAAACCTGATCCCAAACTTTGAGAATCTCGCAATGCATCTAGCCTTAAGATAGCCTTTTCGGTTAGAGTGTCAAAAAAGAAGTATGCGTAGGCCTGCTCAAGAGATCTTCCTACTCTTCCCCTAATCTGGTACATCTGAGAAAGACCTAGTTTAGAAGCATCATCTACAATTAGTGTATTTGCGTTTGGAATATCCAAACCATTCTCGATGATTGTCGTACAAAGAAGAATATCTGTCTTCTTAGATACAAAATCTGTCATCCTTGCTGAGAGATATTTGCTTCCCATCTGTCCATGTACAATGTCAATTACCGCATCTGGGAAAAGCTCTTTTAATTTACTCTGAATTGAAAGTATATTCCCAACTCTATTATGTAGAAAATACACCTGCCCTTCTCTCGCCATTTCTTTTTTAATTGCCTTAACAACACTGTCCCAATTGAAATGTTCAAAGGTATTTACAATATCTTTTCTTCCACTTGGAGGGACAGCCAAAACAGATATATCTCGCACACCCAAAAGAGCCATATTCAATGTCCTTGGAATTGGTGTTGCCGTAAGTGAAAGAACATTGCTGTTAACTCTCATTCCCTTTATCTTTTCTTTCTGTTTAACTCCAAATTTCTGTTCTTCATCCACTACAAGAAGTCCAAGATTTTTAAATTGGATTTCATCTGCCAGAAGAGAATGCGTCCCAACGACAATATCTACAACACCATTTTTCAAACCATGTAGAACACTTTCTCTCTCCTGTTGTGTAGAGAATCTTGAAAGGCTTTTGATAGTAAATGGATAATTTTTAAATCTTTCCATTAGAACAGTTAGATGCTGTTGTACTAGAATTGTCGTAGGAGCAAGAAAGACGACCTGCAAACCACTATTCACAACTGGAAACATTGCCCTCATTGCTATTTCTGTTTTTCCAAATCCAACATCTCCAACAAGCAATCTATCCATTGGCCTTCCTTTTTTGAAATCCTGTTCTATCTGCTGAGTAGCGAGTATCTGATCATCTGTGTCTGTATATTCGAACTGTTTAACAAATGTCTTAAAACTTTCAACATCTTCATCTTCAAGAGTAAAGACAGATTTGGAAGTCTCTCTCATCGCATACAACATGAGAAGCTCTTTCGCTATCTCCTCTGCCCTTTCAGAAGCTTTCTTCGATATTCTTTTCCAGTTGCCACTATTCAGTCCAGTTAGTACAGGCTTACCTTTTCCAGCACCAATATATTTTGTTAATTTCTCAGATGCGCTAAGTGGTACATACAATCTGTCTTCCCCTGTATATGATATTTCTATGTAAAATCCTTTTTCTCTTTCCACAACTCCTACAAATTTCCCAATACCGTGATCCTCATGAACAAGATATTCTCCTGGAGTAACCTTTTTCAATATCTCTATGCTATTTGGATCTAAACTCTTGTTAATTTTCTCGAAATTAGACAAATCTATCTCCCCCAACACCTCTAAATCTGTAAGTACTACAACATTATTTTTTTGAGATACAAAACCTCTTGGGAAAATGTTTCTTTCATCGGTAAATATGTCATCTATCATTTCTAGAACATCTTTAGGTACCAATCGCTCTATTCTCTCTCCCTTATCTGTGACATACCATACCTTGAATTTTCTAGCTCTGAAATTTTTTACAATTTCCTTCAGTATTTTAGGGTTTGAGAAATTTTCAATACCTGGAATACTTCGTAGTTCCAAATCTATGTATTCTTCCTCACTTACCCTTGGTACAATATCTATGATTACCTCTCCACTACTATCTTCGTTACCAATATATATCTTTGAGCCCTCAGAAACGAAAGCCCTCTCATTTACATCTTTAATCTTCTTTCTTGTTTGAGAATCCACTACAGCCATACCTTCTATCTTTTTCCCCAGAAGACTAATTCTCAACAGATTGTTCATACTAAATGGCCACACTATGACTACATCTCCAAGTATGGATATTTCTCCCTCACACCAGACTCGCTCTACTCTTGTGTATCCCAAATCTAAGAGTTTATTAATGTCAAAGATATCTCCAGTTTTAATTGTAAAAAGTTTTTTTTCTAAATTTTCGCCACTATCTCGTAGGAGAACTTTGTCATTTAAGATATTCCCAAGGAATTCTGCGCTAAATTCTAAAAGGTACGGTTCTATTCCAGAGACCTTTTTAGTACTGTTTATACCCTCTTTTATACCCTCTAGATTTTTGCTTAACTCTTTTGTTATATTTTTCACCCTCCTATTTTATCAATGAACAAAGAATATGTATAATTGAAAAGATAAAATAAGAATTAGATAAATATGTTTTTAGCACACGGCCCAATATCATATCTAGCAAACGAAGTAATCCAGAGAAAAAAGATCTCTCGTTTGAAATTTAATGAGCAAATATTCGTTAGTATTTTAGCTTTGCTTTTTGGTATTCTTCCAGATGTCGATATTTTGATTCTTCAGATGTTTTCAATTCCTCAGTTCTCGCATCATAACTATTTCACCCATGCCCCTCTGTTTTACATCGGTATATGGTTGGTACTAAAGTTAAAGGTTGTTCTTTTCGACAAAATCGTTAACAAGAAGACCTATGCAGTACTACATCATGATTTAATGGATGTAATACTTAACACCTTCCTAATAGCTACAATGGTACACTTCCTTGCAGATGCTCTAGTTGGAGGTATTATGCTGATATTCCCAATTTCAACATTCCAATTCACTATTCTTTCATCTTTCATGATTCCAAATCTTTTCCTCCCATATCTCCTACTTCCTGATTTTGCTATTGAATTGATACTGTGTTCTTTGTTCTTTATTCATATTTACAAGAAATTCTTCCAGAAGAATATCTTTTTCGATATTTTGAAATATTCCCTCCTTTCTGTCTCTACTTTGTTTCTGTTTGTGACAATCTTTTTCAGTACTCAAACCTACAACAAGAGTTATATGTATGACGGTAGTGGAAAAGAGAATTACGATGTGGATATGGATGGGTTGTATGACAAAAAAGATATGGATATAGATAATGATGGAACTGACAATATAGTGGATATTGATCTTAAGGAATTAACACAAGAGGTCAAAGATATTTCAAATAGTGGGAAATTGGCTTCTTTTGATTCTGGTTCTATACAGTATATGTTTGGTGGTTTTAATTCATACAGATTACTTTCTCAGGCATATTTCAATATTTCATCTCCAATTGAGGGCGCTTTGAAGAACACTGTTAAAGAAAGAGCGTACACAACTAAGATTAACTATGTAGATACACTACATACATACTTTGTTGAGAGAAGTTTGCTACAAGAATTGGATACGACCAAAGAGAGTGTGTTAAATGTCGGGACTTTAATGTTTCTTCTAGACGAGAATGGTTCGGTTGTTAATATTGGGTTAGTAGTAGATAAGGATAGTGTTGGGATTGTACTACCAGCAGACAGAGAGCTAAAAACACATACATTACAGGAGGTTCTAGAAAGTGAATATACAAAGGTAGAGACTACCAAATAATGTCTATGAGGATGCTTTGTACAGCTTGTTGGATAGATTCATCTAGGGCTATCTTTTCTTCTTTGTCGAATTTCATTAGTACATAATCCTCTCCTTTGATATTCTTATCTTTTCTGTTGTCTACCCCTATCCTTACTCTTTTGAAATTGTTTGTACCAAGTCTATCTTCCACACTTTTGACCCCGTTATGGCCATTTGGGGACTTCCCAACCTGTATTTTAAACTCTCCTAGGGTTATATCTAAGTCGTCATGGACAAGAATCATATCTTCAGAGATATCCTCTATCTCCATCTTCTTGATAATCTTACTTACTGCATCTCCAGACTTGTTCATAAAGGTAAGTGGCTTCAGAAGTACAGCAACTATTGTTGAGCCTCTCTTTACAAAGGATATTTCTGCTTTAAATGTATCTTCTACTCTCCACTCTGTAGCGTAGATGTCTTTTTGGTAGAGAAATTTGTCTTTAAGAGCCTCCAAAAACATGAAGCCTGCATTATGTCTTGAACTTGAATATTCTTTGCCTGGGTTACCCAAGCCTACAATTAATTTCATATTATCGAGGTTTACTTTAAATCCTTAAGTATATTCTCTAATATCTCTTCTTGTTTTACAAACATCTCTTCTTTTTGCTTTGTTGTCTCATCTAGTTTTGTCTTGTGTTCAAAACCAAGTAGATGGAGAATGCCGTGTACAATGAGTCGGATTATCTCCTCTTCATACTTTTCTGCTGTCTTTTTTACATATTTAGGGCATATGTATATTTCACCAAGAAAACCCTCTGCATCAAGATTAAAAGATAACACATCCGTAACATCATCGATATCTCTGTACTCTTTATTCAGTCTTTGGATTTCTTTTTCATCCACAAAAATAATATTGATCGTAGATATGTCAAAGGAGGAGAATTCTTTTTGAAGGGAATTAATAACTGTACTTTCACTTATGGATATCTTTGGCCAATTGAATATTTCTAATTTCATTTGGTTAGTATCTGGGTAACAAGATTTTTGACTGTATTCCCATCTGCTCTACCGGCAGTTTCTTTCATTACTGCTCCCATGAGTCTCCCCATGTCATTCATGCTTGTAATGTTTAGTTCTGTTATCTTGTTATTTATGATTGTTTTTATCTCTTCTTCAGACATTAGTTCTGGGATATATTTTCTGATTATTTCCAATTGAGATGTTTCTTTCTCAACGAGATCTGTTCTTCCCATTTGTGTGAATTGAGATATGGAGTCTTCAATCTTTTTTACTTCTTTTCTAAGGATTTTTTCAATATCTTGTTCTGTAAGTTCATTGTCTTGTGCAAGTTGTGCATTTTTTATGGAGGCTAAAGCCATCTTCAAGATGTCGCTTGCATTGGTATTTCCCTCCTTGGAGAAGGTAAACATATCTTTTCTTAGATCATCTGTGAGAGACATTTGTAAAAGCGTTAAAATTAAGATTAATTTTTTGCTCTTCTTGCTGCGGTTCTTCTTCTTCTTTTCATTTTTGCCCACTCTTTTCTCTTAGCGATATCTCCTAGAGAAGCTTTTACTCTGTATGCTTTTTCTCTGTATGTTTCGAGTATCTTTTCTCTAAGGACTTCTCTGTGAAGTCTTTTAAGGGCACTGTCTATATTTTCGTTAGAATGTACGATTACTGACATAGTTATATATATTTATTATGTATGCTCGGTGATTATATCATACCTGTTTACTTTTTTACTATCTTTTTCTCAAAATTTCTCTTTCTTCTTTCATCTTGAGAATCTTGCATAGAGGTTGAGAGTTTGTGAAGGCTACTTTGTACTCTTCCGAAGCCTGTGTCTGCTCGATGGAGATTGAATCCAAGTAGAAGTAAAACTATACCTGCGACTATTTTAGCTACAGTACTGTCAAAGAGTCCTGTTTGAGGTATATCTGGTTCACAATCTACT
>Ga0209416_1000506_pt1 | contig 40201 bp, 51 predicted proteins | sample RifGroF1_FD_184001 | JGI IMG/M metagenome (GOLD analysis project Ga0209416, IMG submission 184001) | Groundwater microbial communities from Rifle, Colorado, USA - Groundwater F1 (SPAdes) (version 2) | ecosystem: Environmental > Aquatic > Deep subsurface > Groundwater | place: Rifle, Colorado...
CCCCCCCGCCAGCATGATCAGGTGATGATACGAGCGTTAGGGTCCAGGGCCAATTTGTAATTGCGGAGGTGTCAAAAACACAAGGATAGTAAAAAGGCCCCGTTGCACTACCGATACGCCCTACTTTTGTGAGGCTGAATGTCGTCATTTACTCTTTATCCCTCATTAAGCTGATCTTCAGTTTTCCGCATTTCAATCCCCTACACCTTAGTGTGCCATCCACCCGACGGGTTTACGCTTAACTCCTTTCTTTTTACTCTTCCCTACACCCCTCGTCAGCAGTTTTCCTTCCCCAGCTCCAACCATGGCATGCTCTGCAGCTTCACAGATATGCGACCAGAAATTCTTGTCAGGTTGGTCGTGGTACTTCTCATCTCCAATCACCTGGATACGCTTGTAGATGTACTTGGAGGATAGACCCTTGCGGATGACTTTACAACCCGGATCAATGATCAACCCCGGTTCACCATCGATCAGGCGAGAGAGGGGGGAGGCTAAAGCTTCCCGACGAAGTTGAGGACCACAACCCATCTGGGGCATTTTCACCTTTATCCCTAAAGCCTCGAAGATTTGGCCTGGGGTCTTCTTGTCGTTCTGGGACCCAATATCCCCGTGTGTATCCCCGTAGACATCAATCTGGTGGTCCAGGAGATTTTCCAGGATGTAGGGGAGGAGTAGAAGTTCACCAAACTGCTTCAGTCCTATATCTTCCGTGACTATTTCCTTGAAGAGCCACCACTGACCGTTGGGACGACGAGAGAAGAGGGCAGCAGCAGGGGTAAGACCGAAGTCCAAACCAATGACTACTGGATGCCTCACATCGGGGACAAGCTGGTACCCGGCGCAGTGAATGGAGTCGTTATACTCTGGGTGAACGCGCTTTCCTTCCTCCACAAACCCAAACTGATTACAGTAGTAAACTCGGATGTAGGAGTCAGTCTTCCCGGCCATACGCTTGAGGTAGTAGTTATGTCCCCCATTCAAGTTCCTGATATTCTCAGCTCTGGGGTTGGAGAAGAACTTACCCTGATGTTCGAGGAGTGCCCCAGGTTGGACGAAAAATACCCAACCCGCAGGAGAATTGGCCTCCAAATCAAACCACCAGTGGTCATCGTCCGGGGCATTGGTGTCGAGGAAGACACCACCCCAGGTACAGCCACTGATCTGCTTTCCGAAGTCATCGTAGCGTTTTGGTGGATACTGTTCAACTCTATCTCCAAGTACGTCGATGATAGCTCTCGGTACTTCTCTGGCTTCATTTACCCAGGCCCATGTTAGTTCGAGCGATAGCAGTTTCTTCACGTCATCCGGGCGGTCCAAGGCCCGGAACAGGACTTCCATCTCAATGTCGTTCACCCGAATGTGATGTGTCATCGTCCCATAGTTGAAGGGTCCGAAGGTTGACTCGGGGAACCACATGAGCCAAGTCTTGAGGGTTGTGTCGAGTAGTTCACGGTAAGTGTTCCGGACGACGCAGCCACGAGTCTTTCGAAGGCCGTCAGATGGGTCGGGGGCTTGCTGATTCCCAATGATCATCCCCTCCGCACACATGGCGGTGGACTTGCCAGAACGGACTGGACCACGGACGCAGCGATAGAAAGCTCGGCAACGGTGGAAACGGGCGAGAGTGGGTTCGGCTGTATAGGTGATTTTCATTTGAAATCCTTAGAGATCCTCCTCTTCAGGGGTACAACAGTTGGTTAGGAGTTCCAGTTTGCACCTTTCAAGTAGCCATAGAGTATCACCTCCGTCAGCCATTGAAGACGTAAAATATTCCTTTCCTTCCTTATCAAACCCGCAGATAACTACTGAGTCCAAAAGACCTAAAGCTTTAGATAAAATTAGATCTGGGGGAAGGTCTAATTTGGTTGGTCCACCAAGCTCTATTAGATCGCCCATTACCCCTCCTTCCCCTTAACGTCCGATGGTTCTTGGGGCCTCGAGTTTTCGTCGCTGGCACCAAAGTAGTAACCTATGATTGTAGTTATGGCTGTACCCATGAGAAATCCAAGAATTGTGTCTGCAATTCTAATGGCCTGTTCTGGTACTGGGATGAGTGTGATCACAAAAAAGTAAACGAAGGAAAATAGCATCACCATTGTAGCCAGTCTAGCTCTAAACTTTCCGCTAACCATTGGACCTCCTTACTGTATTTGGGTGTACTTGTATGTGAAAGTGAAGTCCCCCTCCTTTGACTTCGTGGATTTGGGCGACTAACATTTCCGGTCTGGCAGGGTCGTAGGACCATCTAGAGTTAATCTCGTTAGTTATACGGCCAGCAACCCCAGGAGGGTAGTCCCAGGATCGAAGGTCAACGGCCCGGACTGGTTGGGTTGAGTGTACGTCGCCGGAGTGCCGGGGTTCCCGGTAGCTTTCAGTTATAGTCAGGCCATAATCCTTCGCCACTTGCGAGATGATGGTGATGAGGAGAGGGGAGAATCTACGCTCCATAAGCCCGACGAGAACTTGAGGATCCTTGATCACTATTTCTCCTGGCTTAATCGTCATCCCTTCCTCCTATCATCGCCCCCCAACAGTAGTAGGGTGACCGGTACCCACCCCACCATCACTCTCCCCCTCCAGACCCAATATTGAAGCTAAATTCCACTTTTTCCCCGTCTCCAGCAGTAATCTTCACTCCAGGGTTGTATATCTTCGGTCTATTGTGCCGGAGGATGAACTGGAGGAGGGTATCGGAGTACTCTCGGATATCTCCACACTTCTCCCCCCGATAGAACACGGGTTTGTCCACTCCCACCACTGCTCGGCGGTATGCTTCCTCTTCCGCCAGATCGTAGCCTTCCTCTTTCGCCATCTTTATGGCCTGGTCAAAGTCGGGGTCCGACTCCCTCGCTCTCGCCAGTGCAGACTGGCTAATCCCGAAGACCTTCCGGACTTGGGTGATTGATGGTATTTCTTCAAGAAGCAACAGCATGGCTTCTTTTATTTCTGGGGTAACGGTGGAACTCATCGTTCTTCTTCCTTCCGTATGTTGTTGGTGTACTATTTTTACTGTAGTGCTCTCATGAAAGTTTGAGGTTGGGGAGGAACCTGAGCGGACCAGGGACTCAGTGGCCGGGGGTAGTAGCCTAAATCCTCCCCAGGGGTCTGTACAAAGCTTGTATACCCCCTGTACATCGTTTGTAATCCGGTTTAAAGGTGGGGATCGGAAGTCGAGGAAGATGACTACAGTCACCAGCCTCAAACCACCGACCACCGCCACTATCTCATCACCCATCTATATGGTGTAGCGGGGGGTATAATATTCTAGGGGTTGTAACCTTCCGAACACGATAGGATCCTCTCAACTACTCCAGGGGGATGGGGTGTCTCCTCGTGCCCCTTCCCCCCTGTCTCCGGGGGACCCAACGGTGCGCTTGGTTGCTGAACACTGTTATCGCCGGGTGAACGCTGTACACGGCTTGCCATCCCCCGTTTCGCTGGCCGACTGCTGGACGTGAGGCTGAACGCTGGTCCGTGCAAGAGACGTGCCACGGCAGACGGAACACGGACCTGCGGGTTGAACGACGATCCCCAAGCCGACTTCCGGTCGACTCGCTGAACAATAGCCCACAATTCCGAACGCCGGTCGGGGGGTGGAACGAAGGTCCGCGTCCGACGGCCCTGTTCGCTTCTCTGTACACGGCTTGCCAAGGGGGATTAGCATTCCTTGCCGTGGCCGGTGTTTGCCGATTCGACCGTCGTTCAGGGGGTGCGACTTTCGTTTCGCCTTTCGTCCTGCTGTTCTGCTGCACCGTTCGCCGATCGGCCAGAGCCATCGGCGGCAGCCTGCCCCGTGGTCGTCGTCGGGCTTTCGCTTGCGCCGGGTGTTGTCGCCCCGCCCCCAGGAAGAGGAACACGCGCGCGTTGCAAGTCCCGTGCCACGAAAACGTTGTTTGAGGGGAAACCCGCCGTTCAGTCTTCCGACCACCATTCGACCTTTCGACCGCCAGTCGGAGGGAAAAACAAAATACCGAAGACCGAACACTGGTCTGCTGGTCGACCGGACGCTGGAAGGCAGACCGGGAGACGAGTCGGACATGGGATGTCCGCCTCGAAGGGAGGCCAGGGGGGCTGCGATCTGTGGCCACTGCACGGAACGCTGTTTCGACGGGACATGGGATGTCCGGTCTGGGGCCGGGGAGTGCCGTCTGGGGCCGGGTTCGGACTGGCACGAGGGTTGCAAGGAAAAGGGTAGGGGGCGGCTTCCGACCCCAAAACGAGGAGGGCACGGCAATGACGAACCAAGACAGGAACAGAAGACACAATGAGGCAGTAGCAGGAATCCGGGATGTGCTACCAGAGTGCAGCGAAGAATGGGCAAACGCACTGGCAGTGCTGGTTGTCTCGGACTGGTGTGACAACAAAGAACACACTGACCTGTCTGTGGGGGACTGGGCAAGGGGGTACGCTGACAGAATAGCAGATTTCCCGACAGATCTGTGCTAACCTAAAAAGGAGAACGACCAATGATACGCCAAAACCAGGGGGCAACCCCCGGTCTGTGGGGAACAGGGACACCCCACACCGACGGGGCAACCCAAAACAGACAGCCACTCTCCGAATCAGAGAGAGGTGGTCACAGAACAGTGGTCACAGAACAGTGGTCACAGAACTACAAAAAGGAGAACGACAATGACAAAGCAGACCAAGACCAGCGAAACCAAAACAGCAGCAGGCACCCAAGTCAACGTGGGACTCAACACAAACCAGCTCAACGGAGGAATCGGCCTCACTCGAGTGCAGATCGCACAGAGGGCAGTGGACCGACTGAAAGAGCAACTCCAGGCAGCAGAGGCCAGACTGAACGCAGCAATCCTGACCGAAGCGGAAGGCGGGGGACAGAAAAAGAAGGAAGCAGAAGCCAGACGGATCGAGAAGGCGAAAGCAGTGCTGGCCAAAGCCGGACTGAAGGTGGTGGACGGAGATCTCGGAACACAGGAAGTGTGAGATCGGAGGAATGTGGGCAATGGTAGAGATTGGAGTTAGATTGGTAGTAGTTATAACAGGCCACTGAAGAATGGTCATAGAAGGGTAGGGGCAAGACCTCACAACACAAACAAAGGAGAAGACTATGGCAAAGAACACTACGGCAGAATTAGCCCGAGAAGAGGGAAAAGAAGAGGGGAGAGGGAGAAAAACACAGGCCGCTGAACTGCAGACAGAAGCGGAAAGAAGGGCCTTCGCACTTGCTTTTCTCATCTGCAAGGAGGATGACGATAGCTGGTTGAAAGAAGATCTGTTCGAACGAGTAATGTTGGAGTTCGACGAAGAAAACCCAAACGCACTATCAGAAGCTGAAGATGCCTGGATGAGCGGATTTGTTTCCGGTCTCCAGGAATAAAGGCGAAGATAGCCCAAAACCCAAAACCAAGGAGAACGAAAATGGAACACAGATGGGAACCAGAACTGCTGGTTGTAGCAGCAATCACATTCCTGCTTGTATCCGGAGGAATATGGGCAATGGCAGAGATTGGAGTTAGGGTGGCGATGGCTATAACAGATCACTGAATAGTGGTCAAAGAAGGAGGAACACAAATGACAAGTTATAGGTTGGGCCAGAAAGTCAAAGTTAGGTACACCTTGAGAGGAACAGTCAAAGAGTACAGCATAGCTAAGGTGATGAAGAATCACATAAGGCTGTCGGATGGGTATACCTACAACAAACAGACTGGGCTGGCAACATTAGGGCACTACCAAATAGTAGACTAACCAAAGGAGGAACACAAATGGCAATAACAGGATACCACACTAAACACTGGTGCTGGAGACGGGCAATAGAGCTTAACGCACAACCGAACACCCATTGGAGCCAAAGACTGCTACGGTTTTGCAGCCGAAGGTGGAGAATGGCGGACTGACCAGTAATCAATGGTCAGAGAAAGGAGAAGGACAAATGGCAGTAAAACAGATCAACCCGGCAACTGCAGTTCAGGCTCAGCACCCGGACACACTCAAATGTAAACATGGAATAAACCGGCAATGGTGTGCTGTCTGCAATCCGCCAGCCGGACCAAGGGCGAAGGTAATCGGCATCACCCAACCTTCAGGTAGAGGATCGGGAAACCTTTGGGGTGATACCCGCCCCATCTTCACCCGAAAACAGTTTGACGTAATAGCTTAACCAACCACCATTGAGTGGTCATAAGCCAACAGGAGGTAGAATGATACATTTGCTTGAAGTGCAGAAAAGAAGGATTAAAGAGATGCTGGACGACGGATTGGCCGAACAAATTGTAAGGGCCACAGATCCTGATACAGTAGGCGACATGAGTAGCCATACTGAGGAGGAGAAACTGGCCTGGATGGAGACTGGACCTATAGCAAAGAAATGGCTGGCCGGTGAACCTATCAGTGATCTTGAACTCATCCTGGTGTATTTAGTGCAGTTGGAGTGTAAAGCCAGTGCTATGGAGCAAAGGATAGAGATGTTATCCGGTATGTTAAAACTGGTAAAGGTACTGGAAGAACTGAGACTGGATTCCTCCAACAGACCTGAAGGGGACAAAGACCCTCACTGGTCATAGGGAGATTATATGAGAGTATTTATCATTGTAGTCATTATAGCTATTTTGTTGGTGGTGGCACAAACCGCAATATATACCATCGAGCTAAAGGACCAGGACCGGATTCAAACCTCTCAGATCGAACAGAACTACAGTCTTATCCTGGACCTATACAGTAGAGTTGGACTTGAACCACCCAACAAAACCAAACGGGTAATGATGCCCAAAAACTAACGGGGATATCCCCAAAAATGGAGGAAAGTCATGAACACATCAATTAGTATTATCATCAAAGCAGCAGCAAAAAATGCAGTAAAAGGAACCACATTTGAGGTAAAGGGCCACAAGACCCAGACCAATCTGGAGATCAGCTTTGAGAAAAAGGACAGGGCTTCGATCGACTTCCCTTCCTCACTGGCTGAAGATCTGGCAGCCCTTGGATTTACTGCCGAACCCATCGGACCCATCACCGTCATCGTCAGTGATGCTGTAGCCCTGGGAAAGCTCCACAACAGATCGGTAGCCGCCTTTAACCGGATCGGGGTTGTAGTTCCGGAACTGGATTGGGATGCTGAAGGTGGTCTACTCGAATTTACCGTAAAAGATGGCACAGTCCTCGACCTGCCTGCGATGGTGGATATTATCAGCCGTATGGTCTTTCGCTCCACCACCAAATTCACATCTACCCGCCATCCCCTGAGCCTCTTCGACCTGAAGCAGACTACCGGACTGGTTGGGGATGCCAAGGACGGCCTGGGTGACGCTCAGAAGACTCTGGACTGGTTCAGTGTGAAAGAACTGACCATCCTGGAAGAAGAGAAGAAGATCAGGGCTGAAGCAAAGGCGAAGACTGCAGCAAAGAAAAAGGCAGAAGCAGAAGCTGCAGCGGCCATCAAGGCTGAAGAGAAAAAAGCAGCCAAAGCCGAAGCCAAGACTGCAGCAAAGGCCGAAGAAAAAACCCCCAAACCGAAGAAGGAAAAGAAGGGGGTATCCTCAGACCCAAACGAATAAAGCCGCCTGAGGGAAGGATAGAGTGCGATTACTTCACCTGTACAATGAACGAACGGTCCTGTGAAGCTAATCGTGCTCTCGCTCAGGAGGCAATACTGCTAATGACTGAAGAAGTACCCCGATGGCCCAAACCGAAGAAATATAGGACTGGATTAAAGGGCAGACCTCAACCAACCTGCTCTCTTCTCCAACTATCCACAGAGCAAATAAACCGATTTGTTGTTTGTGGCAACTGTTCCAGGTCAGGGATAGATCCAGAGGTAGTGCGCCTATTGTTTCAGGAAGGACTGGCGGACACAATTCACCGAGTGGAGATCTATCGTCAGTACGGATACGACCCAGAGGTCAGCGGCATTAGGACGAAGGAAAGGAAGGCCAAGTGGAGAAAGGAAAACCAGGAGTACATTGCAGTGAAAAGGGAAGCATACCGGAGAGACGACCGGATTGAAGCCCTAAAACGATTAATGGCTGGTGACGGTCGACAGGAGGAGGACCAGAATGAGTAGACTTAAGAAGGGAGATAAGGTTATAGGATTAGTGGAAGATGAATTTACTACTAAAGGAATAGAGACTGAAGTAATTGCCGTTCCCGGAGACCCTGAGTACGACGAACAGCAGTTTACTCTCCCAGATGAGGGGTTTATCCACAAACCCTACCCAGGAAAAATTATTGGTGGTAGGGGACCAGATTGGGTTTGGAATTTCCAGGAAGACTTCAGAAAAGTGGAAGAGTAGGACCAATGATAGCTTGGGTGCTAATTACCCTGATAGTGTGGGGTGCAATAATAGGAGGAAAGGATCAATGAAGACTGAAGAAACAGGGACCATTATACCACCTGAAATCAAAGCGGAATTAGATCGGGCAGCAATGGCTATGAAACGTGCGAAGACCCTCATAGATGAAGGTGAGGACATTAAGAAATCGGTGAAGGAATCCATTCTACCCTTGATGGCGTCATTCGGCATAACTACCAGTGAGACCGGTGGGGTGGGAAAACTGAACTGCAGATCGGGTGGAGGTTCGGCCATAGACGGGACCAAACTGGTGGAAGTTCTGCTGGCTGAGGGGTTGGATGCAGACCGCATCCCGGCAATCATCGCAGCATCCACCAAATCCTGGACCTATGAGTATATCGAGTTCAAAGCGGAGAAACCGAAGGGATAACTGGAAACCACAACCACAACCATACAGGAGGAAGGACCAATGAAAAAAGGTGATAGAGTTAGGCGGACAGGATTGGATGGGAAGGATAGGGGAATTGAATGCCATAGGTGGCAGTATCCAGGGGTAGAAGTTGGGGATGAAACTGAAGTTGTAGCCATTCCTGGAGATGAAATGTATGGCGCCCACAGATTCCGGGAGGCAGAGAAGGGAATGATGGTTAAACCAACCAATTTACATGACTACTGTGCGGGGGGAGAAGACTGGTACTGGGTTCTTCAGTCAGATTTTGAGCTTGTAACTCCATAGCCAGCCTTCACCCCAAAGAAGACACACAAAGGAAAGCCGGGGCCATCAACCCCGGCTTTTTTGTTCATCCTCAAAGAAAACAAAAGGAAAGCCTATCGAGAGCTTCTCCGCTTATCTCCCTCGATCTTCTCCAGCTTGTCTTGCAGCAAGGCGAGAGCGTTCCAGGCTTCATGAGCAAGACAGAATAGGCCAGATTCCCCGTCGAAATCCTGAAGTAAACCTTCCATAGCATGCCTTGCCTTTTTATTCTGGTAGGACCGCTGGAAACCTTCGACCTTTCGCCAGCCTCCAGGTTCACCATACTTCTGGTTGCCGAAAGATGTAACTCGGGCTACTTCGGTGAGAGCAAGGTGAAAGTCGGAGAGCATGTCGGCGAAGGGAACCTTCTCCTGTGACTTTTCTTCCTTCACTGTCCGGAAGGAATTCCTGGTCCCCTCCTCCGTCCTTCTCCTTTCCTTCTCCATAGCCGCCTCATACAGTTTGTCATCACTCATCGATCCTTCCTCCTGTGTTGGTTTCGGATGTTCACCCGCAAACCACTCAAGGTTTTCTGGGCCTAAACACCGGTTAAATTCCTGGCAGACCGAGCAGTCGCAGTCAACGGTGTGATTACACATGGAATTGTCCCCCATAAAGCCTTGTCTATCACCGGCCATCAGTCTTTCCTGCCTATCATCAGTTCCCTGGCGTTCTTCCTCCAGATCATAGACCCGTGACCTGGACCAGTACCGACGAATTCCACGGGAACCTTGTAGGACTCCAGTCTTTGAATGAAGGTGGAGACTGGATCGAACCCCTCAAAACTATCATCCCCGAAGTCAGTTCGGTCATAGACTGACCAGTCCAGGTAGTTAGCAAACTGGAGGCAGATGGAAGTAGGACGGCATACCCGGAGCATATGAGAGAAGCGATCCCAGGAGAACTCGAAGACCCGGCGAGGAAGTTTAGTCGTAGTAGTGATTTCCTTCAGTTCGTGGGGACAACCTGAGCGAAGGGCAACGGTAGACCAGTCTATCTCCTTAGCGTCAGCGTAGGGTCCACTGGTTCCAGTGCGGTTGGAAACCCGGATGGGGTAGGGGCGGATGACCGCCACCACATCACCAACCATTGCCGGTGAAACTCCCGCCTCAGCCGCAATCATTGAAGGGTTGATCATCTTCGACGTGCAGTAGACCGGATCGATACCGTGCTCCAAGTCAAGGTCGAACCCCTGAGTAGATTCGCAGAGTACCATCCCCCCGAAGTATAGGGCCTCGTTCACCCAAACGGAGGATGGGTAATCCAATACCCCAATCCCCAAACCATCAAACATGTCCCGGATGTCATAGGCAAGAGTATGATGACCTCGACCCAGCCTCATCATCTTCGACATTCGGCATTCCCCTATACCCTGGAGGGTGGACCCGATGTCCGACTTTTTTCCCTTCTCTTCCAATTCGATGTGATGGTTATGGATGATAGACGCTCTGGGGTCGATAATGATCCGTTTGGGATCCACACCCAGATCCTCTATTTCCTTCACCAGGATATCAAAGTTTATCAGACTGGCTGCCGTTAGAATGACAGGACAGTCACACATAGCCATGGCTATCGGGAGGTGATAGCTTACCTTTTTCTCCCCGCCAGGCATAATAATGGTGTGTCCCGCATTTGGACTGGCTGTAATGACCAGTAGGTCCGGGTGAAATTTGTCGGCCAGAAACCCTGAGAGTTTACCCTTGGCTTCAGATCCGGCCTGACCCCCAAATACAATGTTCAATTTACCTCGTTTCATTTGTCTTCCTCCTTGTTTTTGCACTTGATTAGTAGAACTACAGTTTTAGTCACCACTTCCACTTTCCTGCCCCCCTATCTCCTCCAATAATCGGTTAAGAGTTTCAGGCTTGTCCTCTCCTGGCCTAAGCCCACTGTATAATTTCGCCCATAGGCGATCCTTTTTTCGGTTTAGTCTTTGCCTCTCACTATCCTGAAGCTCGTGGTCCAGTCTCTGTTCAATAAGATGAAGCTTAACCCTATCATTCTTCGTTCGTGAATCAGGGTCGGTGGTATTTCGAGCGAACTTCGGGTTTTCGGGGGTGTAGGTTCTACCTTCAGATAGTGCCCGACGATATTTGGCTCTCTGATGGTACAGTTTATCCCTCAACGATCCAGCATCCATCCGTTTTATCCTCGTGGATAGGGAGAAAATTGCCTCTTCCATCCTCTTCCGTTGCCAGTCTGTAGTCATAACCCCCCTTTCTCACCCCAACCCGCCTCGTCTTTTTTGTCCTTGGTCCTCTCATGATTCGTGACGATATAGCGTGGTGTTCTGTGTCCGGTGTATGGTGCGTTGTGCGTTGTGCGTTGGCCTGTCCCGTTCTTCTTCCGATCCTAATCCGGCCAGCCGTCGAGGCCCGCGAGAATCGGGTTGCTCGAGGTCGAAGTCGGTCGTATCCTTTGTCTATGAAACAACGGAACGAAGAGGGATTATGAGTCCGAAAGACACTCGAAGAACCAAGAAAGGATAGGATATAGGGATTATGACCTTCACTTTCACTCTCCAGACAGGAACAAAACGGAAACGTGCACTGCTCCGAGTTAACCTTACCAGGGTACAGCAGCATACCGGGTATTCCAAGTCTCACCTCTCCAGAGTGTTTGCGGGAAAGGTGAAGCCTTCGGTACCCTGTGCGATGGCAATATCGGAGGCACTTGGGGTAACAATAGACGAACTATTGGCCAGATTGACAAATAAAAGGAATAAATTCTATGTCGAATGAAATTAACCCAATGGACTTTAGGATTACAGCTTCAGACACTAACGGTCATTCTGCCCGTCACTGGTTCAGGACCATCCCTCAGATGGCAAGACAGATTGAACAGGTGATAGCGGGGAAGAAATTCCCCTATAGGACGAAGGGAGATCTACTTCGCCACGCACTCCACCGACACATAAGCTGGCTGGCGACGCAGGATAAGGTTTTATCCGTCAGTGGACAGGTGGATGCTATTGTGGAGTTGATGAAAGATGAAGAGATGGCGGCAGATTTTACTACGGTCTTCGACAAGTTAAGCGAGAGAATCTCCGGCCATCTAAGTTCGGGGGCAAATGGAGAAGCCACTCGGCTGGTGAGAATGGTACAGGACCACATAAAGTCCATGCCGGACGGGTACTGGAGAGATCGGTACCAGAGGCAGATGAAAGAGCGATACGGACACCTAATAGATCAACAGGGGAAAGCAAGCCTGGGATCTATAGACGATTAAACCACAAACCCTCCAGGACCAGGAGAAGTAATGATTACTGAATTTATTCCAGCCCCAATCTATTTTGGGTTACCAGAGAAGTTTGACCGCTGGAGGCCGTACCAGGACGAAGCTTGCTTCCTTATGCTTCAGCCATCACCCCGCTTTACTATGGCAGTCTGTCCTACTGGTTTTGGAAAATCCCTAACCTACATCACGGCGGCTATGGCCTCCGAAGGCCGCTCAGTCATTCTCACCTCAACTAAGGGGCTCCAGTCTCAGCTTGAGCGGGAGTTTGGTTCAGTAGAGGAAATTGTAGATATCCGGGGAAGGGGAAACTACCCCTGTCGGTTGAACACAAAGGTGAACTGTGACACTGGCCTCTGCGCCTTCGGGGTAAAGTGTGCAATGAGAGATCAGGGGGGTTGTACCTACTACGACCGTCTTCGACAGGCTCGACGGGCTAAGATAGTCATCACCAACTACAGCTACTGGATGGCTCAGAACGAATATGGAGAGGGAATTGGAGAATTTCAGAACCTCATCCTAGATGAAGCTCATGCAGCGGTAGATCATGTAATCGACCACACTTCCGTTTCCTTCTCCCTATCCAACCATACCGAGACATCCTTCCTTGACCTAAAGAAGAAACTACCACAGACGGCAGAGGGTTGGAAGTCGTGGGCGGAAGAGAAGCTTGTGGATGCCATCGTGGAGGTGGGGGAGGCCAAACTGAAACGAAAGGAGAAGAGATTCCTAGTCTTCAGCCGGATACAGTCGAAGTTAGAGAAACTGGTCGAATATATAGACCGAACTTGGGTATGGGAGTCGAACCCAATGGCCGTAACCCTAAGCCCAATCTGGCCCAGGCCGTTTACCGAAGCTGTACTATTTTTGGGAATTCCAAAGGTAATCCTTACCTCAGCTACTGTCGTCCCCAAGACTGCGGATCTCCTCGGTATTCCCCGATCACAGATGGAGTACAGGGAGTTCCCGCATTCATTTCCAGTGGAGAACCGTCCCCTAATCCATCTACCTACAGTAAGGATGAACTATAAGACGGGAGAGGGGGAATACAGAATCCTGATGTCGAGGATAGACTCTATCATCGAGTCTCGCCTTCAGACGAAGGGGATCATCCACACAGTATCCTACTCCCGGCGTGATATGATACTGGAGCGGTCAAAGTTCAAGGACCATATGATTACTCACCAGAGGACAAATACTGAAGCCGTAGTCCGAGGGTTTAAGTCCTCTCCGGCTCCAATGGTACTCGTCAGCCCGTCGATGGTTACGGGCTGGGACTTTCCAGGGGAGGAGTGTCGATGGCAGATCATTGTGAAGCTGCCTTATCCGGACACCAGGGGTACAATCATCAGTGCTCGATCGAAAGGGGATAAGGACTTCATAAATTACCAAGTAGTTCAACAACTGATCCAAGCAACTGGGAGGGGTTGCCGTTCAGCAGACGATTTCTGCAATACTTTTGTAATAGACAATAACATAGTCTGGTTTCTCCAGCAGAACAACCACCTACTCGTTGAGTGGTTCAAGGGGGCATATAGGGTGGAGCGTGGAATACCGGAGGCAAAACAAACCAGTGATCACTGATCACACAACAAGGAGAAAAATTATGGGTGGAAATGCAGCATTACTTAATCCGGATTCATTCGTCGAAGGTGGTGGACTGATCGATGACGTTGATGTAACGTTCAAGGAAGTGTCCTTCGAAATGTTTGACTACAACGGAAAATCGGCTCCCGCACCGGCAATGAAAGTTGTCCTGGATGTGGCCGGGGATGAAATGACACAGTATTACTCCATGGGAACAGCCAAGGATTGGATTCCATCTGAAGATGGGAAGCAGCTTCTGTCTGTAGGTTCGGCTACCTCAATTCGCTTGTCGAGCAATGGGGGAATCTTTCTGAAGTCCATGGTTGATGCCGGGTTCCCCGGGGACAAGCTGGGGGATGATATCTCAATCCTCACCGGACTCCAGGCACACATGATCCAGGTCCCGGAACCCCAGCGGTCCTTGAAGAAGACGAAGGAGCAGGAGGAAAAGGAAGCCAAATTCGGACCGAAGACCATTCTGGTTGTCAGTGCAATTAACCGCCTGCCCTGGGAGAAATCAACCCCGGCAGGGGCGAAGGGAAAGGCAAAACCTGCAGCCGGAACCAAACCTGCAGCGGCCAAGCCTGCGGCAGCGAAAACCGAAGCAGCAGCAGAAGGTGGTGGGGTACAGGACAAAGCGACTGAATTCATTCTCGGTGTCCTCGCTGAAGCAGGAACGGTGATGAAGAAAGAACTCCCGGCCAAAATCTTCGCCCAGTTCAAGGATGATCCGGACAAAAATGAGATGGTAAAGACGGTATTCTCCGATGACTTCCTGTCCGCTGGTCCCTGGTCCTATTCGGATGGAGTACTAGTCTCTAATTAAACCTTTAACCCTAACTCCCCCCTCGCCTATAATTTGGCGCACCAGGGGACCTGAAATGACAGGTATCACCTTGACGGCGGTTAAGGAGTGGGAAATCACAACCAATTTAAGAGGGAGAGACCCGTGGAAGTTCAGATTACCGACGTACTCTGGGAGAAGACAATGTTTGATGATGAGGGTGACCCTCGCCGAGAAGGACTTCATTTGGGGGCTATCATCAATTCCATCAAAGATAACTCCGGATTGGCTTATAAAGGTGAGGGATTCACCGACATGCAGTTGACGGCAGAGATAGGTCTCCTGTGGGAACTGGCCCTAAGTCGAATTATGCGGGAAAAGTATGCCGTCCGTCCTCCTCAAGTAAAATTAGACGGAATCTGGATCTCTCCAGATGGTGTAGCTTTCACCGATTCAGTAGGCTCAATGAGTGTGGCCCTTGACCCGGCCAGCGATATACCATTCGTCGTTGAAGAATACAAGTGTACCTGGAAGTCTACTAAACGCAATCCAACCGAAGACTGGACTTATATGACTCAGATTAAATCCTACTGTCATGCCCTTGGAACTCCGGTGGCCGTCCTTCGGGTGTTCTACCTCATGGGAGACTATAAGGGGTCTGGACCGCAGTATCGGATAGCCCGAATTCGGTTCACTCAGGCTGAACTTGAAGATAACTGGAAAATGATCGTACAACATAAGGAGAAGTACTTCAGTGATCAGTAGACGAGAGAAACTTTACTTTTGGATTTCCGTGGTTATTCTGGCTGTTGTAGCCATTATAGCCCTAACAACACAAAGAGTGATAGGAGGATAAGATGGACAATATGAGACAAGAAGATCTACAATGGGTAGTACGCCGACTGCCGAAGGATGTAAAGGAAATGATGAAATCTTTGAGGTCCAATGTATGTCTGGGGGGTGGATTCATCCGGAGTTGCATCACAGGAGACCCAATCAATGACCTGGATTTGTTTGTTGACTCTGTAGACACAGAGAAGAAGGTAGTGGAGATGTTGAAGGGTATAACACAGAAAATCATAAGAAGTAAAAATGCAGTTACCCTTATAACCCATACCTTTCCTATCCAGATTATTCACCGCTGGCTATACGAGCGTCCGGAAGATGTACTATCAGACTTTGACTTCTCAATTACCTGTGCAGTTGTGTGGTATGATGGTGTTATGTGGTGCGGTAAAGTTCACCCCCTCTACTACTCCGATCTTGCGGCTAAACGTCTAACCTACCTACACCCCAACCGGGATGAGGATGTGGGAGGTTCAGTGCTCCGGGTTCTCAAGTACTACCGCAAAGGATACAACATCACCCTCAACTCCTTTGCCGGAACCATCTCCCGATTGATGAGTGGAGTTAGAAGGGAGAATGAAGCAGCTATCACTGATGAGGATGAGCGGACACGAGTTCTTACCGGACTTCTGGTTGAAGTAGATCCCAGCGCTGTACTTGGTAGTGAGATAGTTCGGGATAATGGTGATGAAATTGAATGACATCATTAAAGCAGGCTTCACTAACGCTAAAGATCGAGATACATACGACCGGATTATTATGTCAGTGTCCGGACTGGAGAAGCAGGGAAAAAGCCATTTTGCTCTTACTTCTCCAGGACCAATAGCTATGTTTAGCACTGACATTGGTGAGGAGGGTGTAGTTGGAAAATTCATAGGTAAGAAGACCATCTACGTTATGGACGTGGCCCGAATCGACGAGGATTCAGCTACTGAAGCCCCCGCAGAGTGGGACAAGTTTAAGAAGGCATATAACCACTGTCTCCGGTCGAAGTCCATTCGATCCATAGTAGTTGATACAGCTACGGAAATCTGGGAACTCCTGAGGATGGCCCGGTTTGGTCGTCTCACTCAGGTTATGCCATATCAGTACGGACCGGTAAACGCCGAATTTCGTACCCTTATCCGGGAGGCATACAAGTTTGACAAGAATGTAATCCTCCTCCACAAAATGAAGGCCCAATACATCAACGACAAAAGGACGGGGGAATGGGAACGGGCTGGCTTTTCCGACATGGGGTTTCTCGTCCAGGTAAATGCTCAAGTTTACCGATATGACCCCTCAGAGGGTGGAGCCTTCTGCTGCTGGATCAAGGATTGCAGACAGAACGAAAGTTTGGCCGGGGAAATCTTCGAGGGTGAACTCTGCTCCTTCCCCATGGTAGCAACGATGGTATTGCCGGGAACAGACCCCTCAGTCTGGGAATAGATCGACAGACAATGAAGAACAAAAGGAGACACAGACCAATGAACGAATGCAAACCAGTACAGGCAATACACGAAGAAAGGCTATGTGAGGTTGGGGGATACGTTGATGTACTGTCCACCTTCCCCGACTCAATCAAAATACAGACCTTGGACTCCCACCTTAATGTGGTAGGTGAGGTGGAAATGGTAGTCTCTGGAATTCCAGGACTGAAGGACATTGATTCGGTGAAGGGGTTCTATGCTCAGGGTCAAGCCGTAGCTCAGCGAAAAATGGCCTCTGTTCGTCAAATCTTTGAGTCCCTATCCTCTCCTGTCTTCATCACTGGGGTGGGGGAGGACCATAAACCGTCATGACCCTCTTCTGTGAACCTGTGGAAGATAACGTTGGTATGAAGGAGGTGTATTATCATACTAATAGATGAGCGTGTGGGTTCTGGGGAGATCGCCCCTTTCATCTCCTCCCCCAACCTCGTATGCCGTCTGCAGTATGCCGACTTCAGCTTCTCCGGCAACGGACCTGATGGTGGGGTGACGGTTGGGGTGGAGAGAAAAGGCATTATGGACCTACTACAGAGCATGACCAGTGGTCGCCTCTCCGGACATCAGTTGATCGGATTGAAGGACAATTACGACTTCACCTACCTTCTGGTTGAGGGGGTATGGAGGCCCGACCGCCATACTGGAGTCCTCATGAGGACGAACGGGAAGGGGAAGTGGGTAGCTGCAGCCCAAGGGTCACGTCGATTTATGGCAAGAGACATTTACTCCTTCCTCCAGTCACTCCAAGTCCTCTGCGGGGTGATGGTGGCTCAGACATCGAACCAGTGGGAGACGGGGAAGTGGCTCGACTCCATCTACGGCTGGTGGCAGAAACCCTGGGGAAGTCACAAGTCTCATCTCCAATGGCAAAAACCTAAAACCTTCGCCAGTCTTCGGAAGCCCAACCTCGTCACCCGAATTGCCTCACAATTCGACGGAATCGGCTGGGATAAGGCACAGAAGATAGGAGAGAAGATGGACCTGTGGGACTTCATGAATGCAGACGAGGAGGATCTGATGGAGGTGGAAGGAATAGGGGGGAAATTAGCTAAGACAATAGTAGAACAAAGGAGGGAAGGATGATATTAGGACGAAAGAGTTTACTTTTTGGCTGCCACCAGTTCATTATCCATCCGGTCTACGTCTTGTGGGCGTGGATGCGGATCAGCCGGTTAACCGGAACCAAACTCACATGGAAGCATTGGCTCCTTGCCCTTGTCCACGACTGGGGATACTGGTGGTGTAAGACGATAGACGGTCCGGACGGGTCAGCTCACTCAGCCTGGGGGGCAGATCTGATTCTTCGGTTGACTGGAGATCCTTGGTGGTATGAGGAGGCCCTGTGCCACTCCCGCTTTTATGCTAAGCGGCTTGGCCGTCCAGCATCCAATTTCTGCTGGGTGGACAAGTATTCTGTTGCCCTGATGCCGAGTTGGCTCTGGGCAGGATTGGCTTACCTGACTGGTGAAGGTTGGGAGTACCTGGACAACAAGGTCTATGAGATTCACTGTCCCATGCCCCATACCTTCGCCAGCCTTGTCCTCAAACACAAAAAGTTGAAGCAATGGACACTGGCTACCTTAAGCCGCTACTATGGAGTGGAAATAAAATGACCTGCGGAAAATATATAGCTGAAAAGCCCTCAATCCGAAAGCGTTACATAGTTACTATCTATTCCTGTTCTGAGTGTCCTTTCTGTTATCATGACTGCACTGTTGTCGAACGCCTATCTTTCGTTCGGTCAAGGTTGGAAGGCCAATTTCCGGCTAACTGTCCTCTTAACGATGCAAATCCGCTGGAGACTGAAGCAACAATCCAGTGGCGAGAGACGGGAGGTTTCAAATGAGTGTTGAGTGGTCAGTAAGGATGACGGAAAGAGATCGGCCAGAGATCTGGGATGTTATGCGGGGGGAAGAGAAGATGGCATCCCTCTCCAACCCGGAATTGGCATTCAGTATAGTAGACGACATAAACAAGATTAAAGTGGAGATGAGGGAATGAGGTCTGACCATTGCCACCAGTGTACTCTTGCAGCTCCTGGAGTCCGTCCCTGCCCCGGTGAGATTTACTCCTCCGGTCCAGTCCCTCACCCAAGGGTGATGGTCATCGCTGAAGCTCCGGGCTACGAGGAGAATAAGTACTCCCGCCCACTTATCGGGACCAGCGGGGAGGAAGCTAGACACCACCTGGACATTAATGGTATTTCTCAGTTCGGGGTTTACCTCACCAACACCTGTCTCTGCCGACCCCCCGACAATCGAACCCCAACGGCTGATGAGATCCGGACCTGCACTGACCTCCACCTTCGACCCCAGATCAAAGCTCTGAAGCCCAAATTCATCATCTCCATGGGAAGACCAGCTACCCAATACTTCCTTGGAGACGTAGATATGGAGCTTACCCACGGAATTCCGAGGCCGGTGGAGATAGATGGCCATCACTGTACTCTCATCCCAGCTTACCACCCGGCAGCGGGAATCCATTCCCCCGAAGTCCTCATCCTATTCCACACGGATATGGTGATTGCTGGTCAAGTAGTCAAGGGGCAAATTTCCCCCCTCCCCCCTGTAGACACCTTCGAGGGTAAGGAGAGTTACCATGTCATCAACGACAGCCATACCTTTCCCCTATCTTCAGACTGCGTACCCCTCTACGCCGAACATCAGGGTCTTATCCCCGGAAAACTGGTAGTGGCCGTGGACACCGAGTGGGCAAAGGGGGCCATGTGGTGTCTTAGCCTATCCATAGCCCCAGGGACAGCATGGGTGGTCATGGCGGACCAACAGGCCTCGCTCTCCGCTCTCCAGCGTCTCTTAGCCCATCCGCAGACTATAACAGCCATCCAAAACGCTCTTTACGATCTTCCGGTCCTCCGAAGAGTGGGGATAGAACCGAGAGAGGTGGTGGATACCATGGTTATGGCCTATCTGTTGCAGAACGAACCTCAAGGACTAAAGCCCCTCGCCTACCGCCACTGCGGAATGAAGATGAGGTCCTATGGTGAGATGGTGGGGGAGGCAACACGGTTGAAGGCCCAAGAGTACCTGGAGACAGCAGCCACACTCACCTACCCAGACCCCGAACTGGTCTTGGAGTGGAAGAAGGGAGAACCGTATGTACGCACGCCACAGAATATTATCCGAAAGATCACCAGAATCCTTAAGGCGGTGGAGGCGGGAGAAGCTGACCCCTGGGACTCATGGAAGGCAATACAGGAAGGGAAGGAGGTCGTGGAGGAAATCCTCGGACCGCTTACGGAGGGGGAACTGTGCGACATTGATAGGGAAGATGCGGTCTACTATTCGGCGAGGGATGCAGACGCCACTATCCGAGTGTACCCAGGTTTATGGGCTAGGATTGTTTCCCTGGGGTTGGAGGGTACTCTCAGGCGTGATATGAAGGCGATGCCCATGGTGGTGGACATGATGGCTAACGGGATGAAGGTTAATCTGGAATCCTTCGCTAATCTCAGTGTCTATCTTCAGTCACGGATGGATTTGATCCAGCGAAAGATTCAAGCCTTAGTTGGACACCACTTCCCGTCTGGGGTCAACCTAAATCCAAACTCAGCACCACAGATGACAGACCTAATCTTCCACAAACTTAGACTACAGGATAAAGGGGGGAGCCATAAGGCAAAAAAGGGCGGAAAAGAAAGCACCGCTGACGACATTCTGAAGCGTTACCTCCCCCTACACCCTGTGGTACAGGACATCATAGACTGGCGTGGTTACGCCAAGCTGAAGTCCAGCTACGCTGATGCAATTCCTAAGATGGTATCCCATGATGGTAGAATAAGAACCACAATCCGGATGACGAGAGTGGCTACCGGACGACTTTCTTCATCAAAGCCCAATCTGATGGCCCAACCGGTTAGATCCAGTGAAGGCCGGATGGTCCGGGACTGCTATGAGGCGGAGGAGAACTGCATCCTAGTTTCTGGTGACTACTCCCAGGTAGAAATGAGGGTGGCAGCCAGTGAAGCTAAAGATCTTAAGATGATCTCCATCTTCCTAAACGGAGAAGACATACACGCAATTACGGCCAGTGAAATGTTCGGGATTCCATTGTCCCAGGTAGATGAGAAGAAGCACCGATACCCGGCGAAGAGAGTTGGGTTTGGTATCCTCAATCTTATTACAGCCGAAGGTCTTCATCGAGAACTGGTGACGGGAGGAAGTACCATTCATTCCCTTGACGACTGCCGCCAGATGGTCAAGGCATGGTTTGAGATTTACTTTGGTATTGCAGCCTACATGAAGTCAAACGGAGAGTACGCCAAGCGCCACGGATACGTCCGGGATATGTGGGGGCGCATCCGATATATTCCGGGAATAAAGTCGACAAACAAATGGAGTCGGATTGAGGCTGAGAGACAAGCGGGAAACGCCCCAATTCAGATGGGCGCTCAAGGCATTATCAAAGAAGGGATGGGGAGACTGGTCCCCATCTACAGGGAATTGGAGGAATTAGACCTTGGACCAGTTAGACCTCTCATCCAGATTCACGATGATATAGTCTGGGAGATGGGAGAAGACATTGCTCCCCTGGCTAAAAGTAGGGTGAAAGTGGAACTTGAGGCTTCCGCCCCTCCCCACTTCCTAGTCCCCCTGGAGATAGACTTCAAGGAAGGAAAGAAGTGGGGATCGCTGAAGAAAGGTTAGTGTAGGCTCTCTACTGCTGTTTGACTATACTGCGTCCACTTTGGCCCAATAAGCCCGTCTCGCTTCCATGACGTGCTGCCCTAAATCCGGGACAAAAAGTACCAAAAAATCAGCAATGGTGATGTCATTCATACTGTTGTCGGCGGCCCTAAGCTGCGTCACTGTTTCTCCGGGAAGGGACTCAATGTAGGTTTTAAGCTTCTCCCAATCATCAATATCATCTGGTGCGCATTGGTAGAGAACCCCTCTGAACTCAAACCCAAGATCCAGATAATCAAGATACTCTTGCCAGTATTGGGCTTTGAGGGCTTTTTTATGGGTCTCTGGATTGATAGCCCACTGGACCCCATCCCATTCATCAAACTCCCCTGGTTCAATATCCACGTAGCCGTCCGGCACATCCTCATCAATTGAAATACCCATTTTGGATTTATCAGAGGTGGACCATACCGACCGTTTTTCAAAACTCAGAATCTTCAAAGTCCCTGATTGAACCTTGACTTCTTGGCCATTCAGTTTGGCTTCTAAGGCCTGCTGATATTCTGACTCGGTGATTTCAATACCGCCTGAAATGGGCTGGGTGCTTATCTTATCGTCTTTTGCGTATGGCATTATACTATCCTCATATAAACTGTTGCTGAAACGTTCTTTGCCCTGGTTTCAGTACCGAACCTCACTGTTCCGTTAGTTCCGTCTGTACGGGCTTCATGAACCGTGGCTATTGAGCTTCCGGTTGCCAAAGTGTTTAAACCATAATCAGCGGATGACCCACCTACAAAGTCAGCGGTTGGCCCAGTGAGTTCGTGCTGGTTGTGCCAATGGCCCTGGATCTGGTCTTGTTGTAACACACCAGCGGTTGTTCCTGCCCTCAAAAATGATCCTTCAGAGTTCATAAGGTGGACAGTCTGCCCGGCGAGTGAACCTGTTGCAATTTCGGCCGTGGCCGCCACAAGCGGGGCTGTGCCGGTCACTGATTCGTTCGTCAGAAGGCCCTCATTATACGCTCCTGCACCCGTTAATCCTGCGGTCAGTTTGATAAATTTTATAGTGCCTGAATTATCAGGTGCAGAAACTCCGGTTATGTTGTCGAATAGGGCGAACGGTTCTCCTATTTGTCGCCCAAGTGAATTTAATTGGGATTGAATTGCGGTGTTGTTTAACCCAGGGGCTGCATATATATCATCAACGTCAAAGATTGGAACATCGTCGGAGGATATAAGAACAAACCGGTATAAACCATCAGCAGGATCAATCCAAACATCAGCCCTTCCAGCGGAATCAAGGATGACAGGATTTGTGTTTGGGGTTCCCTTTGTTCCATCCGTGTATGTGGCCTTTGGGGTTGTAGTTCCATTAACATAGGAATACAGTTTTGCCCCTGCTGCCGGATCCCCATTTCCATCCACAAAAAAAAACTTCAATAGAGGTATAACTACTAAATCTCCCATTATTATTCTCCCTCAGGTATTTGTTGGTGCGTGTGTTGTATCATTGCTCCAGTCTAGATCATCATTTTCCTTCCGACAAAAGAACAATAAGGTTTGCAATCAAAGCTACACAGGAGACTACAACACCCCCCAGTATTATATTCATCTTGTTCTGTAGGTCAGTGTATATTGTATCCCATATTCTACCCCTAGCCTCTAATGATTTTATTCGTGCCATACATCCACTATGCTCCTCGCAATGTCTGCTGTAAGTATTACCACCTTCATGTTTTGAATCCATACTACTCTCCTTGGGTTCTTTGGTGAATTCGTTCTGCTGCAGCTACTAGTCTAGACATAACACCAGCCGCTACCTTTCCGGAAGCTGGGGTTTGAATTCCAGTGGTAAGAAGGCGAGAGGTGGTTGGATTAAGCATAAGTTTGCTTAGAAGGGGAGGACCGAGGATGATGGTGGCTGCTGGAAGGGTGGCATTCCCTGTGGCTAGTGCCCCTACCGCCCCGGCTTGAGTCAACTGGATAAGCATACGGCCTGCACCCTCTGATTGCTTCCGCTGCGATTCCTGAAGCACTGTGGCGAAGAGTTTTATCTCTCGAATCTGAGACTCACTGAGGACTTCACGAAGAAGAGGTTCACCGAAGGAGTTAGGTTTACCACTGAGATTGTTCATCAAACGCTTACCAATGACGTTACCATTTACATCTGTAGACTTGGACATCAAATGTTGGGCGAAGAATCCCTGCATCTTGTTCCACTCCTCCGACCCTTCACCCAAAGCCCGTTTAACCTTGCGGACCTTGGACACCTGTCCCGGCTGGAAGATAGCGGGGGCTATATTCTCCGCTCCGGTCCCGGTGTCATCGGCAAGTTTGACAAGTCGTCTAAGAAAGGTGTTGTTGAACTGCTCCTGGCCTTCCTTGTAGAACCGGTTGGCCGTACGCCAAGCTTCGAGAGCAGAGGGAGAGTTTATTTTGTTTTTGTCTAAATAAAATTTTATATCGTTGTCTGAATACCCCATCAGTTTACCAAACTCAACCATTTTACCTGGGGTATTCAGACCAGCATCCTGTAGTTTGAGTGCTCTGTTGGCCAATTCGACGGCTTCACTACTTCTATCCTTCCTAAAATATATGGAGTGTTTTCCATCAGTTACTCTTTCAAAATTTGCTAGACTATTTTTGTCCACCAGATTATCTAGAGTAAAATTATCAACCTCCCACAAAAGCTTATCACCACTTTCAACTGCATCTATATTGTCCTTCCATCCCCCGCCGTATGGTGCTAACTTTCCCGATTCAGATGATACCCTTCTGGACCCAGTTATACTGGGTATATCACCCCCCACACCACTAATGTAGTTTTTTGGGTGTAAACTAAACTCCCTCAATGATTGCTCAATCTGGGTGTCGATAAGACTTATCATCTTCTTTGCCTTACCTATCGCTGGGGCCTTTCGGTTTAGGACAGAGAACTCATCCACCCGAGAGATGAGCCGGGACCGGAGCTCCACCGCCGCGTCAAAGGAAAGGTTGTCCGGGAGGTCGACGACGGCAGACATGAGGTCATCACCTGCATTCTTCGCCTCTATTCCCCCAAGTTCAGTTGAGTGAACCCGAACCTTAGAAGCGAAATCCTTAAGTGAAGAGGTAGGAACCCGAATCTGTCCCCCACCAGTATTATCGGACAGTTCATTAAACAATTTCCAAGCTGTGTATTCAGGTATTTCTCCCGGAGATCTACCGTATTTTTCAGTTTCTATTATAAAATCCTTTAAACCAATTTCTGGATTTTTCTCTAATATTTCCTGGGCAGAATCCTTTACCCATTCCATTCCATATTCACCTTGAGACTTTTCATACTCAGCAGCCCTCTTAATTGACTCCTTAGGGTTTCTAACAAAACCTTCTACATCAGAATAAAAATTCTTAGAAGATTTAACTGTGGGTGTTTTATTTATTATATCGCTGACGCTATTGTACAGCACCCCTGCTGCTTCCTGGTGTATCTTCTTCTTTCCCTCTATAGCCGTCACAAACAGGTTCCCCAGGTCATCCGGAGAAGTACGGCTTCCAAACTGGTCTACAATCGAATCGGCAAAATCATCGAAGAACTTAGTCCTGGCTGTCTTATATTTAGCCATCTGATTTCCCCCAATGAGGCTGGACTCGGATATATTGTGTAGCACATCGAGAATACGGCTTTCCGTTGCTTCAGCCGGGAGAAGGACTGGTTTGATTTTGTCCTTGAAATAGTCCATAGCCTCCCCTACTCCCTCTTTCATCGTCTTGGAGAAGGGGGAGAGGATCTTGCCAAACCCTTTGGCCACAAACCCCCCAACGGCCTCAAATCCACCCTCCGCCAGTGCTGCTTTTCCAATCCGCTTAGCTGCATCTGTCGAAGTCCGGGGGGCATCAAGGGACCCGGATAGATGTTGCCCTATCTGCTTCATTGCTTCACCAAAACCCCCACCCAAAGAAGCCCCGGCGACTAGAGGGGCAATCACAGAACCCCCAGCGGTGAGCGTGGATGCCGCGAGTCCCGCCCCCGCTATACTGCCCATAGTCTGCGGAGCTTCAGCGAGAATGGCATCGGGGACAGACATGCCAGCGGGGGCCTCTGGGCTTCCGTTTGAGCCAGGAGATACTGCACGGTTGGATGGGGTTAGGATGGGTGATGAGGCTGAGACAGGGGGTGATTGTCCTCCACCCCCCAGTAGTTCCTTCACCTTTCCCTGGATAACGTTTGTATCGGTTCCGTCCGGAAACTCAAGCTCTCTTCCATCTGGTAATTGTGCTCTGATTGTCATTGGATCATATTCCCCTGTGAGTCAAACTTGATTATGGTTACTCCGGCTTCATCCCCGGCTCCAACCTCACCTTCCGGTGTTCCAGACGGGACAATAAATCCACTCTCCCCCATAGTACCCTTTCTGGTGGCGATGGAATTACGAATAGCGGTGTGGAGTGACTTCAGTCTGGCCTTGAAGACTGTATCCGGAAGGTCAACGGTTGGGACCAACTTCAGCATACGTTGATATTCCTGCTCGTTAATCTGTGCACCTGAACGGAGTCGAAGGAGTGTATCCCCGATATCCTTGACCACCTGACGGAATCCACTCTCCCCCTCGTCAGCCCCAATCCCCGTTAATTCCTTGACAGCCCCAGCATTGCCCTGAACTCGACCCACGTACTTAGGGTCATAACCCTCCTCAATTCGGGACAACTGAGACTCAAACTCAAAAAGCTTATTTAGGCTTTCCCTTTCACCTACAGGTGCAGCCTTGGGGAGGTTGATGGTAACACCGCCTCCGGTCTTTTCTGCTCTCTTCCAGCCTGATGGAACCTTTGCCCCCTTAGCCAAATAAGCCTGTTGTCCAGATCCATCAGTGAAAAGTTCGTAGTCATCCTTAGTCGGAGCAGTGGGAACCTGATCTATCTTCTCTCCCCCTCGGTAGACTGCAGTTCCAGGGGCAAAACCCTTCAACTCTCTTTCCTGTTCCTCCAATTTAAGTCTCTGGGTTTCCGTTCTCAATTCTTCCCGGATCATCCTAACGTTGGTGGGGTTGTAGTCCGGAAGCATTTGATCCACCAAATCACCGGCCTGGGGATACCTGAGTTTAAAGTGGGATTTGGCTATCTCTAGGTCTTCGGGAGAGTTCACCCCCGCAAGAAGGTTGAGGGCATAGTCGTTTACCTCTATTACCTGCTTTCTAGTTCTATCTTCCTTCTCAGCCTTAAACTTTTCAGCTTCCTGGATGAATTTCTTCTTGTCCAACTCAAACTTACTTGCGGCGATGGCAGATCCAGCCCTGGCTTCATTTTCCTGGGCCTTCATTGTTTGAAGACCTTGAAGATTTGCGGCGAAATTGGGAACCTGAAACGGTTGTAACTCTGGTAGTGGCATTATATCTCCTTATCTGGATGAAGCACCTGCATACCCAGTGCCATAATACGATGTAGGCTGGTAAGAGGTAAAAAGGTTTGGGTTTACTGCAGCGTAGTTAAGTACCTGAGACCCAACATTGGATATGTTAGACAGCAGATTAGTTCCAATATTGGCCTGAGTTGTAGCAGCAGCAGCGTTTATCTGTCCAAGTTGGGTCTGGTAACTTGAGGCTGCATTGGCGGCGTTGGTGATACTATTCTGAATACTATTCGCTACATTACTGGTCAACTGTGCGTCATTAGCCGCTGCTGCAGTTCGGATATTGGCCTTAGCCTGTCCCAGACCAGTCTGCAGGTTTGCTATTTGACCGCTGGCGTTGGCCCCAATCTGAATTAGGGGGAACAGTCGGTTTAATTCAGCGTCAAGTGATTGAGCCGCTAAATTCTGACCAAATTCCGTTGCCGCCTTAATTGCAGGCCCGGAAAGACCCCCACCCGACGTACGACTGAAGGCTGCCTGTAGTGCCTCAGTCCCAGCGTTCATCTGGGCCACAGTTGTAGGCCGTGTCATTATGCTGGACGGATCTTCAAGTAATCCCTGGTACTGTTGCAGTTCAGTTCCCTGGGTGTACTTCTGGAGTTCGGAGATTGCCATGTTGTATCCCGTGTCCAAGTCGACCAACCCCAGGTCTACTGCTTTCTTTATATCCGCCCTGGATTCCTCTAGATACTTTATCTGCATAGCCTGCGTTTTCTCTGCAGATTCGGCCTGTATCCTTGCTGCCTCTACTGCAGCATTGGATTGGGTCTCAGCCGCCGAACTTGCCGCCGAACTTTGCATAGCAGACGAGGCTACTGCTGCCCCACCAACTACCACTGCTGCTACCACTACTGCTGGCATAACCATTTCTCCTTTGTAATTCCTAGGATAAACTGATCGTATAGTTTTCCTTTTCGTTTAAAGCTGCTGGTGACTAGACCCTCTTTCTCAAATCCTACAGCTAATGCTGCTGCCAAAGCTGGGCGGTTGAACACCGGAATCCAAGTAGTAATCTTTTCACATTTAGTTCTCTCGAACATATAACGCCAGACGGCTCTACCCAATTGGGTTGTTACCCCTCTCGACTCTGGTAGAACACAGGTATGCTGATCATAGGTGAAGGAATTGACTGGAACAAAAATAGCCAGGGAGTTATAGTTTGGCATAAGAGTGTAGATTGCCTCAGACCGAAGAAACACTGCAGAGTCGAAGTCCTCGGATGTAGGGGATCCATCATCAATGATCCATGGATAGACTTTAGGATGAATCATGATCTCCTTCACTCGTTCAGCATCATCCAAGGTAGCTCGTTTTGCCTCCATTCTTCTGTCCCTCCAAACCCTATTTCGACGCTATAGTTCTACTTCCTACCGTATCTATAGCAAAATGTATCCCGTATGTTGTAACAATGACATCTTCAGCGTCACCTCCAGTTCTTGCAAGTTTGGCCCTGATCTGTGCCCCCTTTGATGCTGGTCCAGCAAACCCTGTACTGTCATAAATGGTAATTAGGTTAGTACCAGCAACCAATTCTGCGCTTGTTGCGGACAAAACAACAGATCCAGTAGTTACTCCAGATCCACTTCTCAACTCCCAATAAAACGTAAACTGGACACCTGTAGTTCCCTCAGATTCCCCACTCTTCAAAAAAATGTGAATGTGGGGATAAAGAATTGTAGAAAGTTTGTAGGAGTGGGGAATTTCTTGTCCCGAACCAACATACTGGTTATTGGCTGAAGTAAACTCAGAGTGGACTACATCACCCACTACAACGTAATCCGGCCATCCTGCGGCAGATACACCCTGATTTGCGGGGTCAAAGTTGAGATCCTCATAAACCGGGGTTTGAAGTTCGACTGTTTTATCGGTTCCAGTATAAATCTTTAGATCACTTGCCGCAACATCGCTGGATTTAATGACTAAGTTAGTCCCATCATAATAAATACTTGCATCATTTGAAGCACCAAAATAAACCTTTGCATTGTCGAGTGCTAGGAATAGAGCATCCAGGGTAGCTGTGTCAAATGTAACATCTGCGTCAGTATCTATGTTTTGGGGGGTAGATAGGGTAACTGTCCCATCACCATTGTCAGTTACAGTAATTTGATCTATTGTTCCAAGAACCATAGACGGAATAAAGGTGGAAGATATAGTTACCACTACTCCTCCGTACCCATCATCTGTAACTGTAATCTTTCCTGTAGTTCCAACTATCCTATTTGGGATGAAGGTATCTGGAATGGATAGGGTTACTGTCCCGTCACCATCATTATCCACTGTAATCTCACCCGCAGACCCGGAGATCCAGGATCCAAGATTTGCCACAGAAACCGGATTACCAGTTCCATCGGACGCAACCAGTCTAGTCGGACTTAGAACAGCAAGAAACCCAAGAAGAGATTCAAGCTGAGTGTTGGAGAGGGCATCAACCTCCCCAACCCTGTTATATAGGTTTAGGAAGAATCCCTGCCACTCTCGTGTCATAGTTCCCCCGACGTACATCTGAGTTGTAGGGAGTTTAGGTAGAATTAGTTTAGCCATCGACTACAATCTCCGCAATTGCACCAGTAATTACTCTCTTTACTTTAGCCGAAATGGACACCTCAAACACCCAGTTTCTTCCTTGACCAAGCTGAGTAGTCCTTGCCCGGTTTTCAGTTTCTCCGATGGTCCCAAGAGGTAAGTCTACTTCAGAAGACCATGTACGTCCTCCATCCCTGGACCACTTGAGGATTGCTTGAGGATTCACATCCTCATCTTCTCCCGACTCTAACCCAACCCCCGGCTCAGATATAAGCTCAATGGAGTTGATGGTTATCAAATCCTGTTTTGCTCTTATAACTGAAGCCCGTCTGGTAGCTACCATTGTTGCCCCCGCCTCATCGTATGCATCTGATCTCAGCTCATAGATCTTCCCATTGATGAAGTCTCCAACAAGATGAAGATTGTTGAACAGTGAGTGTGTAGATATTCTCCAATGGTCATTCAACCCAAGAATCCGGGTAGATCTCTCATGCCATTTTCCTACAGTAGAATCGTACACAAAAGTTTTACCCGCTGAAGGAGAAGTAATGACTATATGAGTATGATCCTCCATTTCATAGCTAAACATCTGGATGTCTGACAGATCGCCCCAAGACTGGAATTCTTGAATTATAGCCGGGGTACTTTTATTGGAGGGGACACGACCTACACACTGCATTAACTGGCCCTGACCATCCCTATCTCTACTTATCCAATAAAGTGCATTGTTTCCTTCCGTTACTGCAAGAGGTCCTACACCACCCTTCTGAATAAAAGCCGAGGTTATTGAGACAAAGTTGAATGTAGCCTCCCCAGAATTCTGCCAGATTTCAGTCGTCCTCTCTCCAATTGTGTACACGTCCCGGTTGTGGACGGAAATGGCGACGATTGGGTCTGGATCAGCACCGGCTGTACTAAAGGCCAGACCACCCCAAGATAGACCATCATTGAAGTCCGATCTCCAGATCTGTCCAGTGCCTACTTTAGGGACCAAGTAGTACCCATCTACCTGAACTATAGACATACAGTCTGGAAAATCAGTGTCGGTGATCTGAGTGTAGGTCTCAGCAGTATAGTCCCACACCCAGCCTCCAGTACCATCAACTACAACCAAGTCCAAACCATTGGTTGCCATACCTAAAGGTCCGGTAGAGGTTCCTATCGTCCCCAGTTCAGTTATGTTTTTGCTGCTGTCTATCCTAAGGAGTTTATTACCGCTGACTTCATACTTGTAGTCGCCAAACACCAAAGTCCTTCTAGACTCGAAATTTGTTTCAGGGTCAAGCCACAGAACCAACCCTGGAGTACCCTCAAGTATAAATTCATCCCCCGCTACCTCAGGGTAGTGTTTAAGATAGAAGTTTCTGCAGACTTGAGACGATATGAAGGTGGAGGATAGTTCATACGCCGGACCACAGAAAGGTATAACCATCGACTGTGTTTTTTGTCTTCTAGTTGCCATTAGCTCCCCCAGGGACCACAATTAAGTGGGTTTCGATTTACCCTACCACCCCCAGCCATAACCGTAAGATGGTCCGTTCTTAGGGATTTTACCGGTCTTACGTTCACCTTTCGTATAGATGCCACTGCAGAGGTAGCCAAACCTAAAAGTTCAGCAGATGCTACCTTGTTGAATCCCGGACATATCTCGATAGCCAAATTTAGGATAATAGCCCTGGAATACCCAGGAGGAAGAACCACCGATGTAGTCTTATCTGGAAAGGACACCAACTGCTTCACGGCATTGAAGTAAATTTGGTCAGCCGCACTTGGAGTAGGGTACAGGAACACCTTGAATAGAGGAAATTCTGGATTGAAGGATAAGAACCGGGGAATTCCCAGCTCCTCCTTCCCTGCCAGTCTTCGATAGATATCCAGAGGTTTAAGTGCTACATAATGATCTAAACCCCCGGACCTAACGTAGGTTTCATTATCTAGCTTCACTGGCCTATCAGAGTCAAAGTCTCCTCCAGTCCCATAAGTATACTCAGATTGGCCAGCAACAAGAGCAAAATTCTCCAGGTATCCGGCATAAACCATAAGGCGTTCCAGGGACCAGGATTCCAGCATATTATTCAAGTCGTTAAATACTTGAGTAGATTTAGATGCTGGAACTGATTCCCCCGGATAAATAATCGTTGCCTTGACCATTGCAGCTTCAATGATGTCGTTAGCTGAATAGGTAGCCATTATTGCTCCTCATCATCATCCTCATCATCATCCTCATTGGGATCGGGTTCAGGAGAAATTATCCCCTTTTCCAATTCAAACTTTATAATCCTCTCCATACATTCGGCTGCAGATCTGCTTACCACAATCTTGCATCCCTCATATCTTGGATCCCTCAGCAGGGCCTCTTCCATCATGGCTTTGGTATCAAATGTCTGCTCGGAAATTGGAGGTGTATCCCTCAACATCCAGGGAGGTCCAAACCATCCTTCTTTCCACGCCCGGTCTACCTGATCCTGTTTCTCGAATAGTTTAGAGTCTCCATCCTTATTGTAGAGGAAGGTTGGGGCCTTTTTGTAAATTTCCATTTTTCCTTTTAATCCCATATTTCTTCTCCTTTACCTTTACCTTAATCCCCAACGCACATCCGCACGTCGTCATGTTGTCACGAATCATGAGAGGACCAAGGACAAAGAAAAACGGGGGATTATCATTTCTCCCCCGATCTAAAGTTTAGTTGAGGTCGTCACTCATATCCATTCGAGCTACAACCAGCCAATCTGTACCGTCGTATAGGAAGGTAGTCACATCTCCAGCAGCAGTGATGATATCTGTCGTTCCTCCCTTTATGCCAGAGGATGTAACGTCGTAGGTGATGGCCCCCTTAGACGTGACCACTAGAAGCTGACCTGCAGCAATTCCAGCCCCATCAAAATCTGTAATAGTTACTCCAGTCGTATTCGTGTTGAAGTATGTATTTCCGGTTACATCCGGGGTTGCATCCGAATCAGTGAAGGTAGCCACAGTGTTGAGGACCACAGCTCCAGCAAGTGTAATAGTCGGAACTCCAGTTACTGCCACTGCACCTGCCGCCGTGAGGGTGAGGTCGTCAGCAGCGTTCAGTTCGATGTCTCCCCCTGTCGCCCCATCGGCATTCAGCAGTATGCCCCCATCGGTCGTCTCAAGGTTGATGGCGACTCCGGCTACTGCCCCCTGTGCGTCGACCTTGAACTGATCCGCAGCCGCTTCCGTGGCTATGGCTTTGATTGTTCCCCCGGTGGCGGTTAGGTCGATATCGAAAGTGGCGGCAGATGTAATATCAATTCCGCCAGCAGACGCTGTTATCTGTAGGGCATCAGCCGCAGTACCTGCCGAACTGAGGATGAGACTGGAGTCCTGAGCACCAGTGACACTGAGGGTAAAATCGTCCGCAGCACCATTAGCGGCATGGGTTATAGTCCCCGCTACATTGTCGAACACGGACATAGAGTTTATTCCGGTGGACGAACTAAGGGCTGCAGTATTGGACCCAAAAGTCCAGATAAGAGTCTCACTGTTTTCAGTCCAGGTAAGGGCATTATTCGTCGTATTGTCCATCGTCAGCCCATTATCGAAGGTAACAGCCCCAGCTACATCAGCTACATTAATCATACTGGTTACCACACCAGCATCACTTTTAAAGTAGATGTTATTTCCTGTAGCATATACTGCCCCCCAGCCACTGTCCGGAGTTGAAGGAGCCGAACTCAGTTCGGGCATCTTAATGTAATCCCCGGGGTGTGGAACCAACTGTACCCAGGAGGATCTATCTTGGATTCCGGCAAAGGATAGGGCGAAAACCAAGAGTAGGGCAAAAGCAACTGTAATCTTTTTCATATGTCTCCTAAACTGGCGGGGGGAGTAACCCCCCACCAAATTTAATGTTATAGTAGGTGATCAATGGTCAGAGTCCACTACCCCGTAATCCTTACACCCAGATTGGGTCTGATTGTATCCCAGCCATACAGTATATCCAGCCGGGTGGCCTCGGAATAGGCATCAATGTCAAAGGCTGTAACCACTGTAATGGATAGCCCCAACTGTTTATCCGATGCCTGACCCCAATCGACGGACTTTCCGGCTGACTTCGGACGTTTGAAGGGGACTACAGTACATGCGAAACAGTCACGATGGAAGGCCAAGTTCTGAGTGTAGGAGGTAGACTCAGTGCCAACGAAAGTAACGGCGGCTCCATTAGCCGGAAGGGTGATTACAGTCTGGTATGGAAGGTTATCTTCAGCAGCCGCACTGGAATAAATGGTCGGGCTTATCGGTACTACAGCTTCCCCGGACGAATTGGAGTTTACATCTGCAGTGACGACGAATTGACGAAGCTGATTTCCTTCCCAGACTTTACCGGAGACCGGGTTACAGGCATAAACCCCCGCAATCGTGAAGATATCTCCCTTCTTCATTATACCCGTTATGGATACCTTCAGGCCATTAATGTTCAGAGAGGTGGCCCCTTCAGCCGTCGCCCCATTCATCACAGGGGTAGAATCTGTCGTGAATGCACCGGTGGTATGGCTACTTACGTTTTGATCCATATAGTGGTCCATCTGGGCAAAGTTACCCCTGAATCCACGCCGCAACATGGTCTCCACAATATTCGCCTGGAACACGGACTTCAATTCACCGTCTGACATAGCCCAGATTGCTTTTGGGGTCCAGATGGCACACCGCTCCATATCGGCAGGGACAGCTTCGTTATCCATCCTCTCTGCAATATCTGCGAGTACTCTGAAGGTAGAAGGTGTCGTCCCCGGTGTACCGACGAGGTTGTAGATATTCTTGTACTCCTCGAACCCGTCAGCATCCAGAATGTTGGCTAAGGCGATGGTTGCCGGGTTGGTGTATTTCCGGCTGAAATCCTCTACTTTCAATGTTAGGTCGTTTTCGGTAAAATCCAGGGCTACCTGAGCCTGAACGTCAACGGTAACGGTGGTGTTACTTTCCACTGCATTTACCTTATCGATAGCCGTGGCCTTTTTAGCCCGAAATTTGTTCGGAAGTTGAACCTTGACTGATTCGCCCTTCTGATACCCACCAACCGGAGTTCCAAATTCACCTTCATAACCCCGGTATACTTTACCCGCTAGAACTAAATTGTTACTCAAATCGAACAGAGCGCGCTGGGCGATCATGTCATGAGTAAGAAGTGTATTAGACATATTTTTTCCTTACAGCATCTTCCCGCTCCTTAGCCCATTTAGCCTTTTTCTCAGCCCAACTCATATCTTCTTCCTTCTTGGGTAGGGGTGAACCTCCACCCCCTGAGATGGTAGACGGCGGACTTGGAGCCGAAGACACTTTCTTTGTTGTTGTTGAAGTTAACCTACTTTCTATCTTTCCAATTTCCTTTACCTGCTGAATGGGAGAGAGGGAGGCTATCCTTGCCGCTTCAGTCCTGTTTGATCCCAAGGCGTGGAGTATATCTGCTACGTGATCCCCTTTAGCCGCATCAAACATTGTGGCGGTTACCGGAAGGGACGGGTCGAGAGCAACAGTATCAAAGTCGGGGTATTTCTTCCTAGCTTCGGCATACTTAGTCTGAACCTCAGCTACAGATTGTGTTGCCTTCTCCTTCGCCTTCTCTCGGGCGAACTCGGCCCGGATCTCGTCCTTCGTCTGCTTGGCTACAGCCTTCAGATAGTCTGCGTCACTGTCGAAGTCGTTGGGGTCCAGCTCCTTGGTGGGGGTCGAACTGGCATGTTCTTCCTGGGCTACGGGCAGTCTATGGGCCGAAGCCTCGGCTTTCCCCCGCCAAAATTCTCGTTCAGCTACGAGTTGACTGATTCTTTCCTCTGCCCCAGGTTTACGTCTTGTTCCTGTTGAAGATGACGGGTCTTCAAGGTCAGGGGTTACAGTCGAATCTGCAGGTGGCGGATCTGCAACTACGCCAGGGTCAGTCTCAATGACCGGGTTTCCATTCTCATCAAACTTCATTTTGTCCTCCATTGTGGTTTTCGAGTCCACCCTCGAATAGCAGGGGGATGCGCCCCCAGACGGTTAAATAGGGTTAACGTCCAATTATTTCCTTCACCTCTACTCGGCCGGTTTTGTGGTCAACCTCGTAGTGGTGATGTTTTCCTTCTTTAATAACTATGCTGGATTTCAGGGGTCTACCTTCATCCCTCATCTTGCTCCGGATAGCCTCTATATCTCCACCTCTCAATGTCTCTCTGTTACTGCCCACTTTCTCCTCCTTCCGGTTTGTATCCTGTTTTCTTTACCAGATCAACGATTCGGGCAAGTGCCATTTCATCGTCAGTCAACTTCCTTCGTTTGTCTACTATAGACAGTTTCTTCATTTCATTTCCCAGCGTAATCCCCTGAGCCTTCAGATTCTTGATTTGATCGTCCGGATTCGGGGGAGAAGGAGGAAGTGGACCCTCCTCATCTATCCCGGCCGGAAGTAGTTTCTTCAGTCGGTTTGCAATCTTCTTCGCCGTCGGCCAGTTTTGGTTCTCTGCAATCAAGTCCATAACGAATCGAGCGGATTCGGGGGCCGTGCGGATAAAGTCAAGCATACCGGCAGCAGCTTCATCCCTCTGAGTCTGGAAGGAAGGTCCTGGAACTGCAGTAACCTTATAACGCCCCTGAGTTAGGTCGTTAAGTATATGTTTTTCTCCTGTAGCCGGATCTACTACCTCCTGGTTTACCCGTACAATCTTCTCCTTCTCCTCATCATCAATGATCATTATATCCCGCTCAGTATCATAGATCCGGGGTATTAGGTCAATTAGTATAGTCCCGGCATATTCTATTGCAATCGCTAGGTTATCGTGGTAGGTAAAGTTGATTACATCCGACTGAGAATTTCGAGCGTTGATAGCCTTACCACTTACCTCATTACCCTGTGCGCCGAGGGAGGCATCCTGAATTCCAGTGGTATCCTTCATTTCATCGCCGGATATGTTGCTCTCCGTGATTTCCCCTATTGCAGTCTGGGTGACTACTTGACGGGCTGGGGGATTAACCCCAGGAACGTGATTATAGCGCAGGAAGGCTACATTGCTAGTGTTTGCCTTCTCCCACTCATCCTCGTATTCCTCGAACTGATCTGCAGTCCCTACGTATGGTGCTTTAGGGGCAAGGGCTACAGTCTCCGTTGCTGCTGTCCTGAAGTAGTTGTACATCCGTTGGGGATCTTTGGCGAATCGAATGACACCTCGGCGGTAAGTCTTCTCATCTATCACTATTTCCTCCCCCCACACAGGGACGATCGGAATGTAGTGTCCGGCCCAAGGAGTAGGACCCTCAATAATCTTCGACCCGTCGATGAGGTACTGAACTATCTCGAAGGACTTCACCGTCCTCTTTCGAAGAATAGTGGGAACTGGATTAAGAATATCTTCAGGATATCCCGAGCCTTCAGGGGCCGGACCCTCAACCAGAGTCGGGGGAGGGGCGGAAGCCGGAGGAGGAGGAGAAACACTACCAATAGGGTCACTGTTAGCCAAAGGACCCTCTTCGGGGGAGACAGGCCCGGCTTCGGGTGCTGGCCTCACGGGGGACTGTACGGCAGGTTCCAGATGGACGATCTTCTCTTCTGCCTGAAGACCAGGAAGAGCAGCCAGATATTCCTGCTCCTCCACCGTTCGGCCATCGGAGAGCAGAAGAATAACCTTTTCTTTTGGTTCCTTTACCCAATACTCGGCAACCCTAACGTTATCCTCCTCTATCCAGTCCTCCAAGTATCCCTCGTCGGGCAGTGGAGTAGGGGGGTCTAAGTTGGGCCAACGGGCCTTGTACTCTTCCCTAGATATCATTTCAGAGACAAAGTAGAATATGGAGTCGGAGCCATTAAGTTCGGTGGAGGAGGGGTCACAGTGGACCGCCATGTTATTCTTGATCCGCTTAATCTGTATTTCCTGATCAAAGGAAGTCTCATCAAGATACGTAGTGACGATTCTAAAGTACCCAAAACCGGCTTGGACTGCACCCTTGTGGGCGTTCTGGTATGCTTGAGAAGCTTTGGAGTTAGCCTCGATTGCCCGAATATGACCGTTGAGAAGTTTGCTGGAGTCCTCGGTGGCCCCATCACCCACAGGGACTACCTTGATGGCTACTTTATTTATTCTCCCTTCATTCACCACACGATTGGCAAAACCGGGGAGTTTATTTATGACAAGAGTTGGACGACCCTCAGCTTCACGATCAGCCACTACTTTAGCTGGCCAATGATTTCTCCCAGCAAGCATCTCCAAGTCATCCCTAGCCTCTTCCCTGTTGTCCCTTTCAGACTCCATAGATGTACGAAAGCGGGACAGGGCTTGAGTGATGATTCTATCCTTCTTGGGGATAGATTTGTCTGTTGTATCTAAAATGGGCTTATCCACAGGACTATCCTCTAGTTAAAACAACAATTTCCACTGCCCCTGTGGTTTGAGCAGCACAGGTAAATCTGAATTTATGTAGTATATTCGAATGAGAAAACCGAACAAAATCAGATATATCAATGATTCCTGGATCTGATCCGGATTTGACCACCAGAAGATCATCCCCGCTGACCGAATCGAGAACCGGGGACCAATTTGTCCCACCATCTCGGGTGTACTGAAGACCGACGGACCCTGCATCCATGTCAGGGAAATCAACCCCAACAAATACCTCGTGGGATTTGATGTTGAAAGATGAAGACATTTCAGCGCTTTGATCTATTGTTACAATCTGTGTTCTTTCCTGCATTGCAACCATTAGTTTCTCCTGAAGATACTTGTTGGATTAAGATTACTTGCCTACTTTCTACCGTTTTCTTTTAGACCATGTTGTCATCCATACAGAACCTCTAGACAATAGGGTTGAACCACCTGCCTGAATATCGACACCTGTCACATTCTGGACTGCTACAAGATCAGCCTCATTTCTGAGGTCCGTATCTGTCACATCCAGCGTGATTACATCAGATTCACCAAATGTCCCGGTGTCCCTTGTAAAAACCATATCGTTCAGGGCAGTTCGAGTCCAAACACCATCAATAGCCGTGCCGCCTACTTTAATGACCAGTCCGACTCCATCACCGATACAATCCTCTGAGAGCGTCAAAGTCGCTGTGGTAGAAGCAACAACAGATGATGATACTGTAGGAGCTATACCGGCAGCATCAGGGGTCATCCGAAGCGTTATTTTTTCCAGGATAAAATTCGCCCCAGCAGTGGCATCACCTTGACTTATCCTTGGCCTGTATGGATTAGGGATTGTGGCCCCTGGAAATGCCAGATTGGTTTTTGGTTGATTTGAATTACCAAGGAAATTAGCAGTCTTTGCTGATAAATCAACCTCTATACCTACGTGGTGGCGTTTCTTTTGATCGCTTTTTAAGGCATACTTGGATATTACGGTTTGGGTTGAAGCTGCCCCGCTCCTACCTAATAACTCGACATATCCCAGGCCCGTGCCGCCAGCGTTTGTGTAACTGATGGCCAAAAAACCATTTGCAGTTGTCCCTGGTCCAGTATCACCAACCTGAAAACGGGGGATAAATCCTACGGCAGAATCACGATAAGCAAACACCATGGACATTTCAATCCATGTTTTTACTGATGGGTCAAGGTCAGACGCATATTTAACACCGCTTGTGGATGTATTAAAATTCAGACCGGTTGCAGATGGAACAGGGGCATTTCCTTCTACTTCAAGCCATGCAGGCAACGCCGCTGACCCAGTGGCATCATAAACCAGTTTATCATGATTTCGTCTTAATATCGGGTCTGGTTTTGCAACTGTGGCATCAAGAGTAAATGTCGCCAGCATTAGGCTATTCCCCGCAGACGAATCAGCCCCCTGATAAAAACATAACTTTGTCCCGGAATATTCAATAGTTGTCGGCTGGCCGATTTCATATTCATCATAGGAGGATGCTGCCCCCCGGGACAAAACGAGTCGAGGCTCACGGGTTAATGTGTAACCGTCCGGACCTAAATATATTTCATATAAATCAGAATATCTGCTATCTGAGCTGTATGCAGGATTCCCACAGGGGCAAAGGGCCACATATTCTCCACCTCCAGCATACGTGATGCTCTGGGGGTCTATTTCCGTTATTTTAACAACCCAAGGTGATGGAGAGGTTGGCAGACTCGGGTCTATTAGACCATCCAACACAGAAATAAGAGTCCAAGCAATTGCATCATTGCTGCCCCAAATTGCATAATGAGGAGCATCCCCACCACCGAATAAACCGTATCCCACATAGGTGTAGGCCACGCCCGAAAATGGATTCAATCCCCATCTAAAATACCCGCTATGTGCACTTTTCCAGGGATATTCAGTGAGGGGTGCAGCATTGAGGTCAAGAACTTTGCCGCTGTTGGTTGCTATTCTGGTAAAATTAAGAGGCGCATCTTCTGCAATAGCGAGTCTTGTCACTTGGTAATCCGCTGCCCCGGTATCATCATGAGAAGTAAGGTAAAAATCGGTGCCAATTTTTACAATGTGAGGGGTTTCGCTATCACCTGTATCAGGATCATTATAAATAGGGTTGGCTGCTGGTTTTGTGGCAAAAGCATCAAATCTCCCGGCGGCGAGACCAACATCGTAGCTTTCCCAGTTGCCTAAAACGGCTGGATCTCCGACAGACCCATACATATAAATCCCCCCGCCAACATGATCAGGTGATGATACGAGCGTTAGGGTCCAGGGCCAATTTGTAATTGCGGAGGTGTCAAAAACACAAGGATAGTAAAAAGGCCCCGTTGCACTACCGATACGCCCTACTTTTGTGAGGCTGA